>Ga0307515_10013135_pt1 | contig 15500 bp, 3 predicted proteins | sample 17_EM_MG_FD_194513 | JGI IMG/M metagenome (GOLD analysis project Ga0307515, IMG submission 194513) | Populus trichocarpa ectomycorrhiza microbial communities from riparian zone in the Pacific Northwest, United States - 17_EM | ecosystem: Host-associated > Plants > Roots > Unclassified | place... | reverse complement strand
TTTTATAGGAGTATAGTTGTGTATTTAAGGACCCTTAATCCCTACCTAGATAGTTCCTTCCTTATAGTAATTCTTAGAATACAATTAGAGTTAATCTATTAGGCAACCACTCCACCAGTTATTATTACGTTGTTAACTTTTATACTTGCATTTCTTACACACCTAGCCCAATAATAGGACCCACCGTAGTTCTTGCTACAAGGTTCCGTTACACCCCCGCTAGTAAGCTATAGCAATATTACGCTATAAACTTTATTACGGATCTCCCGCTATTTAAAAATAGCTAAGGACGAATATATAATTTAGTCCTTATACTTATTAATAGGTTTTCGAAGTACGTTTAATACCTTCCCGTTAATAAAACGATTAATATATAAAAGCTCGCCAACCTAATTAAGGAGAAATGCTTTCTTAAAGTAGATTAGCTATACTCTATTATTATTAATAGGGGCAGCGTCTTTATAAGCTAGTACTGGTTGGATCTATGCTTCCATTTAAAGATAGATTACTATTATAGTACTACTTTCTACCTACAGACGGATGGGTAAATAGAACGCCAGAATTAGGAACTAGAGTCTTACCTACGGATATATTTAAACTACTAATAAGATAACTAGTGCGAGCTACTTCTATACACGGAGTACGCTTACAATTTAAAGTAATATATATTGTATAAGTATGCACTAATCTAGATTGCCTATAGCGTCTAACTATTTGGGTTTAATAGTATACCCAATAATTACTAGCTAAGGCCGTATAATTAGTTATAGGATCCTACTAGGAAGTTTAAGGACATCTACTAAAGAGTATAAGGATACCTTTAGGAATGGAAGAAGTAATAAAAGTATATAAAGTAGAGCCTACAAAATACCTAAAAGCAGTAGAGACTTTGGTATAACTATAAGTACTAAAATAAGCATTTTAGAGTAAGCGATAAGGTTCTATTATATTTAACGAATATTAAAACCTGTTAACTATTAAAGAAGCTTAATATAAGATACCTAGGTCCCTTTTAAGTTAAGGAATAAATTGGTGGGCTGGCCTATTATCTCTGGCTACCCCTATCTATAGCCTATATACATTTAGTGTTTTACGTAAACCTACTAGAGCTATAGCATAGACTACCGCTAGAAAAGAACTTCCGTCTAGGTCTAATTAAACACCCTAAAGTGGTGGGCAAGTGGTACGAGGTTAAAGCTATACTACGCCATAAGTCTGTTAAGAATAAGCTTTAATTTAAAGTTAAATGGCTAGGCTAGCCTGCTAAGGACTCTATATAGGAACCAGAGGATTACCTTAATTATTATAAAGATATTCTAAAAGAATATTAGGACTAAGGTCTATAATCTATAAGTTATAAAAAGCGCTCTAATACTATAGTGTTATCGCGACCTATAAAGAAAGCTCGCGAAAAGAGTAAATAGGTTAAATCGGATATAGAACGGATAGGCTTCGGAAACTATAGGGATAGGGCTACAGCCTAAGGTAGAATAGGTCCTTAGCCTTTTTACGTATATAGCATAGAGTTAATAGGGCATTTTGCTAGAATTGCATTTCTATTTATTAATCTATACTAGGAATATTGTTCCTAGGGCTTCTAAGCCCTTTTTAAAAGCCTTATAAGGCCTTCCTAAGCACCTAATTAAGGTCCTTAATTGCTACTATATATAAGAACGAATCCTAAAAGTCTAAACCATAAATGCCTAATTTGAAAAGCTACTACGCCTTATTATTATTAGGAGTAGAATTAGTATCTATCGGGCTACTAAGTAATGGCTAACGAGAATGGGATCTAGATGCCTTAGTAGGCGTATAAGTAGGTATAAAAATAGGGGTAGGATAATAAGGTGTAGCTAGAGCAGAGACTCTTAAACGCTTAACACTAATATTAGGTCTAAACTAATACTAACGAAGCTTTTATGGCGTAAGCTTATAGTTAATAAAGATACGCTTAAGCCTAAAATAAATAGAGATGTTAGCTAGCTGGTATAGTCTAGAACTACTAAGACCTTACTATAGTAACTATTAGTTACCTATCTAGTAGGTATCCGAAGGGTAACCTACCTAATAACGTATTATATTATGCTCTTTTAAAACTTAACGCGTATACGCAAACTCCTTCTTATAGTAGATAGCAACCTTCTTCTTATTACCCCTATCCCTTACCCTATCCTTAGTATACTAACCTTACTTTTATATTAGGCGTTACTAGCTAGCTTGCTAGGAATTATAGGCAGTATAGATAGCTATAGTATAGTCTTAAATTTGGCTAAGTCGTTTAGTATTTATGCTAGAATAAGAGAGAGCCCAGGCAATATAATAGTTAAGGACATTAAAGAAACGTCGCTACTTAGGCCTAGGCTATTAAAGCTTAAAGTTAGTAATGGAAATCTATTAAGAATAGAAAAGCTTACCTTAACGTAACTACCGCTCTTAGTACGTATACATTAATTATAAGAACTAAAGGTATTGGATTTAACGCAGTGCGTCTTATTATAAGCCTTTAGAATCCTATTATTAGATTTCTAGTCTTTTAAAGACGTATAGGCAAAATCATTTAGGTAGGACTAGCACTAGTTATAAGTTAGCGGAGGTTGGGGTTCTATATATAAAGGTAGGGCTAGGATACGCTATAGAATCTGCTTAAAAGAGCAGTTAGTAGGAGAACAAAGAGGCATATTGAATTATTAATGGAAAAGAAGAAAATCTTAATAATATATTAAAGATACATCTAAAATTGGACGAAGGTTAATGATGGGAAAGTGAGGTGTTAAGGAAAAGGAGCTGCTCGATAAGCAAAGGTATCCTTATACTTCACCGTCTAATTGTAACGGAATTCCCCAGAAGGTACATATTAGATGAGACAGAAGGAGGTCTCATCTATGTTCCAGAAGGAGGTCTCATCTATGTTCCAGAAGGAGGTCTCATCTATGTTCCAGAAGGAGGTCTCATTTATGTTCCATCTACGTCCCAGAAGACACGGTCAGACAGATAAGGGGCAAAGGGTTTTGCTAGCGTCTTAGAAAGATCATATAGGGAGCTGGTTCTCCTCTAGAGAAGAACCAGCGATTAGTCTCTGAATAGAAGTGGTCAGAAGCATTTGTCCTTCAATACGTGAAACTCATTCTACCTTTAACTTACCTTCTATTTACCTTCGACTTACCTTCTACTTACCGGTGACACTGTCGATTAGATAATCATACGTTCCGGTCAGGCTGGCCTCTTACACGGTAGCATATATAAGATCGCTAGTAATAGGAATACGAGAGTTTTATAGGCGTTGGTGCTACTTAAAGAGAGCCTCCTTTAAAAGAGGATGTTTAGCAGCTCTCCTTTACTCCCATGTACCTCTCCTATATAGTAATTTAACTCTATTAAGGTATTAAAATTTATTACTTAGTATTTCTAATATTAAGGATTGATTAATCTTATAACGGAGGAAGTTGCTTACCTAGGTAGTAAGCTCTCTTTATAGTAGGCCGGGGTATTTTTAGTAGTGGGTATGTATTTTTTAACGCTTGTAATTAGAGAAGCCATAATAGCGTTACGCTTTAGAATTTTTATATCTTCCTATAATAAATATAATAGAATTAAGTGTAGAGAGTAAGATCTAAGTATAATTTAGATGAATTTTAATTGTTGTGTAATATATTTAATGGCTAAACTTGTGGTAAGTAAAGGCCAAATCTAACGAATTAAAAATTGCTTATAGCGATATTAGTAGTAGGTGCTTAACGATATCGTTAAAAGTTAGATTATCGTAATATTACACCAAAAAAGGCTTGATTAAGGGGTGTTAATTGTAATATAGATATATATTGTTATAAACCCTATATCGTAATAAGGGGGGTTTACTATATACCTTTTCGCAAACCTACTACTTAAGCGATATCTTAAGCACGTACCTCTAAAATATAGCCTAGAGTTCTACTTATAAACGCGATATTTATAGTCCTACTTGATATATAAAGCGTATAGCGGATCGCGCAGTATACTAGAGCTACCCTTAATATTCTAGATATAAGTATATATCCGCTAGTAAGCTTCCTTTATATTCTCCTAAGCACTAGCTTTTAGGGTATACTATTTATTTACTAACGGCACTTAAATAGAAAGGCGCTCGTTTGTGTTAATATCTAACGTTATAGCTTAGGCTATCTACGTATTATAGAGCTTATAAGGGCAGCGGAGATTATAAGAGGATAGAGGAGGGCTTTTAAGAGAGTTGGCGTTATTAAGATTATTCTTTTTATCGTTATTTAAAATCTCTAATATTTCTATTAAGTTACTATAAGAGGTAAATTAGTAGATAAGACAGTAAAAGAGTATAGTTAATATATATAATTTAAAGGCTATCTTATACTAAACATTTTATGCAGTAATTCTATTAGCCTGCCTTTTAAGAGAAGTAGAAGTAATAGGCAATAAAGAAATAAGCGGCTTAAAGGTAGGCGGTAAAGAGGTAAGCGGTAAAGAAGTAGGCGGCAAAGAGATAGGCAGTAAAGAGGTAAGTAGATTTCCGGCGGATTTCGCAATAACCTTATTATAGTGCTCTGCTAGATCTAATAAAGAGTGCTTTAGTATATATTTCCTAAAATTATATTAGCTATAAGTATAATAATATAGGTTCTATAGGTTTTAGAAGCTTTACGTACAAACCTTAGTATTTCTTTAGATAAAAATCTAATAAACTATTTAAATACGCATGCGGAGATCGACACTTAATACCTGGATATTAATTAGAGCTCTGCCTAAGTCTTAGTTAAGTTAACGAATAAGTAAAACGCTAAGGAATATTAAATACCAACCTACTAAAGCTGCGTTATATCCAAAACCGAGGGCGGAGATTAAGCACTAGGCCATAGGTTCTAAGCTATGCTTAGTTTAGAGAGCGTATATTACCGAATATAGGTAAAAGACTTCGCAATTAAGGCAGAGCCAATTTTCCAACTACTATAAGTAAACGTTCTGTTCGTATAGAGTATAGAGCAAATAGCCGCTATAAAGACTTTAAAGTATACAGTTACTACTATACCCATATTAGTTTAGCTAGATTATAGTAAAAGGGCTAGGCTAATTATTCTCGCCGTTAACGGATGTAAGAATAGATAGGGGTGCGGCCTTATATAACTAGACGTGCAAGGTTGTTATTACCTATATTAATATAAAAGCGGTATCTAGTCTTAGGCGGAGCAGAAATATAACTTAGAAAAGCTTAAATATCGGGCGTTGCTATATACGTTAAAAAAGTGTCGCATATACCTATACGGCGTTCGCTTTATAGTAGAGATGGATATAAACACCCTAGTTATATAACTAAATCGTACCGCCACTAATTTACCCAAAGCCTTAATAATAAAATGGCTAGTATAGATCTAGCTATAGGACTTCAATATTAGATATATACTAGGGAAAAAGAATAGTCTAGCTAATAGACTTTCGCGATAGCTACCTAATAGCAAACAACCTAATAAGCCAACTAAGGATATTAAAGAGTTTATTAGCTATAAATTGAGTGCCTTAAAATATATAGCTGCCCCTCTTAAAATAGAAGCGGGTCTACTATTAGAAGACTTATATTTAGAGGAATCTTAAAAGATTGCGAAGTAGCTAGTAACCTTATAACGTCTAGAAGAGATAAATACTAATAGGTTTAAAAGGCTTAAATAACATATACTAAAGTTCCTAGTACGTGTGACGGCGCTGGAGCGCGTCACCTAGTCAGGGGTTCACTTAAGACTTGGCGTGTGTATATAGACGTGGCCTCACCACCTTCTCTTGCTCCTTAGCTTAATATCTTCGTAATATAGCATTCGTTCGCTTCATCTTGCAAGCATTTGTTCAAGTCTCTGTCGAGACATTTGTTCAATGGTTCGAGCCGTCACAGTACGTAATTAACAGCTCTTCTACTAATAGTTAAAAAATGTACCAATATAAAGGGTAGTTAATAATAAGGACGCTTAGTAGAAGATTATTAAAAGTCTTTATAATTAAAGCGGATATTATAGATAAAAGGGAACGTATTAAAGGGTCTTAAATTAATATTAGTGGCTAGGGCTATAGGATTAGATATTATAGCATATTAAGTCGTATTTATAATACTAGGAGCAACAGCTAGGATAGGAAGAAGAAGTAATATACCCTATATAGGAGTCCACCTTATAGTAATAAGTAGTAGTAGATATTACGTTTATGCCTCTAAGCCGTCTTAGATTCCGGTACTTAGCTATTACTTAAGAATATATATTTAGATAGGTAGAAGCTTAGGCCCTTTAAAATAAGAATATAAAAAGTATAGCGAAGTTCCTCTATAAAGATGTTTTCTGCTAATAGGGAGCATTTAAATAGCTCTCTATAGATAGTAGAGGAGAGAATGCTAATGTTATCGCTACGCTCGCAGAGCTCTATAATATTAAGAGGGTTATAGCTTCTACTTACTACGCTTAAGCATAAGGCTTTATAGAGCAAAGCTACAAACCTATAATAGACGCTTTAGTAAAGATAGATAGCTTATAGCTAGATAATCTTTATACCGTTTTATAGGCAGATAGAATAGCTATTAAGCGGTTTACGGAAATAATACTAGTGAGAGTTATATACGGGTATAAGCATGTCCTTTTTATTAAACTCTGCACATCTACCTAGTAAATGCTACCTTAATAAACGGTCCGGACCACTATAGAGTTACTAGCACTTTGTATAAAATAGTTTAACTAATAAAACGCTAATATACAAGAGGCTATCGCGCGTATAAGATAACTAAGGGTAGTAAATAAGAAGTATTTTAATAACACCTATTATATTCGCTAGGACGGATTTAAAATTAGAGATATGGTTATGCTTTATAATATATAGCTTAAGTAAGATTGTTCTAGCAGTTATAGGTCAGATCTAAAATAGCTAGGCCCGTTCCGCGTATATAAGAGTTACCCCCACAAAGGATGGTACTTAATTAAGGATCTTAACGGCACACTATTTCGCAATTAAACTTTAGGGAATAGATTAAAGAAGTTCTATTAATAATAAATGTCTAAGGTCTACTAGGAAGACTAGCTTAACCAGTTAGGCGGAACTATACTATAAAAAATAACAGCAGAGCTAGAACCTAAGAAAGATGCTATATAAAATCCACTAGTATCGCAATGCCGCGTAGTTTAAGAAGTGCGCGTTTTAAAAAGATTATTTAATAGAACTAAGTATAAAACATTTAACTAGGGGACAGTTAAGTTCTAAGGTAGGAGAGAGGATATAGATAACAGCCGTATAATCTATCTATTTAATTATTATATTTCCTAAAGCTCTTTCTATTACGCTTTCTTATTTACTTTTAATTATAGGAATTTAATATATATTAATAGTAAGGTAAGAACAGAAGAATATTTGCATATAACTACCTAGTATTATTTACTACAAAGATATTAGTTCCGCTTACCGCCTTCACTAAGCCAATAGTAATTTTCTATCCTAGGGATAGAAAATCATAATTGGCTTATTTAGCGATTAGAGCCAGTAGAACTCTATATTACTACCTAGATTTAGTAGACCATTTAGATTAGAAAACCTTATTTAGAACTTTACCTTTTTACCCTTAATAAACCTTAAATACAGCCGTAATTAGTTAAAGCATAAACTAAATAGAATTAATAATAGTATATTTATTATATCTTTATCTAGTAGGCCTCTAGTACTATATAAAGGAGCTAAGTAATAGATTAGCAACGTCCTTATAGAAGCTAGAGGCTTTACAGTTAATTAGCATTAGGTAGTACTCCTTTAAATCTATAATAAGATTCTACTCTCTTAAGAAAACTACGTAGATGCTGCTAGTATAGTAGTTGATTTCGTTAACCAGAATAACGGGCTATAAGTATCTTTAGAGAGGGACGCGTTCTTATTAATCTTTAAGGATATCTCTAACGTTAGTAAGATAGTAAAAGATTAAAAAAATTAGTGTAATAAAGCTAAAGAAACTATCCGAAAGTCCTAGGAATAAGATATTCTTAACTGTCTACTTAAATACACGGTCTCCTACTACTTTCTTTCTACTGCCTAAAAGCTTACCGTCTACCTACTTTATAAAGTAGCGGCACGAGTTAATAAGGCCCTAATTAATAGGCTTAAATATCTAGGACGCGGCATTAAGAATACTACTTAACTGCAGCCGACTAATTTCGCGCTTCCGCTAAAGATACTAAAAAGGGCAGTATTAGACCAGGTAATAAATAAGTATAGCTTAGGAAGACATTTAACTAGCTTCCTTATTTTAAATAAAGACCTATTACTAAAAAGTAAGAGACTAACTACCGTAGGATTAGAGGTTACTAATATTAGAATTAGACAAGTAGGAGAGAGCTTAGCTCTTATACTGCGAATATATTTATAATATACTTCTAACATAATAAATCCCTTAGCTTTTTAGCTATTAACACCTATCTAAGGAGGAGGCGTTAATATTATACTAAGCCCGTCCTAATAAGAATCGCCTATATTAGTTAACTCACCATTATTATATATAAACAAGAGCATTCTCGCAGCTAGAACGCCTATTAGCTCGCCCCCGTAGCTGCTAGTATCTTCATTAAAAAGGAATCTAAGAAGAGGGCTAATAATTACTTATCCGGAAGTAGGAGGGCTAGGAGTAAAATTAATGTTTAATAAAAACGTTATTAAGCTAGAAGATAATATAGAGTATATTAAGGAGGCTGTAGATACTATAGTAATACTCTATATAAAATAAGGGTGTAACTACAAGAATAACGTACCCGCTTATCTTAGGGCGTCCCTAAACTAAACTACTAAATTTAAACTAACTAAGGTAATAAAGCTCTTGCGTAGTTAGTATAGGGCGGCTAATTTAAATCTAAAGATATATAAGGTCTACTAAATGCATATATAAGTAATAGAAGGACGTATAGATTTAGCAATAAAGGGTTTTAATTATACTGTACTGTATTACAGACTCCGCTTAATATATTATACTTATAACTACCTTAGCACTATAAAAACAGATTTTACTACATACTCCTAATTCAGAAAGGCTTCTAGACCTTTAGTTCTATCCAACTCCTTAGGACCGTATAAGTTTATTTATAACTCGATATTAAGGTTTTCCTATAACTAAGAGACTTTACTTAATTAAATGCTGCTACTAAAAGACTAAGATATATAGAAGTAAAAAGGATCTATAGTTTTAAGCGTGTTTAGATAGTAGTGGGATTTTAGCATCTTAGCAATAATTAATAAAGAAATGCGTATATATCGCTACTATCAGTATCTAATTAATGGGCGGCCAAATTACGGCTAGTTAAGAATAATAGTCTATAGTCTCTACCAGCAGCTAATAAGGCAGGATTCTTAGTATCATTATCTCTATTAAGCTCTTAGACCTAATAGCTAGTAGCAACTTATCTCCTACCCTTATTATATAAAATTCGCTATTAAGGGAGACTCTACAGCTTTCCGTTATATTAATGTTAATATTCCCTCTCTCCTAAAGAGCGGATGCGGTGCTAATATAACCTAGGAAAGCGTTTCTCTAGATAATAAGACTAAGGATAATTGCATAATTATCCTACCTAGTATGCATTACCATCTAAAATTATAGTAGAAGAATCTTAAGGCGCGAGGATTAACTAAGGGCGATGGATTTGTTTATAAGATCTCTAACTAAGACTAGACTATTAAAGACGTAAAAAAGTATGTAACTAATTAGGTGGCTTAACTATATAAGAAAGGAGATATATATAACTATACCTTACCTTCCTTATAGAGTAAAAGGACCTTTAACTAGGACCTAGTAAACAATACTGCTATAATTTATTAGTATTTAGGACGATTATAATAACCTTAAGGTTATAGAAGGAGGGACTTAGGTAGAGCTAGCAGATGCTTACTAAGACTTAAGAGCACCGCCCTACATACCATTTAGATATACTAATCTTTACGGCGCAATTCCATATCGCTTCCCTGCTATAGTTAAGCTTACCGCTGCTAGTGCCTTATCTAACGCCCTTCTAGGTAGATAACAATGGGATTCTCTAGCGGTAATTCGAGATCGTAACCTTTTTCTTAATAGCAATAGGAACGAAGTTAGGTAATAGATACATTCCTACCACCTTAAGGCTGTTAAGAACTATAAGGATGCGTTTTAGTTAATACATACAGCTAAAATAAAGCGCTTTAATAGCCGCTTATACTTCTACTATATTAATAATAGAATTTATCCTTTAACTATTGTAGTAGATCTAAGTAGGGTGCCTCTTATTATTATAGAAGGGCAGAGTTATATAGAGTTGCCTAAAGAATTATAGGATAAAATTAAGTAAATAGAAGGACGCGAAAGAGCTATATTATCTAAGAGCCGTTAGTTTAATACCTCTTATACTACCCCCCCAGGCGGATAAGAGCGGTCTTATTTAACTAGAACGAAGTCTCCTTATTTACTATCTTAGGTTTATAATAAGGGTAAGGAGTGTATATAGTCTCTAGCTACGCCTTTATTTTAAAAATAGGGAGAAGTAAGGAGTTTTGGAAGTTGTTAGGGGACAACAACTTAGGTAGGGGAGGTATATGGTAGTGTAATTTAGCCCCCTAGATTTAATATCTAGATTAGGTATAGCTTTAGGAGAGCCTAGGCCTTCTATAGTTATATAGATCGGTTTAGAGCCCTAGAGTCTTTAATAACTTAGGCGACACTAATAGATACACAATTTTCCTTTAATACACTCTTTTCTTTCTCTTCTTACTGCTTAATTCTAACTAATTATAACTAACTGATAGACTGACAGACTAACAGCCTAATAGTACTATTAACTTTCCATCTAAGAGACACCGTACCCTCCTATACTAGTAGGAGTGGCAGTACAGTTAAATCTCTTTAGTACGATACGGTTGGTTTGGCTGAGCGTATCGTAATACTAAGGGTATTGTTGTATTATATACTTGTATGTAAAATGCACCCAAATTTAAAATTAGGTAATAATATTATGTATCTACGCTTATAAAGTTATAATTAAGTAATTAGCTACACCAAAATATATCGCGATCGATTGCTGTTTGGTGTTTTAAGGTCGTCGGCCTTAAAGCTAACGCTTATGCCTTAATAGAGTCGTAATTACGTCTCTATCAGAATCGCTTTGCTACTCCTTATAGAGACGAAGCTTTTATAAGGCCACGAGCGCCTTACTAAGCTTAATTTGAGGCTGCTTAATAACTTCTTTATCTGTTTCCATATCGCAATTGGGCCCTACGTAAAGCTCTACTACGTGCTTAATAAGATCCTCTAACGAATTCTCTACTTCCTCACCTGGTAGCTTAATAAAATCCTAAATATTTATTATATCGCGAATTCTTCCTACGGCCTTTAGTTGTTCCGCTATTTACTCTATCTTAATAATAACGGGAGGATATATATAGTCTTAAGGGCGAGGCTATAGGCTTATATAAGAGCTAAATAATATAGACTTAATAAAGCAATTCTTAATTATCTGTGGTGTAACTTCTACCCAAGCTTTAATTAACCATTAAACTACCTATAAGACGTAGATCTGCTTAATTAGATCCTTACCTTAAAGTAAGCGCTTCACTATAAATCGCAGCTAGTATCGCCTATAGAGCAGCTTAAAGTTTGTAATTATCCCTTAATTAAGAGGCTAGTATACTAAGGTGTAATTAGGAAAAAGAAACTCTACGTATATATTCTTAAGAGAGCCATTCTTAATTAGTGTTTAAATAGCTGCTTTATAGGCGCTAAAGCTGTTAATTAAGAGGAGTATCTTCCTGCGATATATTCTTTTATTAAACTAGGTAAGCTACTTAAGTATAATTACCGTCGTTATCTAGGCCTTCTTATTAAACCTCTACGTAACGTTTAATAAGGCTATATTAATACAATTAGCCGTAAAGTAATATAGCCGTTATAATAAGCCAATTATAAGGAAAGGAAGCTTATCTAAGCTATCTGCATTAGAGCAATAGCCTAGGGTAATCTGTGCCTTTTACTTTTTTATTCCTAATTAAGGCTTAGTAGCTAATGTAGTATTTAGTATAGCCTTCCAAAATAGCCCGGTCTTATCTATATTATAAACGTCCTTTAGTAAATAAGGCGCAACGATTACTTAAAGCTCTATTATACAATCTTCTGCTCCCTCTATATTAACTAAGGTAGCCTTACTATGCTACTTTCTCTTATAAATACCGTTGCGAGATTTAAAGCCTTCTTGCTAGCTAAGCGACTACTTCGGCTCTACTATTTCCGCTAGTATAGGTATTTATTACTATAACTAAGTGGCAGCAGCATATATAAGATTACTAGTAATAGGAATATAAGAGTTCTATAGGCGTTGGTACTACTTAAAAAGAGCCTCCTTTAAGAGAGGCTGTTTACTACCTCTCTATTACTCTTACATGCTTTACCCGGATAGCAATTTAGCTATATTAAGCTTTTGGAATTTATCGCCTAGTATTTCTAATATTAAGGATTAACTAATCTTTTAATAGAGAAAGTTGCTTACCTATAGAGCAATCTGCTTTTATAATTTATTAGGGTATTTTTAGTAATAAGCGCGTATCTTCTAGCGCTCATAATTAGAGAACCCGTGGCGGTGTAGCCTTTTAGGATTTTTATATCTTGCTATAATAAATAAGGTAGAATTAAGTATAGAGAGCAAGATCTAAGGGTTATTTTAATAGATTTCAATCATAGTGTAATGAATTTAATGGCTGAACTTGCGGTAAGCAAAGGCCAAATCTAACAAATTAAAATCTGCTTATACCGATATTAGTAATAGGTGCTTAACGATATCGTCAAAAGTTAGATTATCGTAATATTACACTAAAAAGGGCTTAATTAAGGGGTGTAGATCGTAATATAAATGATATCGTTATATACCCAATATCGTAATAAAGAGATTTAACTGTAGTACTAAAAGTAGTACTAGGCGTACTAGAAGTTAGTAAAAGAGTAAAAGGGGTAATAATAGAGCGGGTACCTCTACGGCTGCGTATATTATAATAAGTAGGAGTCTTATAGGGAGGGGAGGTCTTTAAAGGGGGGATAGTATAGGTATAAAGCTATATGGATATTATACCTTCTTAGTAGGCGTTCTAGCTAGATTACTAGCAGAAGCTAATTAAGTACGTTTTTATACTAAGGTGTAACCGGCTTTAATCTTAGTAAACTATTTTATATATATATTAACTAATAGGACAGCAGTATACTATTAGTATATACCTTTTTATATAATATACTACTTAAGCAATATCTTAAGTATATACCTCTAAAGTAAGGCCTAGAGTTCTGCTTATAAACGTAATATTTATAGTCTTACTTAACGTATAGAGCGTATAGCGGATTACGCAGTATACTAGAATTACCCTTAATATTCTAAACGTGGGTATATATCTACTAATAAGCTTTTTTTTTATATTTTCCTAAGTACTAGCTTTTAGGGTATACTATTTATTTACTAACGGCACTTAAATATGAAGGCGCTTATTTATATTAATATCTAACGTTATAGTTTAGGTCATTTATATACTATAAAGCTTATAAGGGCTATAGAGATTATAAGAGAATAAAGGAGAGCCTTTAGAAGAGTTAGCGTTATTAATATTACTCTTTTTATTGTCGTCTAAAATCTTTAACATTTCTATTAGGTTGCTATAAGAGGTAAATTAATGGATAAGATACTAAAATAGTATAGTTAGTATATACAATTTAAAGGCTATCTTATACTTAACATTTTGCGTAGCAATTCTATTAGCCTACCTCTTAAGAGAAGTAGAAGCACGATAATAATTAAACTCTTTAGAAGCAGTAGGCAGAGAAATAAGTGGCTTAAAGGTAGGCGGCAAAGAGGTAGATAGCAGAGAAGTAGGCGGTAAAGAGGTAGGTAGTAAAGAGGTAAGCGGATTTTTAGCGGATTTCGCAATAGTATTATTACGGTGCTCTGCTATATCCGATAAAGAGTGCTTTAGTATATATTTCCTAAAATTATATTAGCTATAGGCATACTTTAGTATTAGAAAGCTTACTTTTTAGGTAAAGATTTTAAGGGATTAGTAAAAAAAAAGAGCGTCCTTAAAAGTGTCCTTAATTGTTTTATTATTAACGTCGCGTATATTAAGTTCCTTAACTAAATAGCTATTAAACGTACTTAGAGGTATAAATAAAGGTATTATAGATAGTGGTATGCTAATAGACAGTAGATAAAACAATAATGGTAAAGTTTGCGATACGGTGCTCTAAGGTAGAAGGTTAATAGAAGAAAAGGTGTGGAGGTTAATTAAAGGTAAATATCTACACTGCCGATTTTATTAAATTAGCTCGCTAATAAATAATTACTACTATAACTTACTTTAGTAGATATTAACTACCTTATATACGCTTATTTATAACGCGCAAATCCTTTATAGTTAAGTTATTACTAATTAAAGTAAGTGGGTACCGTCTAGTTAACTTACAAAGTAACATTAATATAAAATTACCGCTTAATTAAGGTGCTAGAGAAGGGTTATAAGCGGATATTAGGTTTACTTAGTAAGCGGATTTCTTACTTTTAAAGTATATAGATATATTCTTTTATTTTTTTTCTTACTATAAGGCGGATCTAATATTAGCTGAGAGGCTTAAGGTATAATAGCTTAAAAAGAATAGATAATATCTAGTTAAGAGGATTATAAAATACTTAAACTAAATAGCTAATATAATATAGCTTCTATAGGTTTTAGAAGCTTAGGTATAAACCTTAGTATCCTTTTAGATAAGAATTTAATAGACTATTTAAATATATATATAGAGATTAACACTTAATACCTAGATATTAATTAGAGCTCTACCCTAGTCTTAATTAAGTTAATAAATAAGTAAAATGCTAAGGAATATTAAGTACTAACCTGCTAAAGCTGCGTTATATCTAAACCTAAGGGCGGAGATTAAGTACTAGGCTATAGGTTTTAAGCTGCGCTTAGTTTAAAGAGTGGATATTAAATATTAGGCTATAAATTTTAAGCCGCACCTAATTTAGAAGGTGAGGATTAAGTATTAGCACGTAAATTCTAAACTACGCCTAGTTTAGAGGGTGGAGATTAAGTATTAGCTTATAAACCCTAAGCCTTAAAAGTTTCCTAGGGGCGGAGATCTAGTATTATAACTTAAATCCTAAGCCTTAGGATTTTTTAAGAGAGGAGATTTATATTATAGAAGTGGGTATAAGCTAGAATACAATGTACAAAACAGGGTAGTAATTAAAGAAGGCTACGTACGCGTAACTATACGTAGTTAATATAAGATATTTAGATGCAGAAATAGAATAGGTTAGGTATAGGTATAAATAGGAGTTATAGGGGAACATGCGTAGGTGTCTTGGGACGAATATAAGCACGGGTTAAGAACGTTAAAGCGCGCAGAGACGTGAGAACGTGTGAGTCCCGTAATAGTACCCCCCCCCCCCCTTACTTCCGAGCTCCTGTGAGGCGTATTATGTCGTATATACCAAAAA
>Ga0307515_10013134_pt1 | contig 15500 bp, 14 predicted proteins | sample 17_EM_MG_FD_194513 | JGI IMG/M metagenome (GOLD analysis project Ga0307515, IMG submission 194513) | Populus trichocarpa ectomycorrhiza microbial communities from riparian zone in the Pacific Northwest, United States - 17_EM | ecosystem: Host-associated > Plants > Roots > Unclassified | place... | reverse complement strand
CGTTTTCCCTGTTTCCGCATGTTTTGATGTATACGGAGCACTGGAGATGTCGGCCTCGACACTACATAGCTCCTCGAACTTGTCTTTTGGTTCTGAGCGTTTTTCACGAGGTACCAGGGGAAGCTAAGCACCTACCTGGCTCAGCATCCCTCCACTCCGGCGAGGCTAAATCCCCTGTATATTTAATGACTCGTGCGTGGCCACGGTGTGATGGGGAACCCTCAGATGTTATGTGGTACCCCTGTAGGATCTCTCGGTCCTCTGAGATTTTAGTGCCCTACAGAACGATGAAATCCAGTCTGAACGGCCAAATAGAAATTGTGCATGACGAACCCGAGTCAACATAGTAAAGAAACAACGGATGCGTCTTTCTCCCATGACATTGAGATACAACGTATGTGAGCGCTGGGCGTGTTCTGGATCGGAGGGGTCGTATGCAATGCCACCGAATGCACCGTACGTAAATTTCGAGATCCTGCCTGTCACAAAATGGTCAGCATAATATGAAACCGCCCCGATTGCGACGGCTTTGTTCCTATCCAATAACCAACGTCACAGTTTGCCTTGACCCCAGGAACAGGTCACTCACGTGTGCGTGTCTGGCTTGAAAAACTGAAACCCAAGACCCAGAAGCCGCTGCTGGAGTTGCTCAGACAACCAAGGACTTGTGGCAAACCCGCCAACTAGAAATGCGAACTGTACTCGACCAATCAGGAGCGATGCTCGAGAATGTCAGACGATACGGACAGATCTGGTGGGGAGGCGTTGCCTGAAATTGTCCCTGATACAGTCCACGGTAGACTGGATTGAAGGTTCGAAGAACTCGGAAACTTGCGCGCTGTATGCGAGAATGTCTCGGCGCCAGTTCGTCAACGGGGTGAGTGCGAAGTTACCCAGCCAAAGTTATCCTCCCGGCCTTGATTCCGTAGTCGAGATCGTTGTCTCTCGAAGAACCAAATTTGACGTGTTGATCTGCATGGCTACTCGAAGTCGAAAAGATCTTCTTCACCCCTTCGTCGAACTTCTGGGAGAACGCTGCCAGGTCCTCGGGGTTATTGAATTTCGAATATGTTAACTTCTCTGGTTGCAGGTTGAGAGCTGAGCGATCGATCTGTGGATGGAACACTAGAACTCACCTTTGACCTTCGCCGCTGCCCTCGCCGTGACAAGCTCTCCGCCTTGCACCAAGCCTAAAATGAACGTCATCAAACGGAAAATATGCTGTTATGATGGAGCTAACCCACACTCGGGTTCATACAACTCTTCGACCTGTAGCGGTCCGTTACTGAGAATCTTGTAAGTGTTGATATCGATGGTCCCACCGCCCGCATCAATGATCAAGACTTGTTCGCCGGGCTGCGAGTATGTCAAAGCCAGCTCTGAGCACGGACAGTGTAACGGACCTTTAGGGTTTCACCGGCATGGATTTCGGTAGCGCAGAAGTTGAAGCATGCTTCGCCCTCGGTAACAAAGTGGACGCTAGCACGCCCGGTGGGTGTATCGGAGACAATGCCTGCCTTGATCGCAGCGCTTCGCAGTTGACTTTGTTGTGGGCCTCCCCACCCATTTGGGTGACTCAACACCAACTCGATGCTTGAGATCGAGTCCCACATAACATTTGGCTCAGAAGACTTGAACAGCGCCTCGGTCGAGTCGAAGAGATAGCGCATATAATCTGCGAACACGTCGACGATGGTCTTCCCTCTTGGGAGTTCCGTGCTCATCCGATCCTTCATTGCGACTGGAAGCTCCAAGGGTGAGAGCATCAACTTCCACCTAATCCGCCGTCGGTGATTTGCACAGGTGGAAGTAATGCAATCTCTCACCATTTCATCCTCAGAAACTCGTCGCTATCCTGGAAATCAACCCCGTTCTCTACGCCACAGAAGTTTCCCTCGTGATCGTAATACAGCACAGAAGGAACTTTCGCGGACCCAGGATTAGGGTTGTTGAGGTACCTGTGTCTTATTCGTCACTCTTTGTCACCGGATTAAGGTGAGGAGAAGCGCTTGCCTTGTAACGGATCGGATTTGAGGGACTCTGCCAGGATCTAGAAGGGCATATGCGGCACCACTGAAGGTAGTCCCGATGTCGAGAGCGACGATGAGCTTCCGCGAGAGGCCAGAGTATTGGGGACGCGCTGTGTCCATGATGAGAGCGAGAGCAAGGCGACAGACAGGGGTTGTAATCTCTCGACAGCCGATATTTCTTTGAATCTCGCCACACTTTTCCTTTACGGGACAGAGATCAAAGCACGTCACAGGAATTTAAGCCATCTGCGAGTCGACTCAGTCGAGGTTGATGTCATCAAGAACGATAGCCACGCGCTTAACCTCCTATAACTTACGATTTTGCGTTCCAACCACGACCCGCCATCCACACTTCGCGGCAATCTCAAAGTCAATTTCTCTCTCTTCCGCGCGAGAGCAGGGTTGAATCGTCGCCGGCGTCCCGGAATCGGCACGCTTCGGCACTCAGACCGCCCGGAGAACCGGAAAGGAAAGAGGAGATACTGCGATAGCTGCAGAGACGGGGTGATTGCGGAGAGGGGTAGGAGGTCTTATATCTATGATGTTCCATGTGCACAAAAAATAAAACCCATCACACACGTGCGAAATGAAGGACCTGACCTCGTCCGGTAGATATCCTCGCTGAGATCCCGGACAACTCGGATGCTCAATACCTCCGCCTAGGATAGACGATCCGCAGTGAATAAGAAAGTCTGTACCCGGATGGGTTCTGCGGACAACAGCTCCTTGGTTTACTTTAAAAGCCCTTGCCCCGCTCGAGTTTTTCAGGCCTGCGCTTCTACAGCCGCCCTACACTTAAGTACACTCCCCCTCTCAACGTCAGCCTTAAGTACGTCGGCCTCCTGCCTGCCAACCAGTCCTCCACTTCTCTTCGCAATCACCCACTTCTTTGGCCCCCACAGTACCCCCTCTTTCCACCTTTTTTCCCTGTTTTCCAGGTGGTCTGAGTGCCGAAGCGTGTCGATCCTGAGGCATCGCTGACGATTCGAGTTTACGGTTACTCTGAGAAGGGATCGGTGGGCGCGATGGTTGAATACCGCGTTCCTATAATGATGCGATCAACCTTGACGTATGGCCGGCTTATACGTACGTACTCTATAGTACAGTGTATCCGGCCTTATGCGACGGCCTTACATCCCCGTCCGTGACTGTAAAGGAAAAGTGTGGCGGCACCCAAGGAAATGCTCAAAGTCTCCCCCGTCCTTGTCTTGCTCTGGCTCCCATCATGGATACAACGCGCGCCCGTTACTCTGGCCCCTCGCGAAGACTCGTCGTCGCCCTCGATATTGGCACTACGTTCAGCGGTGCCGCATACGCGCCCTTATATCCCGGTGAAACCCCCATGATCCGACCTGTTACAAAGTAGGTATTTTCTTCTCTCCCTGATCCAGAAGCGAATAAGATACAGATATCTCAACAATCCGAATCCTGGGTTTGCAAAAGTTCCCTCTGTGCTGTATTACGATCGCAACGGGAATTTCCGTGGGGTCGAGAATGGGGTTGATTTCCAGGATAGCGATTCGTTGCTTAGGATGAAATTGTAAGAGACCGTTTCACGTTCACCCGTGCAAAGAACACTGATAGTGGGTTAGGTGGAAGTTGTTGCTCTCACCCTTAGAGCTACCCGCTGCGATGATGGATCAAATGAGCACAGAGCTTCCAAGGGGGAAAACAATTATCGACGTTTTCGCAGATTTTATGCGCTATCTCTTTGATTCGACTAAGGCACTGTTCAAGTCCTCGGAGCCAAATGGAGAACTCAGATGGAACTCAATCTCGAAATCCATCGAGTTGGTGTTGACCCATCCCAACGGATGGGGAGGCCCACAACAAACTCACCTGCGAAACGCCGCAGTCAAAGCGGGTATTGTCCCCGATACCCCTGCCGGCCACGCTTCCGTCCACTTTGTTACCGAGGGTGAAGCAAGTTTCAGTTTTTGCGCTACCCATACCCAGGCGGGCAAAGACCTGAAGGTCTGTTACACTGTCCCTGCCCAGAGCTGGTTTTTTTGACACACTTGTAGCCTGGTCAGCAAGCTTTGATCATCAATGCGGGCAGTGAGACCATTGATATCAGCACCTACAAGGTGCTCAGCAATGGACCGCTACAGGTCGAAGAGTTGTATGCGCCCAGGCGTGAGTTAGATCCATCACAATGGCAGGTTTTTCTGTATCATAACATCCATTCTAGGCTTGGTCCAAGGCGGAAAGCTTGTCACAGCGAGGGCAACAGTGATGATCCAAGGTGTGTTCTAACGTTGTACCCACAGACTGATCACTCAACCCGCAACCAGAGAAATTAAAGTATTCCAAATTCAACACCCCCGAGGACCTGGCGTCGTTTTCCCAGAGGTTCGACGAAGGGGTAAAGAAGGTCTTTTCGATGTCAAATAACAACGCGGATCAATATGTCAGGTTTGGCTCCCCGAGAGACAATGATCCCAACTGCGGAATCAGAGCTGGGAGATTGACGTTGACTGGGTAAACTCGCACCCACTCCATTGACGAATCGGTGCCGAGACGTTTTCGCATACAGCGCGCAGGTTTCTGGATTCTTCGAACCCTCAATTCAGTCTACCGTGGACTCTATCAGGGATAACTTCAGGCGACGCCTTCCCACCGACTCTGTCCGTATATTCTGATATTCTCGGAAACCACACCTGATTGATCATGAACAGTTCGCATTTCTCGTTGGCGACTTTGCCACAAGTCCGTGGTTTTCCGAACAGCTCGAGAGGCGACTCGTGGATCTTGGATTCGAGTTTTGCAAACCAGACGGATATACGTGAGTGATCCGCCCCTGGAATCAAGGCACACGCTGTAACCCTGGCCATCGCATAGGAACAAAGCCGTTGCCCTCGGGGCGGTTTCGTATCTTGTTGACCGTTTCGTGACTACGACGTTTCATGTGCACAAAAAATAAAACCCACCACCCACGGAACTATCCGATGTCCGTGATCCGATCACTCCTGTCGGTTTCCGGCCGGTGCGGCGACCTACTGATGCTAAGCGTCAATTCGAAGGGCCATAGCCATCGTTCTGACGGCATGTGATACCCTCCAACGCAGTGTTGTGCTGGCCAGTAGAGGTTATGTAGTAGCCGGCTACTGCCCCTGTCAAATTATAGCTTCTAGCCGCTACCTGGCGATAGCTTTCGGGCTTTTCGGCGTAATTTTATTCCCACCCATCAGCTGTCGAGAGAAGGGCAAAAGCTTCTGGAAAGTTGCTGGAAATAGGTTCGCGACGCGGGACAGCCGCGTGTGAACTGATCCCAATTGTTAAAGTGTCCCATTGGCCTGGCAAATGCCGCCCGAGAAGACTGAACGGCCAGCGGACACCTCGCCATATGGTTATAACCAGTAACCTCTACTGACGATAGCCGCAAGCGATGGGTTATGGCCAGTGGCAGGCCAACACCGGGGTACGTGTGTGATGGGTTTTATTTTTTGTGCACATGGAACGCCATATTAGTGCATTTCGACCGTCATACATCGACGGTCTATATGCACTAATTCGAAGATGTTCCTCTCACTTCCTGCAGCTTGCCACCGACCGATAGTATGGATAAAAGTACATCTTTATGGCGGAAATAAGACGACAACACTACCCTGAGCTAGTCATGCAACGACACTCCTTAGACCCCTCTACGAGGGGTCGTCGTAAACAACAACGGCATCGCTCCTGAAAGTCACATTCAGCCTACGAAGGGACTTGGAAAGCTTTACTACAAACCTTCTCTCTTCCCCCTACATTCACGTATGTGGAAATCGGATGAGGTAAATTGGTATGTGTAGAACGGGATGTGCACGTACCGTTTCGGAGTCGATCCAACTGGCCTGTGCTTTAAGTTCCGTGAGGCCCACAAGTAGAATTACCTAGTACTTCCGCTCATAGGCCGTTTTTCCCGTTTCCATGAGTTTTGGTATATACGGAGCGCTGGAGATGTCGGCCTTGACACGACACAACGTTTCGAACTCGTCTTTTTGGCTCTGAGCGCTTTTCACGAGGTAACAGGGAAAGCTAAACAATACCTGGTTCAACATCCTTCCACTCGGGGGTAGCCAGGGTCCCTGTATATTTGATGATTTTCACTGTGCCATGTTGTGGTGGGGCGCCCTTGGCTGACACGTAAAACCTGTGTCGAACCTCTCGATCCTCCAAAATCTTAGTGCCCTGCAGAGGGATGGGATCCAGCCCGAACAGCCAAATAGAAGTTATGCGTAACGAACCCGAGTCAACATAGTATTGAAGCGATCACGAATATGTTCTCGCCCCATGGCATCGACATACAACTTGTGCGAGCGTCGGACGTGCTCTGGATTGGAGGGGTTGTATTTAGGGTCACCAAATACACCGTACGTGAACTTCGAGATCCTGCCTGTCACGAAATTTTCAATGTGATGTGAGACTGCCCCGATGGCAACAGCCTTGTTCCTATCCAACAACCAAAGTCACAGTCTGCCTCGACTCCAGAGACTGGTCACTCACGTGTGCGTGTCTGGCTTGAAAAACCGAAATCCAAGGCCCGAAAGTCGCTGTTGGAGTTGCTCGGACAACCAAGGACTTGTGGCAAACCCGCCAACCAGAAATGCGAACTGCTCACGATCAATCAGGAGCGGTGCTCAAGAGTGTCAGAACATACGGACCGAATTGGTGGGAAGGCGTCGCCTGAAGTTGTCCCTGATACAGTCCACCGTGGACTGAATCGAGGGTTCGAAGAACCCAGAAACTTGTGCACTGTATGCGAGAATGTCTCAGCGCCAGTTCATCAGCAGGGCGAGTATGAGTTTACCCAGTCAGCGTTATCCTCCCAGCCTTGATTCCGTAGTCGGGATCGTTGTCTCTCGAAAATCAAAATTTGACGTGTTGATCTGCACGGCTGTTAGGAGTCGAAAAGATCCTCTTCACCCCTTCGTCGAACTTCTGGGAGAACGCTGCCAGATGTTCAGGGTTGTTGAATTTGGAGTATGTTAACTTCTCTGGTCGCGAGTTAAGCGATTGGTATGTGGGTAGAACGCTAGACTAGCAGAACGCACCTTGGACTGTCGCAGTTGCCCTCGCTGTGACAAGCTCTCCGCCTTGCACTAAGCCTAAAATGAACGTCATCAAACGGGAAATATGCCGTGATGACGGAGCCGACTCACATCTGGGTTCATACAACTCTTCGACCTGTAGCGGCCCGTTACTGAGAACCTTGTAAGTGCTGACATCGATGGTCCCACCGCCCGCATCGATGATCAAAATTTGTTCACCGGGCTGCGAGTATGTCAAAGCCAGCTCTGAGTACCGACAGTGTGACGGACCTTTAGGGTTTCACCAGCACGGATTTCGGTAGCACAGAAGTTGAAACATGCCTCGCCCTCGGTAACGAAATGGACGCGGGCACGCCCAGCGGGTGTGTCAGGGACAATCCCCGCCTTAATCGCGGCGCTTCGCAGTTGACTTTGCTGTGGGCCTCCCCACCCATTTGGGTGGGTCAACACCAACTCGATGCTTGAGATCAAGTCCCATCGAACATTTGGCTCCGAAGACTTGAACAGCGCCTCGGTCGAGTCGGAGGGGTAGCGCATATAATCTGCGAACACATCGACGATGGTCTTCCCCCTTGGCAGTTCCGTGCTCATCTGATCCTTCATCGCGACTGGAAGCTCCAAGGGTGAGAGCATCAACTTCCACCTAATCCACCGTCAGTGGTTCGCACGGGTGAACGTAACGCAATCTCCCACCATTTCATCCTCAGAAACTCGTCGCTATCCTGGAAATCAACCCCGTTCTCGACGCCACAGAAGTTTCCGTCATAATCGTAATACAGCACAGAGGAAACCTTTGAAGACCCGGGATTTGGATTGTTGAGGTACCTGTATCTTGTTCATTGCCTTTTGTCATCGGATCGGGGACGGGGGAAGTACTTGCCTTGTAACGGGTCGAATTTGAGGGACTTGACCAGGATCTAAAAGGGCATATGCGGCACCACTGAAGGTAGTACTGATGTCGATGGCGACGATGAGCTTTCGCGAGAGGCCAGAGAACCGGGGGCGCGCCGTAGCCATGATAGGAGTGAGAGCAAGGTGACAAACAGCGTTTCTTTGAGTCTCGCCACACTTTTCCTTTACAGGACAGAGATGAAAGGCCGTTACACAGAAGCCAGCCACATATAAACCATCTGCACGTTGAGATTGATGCCATCAGGAACGAGGAGAACGCACCTCCTAACCTCCAATAACGAGAAAACGCACCTAATCCATCTATCCTTTACAAGTTTGTGTTCTAACCACAACCCGCCACCCATAGTCCGCGGCCATCTCAAAGTCATCCCCTCTCTCTGCCACGCGAGAGCAGAGTCAAATCGTCGCCGGCGTGTTGGAATTGGCACACTTCGACACCCAGGGAACCGGAAAGGAAAGGGCAGATACGCGATGGCTACAAAGATGGGGTGATTGCGGAGAGGGGTGGGGGGTCTTAAACGAGTGGATAACAGGCAGAGAACGTGTTACTATCGACGTTCCTGTGCGTAACCAGCATTAGAGTCTCCCCGCCGTGAAAAATTGACCCTTAAAGCACTTATCACCACGATTTCAGAGGGTTTCTGTTCGTTTTTACCTTGAGAGAAATGATTCCAACTTCAACGTGGAATCGACATTTCTTTAGCGGAAAAACAGGCTTCTTTGCAGTGAAACGCGAGCAATCGTGGGAAGAGTACCCCCCTCCTCTCTAAACCCGAGCTCCCCTCCCTCTAAATCTGAGCTCCGAACGTGACTTGAGGCTGGATTCCAGCCGAGGCAGGTGCCGCCCGCAACAAGTTGAACAACCGGACCGCTGTCCAGCTTATCAAATCAGGGAATGTCGTCCAATGACTGGAAATTAACTAACATCGTGATGGTATCCACGCCTTGAAAAAACGCTTGCACGGGTTAGAGGTTTCTGTTTCTGATAACCCCGTCGTTACGGAAGAGGCCAACCGGGAGGCGCATTCGGTCGGATTTCGGGTTTCGCCTGATCCACCCACACGCATTCAGTCGGCCGTCTCCGAAGATAGGGACGAAAGAACAAAGTGCTTTGACTAGGTGAGAATCGAACCGAAAATGCATTTTATCATGGCTCAGGTAGTCGTCTGCAGCTGCGCGATCATGTTGATGCGCGGTAAGGAAAAACCGGTTCACAATGGGTGCTACTCGCGCGCAGGAGGCACACTTCAATCGCCTCAAGGAACTTAAAGACGGAGGGTGAGGGGTACGGGCTCCAGAAACCATGGCAAAGTGAAACCGATGGACGTACGGAGGTTGGCAACGTGGTCAGTATTGACAATGTTGGATCCAACCAAATGCACCAGATTTATGTTTCCCTTCGTGGCAAGGGTGCTGTCATGTGCAAGAACGCCGCGGTCTGACATGCTCTACGTTCGATTCTCTCGAACGCCTCCTTTCCCACGTCAAGGGAAACATCGGATTCGTCTTCACCTCTGACGATTTGAAGGACATCAGGGACCTCATCGTCCAGAACAAGGTCGCAGTCCCAGCTAGGGCCGGTGCTTTGTTCCTTGAGATGTCGCGGTTCCTGCCGGAAAAACTGGAACGGGACCCGGGAAGAAAGGTCTCCCAGGTTTGAGCTATTCCGAAGCCGGTCATCAGAGCATGTCGAATACCACCTCGTTCACGTACGGTATGACCGTCACTCAAATCTTCGGCTCCAGAAACGCCTTCACCTCTGACGTTTGGATGTCTCCGACACCACGTTGGTTTTCCGGTTCTTTTCTGGTATCAAGGTCATTATCGCCATCTCCCGACCATCGACTTGGTCTCCTGCGCCTAAGTGCGTGTTGACCGGGAGTGGTCACCTCATCTGTTCCCCCTTCCGGTTCGCACCCCGACATCCCCGTTTCCCTCTTCCTTTCGGCCACACACGCGCTGTGCACGCCGTGAAGCAGGCGAGCACCTCCCGCACGCCGCCCTCCCAAACAACGACCACCTACACAGAAGAGTGGGTTTCTGCGGTTTCTCCCTCCCCTTTCTTCGCAGTTTCTTCCATCATTGCTTCTCGAACTGCTCTGCTCGGTTTCCACACACTTCCGCAGCTCAGCGTGTTGTTTGTAATCACTCCACTCACGACCACCTGTGCTTGCCCCCTCTGTTGTAGTGCTCTCGTGTCATTTGTGAAACATACCATTCCCATCGATGGTCCATATGCACCAATTCGGAGATGTTCCCCTCACTTCCCGCAGCTTGCCACCGACCGATAGTATGGATAAAAGTACATCTTTATGGCGGAAGTAAGACAGCAAAACTACCCTAAGGTAGTCATGCAACGACACTCCCTAGACCTCCTACGAGGGGTCATCGTAGACAACCACGGCATCACTCCTGAAAGTCACATTCAGCGTATGGAGGTACTCGGAAAGCTTTGCTACAAACCTTCTTTCTTCCCCCTAGATTCACGCATGTAGAAATTGGATGAGGTAAATTGGTACGTGTAGAACGAGATAGGCACCTACCGTTTCGGAGTCGATCCAACTGGCCTGTGCTTTAAGCTCCGTGAGGCCCACAAGTAGAATTACATGGTACTTCCGCTCATAGGCCGTTTTTCCCGTTTCCATGAGTTTTGATGTACACGGAGCGCTAGAGATGTCGGCCTCGACACGACATAGCTCCTCGAACTTGTCTTTTGGTTCTGAGCGTTTTTCACGAGGTAACAAGGAAAGCTAAACAATACCTGGTTCAACATCCTTCCACCCGGGGGTAGCCAGAGTCCCTGTGTATTTAATGATTTTTCCAGTGCGACATTGTGGTGGGGCACCCTCAGATGTTGCGGAAAATTGTTGTCGGATCTCTCGATCCTCCAAAGTTCGATTGCCCTGCAGAGCGATGAAATCCAGTCTGAACAGCCAAATAGAAGTTATGTATGACGAACCCGAGTCAACATAATAAAGAAACGACGAGGAATGCGCTCTCGCCCCATGGCATCAATATACGACTTGTGTGAGCGTCGGACGTGCTCTGGATCGGAGGGGTTGTATACAGGGTCACCGAATACACCATACGTGAATTTCGAAATCCTGCCTGTCACGAAATGGTCAACGTGATGTGAAACTGCCCCGATGGCAACAGCCTTGTTCCTATCCAACGACCACCGTCACAGTCTGCCTCGACTCCAGAGACTGGTCACTCACGTATGCGTGTCTGGCTTGAAAAAATGAAACCCAAGGCCCGAAAGTCGCTGCTGAAGTTGCTCGGACAACCAAGGACTTGTGGCAAACCCGCCAACCAGAAATGCGAACTGCTCACAATCAATCGGGAGCGGTGCTCAAGAGTGTCAGAGCATACGGACCGAATTGGTGGGAAGGCGTTGCCTGAAATTGTCCCTGATACAGTCCACGGTGGACTGAATCGAGGGTCCGAAGAAGGCAGAAACTTGTGCACTGTATGCGAGAGTGTCTCAGCGCTACTTCATCAACAGGGCAAGTGTGAGTTTACCCAGTCAAAGTTATCCTCCCGGCCTTGATTCCGTAATCGGGATCATTGTCTCTCGAAAATCCAAATTTGACGTGTTGATCTGCACGGCTGTTCGAAGTCGAAAATATCTTCTTCACCCCTTCATCGAACTTCTGGGAGAACGCTGCCAGGTGTTCAGGATCGTTGAATTTGGAGTATGTTAACTTCTCTGGTTGCGGGTTGAGCGACCAGTCTGTGGGTGGAACACTAGAACGCACCTCGGACCGTCGCCGTCGCCCTCGCTGTGACAAGCTCTCCGCCTTGGACCAAACCTAAAATGAACGTCATCGAACGGAAAACATGTCATTATGACGGAGCTGACTCACACTTGGGTTCATACAACTCTTCAACCTGTAGCGGTCCATTACTGAGAATCTTGTAAGTGCTGATATCGATGGTCCCACCGCCCGCATCGATAATCAAGACTTGTTCACCGGGCTGCGAGTGTGTCAAAGCCAGCTCTGAGCACGGAAAATATGACGGACCTTTAGGGTTTCACCAGCATGGATTTCGGTAGCGCAGAAGTTGAAACATGCCTCGCCCTCGGTAACAAATTGAACGCGGGCACGCCCAGCGGGTGTGTCAGGGACAATCCCCGCCTTAATCGCGGCCCTTCGCAATTGACTTTGCTGTGGGCCTCCCCATCCGTTGGGGTGGGTCAGCACCAACTCGATGCTTGAGATGGAGTCCCAGCGAACTGTTGGCTCCGAAGACTTGAACAGCGCCTCTGTCGAGTCGAAGAGATAGCGCATATAATCTGCAAACACATCGACGATGGTCTTCCCCCTTGGCAGTTCCGTGCTCATCTGATCCTTCATCGCGACTGGAAGCTCCAAGGGTGAGAGCATCAACTTCCACCTAATCCACCGTCAGCGGTTTGCACGGGTGAACGTAACGTGATCTCCCACCATTTCATCCTCAGAAACTCGTCGCTATCCTGGAAATCAACCCCGTTCTCGACGCCACAGAAGTTTCCCTCGTGATCGTAATACAGCACAGAGGAAACTTTTGCAGACCCGGGATTCGGATTGTTGAGGTATCTGTGTCTTGTTTGTTGCCCTTTGTCACCGGATCAGGGTCAGGGGAAGCACTTGCCTTGTAACGGATCGGATTTGAGGGACTCTGCCAGGATCTAAGAAGGCATATGCGGCACCGCTGAAGGTAGTCCCGATGTCGATGGCGACGATGAGCTTTCGCAAGAGGCCAGAGTACTGGGGACGCGCTGTAGCCATGATGGGAGTGCGAGCAAGGTGACAGACAGCGTTTCTTTGGGTCTCGCCACACTTTTCCTTTACAGGACAGAGATGAAAGGCCGTTACACAGAAGCCAGCCACATATAAGCCATCTGCACGTTGAGATTGATGCCATCAAGAACGAGGAAAACGCACCCAACCCGCCCATCGAGAACGAGGACTGGCACGCGCCCAACCTCCTATGGCAAGAAAACACACCTAATCCATCTATCCTTTACGAGTTTTTGTTCTAACTACAACCCGCCACCCATAGTCCGCGGCCATCCCAAAGTCATCCCCTCTCTCTGCCACGCGAGAGCGGGGTTGAATCGTCGCTGGCGTCTTGGAATTGGCACACTTCGACACTCAGACCACCCGGAGAACCGGAAAGGATAGGGCAGACAGATACTGCGATGGCTACAAAGATGGGGTGATTGTGGAGAGGGGTAGGGGGTCTTAAAGGAGTGGATAACAGGCAGAGAGCGCGTTACTATCGACGTTCCTGTGCGTACCCAGCATTAGAGTCTCCCCGCCGTGAAAAATGGTCCCCAAAGCACGTATCACCACAATTTTAGAGGGTTTCTGTTTGTTTTTGCCTTGAGAGAAATGATTCCGACTTCAACGTGGAATCGACATTTCTTTAGCGGAAAAATAGGCTTCTTTGCAGTGAAACGCGAGCAATCGTGGGAAGAGTACCCCCCTCCTCTCTAAATTAGAGTCTAAACCCGAGCTCCTCTCCCTCTAAATCTGAGCTCTGTGCCTGGACAGGTGCCGCCCGCAACAACCGGATCGCTGTTCAGCTTATCAAATCGGGGAATGTCGTCCAATGGCTGGAAATTAACTAACATAGTGATGGTATCCACGCCTTGAAAAAACGCTTCCACGGGGTAGAGGTTTCTGATACCCCCGCCGTTACGGAAGAGACCAACCGGGAACCTGGAGGTGCATTAGGCCGGACTTCGGGTTTCACCTGATCCGCCCACACGCATTCAGTCGGCCGTCTCCGAAGATAGGAACGAAAGAACAAAATGCTTTGACTAGGTAAAAATCGAACCGAAAATGCATTTTATCATGGCTCAGCAGTAGGCGCTGAGCTAGTAGTGAGATCCTCCCGAACGCCTCCTTCCCCACGTCAAGCGAAACATTGGATTTGTCTTCACGTCTGGTGATTTGAAGGACATTAGGGACCCCACCACCCAGAACAAGGTCGCCATCCCTGCTAGGCTGTGGGGTAGCCGAAGCAGGTCATCAGGACATGTTGAGTAGCTCCCCGTTCACGTACGGTAATGACCATCATTCAGATCTTCGGCTCCAGAAACGCCTTCACCTCCGACGTTTCGGATGTCTCCGACACCGCGTTGGTTGCCCGGTTCTCGTCTGGTACGAAGGTCATTATCGCCATCTCCCGACCATCGTTTTTGTTTCCCGCTCGTTCGCCAGGGCCCGCAAGAATTTTATCGTCGTGCTCATTGCCACCGATCGCAGTGAAGCAGTACCTAGCCAACCCCGAGGCATCCGCCGTTGCTGCCGTCCCGGCCGAGGAGGGGAAAGAGGAGGAAGGTGAAGACATGGTAAGATTATTTTTCCCGATTTACTACGGACATAGTCCGGATTTTCCGGCCCTGCTAGGGTTTTGGACTGTTCGATGCACCACTATTTACACTGCGTTAATCTATATTCGAAAGCATGCTGTCCAACCCACCTGTGAAGTCCCGTGAGAAAACAGTCGAATCTCGAGCAGACAAGTCAAAAAGATCATTGCACGGTATTTGCTCGTCGATCGCGCCTGAGTGCGTGTTGACCGAGAATGGTCGCCTCATTTGTTCCGCCTTCCTGTTCGCACCCCGACATCTCCGTTTCCCTCTTCCCTTCGGTCATACACGCGCTGTATACGCCATAAAGTGGGCGAACACCTCCAACCGCACGCCGCTCTCCACAACAATGACCACCTACGCAGACTCAGAGTTGGTTTCTTTCACCGGGTGTCAGGGCGGAGCGACCATGACCCCGGCATCGTACTTTCCCGTCTTTGCCATTCCTCTCATCCTTTTCTTCTGTCATTGATTCTTGATTCGCTCCGCTTGGTTTCCGCGCACTCAGTAATCTACAGCCCAGCATATCGCTTGCGGCCACTCCGCTCACGACCACCTGTGTTCGCTTCCTCTGTTGTAGTCCTCTCGTGCTGTTTGTGAAACATACCATTCCCATCGACGGACCATATGCACCAATTCGGAGATGTTCCTCTCACTTCCCACAGCTTGCCATTGACCGATAGTATGGATAAAGATACATCCTTATGGCGGAAGTAGGAAACAATCAGGCTACCCCGAGATAATTGTGCAGTGACACCCTTAATCACTCTTCGAGAGATTGTCGTAGACAACTACGGCATCGCTCCTGAAAGTCACATTCAGCCTACGGAGAAACTCGGAAATCTTTGCTACGAACCTTCTCTCTTTCCCCTACATTCACGTATGTGGAAATCGGATGAGGTAAACGGGCACTTGTGGGACGAGGTGCGCACGTACCGTTTCGGAGTCGATCCAACTGGCCTGTGCTTTAAGCTCTGTGAGGCCCACGAGTAGAATTACATCGTAATCCCGCTCATAGGCCGTTTTTCTTGTCCTCACGTGTTTTAATGTATACGGAGCGCCGGAGATGTCTACCATTACGCAACACAACGTTTCGAACTTGTCTTTTTGGCTCTGAGCGCTTTTCACGAGGTAACAAGGAAAGTTAAACATTACCTGGTT
>Ga0307515_10013133_pt1 | contig 15501 bp, 5 predicted proteins | sample 17_EM_MG_FD_194513 | JGI IMG/M metagenome (GOLD analysis project Ga0307515, IMG submission 194513) | Populus trichocarpa ectomycorrhiza microbial communities from riparian zone in the Pacific Northwest, United States - 17_EM | ecosystem: Host-associated > Plants > Roots > Unclassified | place... | reverse complement strand
CAACCTGGGAATCTTAGATGCCGTGAAATATTGGTGTAATCAAATATTATTTATCTAAAAATAAAAATATTAAATAATAAAAACCAATCAACAAGAGTGGTTAGCAGCTTTGTTTGTTTTTGTATTTTAAAAATATTTTTAAAAAGAATTTAATTTTTTTTATTTTTTTCTTTGCTTCAAATTAATTTTTTTTGGTATTTCAAATCATTTTGATATGTTAATGTCAAAAATAATTTTTTAAAAATAAAAAATATTATTTTGATGTATTTCTGAGTGAAAAGCACTTTGAAAAACAATCGCAATCATACTCAGCTTTTTTAAATAATATTTTTTTCTAGATATCAAAATTTAAACAAAATAAAAAAACAAAGACTAATCAAGAATATGAGTTATTTGACCGTGTAGATACCACTAATTCAGATATTTGTGTGTATTCAGCTTCATTTTTTTTAAAAAAAAACAACAATTGGCTATGAAAATTTTATTTTTATTTGTTTTTACTTCCAGAGAGTTGTAACTAGCAAGAATAATTTATTTATTTTTATTCTTTTTCTTCGCATGGTGATTATGATGCTTGTTGCAAACTATATAATCCCAAGGAGATAGGATTAGAGGCATGTATGGTAAACAACTACTCTAATCAATTTTTATAAAAATAATTATTATAAGTTAAAAGTCGATCAAATCAATATTTTGACTGGATTTTGTAAAAGTATTTTGATGAAAAATATTTATAAGTTTTTTAAGTAAAAATTAAAAATAACTTAAATCAATTTATAAAAATCATTTTAAATAAGACCTCAATCTATCTCCCCGCAAATTAAAATATCTACCTATCTTGGTACTAATAAATTTTCAATTGGATATAATTTCTAAAAAAAAATAGAAATTTATTTAACTAATTGAGCTCTTTTTTTAATTAAATGAATCAATACTTTTAATTATTTTTCATCTCTTTATTTAGTAGCCTCCTTTCAATCTAAGCAAATTAAGATTAAAAATACAAGTATTGAATTGATTGGATTTTTTGATTAATTGATGAAAACCCAGGGCGGCGTTAAAAATGGTAGGGAGGGAGGGGCATACTTCATAGCATTGATTCGTGAAAGGGTCCCCCATGATGGAACAGTCAAGATCAAATGAGTTGATGAGAAATGATGTATGACGTGGTGGGGCCCGTTCATGGTTGGTGGACCGAGTCCTGCATCATCATTATTATTATTATTATTATTAGAATGTAGTTATAATTATTTTTTAAAATATTTTATATTTAAAAATATATAAAAATAATATATTTTTTAATTTTTAAAAATTATTTTTAACATTAACATATTAAAATAATCTAATAACACATAAAATATTAATTAAAAATAATAAAATATTTTTAAATAATTTTAAAAACACTTTTAAAATATAAAAACAAACATTATCTTGATTATTAAAATCTTAATATTACATTAAAAAAATCAATTCAGTTTCAAAACTTAAATAGCCACCATGATATATCTTAATTGACTGTTTTGAGAGGAGTTGACTTGTCCAAGTGGGTTTGAAAGGGAGAACCAAAATATCAATTAAAAACAGGAAAGACAGTTAAAAAAAAGAAAAAAAAAGAAAAAATGAGGTGTAAAATGCAATTATTCGTCGCGGATAAACCAAGAAAACTAGAAAGGTTACAAGGAAGAGTGACGCCCATGGTTTTTGCTTTTGGCCCACAGTTTTGTTTATTACTTTACCAGCCTTGTCGGGCCAGGTTTGCGTTTAGGAATATTTTGTGTTTTGAATCTTTATCGGAGGAGAATCATCAGAACAAAATTTGGTGTTGTCACCTCCAAGGAGCACCGATGTGCTAGTCATTATAATAATTTTTTTACTTAAAAGTCTCATGTCTGCTTGTTTGTTGTGTTGTGGGATTGCTTTTTAATTATCTTAGTTATTAAATTTTTTTTTTGGTGAGATAACATAATTTTAAAAAGATTAAGTGAAATAAAATTCTTTTATCTTATTAAGCTTCTGAAGCACAATATTTACTAAATTTCATTATTTATAAGCGCAACAAGATAATTATCGCGATTTATAATTGTGACAATTAAACATGTCGGACTTTTGAAGCACAACAACTTAACATTCAGCTTCATTAATAATCATCTTACTCAACCCGTAGCTAGTTGATCTATTTGTATGAACCGATTGACCGTTTCATATAAAAACCATAACTTTATAATTTTTTTTCTTCCAAATATGTTTTTTAAGTGTCAATGATGTAGTTGGGCTTGCGATAACAAGTGATTATGAGCAGTCATGTGTGGGTCTGTCACAACTAGATGAGGATCTGTCTTAGACATTACGTATATTGTAACGACCCGGCTTTTTCAGAGCCAAAATCGATGGAATTTTTTTTTAATTGTCCTGTTCTGGATGTTTTTCACCATATCATTATGCAAATTTATAATTGTATTTCATTCATTAACAAGGCACAATCCACGTAGGATAACGTAAATTAACATTCCCATAAAATATATTCTCAATACACATGCCCATAATATTTTATTTTCACACTCATAGGTTTACATTATATCATATTAACATACTCATAAATTCACATTCCTGTTCTAGTCTCGTTATCATCACGAGTTTATACGAGAGTGCCGAACAACAAGTTACACAACTAGTACTTTTGTTATCATGACCTCATGTAATTTCATAACATGACATCCTCATAAGAAGAATACAACATACATATATTCATACACATCATATCTACATGATCGCACATTCACATCCGTGTTCCATTTCATTTTGTCATTACGATTCTTTACAAAAAAGGTCGGATGACTAATTTAGCGATTTACACATCTGTTCATATAGAACTCATATCACCCATAACATGCAAATATATGATTCTTTTCAAATGAGTGAGTCGTGAAATGGATTTTCTTACGCACCATGTTGGTATGATGTCCCTGTTACAGCACAAGGTAATTTCAGGCATTGTAAGCAATTAAAAAAACATAATAAAGCAATAATAACGTTACATTTCACTCATGGACCAAGAGAGCATAACTCTTTCATTTCTCCTTACTTATGTAAATACCACCCTTAATAATTCGTCAATTACCGAGGCTAATTACCATGCTCAGACCCGGCCATTCATCTTGAATACCGTTAATTGAACTAACGTTATTCTCTATTTATAGCATAACAATCGTAGTTCTTTCATATACTTGGTATATACAAAACATAGTGCCCATGAACACATCAACTCTTGAAACTAACTCATAACTCCCAAATCCGGCCCTCTTAGGATGCTATTAACCGAAACTAATCATTTGTTCATCCCGGTCATCCACTTAGGATGCCATTAACCAAAGTTAATCATTTATCAGTCCCGGTCATCCACTTAGGATGCCATTGGCCAAAGCTAATCATTTGTTCATCTCGGTCATCCACTTAGGATGCCATTAGCCGAAGATAATCATTTATCAGTCACGGTCATCCACTTAGGATGCCATTGGCTGAAGTTAATCATTTATCCATCCCGGTCATCCACTTAGGATGCCATTAGCCGAAGATAATCATTTATCAGTCACTTAGGATGCCATTAGCTGAAGTTAATCGTTTATCAATCACGGCCATCCACTTAGGATGCCATTAGCCGAAGCTACTCACTTGTTAGTCCCGGTCATCCACTTAGGATGCCATTAGCCGAAGTTAATCGTTTATCAATCACGGCCATCCACTTAGGATGCCATTAGCCGAAGCTACTCACTTGTTAGTCCCGGTCATCCACTTAGGATGCCATTAGCCGTAGCTAATCACTTGTCAGTCCTGGTCACACTTAAGATGTCATTAGCCGAAGCTAATCACTTGTCAGTCCCGATCATCCACTTAGGATGCCATTAGCCGAAGCTAATCATTTTTCAGTCTTGATCATCCATTTAGGGCAATTTATGTAATCACTATAACAAGATATTATGTCCTTTGTAATATACTTACAAACATTTCATTACAGTTTAACATTCAATATAATACAACAATAGACCCTTCATATTTTTCATCCAACCATTCATGATGGTTAATGTTCAATACAATATAATAATAGATCCCTTGTAATACTCATACAAAAATTCATCACAATTACATTTAATAAAATACAATAGTAGAGCCCTCGTAATACTCATACAACCATTCGTCATAATTACATTCCATAAAATATAATAGTAGATTCTTCATAATACTCATACCACTATTCGTCACCTTTACACAATAAAATACAATAGTAGGTCATTCGTAATACTTATACAACCAATTGTCAGCAGCCCAAATTCATAATAACCCAATCAACATCTCATAGTCGGTTTAATATTCATCGCAACACGATAATATATCCACCTCAAATAAGTCATTTCAGAACATTAACATTTTCATCATTGTTTCAACATTCATCAAGAACTCGATCGACATTTCATAGTCATTTCGACAATCATCCAGAATTCAATCAAACACTTCATCATCGTTTCATCATTCAACAATGATTTAATAATATATCATTATAAGTAAATCATTTCAAAACATAAACATCATACGAGAAAAAGGTGGGAACCACCTGCAGTTTGTCCTTGTCCTAACGATGGTCCGATCTTGGCCACACCACCTAAGACATCAATGCCACAAATCAATATATTTGCATCCTTAAATCACATTCATCACCATACTTATTTCAAGAATTCATATGTTCACATTCAAGTGTTCCGCATTGTACACTATCATACAATGAAATTGTTGCAAGCATTTAAGTCATTTCTGACCAGGGAGTCTATTGTAGAAAATCGGCAGCGAAAACTGGTTCGCTGCTGGCCGCACAATTCAGCAGCGAAATTGATTCACTGCAGGCCGCACAATTCGGCAACGAAAATTATTTTGCTGCATGCACTTCAATTTCAGTAGCGAATGCTACTTCGCTGCAGCAAACACACTTTCAACGACAAATGCTAATTCGCTGCAGGCAACTCAATTTCGACAGCGAATCACAATTTCTCTATAGTCAATACACTTTCGATAGCGAACGCTGATTCGCTGCAGAACAACTCAACTTCGGCAGCGAATGCTAATTCGTTGCAGACACCTAGATTTTGATAGCGAATCACAAATTCACTGCAGAACAACACTTTTGGCAACGAACGCTGATTCATTGCAGACAACTTAGTTTTGGCAACGAATCACAAATTCACTGAAAACAACACACTTTCAGCAGTGGACGCTGATTCGCTGCAGACAACACCATTTCAGCAGCGAATGCTAATTCACTACAGAAAACACAATTTAGGGCAGCGAATGCTAATTCGCTATAAACACACAATTTCGACAGCGAACACAAATTCGCTGTAGACAACGCAATTTCGACAGCGAATGCTGATTCACTATAGACATCATAATTTTGGTAGCGAACACTGATTCGCTGTAGACAACATGATTTGGCAACGAAAACTGATTTGCTGCATGCAACACCGTTCGGTAGCGAAACCTAATTCGTTGTAGACAACATAATTCGGTAGCGAAAATTCCTTCGCTGCAGGCAACACCATTTGGCAGTGAAACCTAATTCGCTGCAGATAACACAATTTGGTAGCGAATATTCCTTCGCTGCAGATAACACAAATCGACAACGAAACTAATTCGCTACAGGCAACTTAATTCGACAACGAAACTAATTCGCTACATACAACACAATTCGACAACGAAAATGGTTCGCTGCAGACAACCCAAATCGGCAGGGAAACTAATTCGTTGCAAACACTCCAAATCGACAACGAAACTAACTCGCTGTAGACAACACCCTCGACAGCAAAACTAATTTGCTGTAGGCAATATAATTTGGCAGCGAAAATTCCTTCGCTGCAGATAACACAAATCGACAGCAAAACTAATTCGCTGCAGATCACACAATTTGGCAGCGAACTAATTCACTGCAGACAACATAACTCTGCATATAACATCATCTTAACATATTATTATACAATTTCATCAAACACAAGCAGAAATTTATGTCATTAACACCAGCATAGTTCCAGTTTTGGATTCAACAGGGTCTAAGGTCCTAATGACTACACAATTTTGTACATAACCCTTTTTAACACAAGTTCTTCTATCATACATGCAAGAATCAAGATACTAACGCCATCATGCATTCTGTTTTAGTTCAAGTGTGTCCTTAAGAGTTTAACAAGATCATAATTTATGCATTTCTTCATCTCATTCCATATTTCATTCAAGTTCATCAATCATTCATTGGAAGTCTAGACATTAACATCAATACAAATTCTGCCTTAGTTCACCAACTTGGCCGGTCCTCTTCTTAGGTTTACACCATCAAAATCACTCATAGTCACTTAGATTTCTTTGGTAAGAGTCTTTACATGAGTTCTTATATGCATCATTCCACTTAGATCTTCCATTTAATTATTTTCGAAACTATGTGTGCATGAACACTAAACCTTCTACTTTAGGGTTTTCATCCCCTCATTGTTCTGAAATCCTGAGGCAGCAACTAGCCAAGGAAGAATACTTCTCTTACCTCATGTTTTTGACAGCTTTAGAGAAGGTTTTGGTTACATGGTTCTTTTCTCAATCTCGGTTTTTCCTTCTCTTCCATCTCTGTTGTATAGCAGGTCTGTCACACTCCCTCTCCTCTCATGGTTTCAGTCATCAACATAACTCCCTAGCTCTCTTCTTTTTCAAACACTCAAGGCATGGGACATGCAGCTGGTGTAGGTGGGTCTTTTTCTTGGAGAGGGTGGTTTTTGTTGTAGTCACAACTGCTGGCCGGTTATGGGGAAGGGGTCTGAACTCCTTCTCCTTCCATGGCTTCGACTACTTTTGTCTTTCCCTTGGTTTCCCTTCTTCTCCAGCAGTCAAAGATGGTGCATGCAGCTGTTACAGATAGATTTTTGGGGAGAGGAAGAAGGCAAGAGCATGCAACTCGTTTTGGAAAAAGTGCCCATTTCTCTCTCCCTGTTGCATTTATACCCCTCTTCAATGCAAAGGGGTGTTTGGACATTGGACCAAGGCTGTCTTTATCCCCATTTTGGGTTATCCTTGGGCTGGTTTCTATTTCCATTCTCTCCTAGGATATGCCGGTCCAACATTAATTTCTTGTTAGGTTCTATAATGTCGCTGCCGTTTTAGAAATCGGCAGCCACAAACTATATCACTACTGATTTAGAAATCGGCAGCGAGAACTGTGCCACTGCCAATTCATAAATCGACAGCCAAACTATGCCCTGCCGATACAGAACTCGGCAGCTAAAAACTACGTCGCTGTTGATTCAGAAATTGATAGCCAAAAACTGTTTCATTGCTGATTCAGAAATCAGCAGCAAAATTGCGTCGCTGCCGATTCAGAAATCAACAACCAAAAATTATACCGCTGCAGATTTTTGAAATTGATAGTAATGGTGGAGTCATTTCGACTTTACTTCTCTCTTTTTTTTTGGTGTTTACATAGATGGCCTAGTAGATGCATTTATGGACCAGTGAGACATGTCTAAACCCAAGAGGAGGTATGGTCGTGCCATACCATAATGATGACTTAAAAAGGCCATAACTTTTGATCCGATCATTGGATTACACTCAAATCTTTACAGAAGTTTATGAAGGTTGTTTTCTTTAGAGTAACTATTTTGACCGTCGAATATTTAGATTTCAAAAATATCGCTCCGGAGCTTTAATTTTGGCAGTTTTATGATTTCATTGTTATTTTTCGAACTAGTTGACCGATTTAACTAGCTTTTACTAACTGATCGACCAGTTAGTCCTGAATTTAATTGACGTCGCAGTTCAGAAACATGGCATTAATTAAATGTTGCGATTCAGAACCACGACATCTAAAAATGTGCTATTTCGCCAAAACGTTTTGCTTCTATGTTGTTAATTCACCATTTTTTTTTAAATTTTGTGTGCTAATTATTCAATTGATACCTTGTTATGTTAGGATCCCTGATAATTTACCTAAATATTCAAGCAAGCTCAACCTTTAACTTCATACTCATGGACAATTTATCCTAGATGTATATGTATATTTCATTTATAGGGTTTGATAATGCATTTTATGTTAGGACTATAATATACAGAAGCAACAATAAATAGTTAGAAAGAGCGAGGTAAAATGAGATACGAAGCACACAAGATTTACATGGTTCATATAATTTGGTTATGTCCACGTGTAAGTATATAAGGATTTCTCTATTTTTTTGAGAACAATTAGTAATCTATTTATCAATAAGAGCAAATACCTTACACACTCTCTTACAATACACCTCACAAAATATATCATTTAATTTTGTGAGATTGCACTTTTTTTCTTCACTTGATGTTTGAAAGGCTTAGGATGCAACCTATTTATAGGTTGAGCATTCTCGCCAATCCATCCATGTTCCAATGTTCGACATCGATTTGGTGCATAACATATTTTACTTTAAACACCAATTCAGTGCTACCAATTTTTTTTTTTGAAAGGAGGAGAATAGGCTTATATTATTTCCAGACAAAAGAAATGGAAGTAGACTCCATATTCTCTCACTTGAAGGCTTTGATAATTTAATCATGCATTCACTTCTAATCATCTTTATGATTCTTCTATCTTTTTTACACTTGCAATCTTCTTATTGCTTACGTATCTCCTAGGTCATAAGAAGATGTATACCATATGTACTTGTCAGCATTAACTGGTTTGATCAAAGCATCTGCTGGGTTTTTTTTATATATGAATCTTCTTTAATTCCATAATTTCATCTTCCACCACTTCTCTAATAAAATGATACTTAACGTCTATGTTTTTTGTTCTTGAATGAAAAGTTGGATTCCTTGTAATATGTAACATCACTAATACTACTCTAATTGTTGTAAGTTGTATCACAAGAGAAACTATTTCATTGAAATATATTATTTCTTTTTGAACATATCATTTTACCACCAATTTTGCATGATAATGCTCCACTTTATCATTGCCATCATGCTTTATCTTGTAAACCTATTTGTTGTTGATGATATTTTTTCTTTATGGTAACAAAACAAGATCCTAAGTTTTATTATAGTGTGGAACTTCAATCTCCTTTTATATTACTATCATCCACATTGATACATTCATGCTTTTTGTAGCCTTATATAAAGGTAATGGCTCTTCATCCTCTGTTAGAAGATAGTATGCAATCTTGCTCTTAGTAACAAACTCTAAGTTTTGAAGTCGATGGTCTTCTCTCATGGATTGACAGTCAAACTTCAATAGCATAAAATTTGATATGTTCTTGTTTTTATACTCTGATGTTGCCTTAGAAGGACTTGAATCATTATGATCCTAAATATTTTCCACCTGAATTGTTATAGTCTTTTTTAAGGTGCTATTATTTCTTTTTCATTGGCATTTTATCTTTTAACACTTTTGCTAATGACTACTTTGTAGGTGGTGGGATCCCACAACCAACACTCCTTTATTCCCTCAGCATATTCCAAGCATACATATTAGGGGTGAGCAAAAAAACTTAAAAACCGAGAAAACCGGAAAAAATAATAATAAAAAAAACTGAACCGCTAAAAAAAACCGATTAGAATTTAAAAAAACCAACCGGTTCGGTTTCGGTTTTATAAGCCTGAAACCAAAAAAACCGAACCAAACCTAAACCGAAAAAAACCCGGAAAAAAACCAAGCCAAACCGAAAAAACTGAGCCAAACTGGAAAAAACCAAGCCAAACCGAAAAAACTGAGCCAAAACAGTTTGAATCGGTTTTTTTTCCCAAAATAATCGAACCGAAACAGGTCGATTTGAACCGGTTTCGATTTTTTTTTTAAAAAACTGGTTTTGGTTACTTTTTTTGATAAAAACCGAACCGAACTGAAAATAATCACCCCTGATACATATTTTTTGAATTTTAAATTCAGTTCACTAACTTCTTGAGTATTGTACATCATGTACACAAGACTTCAAAATATATGAAAGCAAGAATAATCAGCTGGCTTCCCAGTCCATATCCTTATTGGTAACTTCAAATTAATTGTAGTTGATGGAGATTGATTTATTATATAAAAGGTAATTTTGACTATTTCCACTTATAATTGTTTTCCTAAGGTAACAACCTTCATCATTTCTATTGTTCTTTCTAACATAGTTTTGTTTATCCACTCTGTCATTCTATTTTGTTGTGGAGTGTATGTTGCTATAAACTGTCTTTGGATATCTTTTTATTGATAAATGTTATCAAATTCATCAGAAATATATTTTTCTCTATTATATGTCCTCAAACAGTTGATCTTATTTTTTCAGATTCAAATTCTACTAGCGCATTGAAGGTTTTAAATACTGTGAGCATAATTACCTTCCTTTTAATTGGATATATCCAACATCTCCTAGAGAAATCATCTATAAACGATATAAAGTATCTTGATCCTTCCATGGATATGACTGCTGCTTGGCAAATATTAGAGTGAATTAGGTTTAAGATGCATTTGCTTTTAGATGGTGATATGCCGAACTTCAACCTATGCTGCTTACTTATAACATAATGTTCATGAAAAGGTAAAGAAACCTTTGTAAACCTAGGAAGTAACTTCTAATTAAAGAGAATTTCATACCTTTCTCTAACAAGTAGCCTAGTTTTTTATACCATATAATTATCATCTCTTTTGCATAACTAGCTGAAGTTATTGATGCCTCTTCTTCATGATGTACCTCTCCTATTAACATAAACAAGTTTGCAACTATTTTTCTTGCTTTTAATACCATTAGGAACCCACTGATAATTTCATGGTGCCATTTTTTACACAAGTTTTAACAACCAAAACATCTAATTATATTAAAGATAAAAGATTCCTTTTCAAGCTTTTTATCTATTGTACTTGTTGAATAGCACAAATTGAGCTATCATGTATCTTTAGTTTTATGGTGTCAAGACTAGCAATCTCTAAGGTGTGATCATTACCTATGAACACCAAGCCTCTAGAGATGGATTTGTATGTATAAAACTAATGCTGATAAGAAATCATATGTCATGTTACTCTTAAATCCATTAAAAAAACTTTAGTGAGCTTTTTTTCTATATGTAAAGATTGTTGTTGCTTTGTTATATAAAATCTTTCTATCATCTGAAATGCTTCTAACATATCTACGAGGTTTTAATGAATCAGAGGTTTAGCTACGTCCCCGAACACATATAGAACGACTTCACTCAGAAATAAAAAAATTACAACCTCTCTAATTAATTTGAGAACAATTACCTCACACACTCTTCTATAATACACCTCATAAAATATATCACTTACTTTTATGGGATTGCACTTCATCTTCACTTATTGCTTGAAAGGCTTGGGATATAACCTTTTTATAGTTTGGGATCCCCACCTCTCCATTCATGTTCTAATGTTGGGTACTGAATTGGTGGCTAAAAGCTTTGACTTTAAGCACCAATTTGGTGTTGCCATTTCTTTTGCTAGAAGAAGAATGGGGGTCCATTATTTTATGATAAGAGAAATGAGCAACATGACCAACATTCCACTTCTTTCTTAATTTAAACTCAAATTAAAGAGTTTCGCTTATCCTTTAGATTATTGAAACAATTAATTGTTGTCAAAATAGTGTGGTAAATTATTTTATAAATAACAAATTATAATTTATTTGAATGTAACATAAAAATAGTGATTTAGTATTACTTTATTTAATATTAAATAACTATAATGAAATGTCATGGGGATATCTTAGCGAGTTGATTATGTGAAAGGGGGTTAAAATAAAAAAAAACTGTCATCTAGTTTTATAGTAACTATGAACCTTAACTGGTCTTTCAGAGATTTTTGGATAAAGGGCTACTTATGATAAAAGAAAGATGAAAATCATCATAAAATACCCTACCTAAAATAAATTATATTGTTGTTTGATCTTAATGATAAAACTACTTATACTGTATACATACTAATATTTTATTAGAGGTAAAAGAAATTTCTAGGATGATGAATTGGGATTTAGGCTTAACAAAAAAGCCTAATCCTCATTTTTTTTTTATTGCGGGGCAAGATTAGAAATATAGGTAAATGGAGACTTGAGTTTTGATTTATTTCTTTTCAGTACATAATTTACCCACCACAAATTAATTATTTTACCATGCATATCCATTATGAATAACCACTGAATTTCATCCAACTCAATTGTAATAAATGAGCATAATCGAACATGAAAAATAAAAAAAACTTAATAAACTGTGAATTTATTCAAAATAACATACATGTCAACATACAATTACGATTTAAAATTTAATAAAATAAATCACAAAATTATTCAAACAACAAATAAATCACACATGGAGATTAAAGTTGACCTTTATGAGTCGTTAGAGTAAGCTACAATGGAAAGAAAATGATTGAAAAAAAAGAAACAATCTCGATGTGTGTGTTCACTTACGAAACAACAATATGGGTTACACTGCTTATTTACACACGCCACAAGGGTAGGGTGGCACGTGGAACTATCTGTGAGGTGCCCAACTTGCTCTTCTTTCCTTTGGTGTGGGAGGTGTCAACCACCTCCACCTGATATGAGAGATTGACCATCGAGAATGTGGTGGATGTTGTTCGACAAATTAAATTGTTGTGTTTTTTTTTCCCTCTTTCTTATGCTAGGGTTTTTGCTGATTTATTTTGCAAGAGTATCTCCCTCTTAATCTCCATGTGTGTCCATCCTTGTCTCTTTGTGTCTCCTCCTCTATTTATATTGCTTGTGATCCCTTGCAAAACAAGAAAAGCTAAACTAAAAAAAATAATGTTAGGCAATTGTATTATTTCCTTCTTAATCATGGATTCTTAATTAATTAAACTTCCCCTTCATATTATGTAGGATCTATTTCATTATTTTTCTCGATTTTGTTTGATTCTCATATTTATTTTTCTTTTCCTCTTTTGCATAATCTTCGATATTAATTTTAGTCTCTAATCACATTAGTCCTTGCTCTTTCTTTCCTTTTATTTCACCCCCTAAACTCTTTCTTTTGTTTTCTTTTTATTTTTATTCCTTTAAAAAAACTCGTTACTTAATAAAATACCATGAATTGATTAAATTGAATTAATTTTTTTTTAAGAGTTTTTGTATTTTTAAAAATTTATTAAAAAATATAGGTTAAAAATGGGTGATGACAAGAGATATAATTCTATCTGACATGACTTGTTCAAGTATCTTTTTGTCGTTGGGCGGCGCGCGGGGGGTGGGGGATGATATCTGAAGGAAACTAAGGATATCAATAATTTCTTTTGGGCAAAATACAAATGTCCCAAACTAAATAAAAGATCCCTTCTTGTAATCAATTTAAATTTCAAGATAAAAAATTAGTAGCGAGGAATAATGTTATCAATTGACTGGATCTTGATGCCAACCCAATTCATCCCAATGAAATTAATTAAATTTGATAAACAATATATTATGATCGTCTTTATTATGATTTGAACATTGACCGTCATAACCCCAATTTATTCTCATTACATCCATAACCATATTCCTATAAGTATTATTATTGTTATCTACAACTCTATGCACGTTGCTAGAACTAGAAGTTGACTCAATCATCATTTCTATCATGATCTTGTGAGGAACATATGGTTCTTTGTGTGCAAACTAACATATGTATCTTTTCATGAACTCTTTTTATAGAAGATGTATCGTTACAACATTTGGATCGATAAATTTTTTAGTTTTACAACTCTTACATGGACATCTAATACCGTCTCCACTAATATTTCTCAGATTAGATAATACGTAATTAATAAAACCTTAAATCCCATTACAATAACCTATCCTACACAACTCTTCGGGTGATTCTTGATACATCCATGACGATCATCCATTACTTACATCAAACCTATATAGAATATTGATAACAACATGTATTAATTAATTATGTAAACTAAATAAATTTACAAATATTGGTTTAACTCAAATTTATTTAATCTATTTTAATAGTACTCTTAATTCATTATCAATTAACTATACTAACACAAATTTCTATACATTTACGGAAAATTTTAACTTAACAATAAAATTGAAAAAATATAAAACAAACTGGTTAAATAAGTTATTATTTATTTTATCACAAAACACGTAATTTACAAATTCAAAATAAATTTCATCAATTTACAAACAAATACAAAACAAACCCTAATATATACAAATCATATATTTATATAACAAATTTCTATGAAAAAAAAGCTATAAAACAAGTAAACACCATATATATATATATATATATATATATATATATATATATATATATATATATATATATATTCACTTTTCATTTGTTGCTGATATATAAACTTTTTAGATTGTCCTAAAGACAATGATGTTATTGCTATGCTTGTCGTTGATGTTATTGAAATTTACAATTATTTGAGGGTGTTGGTGTTGACTATGAAAAATGTTGATATCAATAATTGCTGTGAAGAAAATAAAAGTAATCAAAACGTCTTTTGCAAAATATGCTTGGAGTCTACTTTTTTTATTTTTTTTCAAAAAATGTAAATGCATATAAATTAAAGAAGGACTAAAGCAAGTTAATGATGCTAGGAAAAAAAGGTACAAAATCCTTTCTTCTTCTTTTTAGAATCAAATTGAGATATGAATATTACTTGGTTTGCGATTGTGTTTGTCAATGGGATGAAAAATATTATTTTTCAATTAAAAATATATTAAATAATATGTTTTTTAGTTTGTTATTTAATTTTTTACAACAACATATTAAAATTATCAAAAATATATTATTTTAATATATTTTTAAACAAAAAAACAATTTAAAAAATAAAAATTACCATAATACCAAACCACATAATCTTTTATTTGAGAACTAGTTGATAATCAAGATATTGCAATGCATCATCAAGTCATTTCAAACATGGACCACCCTTCCTTAAGATGCGACACTCCCTTTGCTATAAGATGTGTCGCTTAAAGATATAAATATTAACAATACTCCCATTATATATATATAAATGCATTTAGTTTAGAAAAGGACCCTTTCTCATGCAAGGAGGGAATAAACGTAGAGGAAAAGGCAGAGAAGATATATCAGAAAGCAAGGGATTCTTGGTGGTGATGAATATGTTTATAATATGTGGATTGAAACAAAAGAAAGAGAGGGAAGAGGGTTAATCACAACCACTACCACCAACTTGAGAAAAGGCAGAGAAGATTTTCTTAAAGCAAGGTGACATCCACAAAATGATACATCGTCTTCCTCATCTCCTTTGACCTTGGGCCACCCACACAAGTTGGTCATAAATCAACGGAGGACGGCCATGCTGAATCACTAATCAATATTTATATTCTTCATGCACCTAGAACAACAACTAAATCTTTAAATTATGTCCACATAAATCTAAATACAAAATTTAGATTTATAGTCACAAAATAAAATAAAAAGATAAATTAAAACTATGAATAAAAAAAGAGGTTGCCGATAGTGATAACCACCAAC
>Ga0307515_10013132_pt1 | contig 15501 bp, 14 predicted proteins | sample 17_EM_MG_FD_194513 | JGI IMG/M metagenome (GOLD analysis project Ga0307515, IMG submission 194513) | Populus trichocarpa ectomycorrhiza microbial communities from riparian zone in the Pacific Northwest, United States - 17_EM | ecosystem: Host-associated > Plants > Roots > Unclassified | place... | reverse complement strand
TGAGTCATGGATTTAACATGTTAACATGTGTTGGCCCAAATCGATCTAACAGGTTATCGTTTCAATATTATTTTTTTAAAAATATTGTCTTGAATATTTGTTAATCAAACAACGTTTTTACTAGTTATCTGGTTACTTTTGGATCTATCAAGTCGATCAGCTCATATCAGGTTAATCTTCATATTATTTTTAAAAAAATTACTAAAAAAATATTAACAATATCTAATATTTTTTGTATATTTTTTTTTTATTCTACCTAGATTATATATTGATTTCTAAATTCAGAAGGTTTTGAAACTTCTGAGCCTCTGCCAAAATGCCAATTCAGAGTATAATAAGAGTTTGTCTGGAAAGACCGTAAGATTCCATGCTACAACATCCCGGTTCATAATGGTAGTGATTTTCATCATCTTCCACCTGGCTTTGTTAGACTGAATCTTGAATATTGTTGCTCGGAGTGCTTCTGATTTCCGAGGCATGACACAAAATACGCACTTTGTAGATTTTGTTCTTAGTCATCGCCAATAGCCAGAATTTGACAAGTCGAGTTTTATCATTTGTGTTAGGGGTAGAAAATTGGTGCGCCATAGAGGAGAATTTTTCCAAGAGCATCTCTGACATCAGCCTAGATGGTAGATTGACCTTCAAGTTAGCATGCCGTGGCCCAATTGGGATAAGTGAAGTTCATGAGCAAAATTAACACCCACAGTTAGCGCTCCTCTGTAATGGACCTTCATACCAAGTAAAGAGGACCACTGCCAAGTGCGATCCACAAGCATAGTGTAAACCCTAACCCGGGACAAGGTATATAATGCTTATCCACAACCCCAACTTTTTTTAAAATAAAAATAAAAAAAGTCCACGAAAATGGATAGAATTAGAGAATGAATGGAATATAATGCTTATCCACAAGCAGCTCGAATGCTCGATACTTTCCTTACTGTTAATAGGTCAACCTACAGGTCAATCATCGAGAATTTTTTCCTTTTCCTATTCTTTTTTCAACCCTTACTGGTCTAGATCACAGGTTGACTTGCAAAAGCTGGTCCGGACTTTAAAACCATGGCCAGATGGCTCTCCACCACCCGCAATGGAAAACACTACTAACAAATGGCACCAAGATTGCAAATACGGTCCCAGTGCCTTGTGGGTGGTGATAATCACAGATCAATCACGAATAACCGAAAGTGCCTAGCAGCGTGCTAGCCTTGCCACTACTAAAACCCATGTACATCAAGATTTTAAGCCATGATATGGATATTCTTGCTACTTAAAACTAAGAGTGGCAGTAAAGATCTTTGAGGGAGCGGAGCAAAACGATGCGGGGCGGGAGGGGTTTAAAATGACATGCCTTAACCTACAAAATGATTATATCTACCACACTTACCCTGCAACCAAGTCAACCGTAGGTCATCACCTTTCAGAGAGAGAAAGGTCTCTCGTAAGGTGGGGTCTTCAAAAAGGTCCAAAGCTGCAAAGTAAAGGTGCTGGTCAATCTTTTGAATCTCATCCAGAGCTTCAATACAATTAGTTATAGTAAATCTCTCCTCATCTTGTCTTGCGGCAACTTCCCTCCACTTCGAAGCAGCTACCATCTCCAACAAGGCTTCTGCCATAGCTTCATTAAGTTCTTGATCCCTATTATTCTGCTCTGAAGAAGGTGTCTCAGACGGACGTTTCCTTTTTCTTTCCCCTGCATTCTTCACTGCCTTTTCTGATGATACAGAATTTCCTTTTGATAATTTTGATGATGATGATGGATCTTCGGAACGAGAGGTTCCGCCATCTGGCCATGAAATTCTACCTGCAATATCATTTCCAACAGATTTGTCCAAACCCTCAAAGTGACTTGATTGGGCATACTTCCCATCAGCTGATGTATCTGTGAAAATCTTGCAGAGTTGCTCATATATGGGACAGTCCTTGACTTTAACTGTCTCAGGCCTAGGTTGTGCCTGTAAGTAGAAGATATCAGAATGCAAAATAAGATGATCAAGAAGAAAAACAGGGTAACTGCAGGAAAGAAACACACCCCAAAAGAATCTTCCCACAAATCAAATCCAACACCACAGGGATCCACCAATGCAAATTCATTTCGAGCAAATGCTGACTTCACATTATTGAATCGTGTCCGCAGTACATCAAGGTGCTTTCTCAGTTGATTGTTATTAAATTTTGAACCCGTCTCCTTGTTGAATTCATCACGTATGTGATTCCAAGTTTTCTTGTCAAAAACATTATTTGGTCTGTTTCCTAGCTGAATCTGCTGCACTACCAAGTCTGCAAATATCCTATCAAGGGATGGTGTCCACCTTGTTCTAAAACGTTCTTGCTTAGATTGATTACCAGTTTCACCTTCCATGTACAACTACATAAAGAACATTTGAAGTCAGAAAAACAACTACCAATAAGATTATCAGAAACTCTCCAGTTGAAAAGAAGATTGTTCATATGCAAAGATAACAAGATAACAATCAGGTTCCGGGTCAAACATGGATCGGAAAACATAATACAGAGTACTATACTACTATCAGATAAATCCATATATCTAATCTTAATGGACTACATAAATCCATCAACATCATATATCGAATCCCAATCGACTAAATAAGAGTATGTTTGGCATGAATTGTAAAAAAGACTTTTGACTTTGAGTCATAATTCAAAAGGTTGTTTTTCATAAATAACTCGTAAAAAAAATAAGTTAAAATAAAGTATGTTTGGTAAAAATTACTCAAAGCAACTTTTGTAAAGAATAGATGTAGTAGTATAAATTAGAATTCACAAGTGAAGAGTTATTCCTAGCCACACATATTTATGACTTTTTTTATGAGTCAATAGTTAAAAAACAACTTTAATCAATTTGCAAAAGTCACACCGAAATCCATCCAAAACGATCATATGATTAACAAGAATCACACACGCACAAATCTATCATAATTATTCCCAGAACTTGTAATCATCCCCTTAAGTTAAATTCTGAATCAAACAATTCCTCAATACACACATAAGACCATCAATGGAGTCCCCCCTGCAAACATACACGGTCACAAAAACAGCATCATTTGTCGACAACATCAGCAACTCCACAGTTTCACATTCTGCTTTCTAACTTCACTCTTCGTCCATCAGTTTTGCCACAAATCACACAATTTCAAAATTCGGTTTCTTATCAATAACACTAAGATCCACGAGCATCGAAAATTCTAATCAAAATAAATAAACAAACATATCTTTTTTTCAAATGCATCACATTGAAATGTTAAAAACTACAAGTTTCTAGGCTAATAAACTCATCATTACGGAGCGCTGCGGTCATGGAGTACCGCAACATCACACGATTCACAGAACTGTATTAATTCAAATTCACTCCTAAAACTCAAAACTTAAACACAGATGCTCAGTTTTAGTGACGCGTCTGCTCGCATTCATGGACTTCTTAATCACGTTATTAACAACAGTTATAATTGTAATTAACCATTCAAAATATATTCTTTGCTAATAAATCTATATGTTCTCGCCATTTTGAATACCTAATTGTTCGCCTGATTAAACCCTAAACGAGAGCAAAAATAAACAGAATAAAAGTTAATTGCTCGTGATCAAAGGCAAGGTACCTGATCGGCAGGAAATTAACGGGAAGCCAGAGAATGGAGAGTGAGAGAGGCGTCACTCCGGCACCAAGCGCCGTCGGTCTTGGCGGAAATAATAAACTAGGTTAAAAAGAAGAAGAAGGAATTTACCTTTTAATCGTTTGCTTAAAAAACTGGTGCCTGGAATTGGTGTTGAGTGATTGATTAATCAGGTGCGATGGAATTGAAGAGAGACAAATTCATGTCAATAGCTGATTGGTTGTCTCTTGGGCTTTGATAGCGGCAAGTTTTCTAAGACACGTTGGTAGTGACTCGACCATGGAAACGGCCGCGTTTTGGGAAATGGGCTAACTTTGCTCCCTATCTTGATAAATAACGGGTCCTCAGCCTAATTGCAAAATAAGATTGAATTAATCGAATTATCTAAAGTATTTATAAAAACTAACTTGAAATTAATTAAACTGAACAGGTTTTTGAATATTTTTTATTAAAAAAATAATAAAAAATTGGTTCATTTTAGTGCAATTTAAAAGCTAAAACCGTTAAATTATAAATTTATCTAAAAACATTTGTAACGTTGAATAAATAAAAAATATTTATTTCCCCATCAAGTCTCTGCAATTTAGAACTATAACATGAAAAGTAAATATATATGGAAATTATTTATGCCCAAATTTCTTTAGGCAACACAATAATGTATCCCTTTAAACAAAATTAGGACTCTCTCTGCCCAGGGCATTTCTCAACTGGCATTTATGCTCTCTCCTAAAAAACTATAGAAAAACTATGAGTTTGAACCTCTTATTTATAATAAAAAGAAAAAACTTTCTTGCTATTAATAATAATTGAAGAAGCCCTGCTGAAGTAAAAGTTTTAGGTATAAATTTCATAATATCATAATTGTAAAGTGATTGATTTGAGAGGGTTAATTTGAGTTCAACCAGACTAATTTTTTTTAAGAGTAACATTAAAATGATGTTATTTTAACAAAAAACAATTAATAAGTTTTGATTTTATTTTACTCTGAGTTGATCAATTTATAAATTAATTTAAGTTTTTGATAGAGTTAAATTCAATTAATTTTTTTATTATATTTATTTTTCAACTCAAATTAATCTAGGTAACCTATTCAAGTTTTATAATCATTTTGTACTTTGAGGTAGCGAAATATATCTCATCTTCTTGGACCTCAAGATTTACCAGAAAACAGGGGGTCACACTTTACCAACTCTTTTAATAGTCTGTCTCTTTCTCTGAAATGGACACCACACCAACATCCTGGCTGCCATCTTCTTGTCACTGAAGCCCATAGCCATTACTGGTGTTTGCTTTAAAAACACAGCTGACCATCACAAATCAGCTTCAAAGAATAAACAGATCCACAGTCCTTATCGTCAGTGACCCGATTGAACGGTCCATATAGAACGGGTCCCATTATTAAACGGCAGACACGAGTCCTCTCTCTTGACCAAGTCAACATCCATCTCTGATTTCACGAAGGGAATCTTACAAAACTTAAAGAGAACAAGAAAAAATTATTACCTGGCCGTTGTACTGTCAGTCCCATTTCATTTCAGTCCTTATACTTTATGTTTTTTCAACATTTGTATACTTTATAACACTAAAGAAATGCATAAAAAAAGAGTAATTAACAGGCACCTTCCCTTGAGCCATAGGATCAATATGAAAAAATTAAAACTATGGAGACCAAAATGAAAACTGTTGAATCATAGTTTTTACTAGGAAAATAATAATACGACTGTCGGTGTCTCGTTTTGTGCCGAAGACTAGAGGCAAAAGGTTAATTAACTATTTAATTAACAATCTAACTTAACCGTAGCTTGATAAGCAGGATTCTGGCGCCTAAAGCAACCATCTTTTCCACTACTATCATTTCGCTTTCCATGTGATAACAAACACCTTGAACACAACACCCAAAAGCCAGCCCCAATTTCTTCCTTGCATTGCTCAATGCAAGCACACGAGGAGTGCCCTTTATCGTAGAATTTCATTTTCTTCAGATATGGACGTTAAAGATTTGATCTTGATTTGGTTTTGAGTGATTTAGTTTTGCTAAAATGAGAGTGAAACCAAGTTCTAGAGGTTGCTGTTGGTGGTTTTTGGTGGTAGTAACATTGGCATTGGTTTATGATGCCATTGTTTATACAGTCCAAAAGAAAACTGAGAAATCTGAAGGGGCTGCTCCTATTACAGGGCCTCCTGGTGCTATTGAGAAGAAATATGCTGATGCTCTCAAAATTGCTATGCAATTCTTTGACATTCAAAGATGTATGTTCTCTTTCCCTTACTTTAGTTTCAGTCACTATTCTATACTCGAAGCATTCTTTTTCTTGAACACATGAGTATAATTCTGACTGTTTAAAGTTAATACACAATGTAAGGAAGCAACGAAAAGGACTGGGATTTGGTTTTGATTGTTGTTGTTTTGAATTGATAGCACAAGTTAGGATCTTTTCTTGAGCTTAGAAGCCTTGTTTTATCTATCTTTGATTTGATTACTTAGAAATTTTGTCTTGGTAGCTCTGGTTGTGTCTATTTTTATTGCATTGCAATCTTCTGTACCTTGTAATTATCTTTCTGGTTATGAATGTTAACACTAAGATGATACTTAATTAATCCAGCTGGCGAGTTGGGATATAGTAACAAGTTTAGTTGGAGAGGGGATTCAACTCTTACAGATGGAAGTCAAGCGAAATTGGATCTTTCAAAAGGCATGTATGATGCTGGGGATCTTATGAAGTTTGGTTTTCCAATGGCTTTTACTGCTACAGTACTTTCATGGGCCATCCTTGAGTATGGAGGTCAAATGGCTGTAGTGAATCAGTTGGATCCGGCACAAGATTCGCTCAAATGGATCACTGACTACCTTATCAATGCGCATCCTGAAGAGAATGTGCTCTACGTTCAAGTTAGTTCCTTTTCCATAGCCACTAAATGTTTCTATTTTGAGTCATGATGTTATTTGCTTGCAAGCCTTAATAAGCTATACTCAGAGCACTTGAAGTGGAAGAAACTTGAAATTTATGCTGATTGTTTGGGGGTATTTAAGTTCCAGAGTTTGGCCTTTTTCTGTCATTGTCAAGGCTTTCCCTGAAACTGGAATCTTATTATTGGAGAAAAAATCAAACTAATCTAGTGAGCCATTTGATCAAGGTAGTGATGAATCAAAATGTGAGCTGCAACCATTCCTAGAGCTATGCTAGTAACTTTATCTTTCATCTGCAGAATCCTGGATATGAACAATTTCTTATATGATTAGCTATCATTTGGGAACAGGTTGGTGACCCTGAAATTGATCATGGTTGTTGGGAAAGACCTGAAGTTATGAGTGAAAAGAGGCCCCTTACTCAGATTAATACATCTTCTCCTGGGACAGAAGTTGCAGCTGAAACTGCAGCAGCTTTGGCTTCAGCATCTTTGGTGTTTAAATCTGATTCCAGATATTCAAGCGCGCTGCTTAAGCATGCTAAAGAGTTGTTTACTTTTGCCGACAAATATAGAGGTTCTTATAGTGAAAGTATCCCAGAAGTTTCCACGTATTACAACTCAACAGGATACGGGGATGAGCTCTTGTGGGCAGCTAGTTGGCTCTATCATGCAACGGGGGATAAATCATATCTTCAGTATGTGACTGGGAAAAATGGTGAAGTCTTCGCACAATGGGGAAGTGCAACATGGTTCAGTTGGGATAACAAACTTGCAGGAACACAGGTATCTGTCATGTTCCAAGTAATTGGATGTAAATTTTATCCCCTTTTTTCTTTTAATCTTAGGACATGTTCTACATTTGGCATACGTATGTTTAAAGCATACTGATTTCATTCCAAGACAGAGTTTTGTTCTTTTACTTTTAAATTATGCCAAAATTTACAAAATCATTGGTGTGATTTGTGTTCATTGGTTCTCTATCCTGAAGGTACCATCTCTAAAATTTCTCAAGTCAAGATCCTTGTTTGTTTGGAATGTGTTCAGATATAGATCATGGTCTAATTTCTTGGAAACTAAGATACCTTACACTAGGCCTTGAACTGTGAAGTACATTTCTTCAACAACATTTGAAATACAGATGTCCTTTCTTAAGAGAACAATTCATTTATTCTGGATGCAGGTTTTGCTGTCGAGACTAACTTTCTTTGGCAACAAAGACACCTCAAACTCAGGCCTTCAGATGTATAGGAAAACAGCCGAGGCTGTTATGTGCAGTCTCATCCCAGATTCTCCAACGGCCACACAGAGTAGAACAGATAGTAATATTCTTTTTCCAAGCTACCTAATTTTCTTGATATTCAAAATGTGTGGCACATGTTCAAAGTTTTAATAAAATTTTATACCTAATTACTGTGGCCTTATTTCCACTTATTGGTGCAGGTGGTCTTATATGGGTCAGTGAATGGAATGCTTTGCAGCATCCCGTTGCTTCTGCATTTTTAGCTTCTCTTTACAGCGATTACATGCGTAGTTCAGGAACTGCAAAGCTATCCTGCAATGGATATTCATATAAACCATCAGATCTTCGGAAATTTGCTAAATCCCAGGTAGGTTTCCCATGTTATATTTGTTTCATACATAGTATAGGCTTTAGGATGTGACGAATTACCATGTCCAAGAGCCATGATTACTTGCAAACCTGATAATGCTGTATTATCTTACTTTTTAGGCTGATTATGTCTTGGGAAATAATCCTATGAAGATGAGCTTTCTTGTTGGGTATGGCGAGAATTATCCACAATATGTGCATCATAGGGGAGCTTCAATCCCAGCTGATGCAAAAACTGGTTGCAAAGATGGCTGGACATGGCTTGAAAGAAAGGAACCTAATCCCAACGTAGCAACTGGAGCACTTGTTGGTGGTCCCTTCTTAAATGAAACATTTGTCGATGATCGCAACAATTCAATGCAGGCAGAGCCAACCACCTATAACGGTGCTGTGATTGTTGGCCTCCTCTCAGGTCTTGTCACCACTTCTTCTGCAGTTCCATCTTTCACCTAAATCAATCCTGGTATATAATTAGGTACACATTGTTTGTATCGTATTAGCTGTGGCCGTGAGATGTTCACTTCAAATTAGTGTTCAATAGCTTGTTTCATACAATTAAGTTTGAGACAAGATTCTAATGCATGGAGCTCTTTTCTCTTGTTCTTGAGGGAGGGCCTTGAATATAAATGTTCTTCTAGCAGTATTTTTCTGCCAATTTTGTTGAAATTATATGGTGTTCTGCTCTTTTGCTTTATGTATTCTCTTCCGCTTTGTTACTTCTTAATAGACTCTGAAATTTCTAAAACTTCTGCTATATCAAAATCGAAAGAAACCAAGGCAGGATCTTCTTAAGAGCAGTGCAGCACAGGAAAAGAAAGAAAGAAAGAAACTTACCGTTGCTGATTAGAAACTAAAACTAACCCTTTGGCAAACGTGAGCCATGATACTCACAAAATTATAAATTAAAACTAACCCTTTCTGAAAATTTGTTGGATAATAGTCTTCAGACTGATTAAGGTGGCGTTTTGTTCATGGAATGGTATGATTTGGCTCAGCATGTCCAATGGGCAGCAGAAGAAGTGTAAAGTCAGAGAAAGCCAGTGTAGTTTCCCATTTGAGAACTATGATGGGACGAATCTTTGTTTCAAGTCAAGCCTCTCCCTCCCTTCACCCACTTTGACGAAGGCAAGATTTAATTCCAAGTTTGTGGTGCTCAGCCAGAATACTTTATCACTAAGGTTAGTTGGCAGATTCGCGATTTTCTCTTACCGAGGAAAGACAAAAAGGAAACCATGCACGTTATGCAAGAACAGGTTTTGAAGCAACAATCCAAGCTACGAGAAAGGTTGCATCTTCCCGAAAGATTTGGTGATGATTTTCGTACCAAGCTCATGACTCGTATGCAATTGTTGATGGAGACTCCCTGAAGAAGCACTGTCATTTTCCACAACAATATGAGCACAGAACTCCCACTTTACTATCAAGTATATGCTTGTCCAAAAACAGAAAGCACAATAGAAAAGGAGGCTGAAATAACTACTCAATTGGGCTGATTGAAAACTCATGTTCATACAAATTTAATGCAATCAGAGATCCATTGCTAAATAATTTATCTATTCTATGGCCACTAGATACCATCTCCACCAGAAATCATGACCCACCATTGGCATAACATTGTTGATAAGTATGGAGTTCAAAAAGGTCCTCTCCTTTTGGTTTCCATTCACGACCCAACAGAAACTTCTAGGAAAATGCCATTTTCACATGTGAGCACTAACATCTACATCGTCCCTAGGCCTTATCTGCAACACCAACAGTTATCATCACCAAGAGTAAAGAGCAAAGCAACTATACTATCCACCATTCCTTTCCTCCTTCCTCTTGTGCACGAGTCACTTGTCTATGGCCCTTCTTGGTACGATCAGGATACGTGTCCTTGTTCCTTCAATTATTCACTTAAACAGGTTGGTCTTCTGAATCCTTTGACTCCCAAGCACCCCACCTAGCTAGATTCCTGCGTAAAGTCTCCATCTAGATGACAAAAAAATCTTTTCCGCAAACCATTCTGTGTTTTGCTTTATCACAATACCTTACGTTTGTTAGGACTTATCATTCAAGATGTTTCTTTACATTAAGGATGTTTTTTTTGTGAAGTGCTTCTGAAATATACAAAATAAAATTAGAAAGCACACACACATCAATTTAAGTCCTTTGCAGCCTAAGAAAAATAGCAATTTCAACTGTCATTTTCTATACGGCATCTACATAAAGTATATATCTCCTTTTGTTTTCTACTTTAAAATATAAAAATTTATTTTAAAACTGCTTTATTCCTATCTTTATTATTCTTGTTTTTTCTGTTTTGAAATAGCAACAAAATATCACGTTTTGTCGGATACTCGAGATTTGTTTAGGAACGCCATAACTTTTATTTTTAATATTTTTTAAGAGGATATTTGTCTTGAAAAAATCAAATTGATATTTTTTAGTGTTTTTTAATAATTTTAATTTATTAATATAAAAACACATATATAAATATTTTTAAATAAAAACACATATTGCATCACAGTACTGATCACCCCCTTATAGCAAATCAAGGAAGAAGAAGAGGCATAAACTCGATATTTGAGACCAGAACAGGATTAATTCGTACTCAAGAAATGAGAAATGGGATCTTTTAACCAAAAAAGGCACATATATAAACCATATATTATAAAGTATACTCTGATATTGATGTGAGAAACCAGTGAAGTTTTTTGGGCCAATGCCCTTATTGATCCTTTTCATGATTTTGTCTTACATAAACATCCCTATCAATCTCCTTTCATGAAATTAATTTATAACAACCCATCGATTCAAGACATGACATCAATGTACTCTCTCTTCTTCTTCTTCTTCTTTCTTTTTTTTTCTTTTATTGGATTAAGCAATTAATATACAATAACACACAATTAGTACTACCGACATAGGAAACTAGTAATAATCAAACTCACTGGTAAAACTCTAATTCAAAAATAAAATAAAAATAATGACAAAAAACAAGAAAAAAATTAAAATTTAAAAATCATATCATCATCCACACACACAGCTAACTAAAAGAAACTGTGGTGGCGCTTCTTAATGGAGCTCACATCTAGAAAGATTTTCCAGAATCTATGGTCAATATTTCTTCTCCATCATGTTTAGGAGTATCTGATCAAGTCAGCGAGAGATATCAGACTTTATTGGGTAGCCCAGTTGCTGCTCCATCTCCCAACTTAGCTTTGACGCCACCCCAGAATGCTCAGCTTCATAATCCTATATGTACACACAAATCATATGAGAAATTGACGGCCTAGACCATGTTGACTGTGTTAAAGAAGATGAAAAAATTTGTACCTCAAGCTTGCACATGAGTTCATGGGCAGTGTGGGCTGAAACAATAATGTGTCGGGCAGCTGGTGTTACGAATCCTTCATCGACAGCCTTGTCTATGAATGATAGAAGGGAGTTGTAGTACCCATCAACATTCAACAACCCCACCTGAAACCAAGAAAAAAGTAGATGTTTCTTTTACTCTTTTACCCTCTTTTATATTTAAATGAAAAGTATTTTTGTTTTGTTTTTTCATTTTATCTCCTATTGTTTTTCACCGCCTTGACATGATCATCAAGTAATTATCAAAGAGTAATATGCTAATTTCATTGTAAATTCTTTGGAATTGACTTTTTCAAAAATTCTTTTACATTCAATGTGTAGATTCGATTAACCCGCATGTAGCTAAAAAAAAAAACTAAAACTAAAACTACGTCGTTTTAGTTTTAGTTAAAAATCGGATTAACAAGTTATTGAGTTGAGTTTAACTGGAATAACTTCAATGCTAGGGCAGTGATATTGAAGATAATCTTTGCATAAATATATGAAGAAAATCTTCAATACCGGTTTATCGTGGATTCCCAATTGAGCCCAAGTGATGACCTCCAAGAGTTCTTCCAAGGTTCCATACCCACCTGTGAGAGGATTTTGAGTTAAATTCACTGTGTCCAATATGGTACTTGACCGTTGTATCCACAGTTATCTTGAGTTGTAAAATCTTATGAGCTCAATGATCGGCTTGCATTTATTGGTAAATTGTAAGATATTGAGTTGCACTTCAACCAGTACGCGGCAGGTAATTTAAACATCAACATAATTATTGCTCGAAGTGTTGATTAATTTCTTATTTTAGGAGTAATTAAGTACCTGGTAAGGCTATAAATGCATCAGCTTGGCGAGCCATTTCAGCTTTGCGTTGGTGCATACCTGATACAGCTCTTACTTCTCCCACAGTCTCCCCTGTAATCTGAAATTACCACATTAAGTAAGTAAGATTCTGCGCTTATAACCCTTTTCTCCAAGTGATTTTAAGCTGATTAATTAAAGTAACTACCTCTCTTGGCATAAGAGTCTTGGGAATAACTCTGCAACAAAGAAGAGAAAAAAATGAGAGAACTCAAGATAAATACGAGAGGGAGAAGTGACAGAGGGAGAGGGAAGTGGGAAACCAAAGGCAAAAACATTACCCCAACACATGGCGGCCACCATCATATACAGCTTGAGAGATCAAGCCCATGAGACCAATGCTGCCTCCTCCATAAACCAAGTCAATGTTCCTTTCAACCTGCAAAATCTTTATTGCTCTTAATTTTTTTTAATTAACAAAAATTACGTGTTTAAGTGTAAAATCTACCTGTCCAATATAAAACAATATAATCACAACTACACTCAATTATTTAGATAATTCTTTAGTTTCATTTAATCCAAACAGAGCAGAAAAGGCAGAGGATTGCTCCTGAATGGAGCCCTGCAGGTGCTGATCTTATTGTCCCTTACTAAACTTCTCAGCTTCTTTGACTAAACCTCAAGCTACTTTGCTCAACAGGTGCTGATCTTATATTCTTGATACAATATATATACATATATATGACTCCTGAGAAACGCCCAGGTTGTGTAATTCTTAAAAGAAAACATTGAAGCCTTGACAAGAACATTAGCATAAGCCTAGGATTTAATTTCTGTAGAGAGAGCAAGTACTAAGTAGTAGTATATATACCAGTTGTTTGCCAAGCTGAACAGCAGCATGCTGGTAATTAGGATTCTTGCCAGGGCTGCTGCCACAGAACACACAGACACGTCTGAATCTTGATTTCATCGAAGGCTGACGTTGCTGTTGATGTGGAATTTCCATGGGTGAAAGTGCTTAATTAGCAAATAATATGTTTTGCTTAAAAGAGGATTGTCGAGACAAAGAGATGGAAGGAAAGAAAGAAGAGGATGAGGAGAATGTGTGTTGTTGTGTTGGGCTATGGGCAGCCTATTACTACCGCTTTCTATTGAAAACAAAGGCCGAAAGTAAGGGAAAGAAAAACGCTGCCATTGGCCCCTTTTTATATCAAAAAATGGATGCCCCTCGACACTCGCACGCTTCACACGTCACCCATATATATATATATATATATATATAACGAAATTCACATTGAATTTTTAAGATGGAGGTTTCACTATCACAAAGAAGAATTATTCATGTGTAGTTGTTTATCTTGACGTTAATATATTACATGTGAATCTCGATTGCATACCGAAGGAAAAAACACCAAGCGCTCCGTGCTCTCATGCAAATTTATTTAATCCGGCACCGCCTATAACATGTTGAGTATGTTAACCTGAACTATCCGGTTCAATTCAAGACAAGACAAGGCAGTAATTTTTAAAAAATTAAAATAATATATTTTTTAAAAAATCTAAACTAGATTTTAATTGGATTAGTGAGATAACTTATCAACTCAACTCTCTTTTAATTTAATTTAAAATTTAGTTTAGGTTAGGAGCTAAATCAACAAATAATTGATTTAATCTATTAAATCAGAACGAGTTTAATAATAATACTATATCTCATATATCATAATATTTGTTTATTTTTGTTAAATTAAAGTTCGATCAACTAAATTTTGAATAGCCTATTTGCTAATGATGCCAGATTCTCTCCAATGCATTATTTTCCAAGACAAATGTGAATGTGTAAATTAATGGGAAATCCAATCGACTATATGGATATAATTCAATCAATAAGTTCTAAAAATAGCTATTTAAACAGACTAAAATACTCTCTCTAATTCGTTATTTTCTGAGAAGTATTCTGATGTGTAAGTTAATGGACATCAACTCTTCAATTGATGTTTAATTGGGATTTGTTGTTTTATATTTTTTTCTTCACTTTCTTGTTTTACATTTATTTTTAATTAATTACGCGGATGGCATGTCACGTTAATATACGTGCTAACAAGTAAAATAAATAAATAAAATTGAATAGAGTCAAAAGACGTCTATTTAGAAGAATTTAACTTTATAAGAGCTGATTGAAATAAAGCATGGAGAGAAATCAAAGATATGACGTGTGATTGATGAGACGTGTAAAATCCATATCCTAAATTTACATATACTTATGGTTATGGTTACGAGTGTCGGTCGTCGATAATATACTAGGCTTTATATCCTATATATTTATTTATTTATTTATTGAGATGGTATGCTTTTTTTTTTAATGAAAATATTTCTTTGTATTTACATCAAAATTAAGCAATTTATGAAAATCTACGCAAACCAAATAAAATAAAATAAAATAAAAGATATTAGATTTAATATGGTTGGGTTATTATCATTACCAAATCCAGTTATTATTTAATAATCATACAATTTCAAGAGATTATACTTCCATAAATTATTAGAAAAATAAAAATAAATTGAGACTGCAAAACAATGTAGGAAAAGCTGTGCTTCTTCAGGCAAACGGCCGTATCGATCAGGACATGGATAATGGTAGATTAAGTTGTAGCCAGGTCTATTATAAGAAATATGAAACCACCCACCAATTGAATTTATCTAACCATTAAATAACGGGTGTAAAATATATGGTGTGGTTAATCTACCTTTACCCCATACGTCCTTTCCATCAAAACAAACCACGTCCACTCCAATAAATAAAATATATGCTGTGGTCAAACCATTTATTCCAAGTTTCAACCCCTTAATCACAACTTGAATCGTCATTAAATAAATAATTGATGAACGAAGAGGAAGGAGCACGTCATTATGTGCATACATAATAAAGACGCAAGATTGGTGACTTCTCTTAAGCCGCAAGCTAAGATAAAATTTTCTTAACATTAAAAAAAAAATATCAAGGTAATGATAATTTAAATTAACCCAGTTTAATTTTAATAACACGCGACTCGAAATATAAAATCAAGATAAACTGCATAAAACAAATAAAAAAAATTAAAAAGCTCAAGGCTCAATAGTCTGATGTCAAAAGATAAAACAGAACAAAACTTAAGTCAACCCGAATTCACTTGATTAACCAATCACCCACGATATGAGATCGGAATAAAAAAA
>Ga0307515_10013131_pt1 | contig 15503 bp, 6 predicted proteins | sample 17_EM_MG_FD_194513 | JGI IMG/M metagenome (GOLD analysis project Ga0307515, IMG submission 194513) | Populus trichocarpa ectomycorrhiza microbial communities from riparian zone in the Pacific Northwest, United States - 17_EM | ecosystem: Host-associated > Plants > Roots > Unclassified | place... | reverse complement strand
GTACAGCTGGCGGCAATCAAGCGAGATTGGATGCGCGTAGCGAATTTGAAATCTCGCAGCGCTCGCTAAAGGGGGGGGTGAAGCTGGTCGTGAACATCGCTGTAGTAGAAAATATATATTATAGATTTTAGATTTTAGTAAAGAATTAATAGGATTTCTAAAAAAGTTATAGGTTTTAAAATTTAAAAAACGGTATAATAGCTAGATTATATATATAATATAAACTTAAAATATTTTTTATAGCTTTAGAATTAATTATGTGGTTATTATATAGTAATTTAGCAAGGTAGGTTGTCTAAAAAAGGCGCTCGCACGGAGACTTTTGACGAGGGACTGTAGTATAGCTATAATCCAGTATAGCTAGGCGCGTCTTATTCTAATAGCTTCTAGGTATACCTACCAACACGTGCGGACACGCGACACTGCTCTGTGGATCTGTGGTACTCTGTGCCACAGCATCAGAGTAACACAGAGTATTCACCCCCATACATGCGTCGTCATTTCATAGCTTTACTTATAGCCAACTTATTTACTAAAGGACCCCATATTATAATCCGTTCCTTGAGCTAAGGCACGTACTACATAGGGCTCCTTAGTAGTTGGGTAGAGCACCAGGTATTCAGTCACTAAATACGTTTCCCCATCAAGTGCTACCAACCTGTGGAGCCGGTAGCCATGCAGCAGACGATGGAGAAGGCCTCAGTCTTTCAAGTTACATGCACACGACAGCCTTTGCAACTTCAACCAAGATGCCCGATGCCAGGTCGACCTTCGATCCTAGCCAGTGTCTGGACGACGTTGACGCTGAGGTCACGGAGGAGTACAACGAAATTATTGATGCTGCCGTCGCCGCCAAAGACAAATACAAGTTATACGCCATAGCGCGGGAAATGAAGGGCGCTCTGGAGAATAAACAGGCAGAGCTGAAGCATGCCACCAATTCCAATCGACTTAACGTCATCCAATTGCATACGTTGCCGGGAGCTGCACTTTTCGTTAGATACTAAGATGTGGATCTTGGGTGTATTCATGTAGAAATGAAGAAAGTCATCAGCTCTCGGGGAGGTGCAAGTAATGAAGACGAGAAAGTGGTGCTAGGTGAGGAGCAAGACACGCTGACCAGCATGGCCAACTGGCGTCGACGTTTTGGAATCAAAGGCGATGGAAGGACGCATCCCCCATTTCCAGAAATCCGCCATTGGGCATACACCTTCATGATAGGAAGGTCGTATCTGATCATTATGTCTCCATTGATGCAGTCATTAGCAAGAAACATGATTGCATATACTCGATCCCGATCGTCGGTGCAGGACAATTTGTTCGCCTCCAAGCAGTTCTCCAAGATTTTGGAGGGTTTGACTCAACCTATCCTAAAGCTCCGCATTTGGGGGGGGGTATATCTTGGAGGACTGCGCAACGGGGAAACTGTTTTCAGTAGACACATTGCCGAAACATAGCTGTAAATGTTGCGTTGGTCAACCAAGTTTCCAGCAATTGTGGAGCGGCAGAAGATACCTTCAAAAGCCATGTCAACATTTATGTTCAATTTGGAGCTAGTTTCAATATACGGAAGCCCTTCGCGGGAGCACCAATCAATTACTTCTGGCCTTGAAACCTTTGACGGGCCTGTCAGCAAGGATACGCGAGAGCTGTCAGGATCACTAACTTACCTCAGGATATTTCTCATATCTATCGATTCCTGTGCCTAACACAACCTGATTCATAGTTTAGCTTTGATCATTTTAGCGTCCATGTGTTTCGACCCACAGCAGAGCGCTTGCGAGGCTGCTCCCTTTTCATATCATCCGGCATGCGAAGTTCGTCCTGCCATAGTTGCTTAATATATTGAAAACTACTTTCATCAGTGAGAGAGAAAACGAGACCAAAGCAGTCCGTATTCCGGTAAAGCGTGGGAACAACTGCTCGGAAACGTTCAGCCCCCGCTGTATCCCACACCTAACGAGAGAAAGGTTAGCGCTCCGTTATTCTAAGCGTCCGGGCGCTTTCTCCACTCACCCGACAGCGTATTTCATGTCCGTCACAGCTAAACGCACGGACGCGAAAATCTACCCCTATCGTGGCCAAGGTGAAGTCTTTGAACTCCTTGTCGAACTGATTTTGTAAGCAACACATTGGCAGATCATGACAGCCTTCGAAGACACTGACATATCTAGACATTAAAGATGTCTTCCCGACAACAGCCGAACCCAGTAGCAAAACCTGACAACGGTCTCGCAAAAGTGGGGCGGCTGAGGGTTTGCCATTCAGTCCTAACGCTAACGGGGTCTTTAGATCCAAGAATTCGGGAACTGTGCGTTGGTACTGCCCGATACCAGTGAATAGAACGTTGGCCTCTGTTACTAAATATTGCGCCGCGCTGGTATTCTGCTGTTCTGCCGCAATTGTTATGGCCCCCGTTCCAAAACCATCCTGGATATGAATATTTGCGCCATGACGAACTAGGATTTTTAGAATAGGCACATTACCTAGATAGGCTGCTTGCATTAGTGCTGTCCGTTGAAGAAGAGGATCCACTGCATTGACGTCAGCTCCCTCTGATAGCAGAAGCTCTACCGTAGAGGTATGACTCCCAAGGACGGCCAGAACAAGCGGCGAAAACCCGTCCTTACTATGTTTGTTAAGGAGGTTTCTTTGCTTTGCAGTCATGATCCAGGTGCCAGAATGGAGTAAACAACTGATGAACGAGTTCAGACCGAAATAGCTTGCTGTTTGGAAAGGCGTGAGATCCGCTGAGATCATTACTGGCGACTTTGCCTTCAGTTGGTAATATTCCATCCATGCTTCTCGAATAGCGGAGTGTTCTTGCCAGAAGCTGCTTGAGGAGGAAAAAAGGTCGCTATTAGCACTTATCGCATGTCTTGCGTGAATCGGCCAGCATAGGGAAGCATAATCAATCAATGGACAGTCTCTCGGCGGTGCCTCCCAGTCCCACACTCCACGGTACCATCGATGACCGAAATTTTGGAAGGCTTGGATCACGTAGTTCAAACAGAATGTTGCCATATCCAGATGGGCCTCTGTTTGATTGACCTTGAAATGCTGCAGACGTGGACTGACATCGACGTCTTCTCGTATCAGGAACTCCCGAGTGAATTGGTGGTGGAATGCAACCACACCGCTCGAGTCGAATTTTAAAAGTGATGGATACTGATCTATGTATTCCCGCGCAACGGATTCCAAGCTTAGGCCTTGAGGGCAATCGAGAGCCGTTATTAATCCAAGTTCGGTTAGACTAAGGGGACGAACTGCTACCGTGACCCAACGTAGGACGACAGCCAAGAAGTCCCTGTCGTTGTCCGGAATCTCGAGAAATAGGCGCTCATAAGCTGCACTAAGACCCGTCGGAAGTGCTTGGAGTGTTCTGGCCACCTCACTGGTCTTTTTTTGCTTGAAGTCTTTTGCCATTAAACCCACCCATAAGAATGTTCCTTTCGCTCCTCTACGGAATGCCTCTTCAACCGTGCTCTGCAATTGCAGCGTATACGAACCTAGCCGAGACAATTCCTGAACTTTTGCGAAAATAACTGCTTCAATATCCCCGCGGAGTTCTATCGCTGCATCCGAGTCTAATCTCAATGAAGGAACTGTCGACAATTCTTTGCAAGCACGGATTAAGTCGTATCTTCCCAAAACGATCACCTTGAAGACAAAGCTCGGTGCAGCTTTTTCAGATACAGCAGTAGATAAGGCCTCCAGCTTTCTGATCAGATCTCCCACATCTGTCCCTTCGCACTCGTCGAGACCATCTATGACGCAGTAGACCGACCTGAGTGAGGGGTCCTTGACCATGGCCGTGAATATTCTCCAGAGCGTCTCAAATGCAGAAGAAGACGTGAAGAGCTTCTCCTGCATAGCCCGAAAGTCTGACCAAATGTGTGTATACAGGTCCGGTCGAATGTGAAGCAGCAACCATATCAGGCTACGCAATATATTAGTAGCCGTGCGCCGCTGCGGATCAGCATAGTGGCAAAAGTAGAAAATCAACTCTGAGTCTAGTGAGATAGTCGTAGATATAATCTCGGTCAGGTAAACAGCGAGGGCTGTCTTACCAGTACCTGGGCTTCCACATATCCAAAGAAATTGCGAGTTTGGAGCCTGTAGCCAGAGAGTAAATCGCTCATTGCTTCTGATCCATTCGCAAGTTCCGGGTACAATACCTCCTGTTACGGACAAAATGCTCTCCTTATCGCTTCGAGGATCAGTGACAAACAGGGCTGCCTGGCACTTTTCCCAAGCTTGATTGTCGTGCAACTGTTCATGATGTTGGAACGGCATTCTTCCTAAGGAAGCGGAGTAGCTACCAACTTTGGCATTTTCAGTCAGTTCACTAAACATTGTCTTATAACAATCATCAAGAAAAGTCTTTGGTTAACGCACCTTCCCTGTCTTCGAGGTTGTTAGCACAAGTCAAGACTTCCTCAGGTGCTTTTGACTCTCCATATACTTGGAAGTCGCATCAACAATGTCGGGAATCATAAGCTTACCTTTTTTCCGCGTGGGAGCCTCGTCCTCAGTGCATAGCTTGGATGCTTCAGCAGCAGGGACAAGTAATAGTATTTCCTTAGCACATGCTGCTGCTGTTGCCGCTGCATAAGGCTGCCACCTCTTGTTCTTGTGTGAATCTGCGTAGTCACAAATACCTCGAATGACAAGACAGGGAAGGCTGTTCATGAGGCCCGCGGCTTCCATTTCGAAGCAAAGGACACCGCCCAGTTCCGCGCTTGTCCTATCTCTAGTAACACCATCCTTCATGACCTGGTTCCCAGATGCTATCGTGCCATAGTGTATGGCCATCTCTTGACCTGCCCTTGGAGTCCGTTCTACCTTCTTGTCTTGTCTGCATCCGTTGCAAGTCGGCCCTCCGATGTGACTGTAGGTCGCCTCGTACAGAACATCTAAGCCTGCCCCGTCACGGGAGAACTGTGCTAGCTCCTTAAAGATGGACAGATGCATAGAGAGTGTGTCTTGGTCTAGGTAGCGATTCGATCGCAGCTTCGATATTGCGTTTAGGAGGATCGGCGGCGGTGCGTTGAGGAATCCGGTCGATATGAGTCGTCCGTCTGGTCCAGTCTTCCCGAAGTCATATTGCACCACCCCCCCGTACCCAGACTGCGGTTGACTGATGACAACATCGCCTAGTCGGACGTCTGCTTGTGCACTTGGAACTCCGCCTCCAATGCCTACCATCAGGCCCATGCGGATGGATGGAAACTTCAATTGCATTCGAGTTGCCACCACGGCCGCAGAATTGGTGCCCATCTGGCCTGAGGGTAAAGAAGCGAGGACAACATTGTGCTCGCCGATGCGGCCGAGAGTGTACAAGTTGGGGTCGTTGTCATCGTGAGGTAGGCTTTGATGCCTCTCGTCCAGCATCGCCGTCGCGGCGGCAAGCTCGATCGGCAAGGCGCAGACCCATCCAACCGTGTAGTCCTGAATGCGAAGCCAGTGGAGCGTCATGTGAAGGGGTTCCATTGGCTGCGGAAACATTATTCTTCAGCCTATACAGCCTGCATACAGGGTCCGCGAGGTTCGGCGCAGCAGCGATGGCATCTAATTTCGCTTAAGCCTCGCCTAAATTAGTATGTAGAGCTACAGTCCCTAGCTCTCAGCCGGAGAAAAAGGTGGCCGATATTCGTCCTTGCGCCCGCACTAAAATCGCTCAGTTTCTCTACCTAGCTACTACCTAGTCATTTGCCCCTCTCTCCTCTCACATTCATGTAGCCTTTTAGTATACCAATTACGACTGATTTGCGTACTTTAATTACCTTATAGGAAGGCATTATAAGGTGTGAGAGTGGTAATAAGTGTCTCTTTATAGATCAAAATAGTGTAGTGGGCGCACGGGCGAATATCGGCCACCTTTTTCTCCGGCTGAGAGCCTAGTCAAAAGTGTCCGTGCCGAGGTCACGCCAAAACTGATACTTTTTGCCAAAATGCTATATAAAAGTCATATAATTAATTCTAGAGCTTAAAAAAATATCTAAAGCTACTTATAGATATATAATCTAGTAATCGCGATACTTTTTTAGTATTTAAAATCTATAGTCCTTTACTAAAAGTCTCTAGGTTTTACCAACTTCCTACTAAAACTTACTATATTTAGCATATATTTTCTATTACTAGATATTAAAATTAATTCTTAAAAATCTAATATCTTATAGGGATTTGCTTTTATTAAAACACCCTTTATTTAAATTTTTATTTAAAAAGTATAAAAAAAATTGTTATAAGGTTATAAACTTAAAAGTAAGTAAAAAAATGCAATTTCCTACACAAATTTGAAAAAATAAGGGTACAAAAGGTTATAATAAACTTTCACACTTTTAAAATAAAAATTTAAATAAAAAAAGTTTTAGTAAAAGTAAATATCTATAAGATATTAAATTTTTAAAAAATAAATATAATATTTAGTAGTAGAAAATATATATTATAGATTTTAGTAAAGAATTAATAGGATTTCTAAAGGAGTTATAGATTTTAAATTTTAAAAAAGAGTATAATAGCTAGATTTTATATATAATATAAACTTAAAATATTTTTTATAGCTTTAGAATTAATTATGTGGTTATTATATAGTAATTTAGCAAGGTAGGTTGTCTAAAAAATGCGCTCGCACGGAGACTTTTGACGAGGGACTGTAGCAATAGGCTTAATCCGGGGCCTATTCCTAGCTTCCTACCTATACTTACCGCGGTATAGGAGCTTCTAATTACGCGCGTATACGTTTATCTGCAAGCCGTACGTATACGTGGTCAATAATATTACTATACTAGCTATATCTGCTGCTTTGGCCAGAACACACTAAAGACCTAAAGGCGGCTACTACAGCTACCTACTAAACTTAATATACTGGTTGTAAGGCCTATAGTAGTAGAAGGTAGTAAATACCTAAGTTAGAAATTCACTAAGCGGTATACCGTAAGGCGCTTTACTATAGTATAGTGGCTTTACTTTCTAAAGGTTAATTATCCTAATTATTATAATGTTAAAATATATAGTATCTAGCTTACTAGCTTACCCAAAAATGGTCTTATATTAGATTAGCTACCTTATATTAACAAGTTAAAGTCTAATTCTAGTTGCCCAACGGCTTACCCTACTGCTCCTATATAATATCCTTTTGTTATTAATTATAATAGAATCCCCTAGAAGGTACATATTAGATAAGACAGTAGGAGGTTTTATTTATATTCCATCTATATCCTAAAAGACATAGTTCGACAGATAAGGGGCAAAGGGTTTTACTAGCGTCTTAGAAGGATTATATAGGGAGCTAGCAATTAGTCTCTAAATAGAAGAGGTTAAAAAGTATTTGTCCTTTATTACATAAAGCTTATTCTACCTTAACTTATCTTCTACTTACCTATAACTCTTATTCTATACTATTAATTAGATAATTATATATTCCGGTTAAACTAGCCTCTTATAATTTTGATCACTTATAATCCTTTACGGAAGGAACGTACGGCTATTAATCAACGATAACGGGCTATACCTCCTTACCCCCCAAAACGACGCCCCTATTGTAAGAAGCTTAAAGAGTCTCCCCAAAGGAGCGCATTCCCTCTTCCTATAAAGAAGCTACGGCTGGTCCGTCTAACCTTGTAAGACCCTTAAGAATAATTACCACTAGGGAGTTATTAGAGCGGTCGCTATAAGAGACCCTATAAAAAATAAAGGAGTTAGAGATACGATTAAGGTAAGTATATTAAGACTACTAAGAATAATTATAATGATAATTAGGGGGAGTATAGACACCCTAAACACGAAGCGGACTTAAAGGGGCAACGCTATACTATGCTATAACGTTAGAAAAACTTAGATTCTATATAAAGGAACCTAATAAGTCTAATAGTAATAGTCTCCGGAACTATAATCGTTTTATCCGTTAATGTAAGACTAAGTTTTAGCTAGATTTAAAACGTTACTCTAATAAGTATAATTAGATACTAATTGCTTCTACCTTTCTACGTAGTACTGTTAAGAGTTTATAAACACGCTATAAGAAGAAACTTACTACACCCCTTAAATTTAGCGAACTTAAGTCCTAGTTAGTTAATTAGGTCCAAGACCCTACTAATTAAGGGATAGATTATAACTAGTAATACTATAACGCTAAATAGCAAGAAAGCTAGAGTCTAGTCTAGTTTATAAACTACTTAGAAGAACTAGAAGATAATATACCCTACTTAAACCTATAGGATAATACTATATAACTTTACTAGCTACTTACTAAGTTATAATCTAAGATTTAATAGACTATATAGGAGAAGGGCGAAATTCTTACCTCTTAAGAAAAGCCTATCTCTAAAGCTACTCGGATTAAGAATGCTAAAAGAGAATATTTAGGTAAGTAAAAGGAATAAGACGCTAACAATAAAGAGCGTAGAACTAAGCCTAGCTTTAATAATAGGGGCAGATTCTAACCTAACTACTCTATAGAAAAATAACGCAAGTAGGCTTTAAAGCCCTAGAGCAACGCTAGTTAGCCCTAGAATAATAATAGGTAAAAACCTAATCTAAATAAGTGGAACTAAGAGTTACGCGTTTGTTATAACTGTGGCAAAAAGGGCTATATAAAGCGCTTCTACCAATAAAAGAAATAAGAGTTAGATTAATTGGGAAAAGAAAAAGCCTAGTAGATCTTTACTTTCTTATACTAGGCTAGTAAGAGAAGGATAAAGTAAGCTGCCGTATAGTTATTCCTGTCTCTATTTAAGTTAATAATAAATAGGTAACGTAAGACTGCCTTATAGACAGCGGCGTGACTATAGGGTTTATTTCTTAATTACTAGTAAAAGAATTAGATTTGGACCTTAGCGGCTTATAGATGCGCACCGTTTAAAGCATTAGAGGCCATTAGATTCCATACTATAGGGAATAAGCTTTTTCTATAGCCAGCTAGAACCGCGATAGTCTATAAAACACGTAGGAGATATACTTCTATGCCGCAGAAATTAAGGGGTATAACCTTGTTTTAGGATACCTATAGCTTTACTAAGTTAATCTAGACATTAATTAGCCTTTAGCCTTATATTAATATCAGAAGTCTTAACCGCGTATTATAGTTAAAGATTAAAAGACTTTCTTAAACTATATATAAGAAGAAGGGTAGGCATATACTATATACTACTCTTAACACTAAAAATAGGGACATGGGATATTTATTTTTGGATATCTAGCTATATATAGTTAAGGAACTAAAGATTCCATAGGAATACATAGACTTAAAGGATATTTTTAATAAAGAGGCTGTATAAACCTTACTTAACCCTATATTAGTTAAGTATAAAATAGATATAGGGGACAAACAACCTCCTTTTACGCTACTATATAACCTATTAGAAAATAAGCTAGCGGTATTACGTTAATATATAGTAGACAATCTTTAGAGAAGATGGATTTAGCCCTCTATAAGCCCGGTAGGGGTACCGATTATATTTATACCTAAGAAGGATAAGACCCTTTGCCTCTATATTAACTATTAGGCGCTAAATAAGATTACTATAAAGAATTACTACCTATTACCCTTAATAGGGGAGCTAATTAACAGACTATTAGGCGTAAAGATATTTATATAATTAGATCTAAAAGATATATACTATTAAATCCGGATTAAAGCCGGCGATAAGTAGAAAACGGCGTTCTAAATATAGTACGCCCACTTTAAGTACCTAGTAATGCTATTCGGGCTTACTAACACACTAGCGACATTTTTGGCCTATATTAATAAGGTATTATTGGGCCTATTAGATACAATATATATAGTCTACCTTAATAATATTATAGTCTACTCTAATAACTATAAAGCATATACGCACTATATACAAATAGTACTAGAAAGACTGCGGGAATATAAGCTCTATATAAACCTAAAAAAGTATACATTCTATACCACTAGCATTAATTTTCTAGGCTTTATTATTAGCGTTAACGGAATATTAATAGAGAAAAGTTGGGTGGACGCTATTAGGGAATAGCCCTACCCTATAATATTTAGAGAAGTGTAGGTTTTTTTAGGCACGGCGAACTTCTACCAAACATTTATTATTTATTATTTATAAGTAATACTCCTAATTACTAATCTACTAAAAGGATCTAAGAATAGTAAGAAGTTAGAACCCTTTATATTTAGGGAAGCTGCTAAGTAGGCTATAGACCAATTAAAGGATTTATTTACGTCGGCGCCTATTTTAATATACTTCTACTAGGAGTTATATATATACCTTAAGACGGATATATCCGGCTTCGCCCTAGGGGCAATTATATCTTAATTAAAAGACGAAGAATAGCATCCTATGGCGTTTTAGTTACGGAAAATAACCCCTATAAAATAGTGTTATATAACGCATAACTAGGAGCTACTTATAATAGGACTAGCCCAGTTATAGTAGGAATGTCTTGGTGAAACACTCGATAGATAAATTCCGACGCTTTAACCAAATTCTGCTAGATTAATTGAATTCTACTAAAGTCCGTCAAAGACCGCGTGCGTATATACGCATGCATCGACTACTAAGCCCCTAACTATTTAATTATATAATTATCTTATTATTCCTTTCTCTTCTTTATATAATGTTTTGTTCTTAGCGAGAGTTATATACCCTTAGATTTAAATAGAATTTATATTATTCCTTTAAATCTTCCCTAAAGTCTCTCCGCGCCCTTCTATTACGTTATATTAAAATAACTACTATTAAAATAGTAAACAAACTTAAGCCTACTATATTAACTATAAGCATTATAGCCCTAGTTAGGGAATAGTTAACTATAATATAATAGTTCTTTATGGATGCTTTAGCCCAATAGCGAGCGATATTAGAAGCTTAGTACTAGAGCAATCCATAAAGAACTCTATAACCTTAAAGTACTTATATTAGAGACCCTAATAATAACACCTATAAATGAAATTAAAATAACTATATATAAACCTAGCCTATTAAATATGGTCGCCACTATTTATACACCCCCTAAATGATACACGTACACCGCCCAGTTGATACGCATACACCCCCTACCTCATTTGGTTTAGATGCTTCCTCATCAAGTTAGATGCATCCTCATTAAGTTAGATGCATCCTCATTAAGTTAGAATATCACGTGCGTTTGACTTGTTTGCGCTTGCATCACGAAAATCAAAGTGCGAGTTTATAGTATTTCGCTCAAATGCTGAGGGCTCTCTACGAGTTGATCTGTCGACGCGATTGGCAATTGTAGAGCTAGTTGTAGAGTTAATTGGCCGACTGCCGCGACGCTCTACAATTGTAGGCTCTTGAATGCGAAGTAGAGGTGTTGATTTAGGTCCCACCGGGCGCAGGCGCGGGCGTGGGCGTAGGCGTGGGCGCGAAGCAGAGGTAGCAGCACCCAAATCAGTTTGCGCGACGCCTCACAAAGCACTACGCAATCCAATTAATTGACTCAGGCGCGATCCAAATTTAGATTCTACTACTTATACTATAACTAAAATCAAGACTTGATCGTGATGTTGCAGCCATAAAGCTTACATTGCGCGCACTTTGATTTTCGCGATGCAGGCGCAAACAAGTCAAACGCACGTGATATTCTAACTTAATGAGGAAGCATCTAAACCAAATGAGGTAGGGGGTGTATGCGTATCAATTGGGGGGTGTACGTGTATTATTTAGGGGGTGTATAAATAGTGGCGACCTTAAATATAACCCCTAAACTAGTAATAGTAGCTTAACCTATACCTATAACAAACCTAATATCTACTATAAAATCTAAAAAGCTCCCTAACCCTCTAATGTTTAATAGAAATTAAAATAATATATATCCCTTTATAACTAAGCTCCGTTTTAAACTTTTAATAAACTATAACTAATACCCTACTAAAGCTAGCAAGATTAGCTATAGAATGTCTTATTTAAGTAAAGACGCTATATAAATTATAGACCCATTCTTCTATAACGGCACCTTTATTAATTTTAAAATTTTTATCTCTCTACTAAAATAAACGTATAATAACGCTAGCTGCGAATATATAGCTGTTACTAAACTTAAAAACTTATAATAATAGAACTAAGACTTTACTAGCTTCTTTTTGGAATTTTTAGGCCTTATTAGTAAACTAGATTGGAATAAAGCCGCTAGAGTTACTACTCTTTATTAAGCTATTTTAGATAAAATTAGAGTATAGTTAGTAGGTAGAGAACTACTAAAGGACTTGCCTAAATTTGCTATAATATATTAACAAATTAATAAGGACCTTTAATATAATAAATAGACTTATTCCCTAAAGCTAATTATACCTTATATTTAAAACTTTATAAAACTAGTATATACCCTAAAGCGCGATCCGTCTCTAAGACCTAAAAGCCCTATATATAACCCTATGGACCTTAATGCTACCTAATTTTATATACTCTTAGGAACTAATAAATAAAGAACTTAAGCCATAAATAGAGAATGCTTTAGATACGGTAAAAAGGGATATATTTAAAGAAATTATCAAACTTACCCTTTTAAAAAGGTCCGCTGTAGTTTCTCCCGATTCTTAAATTATACCCACTTTATAAATTATACTTAATTACTATAAAGCATCTTACCTTTAGTTAATTTAGAAAACGAACTATTTTAGGGCTAAGTTGCGCCTTAGGATAAGAAGTGGAAGAGTATAAGTGTTTAGGCTTTTCTAGCGCTGATATATAATATAACTCCCTTAATATACTTAGTAAAATTTAAATACTTAGAAAATAAAAAAAAGTATAAATCCTTATAGATAGCAGAGTTACTAGTATAGGCTTTATTAATATAAACTACGTAAAAACTTAACGCTTAAATTTAAAGAAACTTAATAAGCCCTAAGGCCTATAAGCCTTTAATAGTAAGCCTTTAATATACGGCGAATTAACGTACTACGCTCTTATAAAGATGCGGATAGGTAAATACCTTAAATATATTTCTCTATTTATAACACCCTTAAAGTATTATAAAATAATACTTAGATATAGATAGTTAAAATAATACAACCCTTTAATTAGCTGGGTTAAAGAAATACTAAAATTCCGTATAACCTACTGCTAAAGTTATTGCTTAAAATACTACTTACCCTATAAATATATATACGACTATTTAAATTTAATATAATATAAATTGCCCTTACTATAAACCTTAAACTAATATAATAAAGTTATAACTGCTAATTGCAGTAAAGAATGTAAATATAATATATTAAAACCTTATAAAATTCGTATAGTATAAGCCGCATCCTTTTATTTATTAGCAAGAAAACGAGACTATAAGATCTTTACTATAATACTAGAAGATATTAAAAAGGCGTTAGAACTAAAGTAATATATTAACCCCTAACCTCTTATATTTAAAGAATATTATAATCTAATTAATACGTTTAAAAAATAATTCGTAAACTAACTACCCCCGTATTAAAATAAGTACGATTTTAAGATAGAACTTAAACCTAGTATAACGCTAAAGTTCGGCACGTTATACAGTATATTATAAAAAGAGCTATTTATAATATAATAATACCTTAAAGAGCACCTAGAGAAAGGATTTATTTGCCCTAGTTAATTACTATTTGCCTTATTTATACTATTTATTAAAAAACCTAAAGGAGGCTTAAGGTTCTATATTAATTATTAAGCCCTAAATATAATTACGATTTAAAACTAATATCTAATTTCTCTGCTTTAAGAAACGTTTAACCACTTAATAAAAGTATAATACTTTATAAAGCTTAACGTAGTTGCTGCCTTTAATTAAATCCGTATTTATAAAGGAGATAAAAAGTATATAGCTTTCCGTATATAATGGGGACTTTTTAAATACCTAGTAATGCTATTTAGTATAAAGAACGGTCCTAGTACGTTTTAGTAATACGTTAATAATATACTTCGCGAATTCCTTAATATATTTATTACCGCGTATATTAATAATATATTAATTTATTCGTCTTTATTTTTTAAGCATTAAAAGCACATCTAAATAGTCCTTAAACGCCTATAAAACGCGGGCTTATAATGCAATATTAAGAAATATAAGTTCTATGCGTCCAAAGTTACGTACTTATGCCTAATTATATCCCGCGACGGAATTAAAATAGACCCTAAGAAAATTGCTGTAATTATAAACTAGGAAAGTTCTAGTAGTATATAAGATATTTAAGGATTTTTAAAAATTTAGCTATTAGTAAACTTAATAAAAAAGAATATAAGATTTAAATAAACTACTAAATGTAAATAAGCTTTTAATAACCTAAAATATTATTTTATAACTGCTCTAATTCTCGCCTACTTTAATCTAAACCTTAAATATATTGTTAAAATAGACTCGTCTAATTATATACTAAGAGGAGTATTATTGCAATATAATAAGAACGGCGAGCTATACCTAGTAGCCTTTCTCTTCCGGAAACTTACCCCTACTAAATTAAACTATAAGATATATAATAAGGAACTGCTTATAATTATTAGATGCTTTAAACAATAGCGTTTAGAACTTAAAGGATTATTATTCCTAATACGCGTATTAATGGACCATAAAAACCTATAGTACTTTATAACCATAAAGCAATTAACGTAGCACTAAATTTGTTAGGCGCCCGCGAAGCCCTACTGCACGCGTCCACGTCGCCGCGGGTGGAAACATCATCTGGAATCCTTTCCTCTTGATGGCCAAGTGCAGAGGCGATGGTAGAGAGCCGTCGCAGCGCGTGCAGCGCTGTCGTTCGACTCTGTGGTGATGAGCCCGCGACGCGTACAAAGCATCGCCCTCAACAACACCAGGAGCCTCACTGCCTCCGCTTGGAGCTCCCGTTCTACCATCTAGGGAGGCCTATCAAGGGAAACCGGGATACGAAAACCGCCCGATATACGACTACCTGGCTCGCAGCCAGGCCCGAAACTGGCCTTATCCAGCCAGTCGACGTGGACGCGTCCTAGGCGTATAACAGGACACCCTTGGGCTTGCACTAGCTCTGAGATCGCAAAGGGAACGCGACGAGGGCGTAGGGATCCTCTTTTTATAAGAACTTGTTAAGGTTAACGCGTCGCAGATACTTTGTACGAAACTTGTTAAGGCCCCAAGGCCACCGCGAAGAACTTGTTAAGGCCTTGCCTAGAGAACTCGTTAAGGCCTTGCCTAGAGAACTCGTTAAGGCCCCTCTGCGAGGGCCTATCTGGTATCCGACACCCAGGTGACTCAGAAGAGGGTCTTAATAGGCGTGGTGCGCGCGACCTGGTCGACAGACGCGACAGCGACGCGACGGCGACCAGACGGCTCAACGAGGTGGAAACACGGGCAAAGCTCTAGGCAGCGGAAACACGGGCTAGCTTCGACGGCCCCTGGCGTTTGACCTACGGTCGACTCACAGGTGACTCACAGGAGGGTCTTAATAGGCGTGGTGCACGCAACCTGACGCATATATGGGGGAGGCTCTAAGGAAACACAGGCCAGTCGGACGAGGACTCGACAGTTAGAGACACAGGCCAGCGTAGAAAAAG
>Ga0307515_10013129_pt1 | contig 15504 bp, 1 predicted proteins | sample 17_EM_MG_FD_194513 | JGI IMG/M metagenome (GOLD analysis project Ga0307515, IMG submission 194513) | Populus trichocarpa ectomycorrhiza microbial communities from riparian zone in the Pacific Northwest, United States - 17_EM | ecosystem: Host-associated > Plants > Roots > Unclassified | place... | reverse complement strand
AATTCTATAAGGTCTATATAAAGATTTATTAATGTCTTTATTTTTTCTTTAGCTATACTACTTATTTTCTTCGCTTATTATAGTAATAATAATATTCTTAGCTTATATCTATAATTTGCCTTAAATAGTAATATACCTATTCCTTTTTATAGTGTTATATTATATATAAACTATATAATTAGTAATAATAATACCTAATTTTTTATGCGTAATTAATATAATATCTTAAATACTATTCTAGCGTCTAATTTAGTTTTTCTATTTATCTATCCGTCTATAGATAATATATAATAAAAGTTACTACTCTAACTCTTTATTCCATTAAGAATACCTCCTAAAATACTACTATAAATCTTAGATCCCTATTTAATATAATTTTACTTAGTGCTTTATATCTTATAAATACTTCTTTATTATAGATTTTAGTAATATCTTCTACTAAGATTTCTTCTATGCATACTATAAAGTAGCCCTATTTAGTTAACTTATCTACTATTACTAGAATTATATTATATTCCTATCCAGTAATAGGATCTCTTAACTTTAGTAACTTAATAATAAAGTCCTATAATATAACTTCCTATAGTTTCTCTAGTATTTTAATAGGTTATAGCCCTCCGTATAGCTTATACCTTATTAGTTTATTTTTTTTAGCTATCTAGATATTCTTTTATTACGTTTTTAGCTATACTCTAGATTCTATTATTTTTTTTAAAGTCTTAATACTAAGCCTATTACTCTATTATATCCTTAAGTTATTCCCTTATTGTAACGGAACCTTGTAGCAGGAACTACGATAGGCTCATTATTAGGCTAGGTGTATAGGTAATGCAAATTAAAGTTAACAACGTAATAATAACTGGTGGAGTGGTTGCCTAATAGATTAACTCTAATTATATTCTAAGAATTACTATAAGGAAAGAACTATCTAAAGTAGGGACTATGGTCCTTTAAATACATAACCGTACTTCTAAAAAACCCTCCTTGTATATAAGGTATGTATACTCTATTTACTCTATTGCGGATTATATAGATTATACAGATTATACAGATTATATTACATGACTTAGTTACTATTCCTTATTATATAGTTTTACCAGTTTTATTCTAAACCGTGTTTATATTAACTAACTAGCTTCTTTTAACTCCTCTTTAAGTAGTTATAATATTATACTTAAAGCGTCCGTAATACCATTTCCCTCCTCTTTATTTTTATCTTTAAAGATCCTAAATATCTCTAAGTTATTTACTAGAGGTATAATATCCGTCTAATTAATCTAGTTAATATCATTACTTATTATACCTAAAGTAACTTCTCTTTCCTCTATAGCCCGTCACGCTTATACTATTGCCGTTATACTATCTCTAGGTAAAATAATGCCGTCTCTGTGTTCTTATTGTGCGAAAAAGGGGTTAGTTTATATTACGCTAGTAAGTCCTTTATCTTAGTAACCCTCTTTTTATTTAGAGTATACTAAAGCAAACATTTATTCGTCCTATAATGTTTACTCTATCTCTAACGCTAAGTATACGCGTCCTATAACTCTTAATAGTCTATAAGTTCCCTAAGTAATTTGTTATAGGGTTTTATATTTAATCTACTACTACAAAGCTTAATAGTAAGCTCTTAAGTGCTCTTAATAAGTTATACTAATTGTAAGAGGCGGAATAAGAGGCTGCGGCTGCTTAATAGCATGCTCTTAAAACTCGTCTTCTGGCCTCTACTTATCTTCTATATCTTAAATAGGTTCGTAAAAAGGTTTGTTTTAAGGAGTAGAAACTTATAAAATAAGGTCTGTAGAAACTTAGTAATGAAAGGATAAACTTCCCTGCGAAGGAAATAAGTCTAAATAGCTTGGTAACTGCTCCTCCTAGGTCCCCCTTAAGTGACTTATTTTTTAATCCTTTTTTATTAATACTGCCTAACCTAATCTCTTCTAATACTCCTGTACCTTTCTATAGCGTTCTTTAAATTTTCTAGTAGTTCCTAGGTAGTCTTATTATAGCCTATCTACTTAACCTTATACTATATTTTATCGTTAATATCCTTATAACTAACGATCTTTAAAACTTGCTATTTATCTTCTTCCTATTCTCTATACGTATCTACTTTATAAACTAGTAGCTTAATATTCCTATATACTGGCTCTAGTATTACAATATACTATATAGGGTAAATTTTTATTCTAGCTAGTAGGTTTAACTTAAATATAATTGGTAAAATCATTTATATAATTTGAAAAGGTCCTAGTCTAACATAGTTTAACTTCTTACTTAGTTGTTAACTTTTAAAAAATTTATATAGTAGCTATACTTTATCCCCCTCTTTAAGATCTAGTCCCTTAGATCTCTTAGCGTTGTAGTACTTTTTTATTCTCTGCTATACTACTTTAGCTATTCTTATAAGGTTCTTATAAATATTTATTAATATCTCTATCCTTTACTTAGCTATGCTACTTGTCTTTTTTACTTAATATAGTAATAATAATATCCTTAGCTCGTATCCATAATTCGCCTTAAATAGTAATATACCTATTCCCTCTTATAGTGTTATATTATATATAAGCTATATAACTAGTAATAATAATACCTAATTGTTTTGTACGTAATTAATATAGTGCCTTAGATACTGTTTTAGTGTCTAATTTAATCTTTCTATTTAACTATCTATCTATAGATAATATGTAGTGGAAGTTATTGCTCTAACTCCTTACTCCGCTAAAAATACCTCCTAAAATACTACTATAAATCTTAGATCTCTATCTAATATAATCTTACTTAGTGCTCTATATTTTACAAATACTTCCTTAATATAGATTCTAGCGATATCTTCTACTAATATTTCTTCTATATACGCTATAAAGTATCCCTACTTTATAAGCTTATCTACTATTACTAAGATCGCGTTATAATCTTGCCTGGTAATAGGATCTTTTAATTTTAGCAACTTTATAATAAAGTCCTATAATATAACCTCCTATAGTCTTTCTGGTATTTTAATAGATTATAGCCCTCTATATAGCTTATACCTTATTAGTTTAATTTTTTTTATAATCTAGATATTCCTTTATAACCTTTTGCGCTAGGTTTTAGATTCTATTAATAATATACTCCTCTTAGAGTCTTAACACTAAGCCTATAGCTCTATTGTGTCTTTAAGTTAGCCCCTTATAGAAATCTTCTATAAAGTGCTCCGCTATACTTCTTAGGATATACTTTACTTCTTAATATTTATATAATATCTCCTTTTCTAAATGTTCTAACTATTCTTCTAGTTATGCTTTAAAGATCCTTTATACCTAAAAGCTTTCTAGTAACTTATAAACTCTATCTAGTTCCTCTTAAGTTATTATAATTTTTGGATGATTATACCTAATTAATCCGTCTATATCTTTTCGCAGTAAAGCCCCTAATGGCTTTATATTATTTTATAGTTTAGCTTTCTAACTTAAAGCATTTACTTATATATTATCTGTTCCTTTAGTATACTAAATCTTAAAATGGTATTCTATAAGCATCTCTGCCTATTTAACCTATCTTTAGTTAAGTTCCTTTATTATTAAAAATCCCGTTAGGTTCTTATAAGCCATCTTAACTATAAATAGTTTCTCTATACCTTATAAGAATACTCTTTATTTCTTTAGTCCTGTAACTATACCTAATAACTCCTTATTATAGATGTTATAGTTTAACTTTAGTAGTATTATCTTCTAACTATAGTATACTACTAGGTGCTATCTGTCTTAATATTTTTATATAAAGTATGCCCCTAGTATAAAGTCTAATACATTCGTTTCTATAACTATCTCTAATCCTAGTTAATAGATCTTAAGAACTGGCTCCTAAGTAAATAATTCCTTAACTCTCTTAAACAGCTCTTATTATTCCTTTCCCTATACCTATAGTTTTTCTTTCTTTATTAACCGCGTAAATGGTTTAATATCCTTTAACTATTTCGCTATAAACCTTCTATAGTAATTATAAAACCCTAAAAACGATCTTAACTATATAACGTTCTCCGGTTCTTATTAATTTACTATAGGCTTAATCTTTTTTAGATCTATACTAAGTTGGCCTAGTTTAATAATAAATTTAATAAAATCGGTCTTCCTAGTAAAGAACTTGTATTTCTTAATTGCTACTAGCATCTATTCTTTTTATAGTCTCTTTAAGACCTATTTAACGTGTTCTCTATATTCTTCCTTGGTTATTAAGTAGATAATAATAATATTAAAATATGCTATAATAAATTTATCTAAGTATTTTCTTAATATATTGTTAATACGCTTCTAGAATATTACTAGTGCGTTTATAAGCCTAAATTATATAACTAATGGTTTATATAGTCCTTCCTTTAACCTAAAGGCTACCTTTTATTTATCGCCTTCCTTAATTCTGATTTAATGGTACGCCTATCTCAGATTTATCTTTATAAAGATTTGCGCGTTGCCTATTCTATCTTAAATTTCGCTAATTAAGGGTAAAGGATACTTATCCTTTCTAGTAATGCTATTTAACTACCTATAGTCGATATATAGCCTTAGTTTACTATTCTTTTTTAGTATAAATAGTACTAGATAACCCGCTAATAATTGCGATAGTCTAATGTATCCCTTTTGTAAGTTTTCCTAGATAAACTCTTTTAATACTCTACCTTTTTCTTTGGTAAGCTTATAGATTAGAAAAAACCTTAAACTTATTCCTAGTTCTAATTCTATTCTATAGTCCTATACTATATACTTTAATAGCTTTTTACTCTTCGGTGACTATAGTTTCTTACCATACTTATAGTATCTTTTTGGTATATAGCTTAGCCCTTTTTCTGTTTCTTTATAGGTCGCTCCTACTTAGTACTATACCATCTTAGCTTATTATCGCATTTTGCGTTATTAAGTATTCTTAATATTAACTTAACCTATAACCTAATCGATCTTTAGATTATATTCCTATAACTAAGGCATTCCTAATACTACCTTATTATTCCCTAATAGTAATATATTAAAAGACATCTTAACTTATTTTCCTTTAATAGTTAACTAAATAGGTCCTGTTTTAAGATTAATAATACCTCCTTTATAGGCTATTAGATCTCCTAAAATCGTTACTAATAGGTAAAAATATTCCTTTTTCCTGTGTGGTAACCCTATTCTTTTAACTGCTACTAGTAAGATATAGTTCCTTATTACTCTACTATCTATTAATACCTTAAACTGTTAATCTTACCACTTAGCTTATAAATTTAGGTATTATCCTTAAATTCCTTTAAGGGTTTAAGGCTCTACTACTAGTTCCCTCTAGTTTTATAGGCCTCTTCTTTCCCTAACTATTAGCTACTTAATCCTATTTATACTTAGTCTAACTTAGGCCAATACTTAGTTTGCTTTTTATCTTCGATATACTATAGATAAGTATTCTTTAGATATTCCTACTATTATTATCTATTTAGATATTCTTCTATAAGGAATCTTCCTAGCTAAAGTATTAAGTTCCCTTATTCTTAAACTTCTACTAGGTGCTAACTATACATATACTTAGCATTTTAGTATTTCGCCTTATTTATTAACTAATATATCCTTACTAGGTATTTTTAGTTCCTATCTTTAGGTGCTTTATATATATTATACATATTATCTATATATACGATCTATACCAACGTATAATATGCTTAGTGTCTTAGGTTAACTCTCGGCTTATCTTTATCCTTAAGTTTAAACCTTTCTTATACTAATCTAAGCGTTGCAACTTCGTTCGTAGGTACTAAGATTCGCCTTTCGCTCCTCTAGTCCTCTAATTACTCCTCTAGATCTTTTAACATTATAATTAAGGCTCCTTTAATGTAAGTTATAGCCTTTTCCGTAATTAGGTAGTCTTAGATAACTTTTTCGTCTAACTACATATAGAAATCTTCCTACTCGTTATTATGTCGTTGTCTATACTACTTTTAGTATAACTTTTAAAGTATATACAGCTCGTCCGTAAGGAAGTATCTTCTTATTACTATATTATAACAGCCCTTTATATATCGTTTTTTAAACCTAGTTAAAATCCCTAGATCTTCTTCTTATTCTAGTTTAATAAGCCACTTAGCTCTTAGTATGCCTGTCTTAGGTCTATTAGTAACTTTTTATATAGGTACTCTGTCCCTTACACGTCCTAATATGCTAGATCTTTTATCTAGTTTCTATTCTTACTATAAGGTAATTCTTACTCTAAATTCCTCTATGGTTTCTTTCTTATTGCGCCTTATAAGTAGATCTTTAAAGTCTTCCTACTTCTTAATCTTATTAATGGTCCTTATTTATGTATTAAAGTCTTAGTCCTATAGAATTCTTAATCCTAAGCTGGCTTTTATCTTAAGCTTTGCTTCTGCCTTAGTCTAACTAAGCTTAGGTATTTTTATCTTGTCTTAAGAGTTTTAAATCTTACTTATCTTATCTTAAGAATCTTATAACTGTGGGAAATACTATCCCGAGCTTATTTATATATTTCTAAACTAAGCTACTGCCCTACTCTATTGGTTTTCGTCCATTATAGGTCCTTAGGTATGCCTTATCTCGTCTTAAAAATCTTAAGCCTTTAGCCTTTTGCCTTTATTAAGTAATAAATTAGCACTAGCAGTTGTCTGCTTACTTAATCTCTATAAAATACTTTTTCTTTTATCTTTATTGTCGGTATCACCCAAGTGCACTTGATTGGCCTATTAACTGTTGAATTGATTCTTGTCTAATAGGTATCGAAAGCAGAGGATCGTAAGGATCGCGGTGCCTAAGTAGGGGGCTGATGAGTCATCACAAGGATGACTAATCAGAGACACGTCGACGACACGTCGACGACACGTAACCACGTAACTTCTGTCCATATATTCCGACACTGGCAGTTCTTTCTTTATGCTTATAGTGCTGCAGGAAGGTAGCAAGGCAGCAAGGTAGCAAGGCAGTAAGGCAGCAAGGTAACAAGGTGTCGGTTTAGCTGGAGGTGGAAGCAGCAAAAGTCTGTTCGGGTGGTAGTACGGTACCAGCGGCGGTAGTAATAGTGGTCAAGCATAGAGCTTGTCTATCAGTCGGTCGGTTAATCGTAGGCGTATAGGCACGATCATTTGGTCGGTAGATCGCAGGCGTATAGGCACGATCATTGTCTGTGTAGGTAGTAGTACGGTACTAGCGACAGGGTCGTTCGGGTGGCAGTATAATGCTAGCAACGGGGTCGTATTCGTAGGCGTATCGGCACGAATTCTTGTCTTTGTCCATATATTCCAACACTAGCAGTTCTTTCTTTATACTTAAAGCCACCAATATAGACTCTATTAACGTGGTATTCGTGGCTTACAAGGGCCGTAGAAGGGAAAGGGGCACGCTGGCGTTTGGGGGCGTGCTATTAACGTGATTTTCGACGTGGCAGATCTGCAAGGTAGCAGATGGTGTCGGGGTTATAGGGGGTGCTGCTGATGCTGCTGGGTTGTGGGATGCTGCTGGCGCTGCTAGATTGTTGGGTATTGGGTGCCGCTGACGCTGCTGGGTTGTAGGATGCTGCTGTGACGCTGCTGGATTATTGGGTATTGGGTACTGCGCGAGGCTGTTGAGTTGCTGTAACGCTGGAGTACTGCGCGAGGCTGTTGGACGTTGATTTGTATGCTAAGACGCGTACTGGATTATGGTTTGCTGCTAGGTTGTGTTATTACACTGGGGTACTGCGTAAAGCTGTTGGGTAGTTGGATACTGCGCGAGGCTGTTGGGTTGCTGTAACGCTGGATGCTGTATAAGCTGGTATGCTGCATAAGTGCTGCTGAGGTAGCTGCTGCCGAGGTAGCTACTGATGGGGTACTGCCCGAGGGCTGTTGGGTGTTTGGTGCTGTTGAGCTGGGGGTACGGCACTTAGTAAAGAGGTCGTACTGGGGGTTGATGCTGTTAAGCTGGGGGTACGGCGCTCAGTGAAGAGGTCATACTGGGGGTTGATTTGCTGCTGTAGAATGTCTTATGCGTTGCGTATTTGTCGTATATTCTAAGCTGCTGGGGTTGGGTGCTGCCGGAGCTGCTGGTGTGGTTTTGCTGCTAGGTACTGGAATGCTGCTTGCGATTAAACGAAGCTGCTGGGGCGGCAGTGAACCTTATTGCTCTATAGCCAACCGGTGAGGTTAACTATTGATTAATGTCGGTATTACCTAAGTGCACTTAATTAACCTATTAACTGATAAATTAATTCTTATCTAATAGGTACAGAAAGCAGAGGATCGTAAGGATTGTGGTGCCTAAGTAGGGGGCTGATAAGTCATCACAAGGATGACTAATTAGAGACACGACGACGACACGTCAACGATACGTAACCACGTAACTTCTGTCCATATATTCCGACACTTATAAAGCAATAGATGCCGTATCTAATAGTATTATAATACCCGTTACTAAACCTTACTTAGTAGCGGTCTTAGTCTCTACTTCTAATATAACTTCTTTAAGGTTTACACGCTCCTAGTAAGCTGCCTTTATTACCTTATTATCTATAAACGTTTCGCCTATATTAAACTTATCGTCCTTAACATCCAACCTACGCGGTAGTTTATTAGTTCCCCTACATTCTAAGGATTTTAGCTCCTACGGCTAATAGCTTACGCCATACTTAGTGTCTTTATAAATTTAGTATGCGTTGTTATAATAAAACGCGAAACTTCTAATTAAACACTTTTTTGTTCCTCGCAGTATACTATTATCTCTCTATACGTATATGTCTTCTACTACTAATCTGGTTCCCTTTATTACATAATAACTCTAACTATCTTTATAATCCCTCGTAAAGTAACCTTATTTCCCGTAATTTATATAAGCTCTATCTCTAAACCACTAACTTTGCTATAGAGTCCGCCTAAACGTCTTCTACTGCTAAGATCCCTAGTTTAGCCTCTACTCCTTAGTCTTATAATTACTAAATCCTTAACCTCTAGGTTTCTATAGTTTCTTACTTTATCTCTTATAGGCTTCTTTAGTACCACTTAGATCTATTAGCTCTGCGCCATACTATAATTTCTAAATTAGCTTTAGTTATTGCGTGCTTTGTATCTTATATAACTATAGAACTCTATCCTAGCCTCTTTTAACCTATTCCCTTTAGTAGATCCAATTATTAATCTTAATTACTTAATCTATTAAATCCCTTAGGGTATCCGCATCTTCTATTAGGATAATTATATTTTAGACTTTAGCCTTAAGTTCCTATTTATACTATGCTATAAAACAAACCAACAACCCTAAAGTAGGAAAGATATATTAGAGAAACAGGTGAAGAAAGCAGAAGAAGAATGGTGCTACTTTAGGGCCCAGGCCCACATAGAGGAGGAAGGGAGACGCGTAAGAGGCCAGCAAGGACAACAGTAAGAGAGAGAAAGGAGCCAAAGTAGAGCACGAAAGAACGCCGGGAAACCATCTACCGCAATGCAATACTGGCTGGACTAACGCTGGAGAGGCGTATAGGAGTTGAAGGTACAGAGGCTAACTAAGGCAAGAGGAACCCAAGCCGTAGCATAGTTAATGCTATAGGGGGTAGACACCCTAGGGCTCTAAAAAGGCCTAATAAAGGCAGAAAATATAATAGCAACGCTCTTAAGAATAGGAATAATAGGACTAAAAGACTGACTCTACTAGGTGGGTGTCCTAGTAGGTAGCCTAAGATGTAAATGTAGCTGGCCAAGACAGACACCAAAACACGTAATACTGTTATGCCCCTTACGCACTAACCAAGAAGTAATACTCTTAGTAGTTGGCACAGAGAACTATAAGACACTACTCTCAATATAAAAAGGCCTTAAGGCGGTTACCTAGTGGCTTATTAGCTAAAATATACTAAACTAGTTCTGGGTTATAAAGGAAATAATAATAGAGGGCGGGGGGGGCGAGCAATAGGCGCCCCCTAATGACTCTATAGTAGCAGAGTAAAGTATACAATACTAGCGCGTCTATAGGCTAGTTACGGCAGTAGTGGTTCCCAAGGAGGTTAAAAAGTAAGGTAGTAGGAGCACCATAGGTGACTTGTAGGCGCCTCGCAGGCGCCTTATAGGCGAGTCCTAAGAGGCGGGGAAATAGATCACGGGGTTTTCTTAAGTTAAGTCTTTCTTAAGTTGAGTTTTCTCTCTATATGTAAATAAGGAGTAGTCCGCGTGGGCCCAATAGGGATCTAAATCGGACGTTAAGCAATGAATTATTATTATTATACTATGCTATAAGCGCCCTATTATTCCACTTAACTTATATAGCTAGCATTTAGAACTATATTATATATTTAATCGCTAAGGTTTATTACGTAATGTCTTAGAGTTTTCTTTTTACTATAGTTACTGCCTCTAGGTCTCTAAACATTTATATAAGTTGCTCTATAAACCCCTTCTAACTTAAGAATATAAACCGCACGTCCTAATTAGTGGTTGTTATTCCATTCGCCTATATTTCCATAAGGTAAGGCTTAAACTATTTAAGTGCCTTTCTTAATAGGAATAGTCCTGTATAAGCTATCCGATCTATAAATATTAGTAACTTTACTTCTTCTTACGTAACTTTAAAGTACATTTATGTAAGGAACCCTTTAAGCTTTAATCTTTCTCCTAAGAATCTTTTAATTAATGGTAACTTAACCTTTACTGCTCCTATCCCGTTAATCCTTTATTTAAATGTTATATTGTTTTCTATTAACTGGTTAACTATCTCTTATAGTTATCTAACCGTTACAGGTTGCTATAAGTTAGTATCTGCTATATTAGTGTCACCTCCTAACCTTAAAGTAGTTGCCGCCGCTAATGGCGTTATAGTAGCTGCTTTTAGTGGTATATTATTCAACTTTCTATATTTAACACTATAACTAGGTAGTAATTGTGTAACGGAACCTTATAGTAGGAACTATAATAGGCTCGTTATTAGGCTAGGTGTATAAGTAATATAAATTAAAGTTAATAACGTAATAATAACTAGTGGAGTAGTTGCCTAATAGATTAACTTTAATTGTATTCTGAGAATTACTATAAGGAAAGAACTATTTAGAGTAGGGACTATGGTCCTTTAAATACACAACCATACTTCTAGGAAACCCTCCTTGTATATAAGGTATATATACTCTATTTGCTCTATTGCGGATTATATAAATTATATAGATTATATAAATTACATTACGTGACTTAGTTACTATTCCTTATTATATAGTTCTACCGGTTCCATCCTAAACTATACTTGTATTAACTAACTAGCTTCTTTCGACTCCTCTTTAAGTAGTCGTAATATCGTACTTAAAGCGTCCGTAACATTTATAGAAATCTTCCATAAAATACTCTACTATGCTTTTTAGGATATACTTTACTTCTTAGTTTTTGTATATATCTATCTATAGATCTTCTAGCTATGCTTTTAGAATTCTTTATACCTAAAAGCTCTTTAGTATCTTATAAACTCTTTCTAGTTCTCTATCCTCTTAAGTTGCTGCTAGTTTAGAGTAATTATATCTAATTAATCCGTCCTTATCTCTGCGTAGTATTACTCCTAATAGCTTCTTATTATTTAATAGTTTAGCCTTTTCTACTAAGTGCGTCCACTTTTATATTCTTAGTTTCTTTAATATACTAAATCTTAAAATAGTATTCTATAAGCATCTTTACCTATCTAACTTATCTTTAATTAAGTTTTTATTATTATTAGGAACCATATTAGGTTCTTATAATCCATTTTAATTATAAATAGTTTTTCTACGCCTTATAAAAATACTCTCTATTTTTTTAAGTACTGTAACTATACCTAATAACTCCTTATTATAGATATTATAGTTTAACTCTAGTAGTATTATCTTCTGACTATAGTATACCGCTAGGTGCTATATATTTTTATACTTCTATAGTAAATATACTCCTAATACAAAGTCTAATACATCTATTTCTATAACTGTGTCTAGTCCTAGTTAATAGATTTTAAGGATTAATTCCTAGGTAAACAACTCCTTAAGTTCTTTAAATGGCTTTTTTTATTTATCTCCCTACGTCTATAGTTCTTCTTTCTTTATAAGCCTAGTAAATAGTTTAATATTTTTTTTAACTATTATACTATAAACCTCTTATAGTAGTTACAAACCCCTAAAAATAACCTTAACTGCGTTATATTCTCTAATTTTTACTAACTTACTATAGCTTTAATTTTCTTTAGGTTTATACTAATATAATTTAGTTTAATAATAAATCTAATAAAATCGGTCTTCCTAGTAAAGAACTTGTATTTCTTAATTGCTACTAGTATCTATTCTTCTTATAGTCTCTTTAAGATCTATTTAACGTATTCTCCATATTTTTCTTTAGTTATTAAGTAGAAAATAATGTCGTTACGGTATACTATAATAAACTTATTAAGGTGTTCTCCTAATATACTATTAATTTATTTCTAAAATATCGCCGGTATATTTATTAATCTAAATTATATAACTAATAGTTTATATAGTCCTTCCTTTAACCTAAAGGCTGCTTTTTATTTATTGCCTTTCTTAATTCTAATCTAATAGTATGCCTATCTTAGATTTATCTTTATAAAGATTTACATATTACCTATCCTATCTTAAATTTTATTAATTAAGGGTAAAGGATACCTATCTTTTTAAGTAATGCTATTTAGCTACCTGTAGTTAATGCATAGCCTAAGTTTTCCGTTCTTCTTTAGTATAAATAGTACTAAATAACCTACTAATAACTGTAATAGTCTAATATATCCCTTTCGTAATTTTTTCTAGATAAACTCCTTAAGCGCTTTAGACTCCTCTTAAGTAAGCTTATAAATTGGAAAGAACCTTAGATTTATTCCTAGTTTTAATTCTATCTTATAGTTCTATACTATATAATCTGCTAGCTTTTTACTTTCTAGGCTCTATAGCTTTTTATTATACTTATAGTATCTTTCTAGTATATAACTTAAGCCTTACTTAGTCTCTTTATATATTGCTCCGACTTAGTACTATACTATCTTAGTTTACTATTATATCTTATATTATTAAGTATCCTTAATATCGACTTAACTGTTATGGGACACCCCCGTAATACCTTATACACGTCTACCTATTTCCACCGACTTAGTAACTAAAGACTGACCACGAGACGGCAATTTGCGGCAATCTGACGGCAATCTGCTATATTCTACCATATTCCGCCAAGTTCTATTAAATCCTGCCAAGTTCTGCCAGGACCACCACCTAAATCCTATTCTACTTTGTATATAAGTTAACTAAGTAACCAAACTAATAATATATACCCTTTCTTCCCGTTTTCCTGCCTTTTCTCCTTACGTAACGTCTTAACTTCTTATACAGTTTATATATATAGCTTAATAATATCTACCTTGCTATATATTATTGCCGCTTATACTTACTTCGTAATACTATATTATGTCTACTTTATATACTACCTCCGAAATATAGAACAACCCCAAAGCCTCTATAATGACCGCTAGTATTATATCCGCACTTTAAGAACAACTAGCAGAAATACAGAAGTCTTTTATAGATGCCCTTATATAAAACTAAGCCACTTTAAATTAACAATAAGCCGAATAAGAAGCACGATATTAGCGATTAATTAAGAACCTCCAAAAAGAAATCCGCATACTTAAGACGCCTATATTAGGGCCTTAAGACTAAACACTATCCCTAGAGATAAATACGTGGAACGTAAGCCCCAAACCTATAGCAGCTGTCTACCTTAAATTAACTACTACACTAAAACAATCTAAACAACTACTAGATCCTCTAGTATTCACTAGTAAATAATAAGAACTCTAATTATTCCTAAGCCAGCTTAAAAATAAGCTAACTAGTAACGCTAACTGTTACCTAACTAAAGCTAACTAACTCTGTTACGCCCTAAGTTAACTAAGAGAAGAGGTAGCTAACCTTATTAAACCTCTTTAGCTAACCTTAGTATAAAGCCTAGTTGTACTTCTTAAAGCCTTATACGGTAACCTAAACCGCTAAGCTATTACCTAGAGAAAGATAAACTACATAGCTTAAGGAACGAAAAGTTTCCTAGTATACTTCTCCAAATTTAACTATTACGTAAGGGAAACAGGCTAGAACAACTCCGCACTAATTAATAGCCTTATTAAATCTCTAAGCCCTAAACTAAAAACCTCCCTAATAGGCGTGGACCTACCAGGAGCCCTTAACGCCTGCGTAAACGTCATTAATAAACGGTATAATAATATACTACGCCTAATACTAAAACACGCTCCTTAATACAATATAATAGCCCTATAAACGTTTACTAAGTCGTCTTAGCCTAAGCACCCTAACGCTATAGATATTAACACTAGAACCCTAAAGTACGCCCTACTAGGGTCCCCTAAATAAGAAAGACGCATTAAGCTAGGCCTCTGCTTTAAATACAGAAGTAAGGACTATATCTTAAAATATTATCTTATCCCCTTACCTACGCCCTAAAACAATTTACGAACGGCTAATACTAGTAACCGTTTACCGCATTAATTTTCCAGTTACTGCCCCCGATCTTTACCTAGTTCTAGCCCCATATTTAGTAAGCACTACTTATAAAGGCAAAGCTATAACCAACGTTCTATAGGAACCCCTTCCCGCTTATTACTAAAAGGTATATTTTAAAGTTAAGTCGCTTTCTAAGACGGCTCTACCTTAGGATCTCGTTAAACGCTTTAAATATTACAAACTTTAACTCTTAGGATTATAGCATAACTATTAACTATTATCTTTGGTAGAATAATTAATAGGCTAATGCTTAAGTCCTAATTAATATAGGAGCTAGTGGCATAGGATTTATTAATAAGATCTTTATATAAGATAATAGTTTTACCTTAACCCCCCTTAACCGGCATATTAACGTATTTAGATTTAATAGTAAACGTATAGTCTTAGGCTAAATTACCTACGTAGTATACCTAAGACTCTAATACCTAAACTATGTCACGGAGTAAGTATAAGCGACAATAATATATAGCAAGGTAGATATTATTAAGCTATATACATAAACTGTATAAGGAGGTAAAGACGTTGCGTAAGGAAAGAAGGTAGGAAAACGGGAAGAAAGGGCATATATTATTAACTTAGTTGCTTAGTTAACACATATATAGGCAAAATAGGGTTTAGGTCGTAGTCCTAGCAGAACTTAACAGAATTTGGTGGAACTTAGCAGAATATAGCAGAATGCCGTAGATTGCCGTTAAATTGCTATTTCGTGGTTAGTCTCTAATTACTAAGTCGGTGGAAATAGGTAGACGTGTGCAAGGTATTACGGGGGTGTCCCGTAACAGTACCCCCCCTTTAAACTCGAGCTTCTGCGAGATAGGGCTGTAGTAGTTCTAGGTGGAGTTTATAAAAGTCTTCTGCGGCTTATATAAGTCCTATAGAGTTAATAGGTTCCTATAAGGACTTAATAAAGCCTCTCCATTTTATAAGATATATATATTAGCGTTTCCGTTTATTATACTTAATATTATTAATTCTTTTAATAAAGTACTCGTTCTCACCATCCACTTT
>Ga0307515_10013127_pt1 | contig 15505 bp, 7 predicted proteins | sample 17_EM_MG_FD_194513 | JGI IMG/M metagenome (GOLD analysis project Ga0307515, IMG submission 194513) | Populus trichocarpa ectomycorrhiza microbial communities from riparian zone in the Pacific Northwest, United States - 17_EM | ecosystem: Host-associated > Plants > Roots > Unclassified | place... | reverse complement strand
GCCTTTCGTCTTTTAATAATCTAGTCATGAACTAATTAAGAGGTTATATCCATGATATAAAAAAAATTAACAATCTTCTCTTACTAAATCATATCTAAAATATTAATATTAAATTATGTGATTTAAAAAATATAAAATTATATCACTGAATATCAGTTATTGCATATACTGAATTATTAAAAAAAAAAAAGTGTTTATGTTTAAAAAGCATGTGCATAAAGTTGAATTGTATATTTTTTAGTAAAATTTTATCCGATTTTATAGATTGATCCGAAAAACTCCAAACTTAAAATCTGAACAAGTCAAGTTGATAGTTGAATCAATTATGATGTTAATTTGACAAATTTTATTCAATATCACTAGGTTTTTATTAACTCTAGATGGCTTGACTAAACAAGATTCAAACATGATAGGTTTAATTGTGAGCCATCAATTTTTTTTTCTTTAGATACCTAAGAACCAGTATGTTTATTCAACCAAATTCTATTATTTAAAATGAATGAATTTGTGTTTTTTAATTATAAAATGTGATTATTATTATTTGAATTATGTTTGTCAATTTTACTTCACTTTCTAAATTATTATTTATTTTTTAGATTAATTAAAAATGATGTCAAAACTAGAGTTGGGAGTTGTGTTTAAATTGAGGGCATATTTGAATTTATCATGCTAACATAGTATGCTATTTTTTTTTATCAACGTGGATGTCCGGGTCAACTTGCATAAACCTTGACTAATTAAACGAGTTCTGAAATTAACAGCCATATAAGTTTCTAGTGACTATTATATTAACAACTACATCACTTAAATCTGAAAGCAAAGGAAAAATAAATAATATAAAATGTTATGGATTCACGCACCGAGTTGTCACGTACGGTGACCAATAAATTAAATCGACGGCCCAATAGCCTAGATTTTTTCCAGAATGATATGTGTGTGCGCGCGTGGAAGGAGAGATGATAATGTTATTAATGAGAAGAAGAAAAAAGAAAGTGAAAAGAGCGCACCCAGAAATATCATGCTATCCGAATCAGACCATCATTTTTTCATGTCTTGTAATTGGGTTCAAAACACCCCTGGTCTTAGATCTCGTGGGCACCTCTTCTTATTTTTTTATGCGTGCTTGTGGCCTCCTTTTCTTTTTTATTTCAACTGTGATTTTATAAGACACAGTTATTTTCCAAGAAGCATGTGTATGAAATTGGATCAACACACCCAGAAATAACACATTTGATTATACTTTGTCCTTCAAAATCAATTAATACAAACTCATACTGTATTGTACTTAATTTCTATTAAATAGAATAAAAATGATGAGATTCAAACTCGTAACTACTTGACCAACAAAACTATAATACTATATTAAAAAATCATTTTATCCAAAGGTTCAAGTCTTGTAATTTATATCACTCTTTAATATATGATGCATGTTCTAATAATCGCTACCTGGGAAGAAGTATTTTCTATACGTAACTTACTATTTCAATTAGATAGAAAATGTGTTGAATTGTTTTTGGATTTTAAGGGTTCTATGATCTGATTGGTTGTGCAAGGTGTATAATTTAAATGATTTTATATTTAACTGTTAAAAGTAGAAAAGGTTGGATAAAAAGCTTATTTAAAAAATAGACACGTTAACTTAGAATAATAGGTGAAAACATATAGCCAGAGAAACATATAATCCCTAATTTATGAAATAATGTAATATTTTCTGAACAGTGAATATTATGGAAGAAAAGAAAGAAAGGGGTGGGTGTCAGAGGGAGGGAGGATAGCGTATCTTCGAGTCAGCCACCTTAGGAGCGCTGTCAATTTTCCACAATTATGATGCTGACGTTGTTGCAATTCATGTCGAGAAAGAAAGGGAAAAAAAAAACAAAAGAAAGAGGGCGGGGGAGATCAACGGGGACAAAATAAAGGCGTGGATTTTGAATTTTTTTGGGTGCAACTTCTCATGTTTACAAGTTGGGAGCAGCAACAGTGCAACCAGGACAGCTTAGAACCTGCCGTATACCCACTATTAATAGTTTTTTTTCTTTTTAAGAATAATACTAGTTGTTTTTTTAATTAAAAAAATATTAAAAAATATTTTTTATTTTTTAAAAGATTATTTTTTATATTAGCATATCATAATGAACAAGAAATATTAAAAAAAATTAATTTTAATAGGATTTTGATATCTTCGTACAGTGACGAGGATGGCATGAAAAAAACCTGGGTAGCCAGAGAGCAACTGTAACTTCATAACCTGTCCATTAATGGAGTTGTGTTTTTTTTTTTTAGGATCTAACTGGATTTCTTTCTTTGATTGACAACGGTGGTCCATGTCGACGCCGTTGAAGAGGTACAATTTTTTTTTTGGCACAGGGACTTGTATCTAAAGAATTTTTTTATTTTTTTTAAAAAGGTTGATGACTGATAAACTGATGTAGAATTGTAGATGATGGTTGTTTCAACTCGTGTAAGCGTAATATATCACATAAAATCTCTTATTAATAGTACCACGAGGAAAAAATAAAAATATTATAAAATCTTCCTGTGATCGGAAATAATACTTACTTTTATTAGTTAATCTGAAATTAGTGGAAATTAGCTGGTCTAATTAGAAGCAACATTGGTGAGGATGCACATCATTAGCGAATTAGATTCTCACCTCCCTATCATGAGTAATTAATAAAGCTTTTTATTATATAAATAGTTTGGGGTACGGTCAGCTATTCGGGGGGATAAAATATCGTATACACCCATATATATTTTGAGATACATATATACTGAATTATATTTATATTAAAGTCGAAGCTTATAACATATTACAAGCACTTAATCAAAGATAGATGCATCAAATCTTCAAATAGAATCTGAGGGTGAAATCTCGGGGGTTTTTTCTGTTTTTTTGATCACTTGAACCAACTCTTTCTATAAATATGTGTTTATATACCACACAAGTTAGGAAAAGCAGGGTACATTCTTTAGAACAATTTAACACTGAAGAATGGAATAGTTCGGGAATCCTCCTAAATGACAAATTTTATGCCTGCAGACGAGGATGCTCCCCTTTATTTTTTGAAAGGTAGACGTCCCCACTCCCATCCACTTTAAATTCCCAAGTCTTTCAACACCTTCATGAAAACGTGATAGGAGAGAAGCCATCACATCCGGTGACTATTTGATAGTTTTCCGGCGAATCTTGGCCACTATAACTTTCAAGTGGAGGAAGCATAGAATTATTAGTGTAAGTGCAAAGGATATTTTAGAATGTGCTGTCGCGAGCATCGGTTATAGAACATCAATCATATTCCTTTTTCCATCCCATAAATAATGTGATCGTGGGCTACCAATGAACACGCTCTCAAGTCTCAACAAGACTAGCTGCACACAAACACTTACCTCCTTACACCTTTTTTTTTTTTTTTTTGCTCTCTCCTAGGGAAAAATAAGTGACGGGCTCGGGAGAGTTACTAAGGATGGTGAAGTTCTCTAAGCAGTTTGAGGGTCAGCTCGTGCCTGAATGGAAAGAGGCTTTTGTTGATTACTGGCAGCTCAAGGAAGACCTCAAGAAAATCCATCTCCTCAACAACAACAGCAACCACCCCATCAAGCACAGTCATCACAACTCTTTATCCAGCAACATCCTTTCCTCTCTCAAGGAGTTCTCTTTATTTGGTCATCAACATAAGGACCACGAAGCCATTCATGTATATATTCCTCTCTCTACCCGTAACACATGCATTAGTTCTTTGATGTGGATTGACAATAACTGATGTGATGAATAATATTGGTGTCTGACAGGTTCATAAGAAACTTGCATCTTCAGCTAGTAAAGGCGATTTGTATGAGACAGAACTGCTTGAGCAGTTTGAGGATAGTGATGCTGCCAAAGAGTTTTTCTCATGTTTGGACCTACAACTTAACAAAGTTAACCAATTTTTCAAGACTAAGGAGAAGGAGTTCTTGGATAGGGGGGATTGCTTAAGGAAACAAATGGAGATTCTTGTCGAGCTCAAATCTGCATTCAAAAAGCAGCGTGACAAAGCTGCTAATTCTTCTCAGGATTCCACTGAGGATGCCTCTATTGATTGCACCATTTCTTATGGTACAAATGACACGTTCCAACTTAATTTGGCCTGCGATAGCTAAATTCCCAAACTCACATCATTGAATCAAAGATATAATATAAGATGTCACATTTTCTTATCCTCATCTAAATCTGCATATGCACTTACCATTAGGACTCATATCCAATCTGAATAATACTTTTCATGCTTAATGTTTCAAGTCGTATGTTGTTTGAAACATGGGCTATAAAAGAGTTGTAGCAGTACACCCTCAGGTATCATAATTAATCGTAGCAGATTGGGAAAATAATAATAATTAAAAATAGCATAGTTAATGGAACCAGTATTAGTATTAATGAGCAAGAGTTTATTTTCCTCTCTTCTACTTGAAATATTCTGATATCAGTAAATTAATGATCTCTATTCTGTATCTTTTCTTTCTCTTGGCTGCAGAGGAAGATTCTGTGAAAGACAGAAGAGAACAAGAGCAGATTCAAGACGACAGCACAGGTGAGCTGGAGAAAAATGAAGTCCTGGACTCCCCAAGATCAGAAGAGATGGGGGAGATGGGAAAATCAATGAGGATGAAAAGAGACGATATCAAACTGAGGACACTTTCGGGCCACGTTTTCAATTGCCAGGGGAAGAATTTAAGGATAAACATTCCTCTAACAACACCTTCTCGTACTTTCTCGGCGATCAGTTATCTAGTTTGGGGAGATTTAGTTAGTCAGTCCTCCAAGAAATGCAACCCTGAAGGGAGCAAGCTGCATATCAACAAAACAAAGTTGCATCATGCAGAGAAGATGATTAAAGGAGCTTTCATAGAGCTCTACAAAGGGTTGGGATATCTCAAAACTTACAGGTATTTAATTTGAAGGATTACTTTTTTTTGAAGAAAGAGGAAAAAAATAGCTGCTGCATTGTTGATTTTTAATTTAGAGATGGAGAAGCTTACTGGTCTGGTCTGCAATTAATGATGTGATTTCAGGAACTTGAACATGCTTGCTTTTATAAAGATTTTGAAGAAGTTTGATAAAGTAAGTAAATAGGTTACCTTTTAAACCTCTTTTAATATTTCATTTTGGCCTGCGCATATATCTAATGAGAAAGATGTTGTCTTGGTTTTTTCTCCTTTCTTTTCAATAGGTAACTGGAAAACAAGTTCTTCCCATCTATCTAAAAGTTGTTGAAAGCTCCTATTTTAACAGTTCAGACAAGGTAAATTCTGAATTTCAAAAACTATTAAAAGTAAACCATTATGCAGGTTATGTTGTAGAAAAAACTATGATAGGATGATTTTAGATGTTTTCCATTGGCTAGTTTTTAGCCTGATCATTTTCCGACAATGTCAAGTGGCCACCGATCCTGCTGCTCGTGCCCGCACTGAAGGGTAGTCCTCGGATTTGTGAAAATTGAACTTGGATATGCTTGTCTGTCACTTTAAATTTCATGGAGAAAATGTTTGGTACGTATGTTACATTTGCTCATTAGTCTCAGAAATGACAGGTAATGAACTTAGCAGATGAAGTTGAGGATCTATTTATCAAACATTTCGCTGAAGAAGACAGAAGAAAGGCCAGAAAATATCTTAAACCTCATCAACATACAGAATCACACTCTGTGACCTTTTTCATCGGTGAGTTTCTTGACTGAAATGGTCTAGTATTAAAATTACAGGATAGCATTTTTTATGCTATCTTCCTTTTTTATCAAATCATTTGGGTGGAGAGCTTCTTTATTAACCACTTTGTGGAAAAAATACAGGCTTAAAAGAAACATAAATATGGACCCATCAGGCCACTAGGATTTCAAACGAGGGGCAGTGCCTGGTTCACTTTATTTGGGTGGATGATAAAGCATAGGTCCCATATCATACCATTATCATCTTCGATACAAACTTGATCCGTACAAGTATTGAACATTAGGATTTAGGAATACTATTAGCTCCTAAAAAGACAACACAATGTTTTCCAGTTAAGCATTCAAAAGCTATGGAGTATATATGTTGCAATATTGACACTTTTGAATGAGTGGAGTACCTGTGCTCAACTTGTATATCAGGCATTAAGGTTCCCTTAACCCTCTATTGAATGATTAAATATCCTTCTTTGATCTGAAGAACAAAAAATTCTGATCCTTGCATCGCACAATTTATCAGATACTGATTTCCTGTGCTTACAAGCATAATGTTAAACTAGTTTGCACAGCTTCCAACATACCCTTGAATGCGAAATTGACTGAATTTAGTCAATCTCATTCACATATTACCACGTAGTCGTTGACTGATAATTATTGGACTCAATGTTCAATGAATTATAGATGGATGAATATTGACTTGATATGCGTGAAAATATTCAGGACTGTTCACTGGGTGCTTCATAGCCCTCTTCGTTGGTTATGTCATAATGGCTCATATCACGGGGATGTACAGACGGCAGCCAGATACTGTGTACATGGAAACTGTCTATCCTGTGCTTAGGCAAGTTGCCCTCAGATCTACCCTTGTATTAAGATCACATTTGAAATTCTTTTAAAGAAAGGCAGCTTACAGAAAAAAGGGACTTAATTTGTTATTTGCAGCATGTTCACCTTGATGTTCCTGCACTTCTTTCTGTATGGTTGCAACATTTTCATGTGGAGGAAAGCCAGGATAAATTATAGCTTCATCTTTGAGCTGGGCCCTACAAAGGAGCTGAAGTACAGAGATGTATTCTTGATTTGCACCACATCGATGACTGCTGTAGTGGGAGTCATGTTTATTCATTTGTCACTTCATATCAAAGGACACTCGTTTTCCCAAGTTCAAGTCATCCCAGGCCTTCTGTTATTGGTAAATTGTTGATTAAAAATCTGACAAGACTTAAATACACTTCAAGTAACTTCTTTTGTTTGGAGCCGAATTCTTGATAAAATTTGTCACTACTTTATGCGCAGAGCTTCATGTTATTGCTTGTGTGCCCCTTCAAGATTTGCTACCGCTCAAGTCGTTTTCGCTTCCTTTGTGTGCTAAGGAACATCGTTCTATCACCTCTCTATAAGGTAAAAAATAAAATAAAATCTGTTGAAGTTTCAAACATATGGTTTCGTAGGCTTAGCCTTCAGTGTGAGTTTCTTCTGTGCTGAAAGAAATTTTAACCAAATCATCTATTTAACTGCTTGTAATTATTGTCTCCGCAGGTTGTCATGCTGGACTTCTTTATGGCCGATCAACTTTGCAGTCAGGTTGGTTTTAGTGCCAAATAAAGGCTTCTGGTTGCAAAACAGTATTAAACCTCAATAGTTCAGTAGAAGTCAGAAAATTTACAGCTTGACTGATGTTATTTGTTATTGAACAGGTGCCAATGCTTAGGAACCTTGAGTATGTAGCATGCTATTATTTAACTGGAAGCTACAAAAATCAGGACTATGGCTACTGCATGAGGGCCAAGCATTTCCGCGATCTTGCTTATGCAGTGTCGTTCCTACCCTATTACTGGAGAGCAATGCAGGTATGGTATTAAGCTTTCCAGCCCCTTGCTTCAGTACCGATCATTTGCATCATTCGCTTACTTGTGGTTCAATCTATCTTCTTTAAACAATTTCAGTGCATCTGATTACTAATTTATTAAACTTAACTGCGGGTGCAGTGTGCTAGGCGATGGTTTGATGAAGGACAGACAAGCCACCTTGTCAATCTAGGCAAATATGTATCGGCAATGTTAGCAGCTGGAGCCAAAGTGGCCTACGAGAAAGAAAGGAGTATTGGATGGCTGTGCCTTGTTGTAGTTGTCTCAAGTGCTGCAACAATATACCAATTGTATTGGGACTTTGTAAAGGATTGGGGTTTGCTCCAGATCAATTCAAAGAATCCCTGGCTAAGGAATGAATTAATGCTTCGTCAGAAGTTCATTTACTACTTCTCCATGGTACATGTTATGTCTCCTTAATCACTCTCTTTTGCAGTGGAATGATATAGTTTCGATTTGAGTGGCATACGAATTTAATAATTGCCAGCAAAGCCAAGATCTCAGAACACACCAACCGATTATCCAATGCATGGATATTGGCACCAACCAAGTTATTCTGATTTCTGATTAGACATCCAACTTGCCCATTTTCATTTTTAGATATAAGATGATCAAGATAAGATTTTCTTCGAAAGAGCACAATGAACATATTCTTATGATAAGTACTGATAGTGGCATTTTACAATGAAAGTAAGATTCCTATCCCATACCAGCTAGGCTAGGAATAGGTAGACAAGGAGAGAGAACTAGATTTCTGAAATTAAGGACACATTGCAGACACAGATTCGATTTGATTTCTTTTCAAGTTGCAAGTATAAGTCATTTCGATTCCAAAGTAAATTCTAAATCGAACTTTGGATGTTTCCTGCAGGGATTGAACCTTATTCTCAGGCTTGCTTGGCTACAAACTGTTCTCCATTCAAACTTTGAGCATGTTGATTACAGAGTAACTGGACTATTTTTAGCTTCCCTTGAAGTCATTAGGAGAGGACAGTGGAATTTTTACAGGTAATAGATTGTTTGAAAATGGATGTAGCCATTTGTGTTTTGTTAATATGATCATGCAAAATCAAATTGCAACATTTCATAACTTTTCATTAGGTCTCATAAGGTCTAATAAAAAAAAGTGTTTCAAATGTCCAGGTTGGAGAATGAGCATCTAAATAACGCTGGCAAGTTTAGAGCAGTTAAGACAGTGCCACTTCCTTTTCATGAAGTGGACGAGGAAGACTGATGATACTCATTGGCAGCAGTTTCTTACAGAAGTCGGTTGGGATTTACGTACATTTTTCAACTCAAATTTTTCTGATAAGAACCTTATTGTACAAGTTGTTTAGCAAGACATCAACTTGGTCATAATTGTTCCAGGGATGGTAAAAGGTTCATACTTGTATACAGATTTTTCTTCAAGGAAAAAAAATTGTGCGTAGGGCACTTGCCTTAATTTCTAGTTAACTCTTTCTTGCCAATATTTTTCGCCTTTCTATCCAGGTTCTGCAAAACACAGGACTACGTTAAGAAGTATTTAAATCCATAACTAAGGCAAGACCATAAGCCAGGACTATAGTAAAGCAACATTTCTTTCTTTCTTTCTTTTGGTTTTTCAAGTAACCGACAGCTACTTCACCAAGTCATCTGCAATGCTTTCCGATGTTTTAACACATCGGTGGATTCAAATCTTCTTCTTGTGTGCTCATGAAGAAGAAGTGATTCTGCAAAACCTTAACTAAAATAAGCCCTGCTGCTAGCACGCACAAGAAGATTCTGCTCTGAATGGTCAAGATGCCATTGTATCTTAAAGAGTAACATAACTAACTTAATAATTTAAACTACGTGTAAGAGAGATTAACATGTGATATTTCAAGTTCAAAATACTTTCATTTAAAAATAAAGTTAAAAAATAATATAGAATTATTTTTAATTTCAACTTTAAAGCTTTGATTTTCGATATTTTATAGCATAAGGACACCTTCATACTAGACTAGTACCTGCAGTTAGCCCAGGCATAATTTCTTCAGTGGCTTTGCTGATCCCAATAAAATGAACTTAGAACATTACACTGAGATTAGGACCGGTGCATTCAATTTTCCAGAACAAGATGGTTAGAATGGCAGGGACTACAATTTATAGGAACTTCGTAAATATCATTCAGACAAGGAGGCTTCGAGGTTTAAACTAGAAGTGACTGGCACTGGCATATAATCCCGAACAAATGCTATATCACTCACCCATTAGTCCTCATCAAACGAAAACAAGTTCGTTCGTTCTTTCCTTTTTTGTCTAAAACAAATCTTCAATTGACTTTCAAGATCAATCACAAGTTTGTGTTTCTGACATCTTTTGTTTGTTTTTACGTATTTTCAAACACCGATATAATGGATTTTGAGCAGACCATCTACCCACATATGCATGCATTCCTTTCTTTTACAACTTTGAATCACAAAAACTTTATGAAGGAAATAAACAGAGGGAGAGGCAGGCTATTCTGAATGCACAAAACAAAACTCCGTTCACTCAAATGCCCAAAAAAATCCTCACGGTCTTGTCTTCAGATTTCATAATATAAACGGGATTAAAAATGTCAAATCCTTTCACTTTGTTGACTAGATAATAATAATAATAATTAAAAAAAAGTCCCTCGTGTTGATGGGTTTTTGAATTTACTTCTTTCAGATCCTGCTATGGTATGGTCCAGTTGACTCTCTCTCTTCTTACCCTTCTCCTTTTTGTTCTGGCACTATTTTGCTGCTATGAGTAGTCTTCGCTACTCCTTGTTGCTGCATTCGCCGTGTGTTTTTCCTTTCGTCCTTTTATGAATCCCATGGCTTATTAAAAAACAAAACAAAAACAAAAAATCTCCTCTCATCAAAAGAAATCTGTGTCATAAACGCTGTGGCCATCCATCTGTAATCTGGGTTATGATTTCATGGACGTTGGTACGTTTTGCGATCTATGATAGGAGGGGGCTGTGGGTGTTAATGGTGCGGCGGCCAAGCTCCTATGGGCAGCAGTGGGTGGATCCACATAGATGCTGTCATTTGAGATTTGATTTCTTGGATTTGTTTTCTTGAATAGTTTTCGGTGGTTTATGGATTTCACAACCGTTTCCCCATGGCATGTAAGGGCTAGCTAAACGACAATTTTACTACTACTATAAAACGACATGTCATACAAGAATTATCCTCTCCTTCTAACAAAAAGGGTATATATATATATAGCCTGAAATAACTAAAAAACAGACAACATAGTATCAGAATTCAAAAAATCAAACCACCATGGCCGCCGCCGCCGCCACCCTCTCTCAATGCAGTTTCTTACCCACCTTAACTTGTATGAAACCAAATCCCAAACGCAAACCCATTTATCCCCTTCTCTTCCCCAACTCTTACAAACCCATTTCTTTCTCCACCACAAACCCCAGGTCACACTCCCTCATGAAGTCTCTCTTTAAAGTTTCAAACTTTACTACTAGTGAACACTAAAGATCAAGTCTTTCTTAACTTTTAGTTGTTTTTCTTTTCCTTTCCTTTCCTTTTTTTGGGCAGGTTGAGAATCTCTCATACAGAAGCAATATTACCAAAACGGTCCCGTAGGCTATTTGTGGTTTCTGGGTTGGTGGATGGCAATTCTGAGACATACCCCGAAGTAGAATCAAATGATTTGAATGAGGTATGTGGTTTTTGGTAATGTTAGTGTTAGTTGCTTTTAGTTTTGATAGATTTGTGTTTTAAGTTAAGAGCAATATTTGGGTTTTTACTGTTGGTGAATAATTGTGGTCTTGATGATGCATTACCCGTTTGATGTTTCCCAGTTTTCCTTGTTTTTTATTATATGTGTATGCATGTGAAGAGTGAGTCAATTTTACTAATAAGTAATTTGCATTAGTTTGATGCTTTAACCAAAAAAGAAGAGAAAACAGAAAATTCTTAGTTGTTTTATTTTCATGCATGTTCTTTTAGGAGAGTGCAACCATTGACATAAAGCTGCCAAGGAGGAGTTTGCTTGTGCAATTTACTTGTAATGAGTGTGGCGAGAGGTCCCAGAGGCTTATAAATCGTTTAGCCTATGAACGGGGACTTGTATTTGTGCAGGTACTCATCTGTTCTTCTTGACTGCTAGAATGACAATTCTTTTGTAATATGTTTCTTACCAGTAAGTATTTATCATGTGGTGTGCTGTACTTTTGACTTAAAAAATAACAACAACAATAAAAGAGTATTCTGATTTGGTATTTTTCTTGGAAAAGTATAATCTAAAACTTCTGATACAAGCCTTTTATGCTTTATCTTCAAAGTGGATGCTCCATAGAGAAATGATATGAATTAGAGTAGAAAAATAGAGGGCCTTAAAAGGAATATGAAGCACTCAAGAAAATTAAAATTCCATCGCCGTTTCGTAAGGAAATGTTGTCGATGTTATTAGTGATCAACATGTTTTCAAAAAGTTTTCTCAATAGAAATTAACCTGATACCATAAGACATTATTCTTAAATAATAGCATGCTGCATGAAAAGGGGCTGTTAAAGGGCTGGTTCTGCTCTGGTTGTTTTTCAACAACTGTTGGAATAGATTGGAGCATTCTCTGGGAGCTTATTTAGCATTTTGCATGAGGTTATTTCCTGAATAACCATATTTATTTGTTCATGGGAATGAACATGGTTATTCATATTGCTTCATTTCTGCCTAGGGAATTGTTTCATGAATGTTATTTTCTTCTTATTCATTTTTGGGGAAGCTTGCAGAACCTTAGTTTTCCCTTAGATCATTATAGATACTCGTCAGGGAAGAACAGTTTCTGATACAAAACACTGCATCTGAAGCAGATTGGTTTTTTGTTTTTATATTGATGTGTTATATATGCCACCACCTGTCTCCAGAATTTTGTCCATGGATATTTTCGTATGCTCCCCATATTATGCCTCAGGTGCCCAATCTTACAGATGGTTTTTATTATTTTTTTTTCCTGAACTATTATCATTATTTTTTCACTGCACTAACTCATTAATTCACCACATACAATGGTTATCTCATTTAGGGTTGGGTTATTATGAACGCTCAAAAACACCAAGCTTCTCTTGCACACCATGCAGCTAGCAAGAGCATATGGCAACATATTGTCTCAGTAGTACTCGAGTTTGCTGCCACTGCTTGTATACAATGAGTAGTTGAAATTCATGCTGGGTTGTTGTTTGTCTGGTTATGATGCTGTATAAAAGTAATACAATTTGAAATATCTTGCTCATGGCCAAGATATTCATTTACAGATACAAATCAATATGCAATCGAAAATAAAGACTAGCAAGATAATTTATAAGTATTTCCTGTTTATAAAGTTTGTTGAATATTATGTCTTAAAAAAACATTGTTGACTGGGCATGTTAGTTTGGGAGGAAGTAGTGAATTTTTCTGCTTTGCCTTCTAGTTTAAATAAAAACTTCAGTGCTTATCTTACCAGCAGGTACTTCTTGTAGTGTGCAGGGTGTGAGAGGTATCACAAGTTAGCTGATAATCTTGGTCTTATTGTTGAGTATGACTTGCGGGAGGAAATCAGTGCAGAATCAAATGCAGATCAAGTTTGATAAGAAACAATGAATCAAGTTTCTATTCTGTTTCTTCTTTTGAATAGTTTTGTTCATGGTTGTAAGGTCCGTCTTTATTATATACTTCGAGGGACTGAAAATGTACAAAAATGTTGACAATTTCTTGGCTTGCCTTTTACATTTTAATTCCTATAATATGAATTCCATACCAATCTTATTTTGTACATATAAAATAATCTCTCTTTTCATTATAAAAATAATTTCATGGCTTGGTAAGGTTTCTAGAAACTGTAGCCTGTAACAACCAGCAGAGAGGCAAATGCTAACACTGTCCTTGCCCACATTCTTGCCCACATTCTTGCCCTTCCTTCCTGGTGATACAATGTATTTCCTCCATTCTGCAAGTTAGAAAAAGCAGGGTACACTCTTTAGAACAATTTGACACTCATTACGATCTTTTCTGAAATGGAAATATTAGCGCATTCAGTTAATGGTTTAGAGTAAATAAATTTAATTGTTTAAAAGCGTACTGGGGATGGTGCAGGAGCTGTGTCCTCAGATGCTGTTGTCACTGTAGGTGGGGCTGGGGGGCTGGGGGGGTTTGGTGCAGGAGCTGGTGCATGATGATGATGCTTGTGCTTGTGTTTTCTTTTCTTCTTGTGTTTTCCAGGAGCTGGTGCTGGGGAAGGCACTAATGATGGTGAGGGGGCTGGTGGTGGAATAGCTGGTGCTGGCACAGGTGCCGGTGGTGGTGTTGCTGGTGCGGGTGCAGGTACTTCCTTAGCTGGAGCTGGTGCTGGTGGTGGTGTTGCTGGAGCTGGTGCTGGAGACACTTGTGGTGGCGGTGTAGCTGGTGGTGGTATTGGAGTGGCAGCTGGAGAACTTTGTGGTGGTTGTGGTGGTGGAACTACTGGGGTGGTAGCTGGTGCGACTTTAGGAGATGGTGATGATATAGGAGTGGTTGCAGTTGGGGGTGTCACTGCACTTGCTGGTGATTGTGTTGGAGTGGTTGGTGTGGTTGTGGGTGGAGGTGTGGTGGTTGTAGGTGTTGATGGCGAAACAGCTGGTGTTTGGGCATCAGTAATAGCTAGTGGGAAACTCAGACATGCCAAGATGAGAGCCCAAAGCACCGAAGCCATTTAGTTGTGATGAGAATCAACAGGAAGACGTAACATTGTTATATAGAGTTATGGAAAGGCTTTTAAATTTAGTAAATGTTTGGTGGAATGTTAAGAGGGAGAGATGTTGTCTTCATTTGAATGCGACATCCCTTCTAATGATCTGGAGTGATGTCGTATTCGGACAGCTCTGCAATTGGCTGGTCCTATCAACCAAGATTTGGGGCCTAAAATTGAGAAATCTTGCTGAAGAAAAAAGATGTACTGCTTTAAGTTTTAGCTATATGGATGCAGTTATTTGTGTTGATAGGATTGTCAATGGTTGTGCTGTGTTTGATTTTTTGCTGTGCATTTTCAACTCATTTAGAACCGAGCACGAAGAGTGAAGGCTCTGGAGTTTCTTTTTCTTCAAGGTGGAATGTCGTAATTAGGCAATATGTGTTTGCTTTTTACTAGAATCTTGAAACTAACAAAAACTTGAATCACGAGTTTATATTTTATGATCATAATTTCCGCAATCATCGATATGTTGTGGTAAATATGGCAAAATGGCTGGACAAGTGATGGAGTGAAATGAGAGGGAGGCAATGCAGCCGGCAATCCGGGCTAACCTTTCACCTACTCAGCAGAGACCACGATGTCGATCCTAACACAACCTAAACATTGGTAAGCAGTCCCTGTCCGATTTAAGGAAAGAAAGGTCAGGTTCCCTTTTCTTCCTTTCTTTTTTTGTTGGTGTTTAATATTATAGTGCATGGTATTTTAAAAAAAATATTTTTAACTTGAAAATATACTAAAATTATTTTTTTCCAGATTTTTATTTTTAATATCATCAAAACCATTGGAAAATACAAAAAATATCAATTTAATATTTTTTAAAATTAAGTACATCCAAATACAATTTCAAATACGAAAACAAATTGTGCCTACTCAGTTAAGGACTATTGTTAGTTCACGGAGCACTCTCCGATCGAGTTTGGAAAGTCGTAATCAAATGCATAATGCCCAACGCAGGAGCTGATAATTGTCATACCCACAAGTTCAGGCTTGAGACCATCTGTTGCCAGATTCTAACCACCCACAATTGGGAAAGCAAATTGTATCAAATTATCAACTTTCATAACTTGGGGCTGTTCTGCCAACCTGACGATATCCACCAGTCTCTGCCAACGAAAGCCCCCCCCCCCCCCCGGGGGGGGGGTTTGTTTTTTTGTTAAAGGAAAAAAAAAAAACAGAAGGAAAAAGAAATATAAAAAAAAAAAAAGAAAATGAATAGAAAGAAAA
>Ga0307515_10013126_pt1 | contig 15506 bp, 14 predicted proteins | sample 17_EM_MG_FD_194513 | JGI IMG/M metagenome (GOLD analysis project Ga0307515, IMG submission 194513) | Populus trichocarpa ectomycorrhiza microbial communities from riparian zone in the Pacific Northwest, United States - 17_EM | ecosystem: Host-associated > Plants > Roots > Unclassified | place... | reverse complement strand
ACCGGCATCATCACCGCGGTGGCACACGCCGACGGCGGTCCGCCCTATCAAGTGCGATGGCTGGACGACGGACGGACGACCCTGGTCTTCCCCGGCCCGGAGGCCCGGATCGTGCCCGCGACGCCCGCGGAAAAGGCGGTCGCGTCATGACCGGCGTCGCCCGAGCCCCGGTGGTCGTCGGCGTCGACGGCTCTCCCCGCGCCCTGGCCGCCGTGCGGGTGGCGGCGACGGAGGCAGCGCTGCGCGGTCGCCCGCTGCGGATCGTGCACGCCGGTACGCCGGCGGCGTCACGCCCGGCCCGGGCTTTCCTCGCCGAGGCGAAGCAGCTGGCCCACACGATCGCACCGCAGGTCGCTGCCACGACATCGCTCATCGACGGCGCACCCATGGCGGTCCTGCTGGAGCAATGCCGGCACGCCGCCCTGTTGGTCCTCGGCGACCGCGGCCTGGGCGGCTTCATCGACCTGCCGATCGGCTCGGTGGCGGTGCGGACTGCCGCCGGCGGGACCTGCCCCGTTCTCGTCGTCCGGGGCGGCCGGCACGACGGCGGCCCGGTCATCGCCGGCGTCGACGGTTCCCCGGCCTCGGCCCCGGCGCTGGAGTTCGCCGCGCAGGAGGCGGCGCTGCACGGCACCGAGCTGGTGGCGTTGCACGCCTGGACCGGTGACTCCGGCACCGGGTCGACCGCTACCCCGCCGGCGGTCTGCTGCACCGAAGACGAGGCGAGCAAGATCTTGGCCGAGGCCGTCGCCGGTCTCCCGGAGCGTTATCCCGGCCTGCGGATTCGCCGCCACGCCGAGCACGGCTCCGCACGGCATCTGCTCACCGACTGGTCCCACTCGGCGCAGCTGATCGTGGTCGGCGACCGCGAGCTCGCGGGTCTGCCGCCCGGCTCGGTCGGCCGGCACCTCATCCATCACGCGGCCTGCCCGACGGCGGTGGTGCACCCGGCCCTGAGCACCGCCCGGCGCGGATAGACCGGCCGGCTAGTCACCCCGCGGGTAGTGGCAGGCCACCTGCCGGCCGGGGGCCAGCTCCCGCAACAGCGGGCGCTCGATCCGGCAACGATCCTGCGCGTACAAGCACCTCGGGTGGAAGGCGCACCCGGTGGGCTTGGCGGCCGGGTTGGGCACGTCGCCGGTCAGGGTGATCCGCTCCCGCACCGGCGTCGTGCCGTCGTCGATCTGTGGCACCGCCGACAACAATGCTTCGGCGTACGGATGTGCCGGCCCCGCGTAGAGCGCCTCCGCGTCGGCCAGCTCGACGATCTCGCCCAGGTACATCACCGCGATCCGGTCCGAGACGTGCCGGACCACGCCCAGGTCGTGCGCGATGAAGACGTAGGTGAGGCCGAACTCGTCCTGCACGTCGGCGAAGAGGTTCAGCACCTGGGCCTGGATCGAGACGTCCAGCGCCGAGACCGGTTCGTCGGCCACGATCAGCCGCGGGCTCATCGCCAGCGCCCGGGCGATCCCGATCCGCTGCCGCTGGCCGCCGGAGAACTCGTACGGATAGCGCTCGGTGTGGGTCTGTGACAGCCCGACCACGTCGAACAGCTCGGCCACCCGGCGGCGGATGGCCGCGGCGTCGCCGAAGGAGTGGATGCGCAACGGCTCGGCGACGATGTCCCCGGCCCGGCGGCGCGGGTTCAGCGACGCGTACGGATCCTGGAAGACCAGTTGCAGCTCGCGCCGGACCGGCCGCAGCCGCCGCCGGGACAGCGTGCTGATGTCCCGGCCGGCGAACTCGACCGTGCCGGCGGTCAGCTCGGTGAGCCGGACCAGGCAGCGGCCGAGCGTCGACTTGCCGCAACCGGACTCGCCGACCACGCCGAGCGTCTCGCCCGCGGTCACCTCCAGCGACACACCGTCCACGGCGGGCACCACCGGTCCACGGCGGGCCGCGAACGAACCGGACCGGACGGGGTAGTGCTTGACCACGCCGTTCGCCCGCAGGATCACGTCACCCATGGGTCTCCTCCCGCAAAGCCGGCCGGCCGTCGGCGGGCAGCCAGCAGGCGTCCAGGTGACTGCCCGCGCCCCGCAACTCCGGCCGGGCGTCGCACGCCGGATGCCGCAGCCGGCAGCGCGGCGCGAACGAGCATCCGGTGGCGGCGTCGTGCGGACCGGCCGGGGCGCCGGGGATCGCCGGCAGCCGCCGGACCTTGGGCCCGGTGACCCGCGGCACCGAATCCAGCAACCCCCAGGTGTACGGGTGCCGCGGCCGCCGGAAGACCTCGCTCTTGGGTCCCCGCTCGACCGCGCGCCCGCCGTACATGACCAGGACCCGGTCGGCGATCTCCGACACCACGCCCATGTCGTGGGTGATCACCACGATGGCGGAGCCGTGCGTCGCGCGCAGCCGGCGCATCAGGTCGAGCACCTGCGCCTGGGTGGTGACGTCGAGCGCGGTCGTCGGCTCGTCCGCGATCAGCAGCGTGGGATTGCAGGCGAGCGCCATCGCGATCACCACCCGCTGGCGCATCCCGCCGGAGAACTCGTGCGGAAAGCTGTCCACCCGCCGGGTGGGGTCCGGGATGCCGACCTCGGCCAGCAACTGGACCGCCCGGTCCCGGGCCGCCCGCTTGGAGACCTGCTCGTGCGCCCGGATCTGCTCGGCGATGTGCCAGCCGACCCGGTAGACCGGGGTGAGCGCGGTCATCGGGTCCTGGAAGATCATCGCGATGTCCCGCCCGCGGATGTCGCGCAGCTGCCGGTCCGGGAGCGCGAGCAGGTCCCGGCCCCGGAAGAGCACGCTGCCGGAGATCTGGGCGTTCGGGTCGCGGATGAGTTTGAGGATGCTCAGCATCGACACGCTCTTGCCGGAGCCCGACTCGCCGACGATGCCGAGCACCTCGCCGGCGGCCACCGTGAACGACAGGCCGTCGACGGCGGTGACCGGGCCCTGCCGGGTCCGGAAGGTGACCCGCAGGTCGCTGACTTCCAGCAGGGCGTCAGGCATGGCGAGCCCGCGGGTCGAGGCGGGCGTAGACCACGTCCACGGCGGCGTTGGCCAGCACCACGAAGAACGCCGCGTACAGCACCGTCGCCATGATCATCGGTAGGTCCACGTTCTGCAGCGCGTCGTAGGTGAGCTTGCCGACCCCGGGCAGGCCGAAGACCACCTCGGTGAGCAGGGCCGCGCCGCCGACCAGCGCCCCGAAGTCGAGGCCGAAGAGCGAGACGACCGGGATGAGCGAACACCGCAGCGCGTGCCGGAGAAGGATCCGCCGCTCCGAGATTCCCTTGGCGCGAGCGGTTCGCACGTAGTCCTCGTTCAGGTTGGCGACCAGTTCGGCGCGCAGCACCCGGGCGTAGATCCCGGCGTACAGCACGGCCAGCGTGAGCCAGGGGAAGAGCAGATGCAGCGCCCACTGGCCGGGGTCCTCGGTGAACCCGACATAGCCGAGCGGCGGGACCCAGGAGAACAGGCCGTCGTGCAGCCGGTTCTGGGTGATCAGGTTGACCACCTCGCCGAGCCAGTAGACCGGCAGCGAGATGCCGACCACCCCCGCCAGCATGATGAGTGGGTCGACCAGGGTGCCGCGCAACCGCGCCGCGAGCGTTCCCATCAGTACGGCGAGCAGCATCCAGATGACCGCGGCGCCGAGCACCAGCGAAAGCGTGATCGGGGCGGCCTGGATGATCTGCGGTACCACCTTCGCGCCCCGGTTGACGAAGGACTCCAGGTCCCGGCTGATGAACAGGTGCCGCATCATCAGCGCGTACCGGATCGGCAGGGGCCGGTCCAGGCCGAACGAGTGCCGCACCTGGGCGAGCGTGGCCGGGTCGGCGTTGCGGCCGGCGATGCGCGCCGCCGGGTCGACCCCCGGAGTGGCGAAGAAGATCAGGAAGACCAGCACGCTGATCGCGAAGAGCACCAGGATCGCGGCGCCGAACCGGCGTACGGCGAACAGGAGCATCTCAACCACTCCCCCGCAGCCGGGCGCCCGGCTCGAGCGCATCGCGTACGCCGTCGCCGAAGACGTTGAGGGCGACCGCGGTGGCCGCGATGCACAGCCCGGGCGCGAGTGTCACCGCCGGGCGGGTGTAGAGCAGGCCGAGACCGTCGTTGATGATCGTGCCCCAGCTCGCGTCGGGCGGCTGGACCCCGACCGACAGGAAGGACAGCGCCGACTCGGTGAGCATGTCCAGCGCGGCCATGATCGGGATGAAGACGATCACCGTGGGCAGGATGTTGGGCAGCACCTCGCGCCGCATGATCCGCAGGTCGGACGCGCCGGTGCCGATTGCCGCCTGGATGAAGTCCCGGTTGCGCAGGGCGATCACCTGGCCGCGGATCGGCCTGGCGACGTACGGCACGTAGACCAGCCCGATGATCAGGATGGGCACCCACAGGCTGCCCGCCTCCACGGTGACCGGGCCGAGATGCAGGCCGCTGGTCAGCAGGATCACCGACAGGCAGATCGCGAGCAGGTAGACCGGGATCGACCAGACGACGTCCAGCAGGCGCGACAGCACCGCGTCCAGCGGACCGCCCGCGTAGCCGGCGACGACCCCGATTCCGGTGGCGATCAGGCAGCACAGCACCGCCGCGGTGATTCCGATGTAGAGGCTGTTGCGGCCGCCGTAGAGCAGCCGCGCCATGACGTCGCGGCCCTGGTTGTCGGCGCCGAGGAAGTAGTGGCCCGGGTCCCAGGTCGGTCCGATCGGGGTGACCCCGAGCCCGAGCCCGGTGCTGCTCGGCGCGAGCACCTGCACGACCTGACCGTCCACTGTCGTCGTGCCGGACACATTGGAGCGCAGCGGGTCGGTGTGCGCGATGTGCTCGGCGTACACCGGGGCGGTCAGGCAGGCCAGTCCGATCAGGACGAACAGCGCCGCGGCGAGCATGGCCGCCCGGTTGCGGACCAGCTGGCCCATGGCGATCCGCCATGGGCCGACCGAGGCCACGGACACGCTCACTGCACCCACAGTTGGGACACGAGCATGTAGAACTGCTTGCTGAACTGGTAGTTGCCCACCCGTTTGGAGGTGAAGTCCACCAGCTTCGGGGTGAACAGCGGGACGACCGGCGACTTCTGCATGATGGCCTGGTCGATCTCGGCCCACTTCTGATCGGCTGCCTGCGGGTCGGTCTGCCCGAGCGCCAGCGCCTGCTGGATCTGCGCGTCGATGTCCTTGTCGCAGAAGCCGGCGATGTTGATGCTCGAGTCGCTGCCGGCGTGGAACGAGGCGCAGGAGAGCAGCACGTTGATGAAGTCCGAGGCCGCCGGATAGTCCTGGTACCACTGGGTCAGCGCCAGCTGCACCTTGTTCTTGGTGTTCTGGATGTAGGTGAACTGGATGTTGGCGGACAGCGGCTTCAGCACGGCCTTGTAGCCGATCTCGGTGAGCACGCTCTGCAGGTACTCCCCGATCGCCTTGTTCACCGCGTCGTCCTGGGTGACGATGCCGACCTCCTGCCCGGCCGTGCCGGACTGCTGCACCAGTTGCTTCGCCTTCGCGAGGTCCGGCGCCGACCAGGTCGTGCCGCCGCCCGCGGTGTAGGCGCAGGAGTCCACGTGCCCGGGGAAGTTGGGCGGCAGGATCGTGCAGACCGGCTGGGCGAGGTTCGCTCCGCCGTACAGCCGGACCAGCGCGTTGCGGTCGACGGCCCAGTTGATCGCCTGGCGCGCGGCCTCGTTGTCGAACGGCGCGAGGTTCGTGTTCAGGGTGAGATACCAGAACGCGGTGAGCGGGTTGACGTGCACCTGGCTCGCGTACGTGGTGCCCAGCTCGTTGAGCCGGTCGGCCGGCGGTGAGTCGAAGACCCAGTCCGCCTGTCCATTCTGGACGGCCGTGATCTCGGCCTCGACGGTGAGACCGAACGAGTACTCGATCGTGTCCGGGTAGCCCTGCGGCTGCGCGTCACGGGACCACTCGGTGAAGTTCGGGTTGCGGACCAGCTTCAGCGCCCGGTTCGGGTCGTACGAGTCCACTTTGTATGGTCCGGTGGTGGGCAGCGGCTTGGTTCCGGCGTCGGTGGCCGGCGAGTCCTTCGGCAGCACGCTGGCGTGCGGCACCGCGAGCTTGAAGAGGAACTCGGCGTCCGGGGCGGTCAGGTTGATGGTCACCGTGCCGGCCGCCGAGTCACCGATGACGCCCTTGCTCAGCGCGCAGGTCGCCGGCTTGGCCAGGCAGGCGTCGGCGCCCACGATGCCGTTGTAGAACGTGCCAGCGGTCGGGCTGGAAACCTTGAAGATGCGCTCGAACGAGGCCACGACGTCGTCGACGGTGACCGGCGCCCCGGTGGAGAACTTGATGCCCGGGCGCAGCTTGAACACGTAGGTCTTGCCGCCGTTGCTCACCTGCGGCGCCGCCTCGGCCAGATCCGGCACCGGGGTGAAGGAGGCCTGCCCGTCGACCTTCTTGAAGGACATCAGCCCGTCGTACATCGACTGGTAGAGCTGCCAGTACTGCAGCGTGTAGTTCACCTGCGGGTCGAGCGAGCCGGCCGCGCTCTTGGCCAGCAGCTTGAGCGTGCCGCCCTTGTGCTGGGCCTGGAAGCCGGCCGCGGTGGCGGAGGCGGTGGCGTCGGGTTCGTTCGTCTTCGTCGAGCCGGAACAGGCGGTGAGCGCCAAGGCGACAGCGGCCGTGCCGGCCACCATCGCACGTCTGGGGGTGAGGATTCGTGCCATGGGCTGGCTCCGGTCAGTCGTTGTCGTGGTCAGTCGTTGTCATCGAGGAACCCACCGACGAGGCGGAGATAGCTCTGCTCCTCCTCCACGTGCGGCATGTGGCTGGACTCTTCGAAAATCGTCCAGCGGACGTCGGGGATGTTCTCGGCGTACGGCTGGACCGCCGCCTCGGTGGCCTCGTCGTAGCGGCCCGACACCAGCAACGTCGGCGCGGTGATCCGGTCGAGCCGGTCGATGACGGACCAGTCCTTGAGCGTGCCGATCACGTGGAACTCGTTCGGCCCGTTCATGGTGTGGTAGACGGTCGGGTCCGCGTCGATCAACGCGAACGTCTCCGCGACCTCCGGCGGATTCGGCACGATCCGGCACACGTGCCGGGCGTTGAAGACGTCTTCGGCGGCCTTGTAGGCGGGGTCGTCGGTGGTGCCGGCCGCCTCGTGCGCCAGCAGCGTCTGCTGGACCTCGGCGGGCAGTTCCGACCGGAGCCGGCCCGCCTCCGACAGCCACAGGTGCATGGACGCGGGCGAGTTCGCGATGACCAGGCCGCGGAGCCCGGCCGGCCGGCGTACGGCGTGCTCGGCGGCGAGCATCCCGCCCCAGGACTGGCCTAGCACGTGATAGCGGCCGGCGATGCCCAGCGTGCCGAGCAGGTTGTCCAGCTCGTCGAGGAAGAGCTGGACGGTCCAGAAGTCGGCGCCCCGCTCCGGCAGGTGCGTCGAGTTGCCGATGCCGAGCTGGTCGTAGTGGATGACCGCGCGGCCCTGCGCGGCGATCCCGGCGATGCTGAGCGTGTAGTTGTGTGCCGCGCCCGGACCGCCGTGCAGCACCACGAGCGGCGTCTTGGCGGCGTCGAGGTCGCCCGTGACGCGATACCAGGTCTGCCATCCGCGGAAGTCCACGGTGCCGGTGCGGCTGGGTTCGGGGATCGACACCTTGCCTCCCTGAGAATCGTGTTGCCGGTATCGTGGGTGGCGTAAAGGTCCGACCACAAGACCTTTTCGCAGATGTTCTTGAGCGGTAACGTGGTGGAAATCGACGACAGCCCGAGGAGGACGCCCTGACCGGCATGTTCGAGCCGGCCGGTCCGGCGCCCGCCGGCCCCGCCGACGAATACAGCCGCGTCCTGGAGCAGGTGCTCGGCGGCGCCCCCGGTCCGGCGCTGCGCCCGGTGCGCCTGCCGACCGCCGCCTCCGAGGTCGCCGACCGGCTGATCACGGCGATCGCGATCGGGGAGTATCTGCCCGGCGAGCGCCTCCCGCCCGAGCGGGAACTGGCCCAGATCCTGGACGTCGGCCGGTCGACCGTGCGCGAGGCGATCGGCCGGCTGCAGGCCGTCGGCATCGTGGACATCCGCCGCGGCCGGCAGGGCGGCACCTACGTCCGGGAGAGCTGGACCGGCGCGTCCGCCGAGGCCGTCCGGCGTACGCTGCTGCCGCGCTGGGCCGAAATGGAGCAGTTGTTCGACCTGCGCTGCCTGGTCGAGGGCATGATCGCCCGGACGGCGGCCGAACGGCGCGGCGGCACCGATGTGGCCCGGATGCGCGAGGCCCTGGCCGGGTTCGCCTCGGCGCGGACGCCGCAGCAGGAGCACGCGGCGGACATCGCCTTCCACCGGGCCGTCGTCGAGGCGGCCCGGAATCCGCAGATCGCCGCGCTGAGCCGCGACCTGCTCACCCGGGTCAGCCTGGGCTTCCCGATCGAGCCGTACGACGGCACCCCGAGCGTGTACCGGCGCGCGCTCGGCGAGCACACCGCGCTCTGCGACGCCATCGCCGCCGGCGACTCCGACAGCGCCGGAAAGATCGCGCAGGGGCACTTCACGATCACCAACGAGGCGGTCCGCGAGGTGCTCTCAAGAGGCCTCGCCGCCGACTCCTGATCGATTAGCTTGAATCTATGGGAGCGCTCCCGTAGCGTTGTGAACGTTAACAAGCGTTCGGCCCCTCGCGATCATCCCGTTCCGTCCCCTCGGGAGTCCGCACATGAAGATCAGACATCGTCGTCCCCTGCTCGCCGCCGCGATCGTTCTCGTCAGCTGCGCGGCCGGTGCCATCACCGCGACGGCCGCGCAGGCCGCCACCGGATGCCGCGTCGACTACAGCGTGACCAGCCAGTGGTCGAACGGTTTCGGCGCCGCCGTGACCGTCACCAACCTCGGCGACCCGCTCAGCAGCTGGCGGGTGACCTGGTCGTTCACCGCCGGCCAGACCATCACCCAGCTGTGGAACGGCACGGTCAGCCAGTCCGGCGCGCAGGTCACGGTCACCAACGCGTCCTACAACGGCAGCATCGCCACCGGCGGCACCGCCAGCTTCGGCTTCAACGGCGCCTGGACCGGCAGCAACCCGGCGCCGGCGACCTTCGCGCTCAACGGCGTGACGTGCACCGGCTCCACCAGCCCCAGCACGCCGCCGCCGACCACCCCGACCACCACGCCACCGACCACCCCGCCCACCACGCCGCCGACCACCCCGCCGGCCACTGGAACCCTGCCCAGCAGCTTCCAGTGGAGCTCCAGCGGCATCCTGATCTCGCCGAAGTCCGACGCCACGCACACCATCGCGGGCATCAAGGACCCGACGGTCGTCTACTACAACGGCAAATACCACGTCTTCGCCAGCACCGCGAGCTCGGCCGGCTACAACATGGTGTACCTGAGCTTCACCGACTGGTCCCAGGCCGGCTCCGCGACCCAGTACTACCTGGACCAGACGCCGATCGGCAGCGGCTACCGGGCCGCGCCCGAGGTGTTCTACTTCGCCCCGCAGAAGCTGTGGTATCTGGTCTACCAGACCGGAAACGCGTCGTATTCCACCAACCCCGACATCAGCAACCCGAACGGCTGGACCGCGCCGCGGAACTTCTACAGCGCGATGCCGGACATCATCGCCCAGAACATCGGCAGCGGGTACTGGGTCGACATGTGGGTCATCTGCGACGCCAGCAACTGCTACTTGTTCTCCTCCGACGACAACGGCCACCTCTACCGGTCGCAGACGACGATCGCCCAGTTCCCGAACGGCATGACCAACACCGTCATCGCGGCGCAGGACGCCAACCGCAACAACCTGTTCGAAGCCAGCAACGTCTACAAGGTCGCCGGAACGAACCAGTACCTGCTGATAGTCGAGGCGATCGGCTCGGACGGCCGCCGGTACTTCCGGTCCTGGACGTCAACAGGCATCGCGGGAACGTGGAGTCAGCTGGCCGCCACCGAGGCCAACCCGTTCGCCCGGGCCAACAACGTCACGTTCCCGGCGGGTGCGTGGACCCGCGACATCAGCCACGGCGAGGTGGTCCGCACGCAGGTCGACCAGACCCTCACCATCAGCCCCTGCAACATCCGCTACCTGTACCAGGGCCTCGACCCCAACGCGGGCGGCGACTACAACAGCCTGCCGTGGCGCCTGGGCCTGCTCACCCAGACCAACTCAACCTGCTGAGCCCGGGTCCTAACCAGGCACCTGGCCGGTCGGCCGGACACCTGGCCGGTCGGCCGGGCAGCCGGGCACCTGGCCGCGCAGCCGGACACCTGGCCGCGCAGCCGGGTAGGTCGGGCGGTAGGTCGGGCGGGCGGCCGGGCGGCCGGGCGCGCGGTCGGCCGGTCGGCCGGGGTGCCTGGCAGGGCAGCCAGTCAGGCGCCTGGCCGGGCAGCCGAGCCCGGTCTGGCAGCTAGGCCGGGCAGCCCAGCCCGACCTGGCAGCTAGACCAGGCAACCCAGCCCGACCTGGCAGCTAGACCAGGCAACCCAGCCCAACCTGGCAGCTAGACCAGGCAACCCAGCCCAACCTGGCAGCTAGACCAGGCTTTTGTTGACGGCAGCGCCGGCAGGCGAGGTGGGCCACCTTGCCTGCCGGCGCTGCGTTCGCATCTTTTTAGTCCAGCGCGGCCGCCTTGCGTAGCAGCACCGACCGCTCGCGGGCGTTGCGGCACAGCCGGGCGGCGAGCTCCAGCTCGGCCCGGGCCTCGGCGCGCCGGCCGAGCCGGGCGAGCAATTCCCCGCGTACGCTCGGAAGTAGATACGACCCGGACAGCCGGTCCGTGGCAACCAGCTCGTCCACAATAGACAGCGCCGGCTCCGGTCCGCTCGCCATCGCGACGGCGACGGCCCGGTTGAGCTCGACCACGGGTGACGGAGCCAGCCGGCCGAGCGCCTCGTAAAGGAGCACGATCCGCTCCCAGTCGGTCTCCGGCACCGAGGACGCCGACGCGTGACAGGCCGCGATCGCCGCCTGCAGCCCGTAGGCTCCAAGGCCGCGCCCCACGGCCGAGGCCCGATCGAGCGCGGCCAGACCACGCCGGATCGCCGACCGGTCCCAGCGACGACGGTCCTGATTCTCCAGGAGCACAGCCTCGCCGTCCGGCCCGGTGCGGGCGGGAAAGCGCGCGGACGTGAGCTCGAACAGGGCGAGCAGCCCGTGCACCTCCGGCTCGTCCCCGACCAGGACGACCAGCATCCGGGCCAGCCGGATCGCCTCGTACGCTAAATCGGGCCGCAGCAGGCGGTCTCCGGCCGTCGCGGTCGAGCCCTCCGTGAAGATCACGTAGAGCACGCTCAACACCCCGCCGAGCCGTTCCCGCCGCTCCTCGGCCGGCGGCAGCTCGAACGGCACGCCCGCCGCGGCGATCGTCTTCTTCGCCCGGGTGATCCGGGCCTGGATCGTCGGCACCGGCACCAGGAACGCGCGGGCGATCTCCTCGCTGGTCAGCCCGCCGACCGCGCGCAGCGTCAGGGCCACCCGGGCCTCGGGCGCGAGCACCGGATGGCAGGCCACGAACATCAGCGCGAGGATGTCGTCGTCGACCCGGTCGGGATCCCACGGCAGGTCGTCCGGGGAATCCCGCGCGGGCGTCGCGCCCGAGGTCACCTCGCCCTCGGCGAGCGGGCCGGCGAGCAGGGCATACCTCTCGTCGAGGGCCGACCGGCGGCGGAAGCTGTCGATGGCGCGCCGCCGGGCGGTGGCGAGTAGCCAGCCCACCGGGCTCGCCGGCGCACCGCCGCGCGACCAGGTGACCAGCGCCTCCGCCACCGCCTCCTGCGCGACGTCCTCGGCGAGCGCGAAGTCCCCGGTATAGCGGGCCAATGCACCGACGATCCGCGCGGACTCGATCCGCCAGACGGCCTCGACGGCCCGCCGCGCCGAGTCGGCACTCGGCGGGCCGCCCGGATTCTCCGCGCCGTCCGTAGGACCAGGCGTCGGTAGAGGCACAGGGCCGTCCGACGGACCAGGCGCCGGCAGCGGCACCGGGCCATCCATAGGACCAGGCGCGGGTGGCGGCACGGCGGTCAGAGCTGGCCGGTCCGCTCGCGCCATGCCCGCTCCTTGACGATCCACTCGTTGTCCTGCGGGAACTCTTCGATGCTCGGCACCCGGCGGACCTCACACTTCGTGCCGGCGCTCCCGGGGAGGCGCTTGGCCCACTCGACCGCCTCCTCCTTCGACGCCACCTCGATCAGGTAGAAGCCGCCGAACAGTTCCTTGGTCTCCCCGTACGGCCCGTCGGTGACCACCGGCGTCTCGCCGCTGAAGTCGACCACCACGCCCTGGTTCGCATCGTCCAGGCCCTCGGCGGCGACCAGCACACCGGCCCGGATCAGCTCCTCGTTGAACCGGCCCACCGTCTCGAGCATCTCCTCGAACGGAGTCTCCATCATCTTCGCGACGGATTCGTCGGTGCCGCGCATGATCAGCATGTACTTCGCCATCGTCGATCTCCTTGATTTCGGGGTCGCCCTACGACCCTCTCACCCTCAGGTCGAACGGGGCTGCCGCGGATCGACACACGAAATCTTCCACTCTTCGGGGTCCCGCCGGTTCCGTGGCACGATCTCAGCATGCGAGTCGACGAGCATCTCGAGGTGCTGCGGCGCGACGGCGAGAAGTTGGCCGACGCCGCGCAGCGCGCCGGCCTGGACGCCCCGGTGCCGCCGTGCCCCGGTTGGCAGGTCCGCGACGTGCTGCAGCACACCGGCGGCGTCCACCGGTGGGCCGCTGGCTATCTCACTACCGGCCGGCCCACCCCGTTCACCGCGGCGGAGCGGGAGCAGTTCTTCGTGCAGGTCGAGGACGCCACGCTGATCGACTGGTACCGGTCCGGGCACCGGGCCCTGGTCGATGTCCTCGCCGGCGCCGACCCGGCCGTCGACTGCTGGAGCTTCCTGCCGGCGCCGTCCCCGCTCGAGTTCTGGGCGCGCCGGCAGGCCCACGAGACGGCCGTGCACCGCGCCGACGTGGAGTCCGCGATCGGATCGACGCCGGCCTGGGCGCCGGCGTTCGCGGTCGATGGCACTGAGGAACTGCTGCGGGGCTTCTTCGCGCGCCGGCCCGAACGGATCGCGTGCGAGCCACCCGTGGCTGTCGCGCTGTCCGCCACCGACGCCGACGCGGCCTGGACGATCCGCATGGATGCCGGCGGGCTGCGGGTGACCGACGGAGCCGAGCCGGCCACGCTGGCGCTGTCCGGCACCGCAACGGACGTCTACCTGCTGCTGTGGAACCGGATCGACCTGGACCGCTTCACCGTCGAGGGCGACCCGGGCGCCCTGGCCACCTGGCGCAGCAAAGCAGCCGTCACCTGAATCCACGGGCGCTCGCTGATCTCGCGCAGCCACCCTCTAAATAAGGCGTCGGATAGCGATTGGGACGAATTTCGCATGATTTGTCCGCTGGCATGGTCCCCAGCCCGCGCCGAGAAGCGCTCGACGAGGACGCCAATATCATCGATCTTGGCCACTAGGCGCCCCGGGAAGGCGAAACGCGACCAAGGTCGATGATATCGGACACCTATGGATGCGGATAAAGGCGGCTTATCCTGATCAGACGCCCCCTAGAGGCTAGGCGGGCCAGACATCCCAAGCCAATTGGCCAGATCAGGTGGCAGCCATTGCTCACCGGTCCGCGGGTGTCGCGGGACAGGCACGATGTCGGGGGTGCGGTCGGGCAGGCCCGGACTGGCAAGGGCCGGGGCTTTGCCGGTCGATCCCAGCGGGAGCAGGGCGTCGACGGCAGGCGTCCGCGACAGGGCCCTCCGGCACGATCACCGGCGCCCGGCCGACGCCACGAGCAGGTGGGCCAGCGCCTCTGCGACGGCAGCCGACCACGGCGCCCGCCTCTGCGACGGCAGCCGAGCAATGTGGGCCGCGCTTCAGCAGCTGCCCGGTCCCATCAGGGTTGAAACAGTTTCCAGTGCCCCTCGGAGACGACCTGGGCGGCGCCGTCGACCACCTTGATGGCGGTCTCATCGTCGATCGCGTACGTCGGCACAGGAATCCGTGCCGCCCACTTCTCTGCGTTGGCCCAGGAAGCGTCGGGGTGGTCCGGGTGTTCCAGATGCGGGATCACCGCGAAGTCGACGAGTCCCGCTCCCTGTCCCGTGACCAGGATTCGGTCGACGTCACCCTCGGGCGTGGCGAAGACGATTTCCTCCGACTTCAGCGGCCCATCGTCCCCCCGGGGCGGTTCGCGATAGGTCTCGACGAAGGTGGCGGCAGCAGCGATGCTCCCGGCGCTCACCCCCACGTAGACCGCCTCGGAGCGCAGCGTCGGCAGGAGATCGGTCAGACCGGAGCGCCGCATCCAGTTGGCGAGAAACAGGGGGTCGCCGCCCCAGACCAGCAATGCGTCGGCGTCGCGGACCGTTGGCACCCAAGCAGCCTCCTCGATGCTCGCCAGCGCCGTCAGCTCCAGGATCCCCAACGATTTCCACCCCAATTCACCCAACGGCGAGGAAGCCTGGCCGCTGATCGCCCGCCACGCCATGCCGGGCCCGCCGGGAAAGGGATAGATGGCGGTCGGGATAAAGAGGGCGTTGGACTCGGCGATCGGTTTGCCCAGCAGGTCAACCAGCGCGTCATGAATGCTGCTGTTCTTGATCCCGGACGAGGTGAGGAGAGCTCTCATGTTCCCTACCTTCCTGAGTTGCAATCTCAGTGACGCCTATTTCACGGAGTATCCGCCGTCGACGATCAGATTCTGCCCGGTGATGTAGGAGGACGCATCGGAGGCCAGGAAGATCGCCGGGAAAGCGAACTCCTCCATGCGCCCGCGGCGTTGCAGCGGAGTCGTGGCGCGGATGTCCGCCTCCAGGTCTCCGGTGCCGGCGGCGACATCGGCCCCGTCGGGCGGAACATGCTCGGTCCAACCGGGATTGATGGTATTTACCCGGATCCCCGCGCCGCCCCACTCCACCGCGAGATTGCGGGCCATCATGTCGAGGCCACCCTTCGCTGTGGCCACCCCGATGAGATCGGCATAGCCGACCACGCTGGAGTTGGCGGACACCATGATGATGGAACCGCACTTTCGCTGCGACATCAGGCGGTGGGCGGCCTGGCACAGATAAAAGTAGCCCGACAGTTCGGTGTCGATCACGCGGCGCCAATCGGCCGGACTGGTGGTGGCCGCCGGTCCTTGGATGTTGGTTGCCGCGTTACAAACCAGCACATCCAGTTGCCCGTAGTCTTTCTCGGCCTGTGCGACCAAGGCCGCGCACTGCTCCGCGGAGCTGATATCGACGGCGGCTGTTTTGACGGTGCCGCCCGCGTCGGCGATCAGCTTCGCCGTGTCCGCCAGGTGCTCCGCGTTTCGCGATCCGAGCAGCACCTTGGCGCCGGCCGAGGCCAACCCGAGCGCGATTGCCCGGCCAAGGCCCCGTCCGGCACCGGTGACAACCGCCACCTTGCCCTCGAGCTGGAAAACATCGGTTCCCCGTCGGCCTTTGCTATCCGAAATCAAGGGTTCTCCAGATAGTCCGTGCCCACGAGTCCGTCGTGAATGATGTCCTGGAACTGGACGCGGACGTTTGTTTGAGCCGTTTCCGGTGCCGCCGCGAAATGAACCGGCCCGGAAATTGTGGCCCAGTGCCG
>Ga0307515_10013125_pt1 | contig 15507 bp, 13 predicted proteins | sample 17_EM_MG_FD_194513 | JGI IMG/M metagenome (GOLD analysis project Ga0307515, IMG submission 194513) | Populus trichocarpa ectomycorrhiza microbial communities from riparian zone in the Pacific Northwest, United States - 17_EM | ecosystem: Host-associated > Plants > Roots > Unclassified | place... | reverse complement strand
GCAGCACACGCCGTCAACAAGCCGATGAGTGCAAGGGCTCCCAGCGAACGGCCTCGCCTCACAGCGGCCCCTTGGCCGGCGCGTCCTTGCCTGCAGGCGCCACGGCCACCTCGTCGCCATCGGCCAATGAATCCGAGGGGTTGAGCACCAGCACATCAGTGCGTGTCACGCCGTCGATGACTTCCACGCTTTCGCCATAGTTGCGCCCCAACGTGACGGCACGCAGCTTCACCTTGCCAGCCTTGTCGACCAGCGCGACGCGCGAGCCTTCACCGCGAAACAGCAGCGCATTGGTGGGCACCAGCAGCGACTGCGTTGCCTGCAGCGGCAGCGAGACCTGCACATAAGCGCCCGGCATCAGCGTGCCCTCTTTGTTCGGCAACGCGATCTCGACCTGCATCGTGCGCGTATTGGTATCGATGGACGCGGCCGTGCGCGCCACCGTGCCCTTGAAGCTCTGCCCGCGCAGCTCACCTTGCGTGATGACGACCGGCTGGCCGGCCTTCACGAGTTGCGCATACGACTGCGGCACGTTGACGTAGACGCGCAGCGGGTCGGTCTGCGACAAGGTGAACAGCGGTTTGCCGCTCAGGTCGATCAGGTCGCCCACGTCGACATTGCGGCGGGTGATGACGCCCGAGAACGGCGCCACCACGCGCTTGAAGCCTTCGAGCTGGCGCAGGCGCTGCACGTTGGCGTCAGCCGCGGCGAGGTTGGCGCGCGCCTGGGCGGCGCTGCTGCGCTTCTCGTCCAGGTCTTGCTGCGAGACCACGTCTTTCTTGCGCAGGCCTTCCCATCGCTCGACCGTGCTGCGCGCGAGCTCCATGCTGGAGGCGGTCTGCTCGCGTGCGGCCACGGCCTGCGTCAGCTGCTGGTCGATCTCGGGCGTCTCGATCTCGGCCAGCACCTCGCCTTTTTCGACGCGGCTGCCGATGTCCTTGGTCCAGCGGCGCAGGTAACCGGCGGCGCGCGCCGCGATAGGTGACTGCACGAAACCCTGCAGCGTGCCTGGCAGCGCGAGCGTCTGGCCGGCGTCGTTGGTCTTGGGCAGCGCGGTCTTCACGTACACCTTGGCGCGCTCGGCGGTGCCGGCCTCGAGCGATTTGGCATTGGCCAGGCGGCTGAGGATGGTGCGGCCCGCGCCCACGGCCAGCAGCACCAGCACAACGACGGTGAGGATGCGCGTGCGCCGCGCGATCTGGCCGCGCTTGAGCTGCTCGTGGGGGTCGGCGTCGGCATCGGGGGCGTGGATGCCCAATGCCGCGTGGCGCTGCTCGGTCATGGCGTCAAGTCTCCTGAGGGGTCGTGCCGATGGGCGGCTGGGGCTGCGCTGCGGCGCGGGCGGCATGGCGCCTGTCGAGCCAGCGGTGCACGCCGGCATAAACCACCGGCACGAAGAATAGGGTGGACACGGTGGCGAACAGCAGCCCGCCGATCACCGCGCGGCCGAGCGGCGCGTTCTGCTCGGCGCCCTCGCCGAGGCCTAACGCCATCGGGATCATGCCGATGATCATCGCCAGCGCCGTCATCAGCACCGGGCGGATGCGTGTGGCGCCGGCTTCGAGTGCGGCCGACAGCGCGGCCACGCCGGCCTGCTGTCGCTCACGCGCGAACGACACCAGCAAGATGCTGTTGGCCGTGGCCACACCCATGGTCATGATGGCGCCGGTGAGCGCCGGCACGCTGAGCGTGGTGCCGGTGATGAAGAGCATCCACGCGATGCCGGCCAGCGCCGCGGGCAGCGCGCCGATGATGATCAGCGCGTCAACCCAGCTCTGGAAGTTGACGACGATCAACAGGTAGACCAGCACGATGGCCATCGCCAGGCCCACGCCCAGCCCGATGAACGAGGCCTGCATCGTCTGCACCTGGCCGCGCATCACCAGCTGGCTGCCGCGCGGCAGCTTCGGTTGCATCTGGTCGACCAGCTTCTGCACCCGGCCGGCCACGCTCGCGAGGTCGGTGCCTTGCACACTCACGTACACGTCGACGGCGGGCAGGATGTTGTAGCGCGACGAGATCGCCAGCTGCTTGGCGGGCGATGCCTCGACCAGGTTGCCCAGCAGCTGCGTGCTGCTGTTGGTGCCAGCCGCGCCGCCGGCCCCACCCACCGCGCCCACCGGCATGTTGAGCAAGGCGTCGAGCGAATCGATCTTGTACTGCGGCGTTTGCACCGCGATGTTGTAGACCACGCCGTTCTGCGGATTGAGCCAGAAGGCCGGCGCCGTCTGCGAGCTGCCCGAGAGCGAGATCAGCACGTTCTGCCCGACGTTCGACGCGGTGAGGCCCAGCTGCTGCAGGCGCGTGCGGTCCATCTGCAGGTTGAGCGCCGGCAGGTCGTTGCGCTGGTGCACGTGCGCGTCGACCGCACCGGGGATCTGCTTGATCTGCTTGGTGAGCTCGGCGGCCAGCGCGGCGTTGCCAGCCAGGTTGGCGCCGGTGAACTGCACGTCGATGGCGGCGGGCAGGCCGAAGTTCAGGATCTGCGTGACGATATCCGCCGGCTGGAAGAAGAACTCGATGCCGGGGAAGCGCTTGGGCAGCTCAGCACGCAGCAGGCTCACGAAGTCGTCGGTGGGTTGGTGCCCTTCTTTCAGCGACATCAGGATCTCACCATCGAGCGTGCCGATGGTGCCGGCGTTGCTGTACGACAGGTTGATGCCGCTATTGGGCACGCCCAGGTTGTCGAGAATGGTCTCGAGCTGGTCGGCCGGGATCAGCTGGCGGATGGCTTCTTCCACCTGGTCGGCCAGGCGCGCCGTCTCTTCGATGCGGGTGCCGGTGGGCGCGCGCATGTGCAGGCGAATCTGGCCCGAGTCGACGCTCGGGAAGAAGTCGCGCCCGAGAAAGGGAATCAGCAGGCACGACAAGGCACAGAAGCCGGTGAACAGCAGCGCGAAGCTGCGGCGCTTGGCGAGCAGCGACGACAGAGACAGCGTGTAGGCCCGGCGCACGCGCTCGAACTGGTTGTCGAAGGCGCGGTAGACGCGCTGCAGTGCATTCGGTTTCGCGTTTCCTGCCGGTTGCGCGTGCGAGCCGCTCATCAGCAGCAACACCAGTGTGGGCACCAGCGTGCGCGAGAGAAAGTACGACGCGATCATCGCGAACACCACCGCCTCGGCCATCGGCACGAAGAGGAAGCGCGCCACGCCGGAGAGGAAGAACATCGGCACGAACACGATGCAGATGCACAGCGTGGAGACGAAGGCCGGCACGCCGATCTCGCCCGCGCCGACCTCGATGGCCTCGAGCAGCGGCTTGCCCTGGTGCAGGTGGCGCTCGATGTTCTCGATGGTGACGATGGCCTGGTCGACCAGGATGCCGACCGAGAGCGCCAGGCCGCCCAGCGTCATGAGGTTCAGCGTTTCGCCGAGGATCTGCAGCACCAGGATGGACGCGAGGATCGAGAGCGGAATGGTCACCGCAATGATCAGCGTGCTGCGCCAGTTACCGAGGAAGAGCAGCACCATCGCTGCGGTCAGCAGCGCAGCGATGATGGCTTCGGCCACCACGCCTTTCACGGCTGCCTTCACGAACACCGACTGGTCGAACAGCGGCGTCACCTTCACATCAGCCGGCATGGTCTGCGTGGCGCGGGGCAGCAGCGCGCGCAGGTTGTCGACGATGTCGAGCGTGGAGGCGCCGCCGTTCTTCAGCACCGAGAGCAGCACGCCACGCGCACCATCCTGCCGCACGATGTTGGTCTGCGGCGAGAAGCCGTCGCGCACGTAGGCCACGTCGCGCAGGTAAGTCGTGGTTCCGTTGGCGGTGCGCACCGGCAAGTCGTTCAGCCCAGGGATGGCGTCGGGCGAGCCGTTCATCTTCACCGTGTACTCGGTCTCACCGAACTTGGCGGTGCCCGACGGCAGGATCAGGTTCTGCAGGTTGACGGCGTTGACCACGTCGGCCGGCGACAGCCCGCGCGCCTGCAGTGCCGCGGTGTCGAGGTCGACCGAGATCAGCCGATTCTTGCCACCGTAGGGGAATGGCACCGCCACGCCGGGAATGGTGATGAGTTGCGGGCGCAGCTGGTTCACGGCCGAGTCGAACACCGCTTGCTCGGGCAGCGTGGGGCTGGAAAGTGCCAACTGGATCACGGGAATGCTCGATGCCGAGTACTTAATGACCAGCGGCGGCGTGATGCCCGGCGGCAGCTGGCGCACCTGCGTCTGCATCGACGCCACCACCTGCGCGATGGCGGTCTGGATGTTGGCGGTCGGCTGGAAGAAGACCTTGATGACGCTGATGCCCGCGAGCGACTGCGACTCGATGTGCTCGATGTCGCTCACCGTGGTGGTGAGCCCGCGCTCGCTCTGGCCGGAGATGCGCTGGCCCATCTCTTGCGCCGAGAGGCCCCCGTAGTTCCAGATGATGCTGATCACCGGGATGTTGATCTCGGGGAAGATGTCGGTGGCCATGTTGCGCAGCGCGAACGGCGTGGCCAGCACAATCAGCATGGCCATCACGATGAACGTGTAAGGGCGGCGCAGCGCCAGCGTGACCATCGACATCGGATCGGCACCTTCGGGTGGAAGACGGAGATGATATGGAGAACCTGTCACGCACGCATATCTGAATCATCAAACCCAAGCTGCCCGCATCGGAACGCCCCTTAACCGGCACTTAAGCTGCCCCGCGCACAGTGGGGTCATGCTCAAACGACGACTCGCCGGTAGCGCCACGGCGGCCGCCTTTTTTCTCACGACCCTCCCTGCGCTGGCCGATGAGCCGGTGCCCGGCAGCGCCGATTGCAGCCGCATCGGCACGGTGCGCGTGGACCGGCTCGATGTGTTCGACACCAGCCAGCCGGAAGAAGACAACGCTGCGTTCCGGCTTGTCAACTTTCTGCACGTGCAGACGCGCGAATCGGTCATCCGCAAACGCCTGCTCTTCAAACCGGGCGACGCCTACGAGCCCCGCCTGCTGGAGGAATCGGAACGCTTGCTGCGCAGCACCGGCTATCTGCGCTCGGCCACTGTGCAGCCCGGGGCTTGTCATGACGGGGTGGTCGACATCGAGGTGACGACCCAGGACGTCTGGACGCTGAAACCCGGCGTGTCCTTCGGCCGCAAGGGCGGCAAGAACAGCAGCAGCCTGGGCATCGCGGAGACCAACCTGCTGGGCTTCGGCAGCCGGCTCGGCCTGGTGCTGGAGTCGGGCGTCGACCGCGACAGCCGCATGCTGTACTACCGCGACCCGCAGCTGAACGACGACCGCTGGGCCTTGTCGACGCAGTACGCCAGCAACAGCGACGGCAAATCTCAGCTGCACACCCTGGAGCGGCCGTTTTATGCGCTCGACAGCCGCTGGGCCGCCGGCGTGTCGCTGCGCCGCGAGACACGCGTCGACTCGACCTACGAGCAGGGCCAGATCGTCGGCCAGTACCAGACCGAGGAACACTTCTACAAGCTGTACGGCGGCTTGTCCGAAGGCCTGCGCGACGGCTGGGTGACGCGCTGGAGCGCAGGCTGGACGGACGACTCCCACCGCGCCACGCCCATCGTCAATGCAAGCCTGCCGAGCATCGGGCTGCCGACCGATCGTGACCTCGTCTACCCGTGGTTGGGTTTCGAGTTGGTGGAAGACGCCTACCGCAAGACTCAGAACCAAGACCAGATCGGCAAGACCGAAGACGTGTCGCTGGGCTGGCACGTCACGACCATGCTGGGTGCTGCGTCACCGAAATTCGGCGCCAACCGCAGTGCTGCCGTGTTCAATGCCCGCGTGTCCCGCGGCATCGAGCCGACGCCCGACCAGACCCTGCTGCTCGACGCCAGCACCAGCGGCCGCTGGGAGCGCCAGGGCCTGGCCGGCACGCTGGTCAGCGCCAGTGCGCGCTACTACATGCGCTTGTCGCCGCGGCGCAGCCTCTATGTGACGCTGGGTACCGACCGCGCCATCAACCCCGACAGCGACCAGCAGGTGCTGCTGGGCGGCGACTCCGGCCTGCGCGGCTACCCGCTGCGCTACCAGAGCGGCCGGGGCCGTTGGCTGTTCACCGCCGAAGAGCGCTACTTCACCGACTGGTTCCTGTTCCGCCTGTTCAACGTGGGTGGCGCGGTGTTCTACGACATGGGCCGCGCCTGGGACCAGGACGAGAGCACGCAAACGCCGCAGGGCGGCTTGCTGCGCGACATCGGCTTCGGCCTGCGGCTGGGCAACAGCCGCTCGGCCCTCGGCAACGTGGTGCACATCGACCTGGCGTTTCCGCTCGACGGCGACTCGAGCATCCGCAAGGTGCAGTTCCTGGTCGAGACGAAGCGCAGCTTCTAGGGTAGGTCCGCGGCCAGCAGGCCTTCGCCGATCCACTGCTGCAGCGCGCCGACCGCCGCCGCGGCGGCGCCCTCCTCGCCCACCTGCGCCGCCGCCCGCTCGCACAAGGCGCCGAAGCTGTCGCCGTTCATCGCCGAGGACAGCAGCAGCGCCTCGGTGGCATCGGTCACCGAACGCCAGCGCGTCTCGAGCTGCGGGCGCCACACCAGCAGCAGGTGCTCGCCGGCTTCCGGTTCCTCGAGTTCGGGCGCGTCGTCTTCAGTTGCCTGCAGCGCACGCCACGCAGGCTCGACTCGCCATTGCAGGCTCAGCAACTGCGCACTCGGTTGAAAGCGCGGCACCCAGTCGGCCCATTGCTCAGGCGCCCGCGCGGCCAGCGAAGCGGCCGACAGGGGCCCTGCATCGGCCGCGTCGAAAGCACTGCGCAACGCCCACTCCATGCGCGCGAGATCGACAAAGGCCGGGTGTGGCACGAGATCGAGCTGCTGCACCATGAACTCTGCCAGGCGATGGCCGAACCAGCGGATCGACGGGTGGCTCGACGGAAGCGCCTGCAGGTAGGCCAGGCCGAGTGCGTCGAAGGCTTCATCGCCCATCGCGCGCGGCAGCACGCCGAAGTTGTCTCGCAGCGCGCCCAGCAGCCGCGCGGTGTAGGCCTGCCGGTAGATGCGCAGCAGCGGTTCGCGTTCCGGGTCCGCGCGCAGCAGGCCGGCTGCCGATGCGTGGTCGACGATGGCTGCGCGCAGTTGCTGCTGTTGCAAGGCCAGGCTCATGCAGCCTCCGGCACGCACAGCGCCTGCGCCTGGATCGCACGAGCGCGGTCGAGCTCGGCCAGCAGCTCGGGCAGCGGCGGGATGTGGTCGTCGCGCTCGATCATGGTCGGCACCGCGCCGAGGCACTGCACCGTGTGGGCATAGAGCGACCACACCGCTTCGCACACCGGGTGGTCGTGGGTGTCGACAAGGTAGTGGCCGTGGTCTTCATGGCCGGCGAGGTGGATCTGGCGCACGCGCTCGCGCGGCATCGCATCGATGAAGCGCTTCGCATCGAAGCCGTGGTTCACGCTGCTGACGTAGACGTTGTTCACGTCGAGCAGCAGCTCGCAGTCGGCGCGCTGCGCGAGTTCGGCGATGAACTCCCATTCGCTCATCTCATCGCCCGCGAAGCTCACGTAGCTCGACACGTTTTCCAGCAGCAGGCGGCGGCCGAGCATGTCTTGCACCTGCTTCACGCGTTGCACCACGTGGCGCAATGCGGCCTCGGTGTAGGGCAAGGGCAGCAGGTCGTGCAGGTTGTGGTGGTCGACGCCCGTCCAGCACAGGTGGTCGGAGATCCACGCAGGCTCGATGCGCTCGGCCAGCGCCTTGAGCTCGCGCAGGTAGGCGAGGTCCAGCGGGTCGGTGCTGCCGATCGACATCGACACGCCGTGCATCACCATCGGCACATCTCGTCGGATGCGGTCCAGGTGGTGCAGCGGCTTGCCGCCGGGCACGAGGTAGTTCTCCGAGATGACTTCGAGCCAGTCGACATCGGGCCGATGCTGCGACGTGAATTCGCTGTAGTGCTCGGTGCGAAGACCGAGGCCGAAACCGGTGACGGGAGAAGTCATGTGTCGACCTTGTCATACCGACGAACGTCGGTATCCAGGGGATGACGACCCTCGCGCGCTGGATGTGACACCACCTATGGGCAGTGGATCCCGGCTTTCGCCGGGATGACGCGAAGAGTGCGCGAGGTCGTGGGGGTTCTTACTTCTCGACCTTGCCGCCAGCCGAGGTGCACTCGGCCGCCGACTTCTTGCCGACCCAGCCCTGGCCCTTGCAGCTGTTCTGGCCCTTGCACTCGCTCTTGGCCGTCTTGCAGTCGGACGTGCCCTTGCAGGTGTTCACGCCCGAACACTTGACCATGCCGTCGTCGGCGGCGAAGACCGAGGTGGTGGCGAGGCCGGTGGAGAACAGGGCGGCAGCGGTGGCGGCCATCGCGAGGCCGGTTTTGACGTTCAGCATGATTCGATTCCTTGCAGTGGGTGAAGAGGTGTGCAGGCAACCGACTCATCGAGCTGAATCATTGCGCTTGCAGGACTTCGTCGCCCCAACTGCAGGGCTTCTTACACACCGCCTTTCAGATCATGCGAGCACGGCCGCCATCGCCACCGCGGTGGCCTCGACGTTCGACGAGTTGAGCCCTGCCACGCACATGCGGCCCGAGCGCACCAGGTACACGGCGTGTTCTTCGCGCAGCCGGTCGCACTGCTCGGCGCTGAGCCCTGTGTAGCTGAACATGCCACGCTGCGTGAGGAAGTAATTGAAATCTCGCCCCGGCAGTTTGGCGCTCAGCACCGCGTGCAGCTTCTCGCGCATGGCCTGGATGCGCACGCGCATGGCGTTCAACTCGCTGGCCCACTGGTCGTACAGCGCCGGCGTCTGCAGCACGCGGGCAACGATCTGGCCGCCATGCGTGGGCGGGCTGCTGTAGTTCTTGCGGATCGTGGCCTTCAACTGGCCCAGCACCAGCTCGGCCTCGGCCTTCGTCGGGCAGACCACGCTCAGGCCGCCGCAACGCTCACCGTACAACGAAAAGCTCTTGGAGAACGAGCTGGCGCAGAAGAAGCTCACGCCGGCATCGGCCAGTGCGCGGATCGCAAAAGCGTCTTCGGTGATGCCGTCGCCGAAGCCCTGGTAGGCGATGTCGACATAGGGCAGCAGCTTGCGCTGCTGGATCACCGGAATCAGTTCTTTCCACTGGGCTGCCGTGAGGTCCACGCCGGTCGGGTTGTGGCAGCAGGCGTGCAGCAGCACGATGCTCTGCTCGGGCAAGGCCTTCAGCGCGGCGAGCATCTCGGGGAACTTCACGCCGCCGGTCTTCGCGTCGTAGTACGGATAGGTGCTGACGGTGAAGCCGGCGCCTTCGAACATCGCGCGGTGGTTGTCCCAGGTCGGGTCGCTGACCCAGACGTTGGACTTCGGGAAGTAGCGCTTCAGGAAGTCGCCGCCGACCTTCAGGCCGCCGGAGCCACCCAGGGTCTGGATGGTGGCGACGCGTCCGCTCTTCACCGCTTCATGGTCAGCACCGAACAGCAGGTGCTGCACCGCCTGGCGGTAGTTGGCCGCACCTTCCATCGGCTGGTAGGGCCGCGCGCCGAGGGTCTGCAGCATCGCGCTTTCGGCGGTGCGCACTGCGCTCATCACCGGCAGCTTGCCGGCATCGTCGAAATAGATGCCGATCGAGAGATTGATCTTGTGCGGCCGGGGGTCTTTGCCGAAGGCTTCGTTGAGGGTGAGGATGGGGTCGCCAGCGTAGGCGTCGACGTGCTCGAACATGAGGGGCTCCTGCAGGGGGCCTCAATTATCCAACCACTCCACCCAGCGGCCGTGCGGGTGGGAGCGGGCGAGCAGGTCGAAGCGCACACCGTCACCTTCGCGCGAGCACAACGTCCACAGGCTGGCCGACCGGGTCTGGGGGTCGAGGGAAGGCGGTACTTCGATCGGGCCGATGCGCAAATTGGGCCCTTCGGCCGACAGCCACATCGCGCCGGTGCGGCGAACGAGATCGACCACGGTGTCGATGTGCCGCTTCAGGGCCGGTGGCTCGAAGTAGGTCAGCACCCAGCTGTTCAAGATGACCGGCTGCACGTCACCCGGCACCCCCGCCAACCACTCGGCGACGTGGGCGGTGCAATCGGCCACACGCAGCACGGGCCAGCGCCGCTGCTTCATCAGCGCCACCGCCTGGGCGAAACGCTGGGCGCGCGCCGCGTCGCTGGGCCACAGGCAGGCACGCAGCCAGCCGAGCGCTGCGTCGTCGTCGATGTCCACCGGCGCGGGGTCGATGCCACGGCGCTGCACGATCTCGAAGTCAGCGCCTTGGGTGAACGGGGCCATCACGCGGCAAGGCAGCAGCGGCACACCGGGGCCCGGCGTTGCACCGAACACCGTGTCGCCATAGTCATAACGGTAGGTGTCGACGCCGAGGTTCAGCCCCGCGCTGCAACCCACATCGAGCAATGCGAGGCGCGGTTTTCCGCTGCGCTGTGCGATCGCCCGCAAGGCCGGCCACAGCACCGCGCAGCGACCGATCTCGTTGGTCTGCGTGGCCTGGGTGTGCATGCGCTCGCGCAGCGCGGCTTCGTGCCTCGCCACGAAATCTTTCACGCAGGCGCCCAGCTCGGCGTCGGGCAAACGCGTGCCGCCCACGCTCGGAAAGTACCCGCCCAAGGCATGCGCCGCGCCCGCGAGCAAGCGCTCGTGCACCGCAGCCAGCCACAGGTTGGGCCGCTGCTGCTCGTCACTCGCACCGGCCAGCAGGTCGAGCAGATCGGCATCGGCCGCAACGATGCGGCAGACTGCCTGGTACAGCGGCTCTTCGGGGCATTGCGCGTCGGCGAAGTGGTGGAAGCGGGCGGCGAGTTTTGCGCTGTCTTGGAGAGGGGCTTTGGTCATGTCGAGCAGCGTAGTTCCAGCGGTCACGCGGATTTGTCGGGTACCCGACAATTGCCGCCATGCAAGACGACCTCTCGGCGCTGCTGTCGGCCAGCCTTCCCGGCGTGAGCTTGAACGCGGCACACTGGCGCGCACTGCTGCCCTTGTGCAAGGTGCGCAAGCTCGCGCGCGGCAGCGTGCTGTTCACGCAAGGCCAGGCGACACCGGCGCTGTTCGGCATGCTGGCGGGCGAGATCGAGATCCGTTTCTCGACCGTCGACGGCGATGTGTCCGTCATCGAGCATGTGCCGCCCGGGCGCTTGTTCGGGCTGTCGTCGTTCGCGAGTGGCCAGCCGTCGACCTTCGAGGCCCTGGCCACTCAGGCGACACGGGTCGCGGCCTTCGGGCCGGCCGCGTACGAATACCTGATGGACGAGGTGCCCGGCTTCGCGCGCGCACTGATGAGCGAGTTCGCGCGACGCCATCACGGCGCCCTGCGCATGCTCGAAGCCTCGCGCCACCGCAGCGCGATGGAGCGGCTCAGTCTGGCTTTGGAACAGCTCGCGCGCAGCGGGCGAATCAGGAAAACCGACTCTGACGGCTGGCGCTTCATCCGCACCACGCAGGCTGAGTTGGCGGCCACGGCCAACCTGTCGCGCCAGACAGTCAACGGCCTGATCGGCGAGCTGGCGGCACAGCGGAAGCTGCGTGCCGCCTATGGCGGACTGTGGGTGCCAGCGGCGTGAAGGCAGTCAGGCTGCAGCGAGAGCGGCTTCAATGTCTTTGGTGATCGAATCCGGCGAGTCGTTCGGCGCATAGCGCTTGATGACCTGCCCGTCCCTGCCGACCAGGAACTTGGTGAAATTCCACTTGATGCCCTTGGTGCCCAGAATGCCCGGGGCCTCGGCGGTGAGCCATTTCCACAGCGGGTGGGCTTCGGCGCCATTGACCTTCACCTTGCTCATCATCGGGAACTTCACGCCGTAGTTGAGCTGGCAGAAGGACGCGATCTCGCTCTCGGTGCCCGGGTCCTGGCCGCCGAACTCGTTGCTCGGGAAACCCATCACCACCAGGCCCTTGGGGCTGTACGTTTCCCACAGCTTCTCGAGGCCGGCGAATTGCGGCGTGAACCCGCAGGCACTGGCGGTGTTCACGATCAGCAGCACCTTGCCTTTCTGGGCAGAGAGATGGGCCGGTTGGCCATCGATGGAAACGGCTTCGAAGTCGTAGACGCTGGCCATGAAATCTCCTCGTGCGTGAAATATGTCGTGGCCGATCGTAGCGCCGCGCGCCACCCCGCGCCGCGAATGGTTGCGCGGCTTGACTCGCCCCGGCAGGCCATCGAACATCGGGCACCCCATCCACCGGAACGCACCATGTCCGAGCGCATTCCCATGCGCTATACCGTCGCGCTGCAAGGCTTCAGCGACTTCGAACGCAGCGCGTTGAACTCGTTCTTCCGCCTGGCGCAGCAGCGCGCGCCGGCTTACGAGCGCGCGGCCTCGCCGATCGACAGCGACTTCATCATCGCCGACGCCGACCACCCCGCCGACGTGGCCGCGGTGCGCGACGCCGATCGCATGCAGGACACCATCTTCATCGGCGCACGCGCCCCGGCGGGCGCACCCGCTTGGCTGCCGCGGCCCATCGAGCCGACCCGCATCGTGCGCGAGCTCGACCTGTTGCTCGAGCTGCGCCTGGCCAGCCTCGACGAGCCGCCCCAAGACCACGAGAGCGACTGGGTCAGCGCCAGCCCTCAAAACCTCGCGGCCATCGACGGCCAGCCCGCGAAAGACGTGCTGGTGGTCGACGACAGCCGCATCGCGCTCAAGTTCCTGCAGACGCGTCTGCAAGGCCTCGGCTACCGCGTGCATCTGGCGCGCGACGCGGCACAGGCCCTGGAGCGCCTGGCTTCGCAGGCGTTCTCGCTGGTGTTTCTCGATGTGGTGCTGGGGCCCGAAGGCAGCATGGACGGCTTTGCCGTGTGCCAGCAGATCAAGCAGCGCAAGACGCACCCCGGCGGCATCGCGCCAGCGGTGTTGATGGTGACTGGCCGCACGAGCTCGATGGACCGCGTGCGCGGTGACCTCGCCGGCTGCGACGCCTATCTCACCAAGCCGCTGATGGAAGACGAGTTCATCGCAGCGCTGCGCCAGCTCGACCCGCTGCCGGCCTGAGGCGCCTCGAGGGCCAGCCTAGCGTCAATGCGCAGCCGGCCGCTGCAAAGTCGACAGCAGCGCCGCCAGCACGATCAGCGCACCGCCCCAGACCAGCGTCGGCGTCAGCGTGCCACCGCCCAGCAGCAGCGCCGACACCGCGGCGAACAGCACCTCGGTCAACATGATCACCGAGCTCGCGTTGGCCGGCAGACGCGCCGTGCCGTATTGCAGCGCCAGGTTGCTGACCAGGAAGCAGGCACTCAGCGCCAGCGCACCGAGCGCCCAACCCCAGGCCGGTGCAGGCGGCCACGAAGCCTGCCCCCTCAGCGTGAGCACGAGCGCCACACCACCGGCGACCAGTGCACCGCCGAGAAACATCGCCAGAGCCCGGCTTTCACTGGACTGCGCGGCCTCGCGCCGCAGCATCACGTTGTTGAGAGCGAACGAGAAGCCGGCAAGCACGCCGAGCCAGTCGGGCAGCGATTGCGGGACCGGCAAGCCCTGCCCGCCCTCGGGCCACAGCACGATGGCCGCACCGGCCAGTGCGAGCAACACCCGCAGCAGCACCAGCGGCGTGAGCGCCTCGTTCAGCAGCAGGCGAGCGAGCAGCACCACCCACAAGGGCATCAGGTAGCACAGCAGCACGACGCGCACCACGTCGCCAATCGCCACGCCCCAGTTGAAGGCCGCGTTGGTAGTACCAGCGGCCAGCATCAGCACCCACAGCGCGGGAGTTCGCAGCACCTGGGCGAAAGCATGCGGCCGCATCACCGCGATCACCGAGACAGTGAGCAGGTAGACGATCACCGTGGCCCACAGCGGATGCAGCCCTTGAGCTTGCAGCTGGCGAAACGGCCACCAGGAGACACCCCAGTTCAGCGCATTGAGGGTCAGCGCCAGGGCGGGCAGAAGAGTGCGGGAAGAGGTCACCGTGAAGTTTTTCTTGGGAATCATCGGCACCTTGTGTCGCGCGCCGCGGTGACACGCGGGCCGTCGACCAGCGCACCGAACTCAGGGGTTCAGTGCTTGTCGCTGCGCGCCAGGGCCAGCAGGCGATCGACCTCGTCGCGGTGCCGCACGGCGTTCGTCATGTGCCAGCGGCGGATCAGCCACATGGTGCCGGCAACCACCAGGCCGAAGATGGTGATGGCGCCAAAGGCCGAGAGGCCGAACTTCGTCATGCCGGTGTAGAACGCGCCCAGGCCCAGGATGCAGGCCTGCTCGTTGAAGTTCTGCACGGCGATCGAGCGGCCCGCCCCCATCAGGTTGTGGCCGCGGTGCTGCAGCAGCGCATTCATCGGCACCACCAGGTAGCCGCCGATGGCACCCAGCACGATCAGGAAGGGCGCGGCCACCCACACGTTGTGGATCACGTTCATGGCGATCACCAGCAGGCCCATCACGATGCCGAGCGGAATCACGTTGGTGGCCTGGTCGAGCCGCATGCGCATCGAGGCCACGATCGCACCGAAGGCCGTGCCCACCGCCACCACGCCGACCAGCGCCGACGCCTGCGTGGTGCCATAACCCAGTGCCGCGCTCGCCCAGGCCAGCACGATGTAGCGCAGGTTGCCCGAGACGCCCCAGAACAGCGTGGTCGTGGACAGCGAGATCTGGCCCAGCTTGTCGCCCCATAGGCGCGCGTTGCAGTTGGAGAAATCGCGCACCAGCGCCACCACGCCATGCGCCAGCGGCTGCAAAGGCGCTTCGGTGCGCGGAATCCTCAAATTGAACAAGGCAGCGATCATGTACAGCACGATCAGCGACGCGATGGCCGCCTCGGGTGGCGTGTCGACACCGGTGTCGAAAAAGGGCATGTCGAATTGCAGCAGGTGGCGCGACACCACGCGCCCGACCAGCTGCCCGCCCAGCAGCACGCCGAGGATGATGGAGCCGATGGTCAGCCCTTCGATCCAGCCGTTGGCCTTGACGAGCTGCGAATTGGGCAGCAGCTCGGTGAGGATGCCGTACTTGGCCGGCGAGTAGGCCGCAGCACCCAGGCCGACGATGGCGTACGACAACAGCGGGTGCGTGCCGAACAGCATCATCAGGCAACCCACCACCTTGATCAGGTTCGAGAAGAACATGACCTTGCCCTTGGGCACGGCGTCGGCAAAAGCCCCCACCAGCGGCGCAAGGACCACGTAGAACAACGCGAACATCGGCACCAGCGCGGCACGCTGCCACTCGGGTTGTCCTGAGGTCTTCAGCAGCTCGACCGCGGCAACGAATAACGCGTTATCAGCCAGCGAGCTGAAGAACTGCGCTGACATGATGGTGTAGAAACCTTTTTTCATTCGCCCGCGGTGGGTCCGTCGTGTGACTGGGGCCCGTACTGTCTTGCCCCGCGGCGGCGGTTATAGCATGCAGGCCTTGACAGCTCGCCCCCCGCATCTCCGAGGTTCGAGGGTCTATCCCAGGGTGCGTTTTTCACGCAAGCGCCGTTCGGCGCCTGGGTCAGTGGGTGGTACTGCGCGCCACGCCCAGCAGGTGTTCCACTTCCACCGGGAACCGTGCGCAGTTGCGCGCGTGCCAGCGCCCGACGAGCCACATGCTCACAGCCACGAGCAGGCCGAAGATGGCGATCGCGCCGAAGGGCGGCATGCCGCCGTGGTTCATGGCCGTGTAGAGCGCACCCAGCGCCAGGATGCTGGCCT
>Ga0307515_10013124_pt1 | contig 15508 bp, 9 predicted proteins | sample 17_EM_MG_FD_194513 | JGI IMG/M metagenome (GOLD analysis project Ga0307515, IMG submission 194513) | Populus trichocarpa ectomycorrhiza microbial communities from riparian zone in the Pacific Northwest, United States - 17_EM | ecosystem: Host-associated > Plants > Roots > Unclassified | place... | reverse complement strand
TCAAAACTACCTTTATTCAAAGTACTTATCAAACAGATATAATAAAAAAGGTTAATATTCTGCGTAAACTACTATTAGAAAACGAGTCTAATACTAACATCAAAATATTTGATGGATATGAAAAGTTGTTGTCTATATATGATGTGATTAAAACATTAAAAGGGAAAGTAGTTTATGTGGATGTTTGGGGAACTTGGTGCGGACCATGCAAAGAAGAGTTAACTTACAATCCTCAGTTAAAAGAAAAATTTGCAAAGCAAGATGTAGCCTTTGTTTATTTAGATATGGATGAAGAGGATAAGGATATTACTTGGAGAGAATTTATAAAAGTAAATGGATTAACTGGTATTCATCTTCGTAAAGACCGAAAAACCATACAATCGTTTTGGTTAGAACTACTTGCAAAAACAAAGGACAAAGAACAATATTACCCACAGTACTTTATATTTGATAAGAATGGAAATCTAGTGGTAAGTAAGGCAAACAGACCTAGTGATACTACTTTACTTTATCAGCAAATAGAACAATATTTAAAAACAAACTAAAATGCCAAAAACATCTATTCACTTAACCACTAAATTATAAGTTATGCATTTCAAAAAACTTATCCTTCTGGCAATAATAATAATTTATTGCCAGAAGGCGGATGCTCAATTTAAATTAAGTGGTAAAGTTTTAAACTATAATGGAAAGGCAAAACTGATGGTAAATATCCCTTTGGTTTATGGCTTTTATAATTACAACTCCATTTCGATTCCCATTGCTAACGATGGCACTTTTGATATTACCTTCCCAATTAAGGAAACAAAATTAACTAGCTTAATTTTTGAAGATAAAGTAGTATGCGATTTGCTCTTGCAACCATCTAAAACCTTAACTTTTAATATTAAATCAGTAGATGAGGGTCCGCTCTTTTTAGCAGGGACGGCATTACCAGAAAATAAATTGATGCAAGACATTGGGTTTGATGAACCTCCATTCTTTTTTAGGAGCAATCATGATGATAAACCTAAAATATTTAACACTTTTTCTTTTGATGAACTAATAGCAAATTTTGTGAACCCTTTTAAGTTAAAGCAACAAGAAAAGATTAAAAAGGTTTATGCTTCACAAATAGACTATAAAGACAAGCAAATCATTAGCAACGAAATCAACTACCGGAGCTATTATTTACTAGGCTTATTTACTCAAACTGCTGATTTAAAAAAAGCAAAGTTAGATAGCCTTACCTTTGAAATATTTAACAATGTGCCTTTAAAGTCAACTAAATTAACATCGGGATCGTATCATTACAAATTTGTAAGATACTATATGCGTTACATTGATACAAAACTAGCTTTAGAAGTTAAACAAGGTAATATACCGAACTCAGCGCCACTTCCATATTATGGGATAAGTTTTGATAGTGCAATGGTAGCCAGAACAAAATATGGAGGGGGGTATATCGAATTTATTGGTGCTATAAAAAACCTTCCTCACTCTGTAGTTGAGCCCTATTTTTATCAACAAATAACAGATCTTTACAAGGGGAAAGACCTAACTAATTTATCAGGCTTGGTTTATGCTTTTAATAAGCAATTCCCAAATGGAGTTTATTATCAAGATGTTAATGACAAAGTTGTCAACTTGCAAAAAATACTTTCTGCAAATGCTTCCAATAAAAAAATTGAGATAGTTGAAAAAATAAGCTCATTGCCCGATCTAATTAAACCACTAAGAGGAAAGGTTATTTATCTAGATGTTTGGGGAACATGGTGTGGACCATGCAAAGAAGAATTACAATATATCCCTGAATTAAAATCAAAGTTTAAAGGGAAAGATGTAGTATTTGTTTATTTAGATATGGATGAGGAAAATAAAGATGTTGTTTGGAGAGATTTCATCAAAGTAAATAATATGGAAGGGATTCATTTTCGGAAAAACAGACAAACAATAGCGCCTTTTTGGAAAGAATTATTAGCGAATGCAGAAGATAAAGCTGAATATTATCCTCAATATTTTATATTTGACAAAGAAGGGAAATTAGTTGTTACAAAAGCAAAAAGACCTAGCTCAAAAGAAGAACTTTATGCACAATTAGAAAGTTATTTGAGATAAATATAATGATTGCAATAGCGATAGATGATGAACCCATAGCTTTAGATATTGTTGCAGCGCATGCTAGCAAAGTGCCATTTATTGAATTAAAAGCCCAGTTTACAAATGCATTTGAAGCTATAACGTATTTGCAACAGCACAAAGTCGATTTAATCTTTCTAGATATTAAAATGCCTGACATTAGCGGGATTGAATTTTTAAAAGCTTTGAGCAAACCCCCGATGGTTATTTTCACCACAGCTTATAGCGAACATGCCGTTCAGAGTTTTGAACTAGATGCAGTTGATTATTTGCTAAAACCTTTTTCGCTTTCTAGATTTTTAAAAGCCTGCAATAGAGCAAAAGAACTTTTTGATTTACGCAATCAAGCCCCAGAAAACAAAGCTGATTTCATTTTCATTAAAGATGGTTATGAACAAGTAAAAGTTCTTTATAGCGATATCTCTTATATCGAAGCTTCTGGGAATTATACCCAATTTCATTTAAGCAATGGCAAATTATTAAGCTCTCGCGTAACGATAAATGAGTTGGTAGATTTGTTGCCAAATAAACAATTCATTAGAACGCACCGGGCATTTATAATCGCCAAAAATAAAATCAGTAAATATGATCGTTCTCAAGTTTGGATTGGGGAACAAATCATCCCAATAGGAACAACTTATAGTGATTGTTTACAAGTTTTATAAATTTGGTTCTTTACTAAAAAAAATCTCTTATTATCGTTAATATTGTATGTTATACCATTTGATTTTGTTTTTCATTTGGCTAACCTAATATATTAATCCCTATTAAATGTTAAAGCTTTCATTTAAGCAACAGGTTCTTACAGGTTTTACTGTATCCTTGCTATTTGTTGCTATTTCTTCTGTAGTTTCTTATTTAAGTATTGGATCACTTAATGAAAACACAAAGTGGCAATCGCACACCTACGAAGTTATTAATCTCTCAAAACAGATTGAATTGCAAATTATTAACTCCGAAACATCAGTAAGGGGTTTTATTATTACCGAAAAAGCTAATTACCTCGACCCCTATAATAAAAATTCAAAGCAAATTATCCCAACAATTAATGCTTTAAAAGCTTTGGTAGCTGATAATCCTAAACAAGTTATTAATGTAGATTCATTAGAATTATATGTTAGTCAGAAACTTAATAATATGCAAGAAACGTTGCAGGCCTATACAACTCAAGGTCGGGAGGCTGCTTTTGGCAAAGTTTTAGGTGGCAATGGAAAAATTTCTAAGGATAATATTTTAAGGATAAATGGGAAAATTATTTCCATTGAAAATAAACTGCTACAACAACGAAAAATAGATACAGAAAAGAGTAGTCAAAGAACAACCTTGATTATTTTAGTAAGTTCTCTGGTAATCTTCGGCTTAATTTTATTCTTACTTTCTTATATCCGCAAAACCTTCGATCAGCAAAAAGAAACAGAAACACAAATTCGCCAAAATAATACGCAGCTTGAATTACTTTCTTCAGAAAACGAGCAAAAAAACTGGTTGTTATCTGGAGTTAAGCTTGTAAACGAAGCCATGCGTGGCGAACAGGGGATAGAAGAGTTAGCCAACAATGTTATTTCTAGTATTTGCAACTATGTTGATGCAACTATTGGTGCTATATTTTTAGGCAATAAAGAGAAGGGGTTTGAATTAAGTGGGGCTTATGCTTATACCGCAAAAGGTCAAAAAAAACGTTATACTTTAGGAGATGGTTTTATTGGTCAAGTTGCACAAGAGAAAAAATCAAAATTATTAAGTGATGTACCTGCAGATTACATAAAAATTAGCTCAGGATTAGGCTCTACCCCACCCCGCTTCATTTACCTTTGCCCTGTTCTATTCCAAAATGAAACTATTGCAATAATTGAATTAGGCATAAATAATACCCCTGATGATACACTGAATTTGTTTTTAAGTGGTATAGCCGAAAATGTAGGCATTGCAATCAATAGCGCATTTTCAAGAGTTATTCTCCGAGACCTTTTTGAGCAAACCCAGCAACAAGCGGAGGAGCTAGAAGCACAACAAGAAGAGCTAAGGACTACCAATGAAGAACTTCAGGCATCTGAAGAGGAGCTTAGGGTACAACAAGAAGAACTAAGGCAAACCAATGTAGAGCTAGAAGAAAAAGCGGTTTTATTGGAAGAGAAAAATGTTTCCATTAATCAGGCAAGAGAAGCAATGGGATTAAAGGCTAAGGAATTAGAAATTTCTAGCAAGTACAAATCAGAGTTTTTAGCCAACATGAGCCATGAACTCCGTACCCCACTAAACAGTATTTTAATATTAGCTAGAATACTAAAAGAAAACAAGCCAGAAAACTTAAATGAAGATCAGATCAAATACGCTGGTGTTATCCATAATGCTGGTACAGATTTATTAAACTTAATTAATGACATTTTAGATTTATCTAAAATTGAAGCTGGTAAAATAGATCTCAGTATTGAAACCGTAAGGTCTCAAGAAGTTAAGCTAAATATGGAAGCTTTGTTTAATGAGGTTGCCAAAAACAAAAAAGTAAATTTTAAAGCTAACCTTTCACCTAACTTACCAGTTAGTTTTACAACTGATCAAGGTAGACTAGAGCAGGTTATCAAAAATCTACTCTCAAATGCTTTTAAATTTACATCTGAAAAAGGTTCTGTAACCTTAAATATGTCTATTACGGATAGAGAAAAAACCTCTTTTTATTCAGAACAGTTAAAAAATAATATAAATCCTGTAATAGCAATTGAAATTGTTGATACTGGAATTGGCATTTCGTCAGATAAACAAAAAGTTATCTTTGAGGCATTTCAACAAGCAGATGGTTCTACAAGTAGAAAATATGGAGGTACTGGTTTAGGCTTATCCATTAGTAAAGAAATAGCTCAAATTTTAGGTGGAGAAATACAAATTAAAAGTGAATTAGGCATAGGAAGTTCATTTACTTTATTTATTCCGGTAGAACATACTGCCTTAACTTTATCTAATGATGAACCTAAAACAGATAGCATCCAAGAAATAGATGAACCTATTAGCTTTAACACTCCTTTTAAACTTGAAAGAGAAAAAGATGTTTTGTTGATAGTGGAAGATGATCTTAATTTTGCAGACATTTTAAAGGATTATGCAATAGAAAAAGGTTTCGAACCAATTTTGGCACACAGTGGAGATGTAGGATTAGAAATGGCAATAAGCCAAGTTCCAGATGCCATTATATTAGACATCATGCTTCCAGTAATGGATGGATGGATGATTCTTAAAAAGCTTAAAGCTAATCCAATTACCAAGCATATCCCTGTTCATATCATGTCTGCCAGGGATGAAAAATTAAGTAAAGCTAAACAAGCAGGAGCTGTTGGATTTTTAAAGAAACCTATTGATGAGAAGGAATTAGCAACAGCATTTAATGCCCTTTCAAATTTTTCTATTGCTCAACAATTTAATAAAGTATTGTTAATAGAAGATCAAGAAACACAAAGTCAGTTATTAGCGCAACAGCTTGTAGATAGAGGTGCCGAAGTAATACAAGTTTATTCAGGTAATGAGGCGTTAAATATTCTACAGGATTCAAAATTCGATTGTATCATTCTAGATTTAAACCTTCCCGACATTTCTGGCTTCGACTTATTAGATAAGATAAAAGCAGACCCTGCATTATTACATATCCCTGTGGTAATTAATACTGCAATGGAGTTGGAAAAAGAGCAAATGTATAGGATCATGCGCTACTCTGAAGCTATGGTTTTAAAAACCGATAAATCTAATGACAGGCTTATTGATGAGGTAAGTTTGTTTATGAATAAACTGAATACTCAGCAAAAGCAGCCTACCCTAAAGGACATAAAAAGTTTATCAACTTTAGAAAAGTCATTAAAAGATAAAACCATCTTGATTACAGATGATGATATGCGCAATATTTTTGCATTATCTACGGCTTTGCAAGCCTATGAAATGAAAATAGTAATTGCTAATAATGGACGTGAGGCTATAGAAAAATTAGAAGAAACACCAGAAATTGATTTAGTGCTGATGGATATCATGATGCCCGAAATGGATGGTTACGAGGCCATGACAGCCATTAGAAAAAAGAAGGAATTTCAAAAATTGCCAATTATTGCTCTTACTGCTAAAGCAATGAAATATGACAGGGAGAAGTGTATTGAGGCGGGTGCAAATGATTATATTTCTAAACCTGTAGATATTGATAAATTACTTTCTATGATGAGAGTTTGGTTAAGCAATTAAAATTATTGGGATTGGAACACACATCATTAACAATTAGTAACGAAGAATTAAATGAACTAATTTTACTCATTAGGAAAATCCACGACTTTGATTTTAGTGAGTATTCCCAGGCTTCATTTAAAAGACAAGTAAGCAAGTTAATGATCTTAGAAAAATTAAGCCTCTTTGATTTAAGAACACTGCTAACAAATGATTCTGATTATTTTGAACATTTTCTAATTCAGGTAACCATAAACGTTACCGAAATGTTTAGAGATCCATTATTCTATCGATCAATTAAAGAAAACATTATACCGTATCTAGGTTCTTATCAACATATAAAGGTATGGAATGCAGGTTGCTCTACAGGAGAAGAACTTTATTCATTTGCTGCTCTTTTTGCTGAGGAAAACTTATATCAAAGAAGTTTCTTTTATGGAACCGATATCAATTCGAAGGTTTTAGCTATGGCCAAAAGTGGAATCTATAGTTTAAAACAGATGAAACAATATTCGGAGAATTATTTAGCTACTGGAGCTATCAATTCGTTGGCAAAATACTATACCGCTAAATATGATGCAGTAGCCATTAAACAGGCACTGAAAAAAAATACGTTATTCTCTGTACACAATTTAATATCTGATGGCATTTTTAACGAATTTCATGTTATTTCCTGCCGTAATGTATTAATATACTTTAGCAAAGAATTGCAGAATAGAGTAGTTGAGCTTTTTTACAATAGTTTGGCTAATTTTGGCTTTTTGTGCCTAGGCTCTAAGGAAAGTATTAGAAATGCGAAATTACTAGCTCGCTTTAAAGTTATAGACAAAAGAAACAACATATATCAAAAGATACCTTTAACATCCTCTTCCTAATCAAACCTATCCATGGAAAAAATTAACGTTTTAATTGTTGATGACAAAATAGAAAATCTGGTAGCACTAGAGGCCCTATTAGACCGAAAAGATATAAATATCATCAGTACAACTTTACCAAATGAAGCATTGCGGATTTCTTGGGAAAATGATATAGCAATAGCATTAGTAGATGTACAAATGCCAGAAATGGATGGATTTGAATTGGTAGAAATATTAAAGAGCAATCCAAGAACCAAAGATATCTTAGTAATTTTTGTTACCGCTATTTCTGTTGAAACAAAATATGCGGTAAGGGGGCTTAATGTTGGCGCTATTGATTACTTGTACAAACCTTTAAATCCCTATGTTACTTCTGCTAAGGTCGATTCTTTTATTCAACTTGTTCGTAACCAAAGAGAAATTAAGTCGAAAAACATACAATTAGAAAACTATCAAAAAGAACTAATTAAGGCTAAAGAACTAGCAGAACAAGGTAAAAAAATTAAAGAAAATTTCTTGGCTAATATGAGCCATGAAATACGCACACCAATAAATGGCATAATTGGATTAGTTAATGTATTATTAGATACACCTCTATCTGCCGAACAGAAGCAGATGGTTGAGTTATTAGAAATTTCATCTAATTCTTTATTAGGAATTATTAACGATGTATTAGATCTTTCTAAAATTGAAGCTGGGAAGTTTAAAATAATAAGAGCAGAAACAGACTTGAAAAAGCTAGGCAATGCTGTTATAAATCTATTGAGCATTGGTGCTAAGGCTAAAAATATTGAGCTAAAGCTAGAACTAGATGAAGAATTGCCAGAAATAATTATAGCAGACTCATTGCGCTTAAATCAAATTTTAATGAATTTAATTGGCAATGCAGTAAAATTTACAAATGAAGGGTTTGTTAAATTAAAAATTGAAGTACTCGATAAAAAAGGGAATAATAAGCGTATCAAATTTTCAATTATAGATACTGGTATTGGTATTGCGAAGGAAAACATCCACAAAGTTTTCGAGGTTTTCGAACAGGGCGGTGATCAAACTGCACTTAAGTTTGGTGGAACTGGATTAGGTTTATCAATTGTTAAAAATCTAGCTAAATTAAAAGGTGGAATTCTAAACATAGAAAGCGAAATAGATAAAGGCTCTACATTCTCATTTACCAATTGGTATGAGGTAGTTGAAGAAGCAAAAAAAGAAGAACCTAAAGAGTTAAAAGTCAATCAATTTCCTCCTCTATATAATGTTAAAATATTAGTTGCAGAAGATAATATAATTAACAAACATCTTATAATTACTACGCTAAAGCAGTGGTCTATTGAGCCAGATGTGGTCGAAAACGGTAAGGAAGCCTTAGAAAAACTTGCAGAAAATGATTACGATCTTATTTTAATGGATAATTATATGCCTGTAATGAATGGCCTACAGGCTATAACTTTAATTAGAAACGGAGAAGTCCCCGGAAAAGAAAATGTTCCCATAATTACCTTTTCATCATCTATTATGGAGAGCGATAAAATAATTGCGCTTGAAGTTGGGTCTAATGATGTTCTAAACAAGACCTTTGATCCGGTGTTGCTTTATGATAAGATTACTGCTTTTGTAATGAAATAACTATTTATTAAACATTGTCATTGTTTGGGCAGGGCCGATGGTTACAAAACTCTTGATCATGGTTACACCACGATTAATTAAAGTTGGCAACTCTTTTTGTTCGTCCTTATCAAATGGTCCCAATACATAATCTGCTTGCTGTCCTTTTCTAAAATTATCGCTAATACCAAAGCGTAAACGGGCGTAATTTTGTCCGCCACAAAGTTCTTCAATACTTTTTAAGCCGTTATGACCTGCGCTACTACCTTGCAATTTCATCCTCAATTTACCTAAAGGCAAAGCTAAATCATCAACCAAAACCAACACATTTTCTGGAGCAATTTTTAAATCTTTCATCCAATAATTAACAGCCTTACCACTTAAATTCATATAGGTGGTTGGTTTGATAACATGTAGCTTTTTCCCTTTAAAACTTACTTCGGCATAATAAGCCAATTTTAAAAGATCAAAATTTCCATCTAAATCTTTTACCAGTTGGTCTGCAATATTAAAGCCTATGTTATGTCGTGTGTTGGCATATTCTGGGCCAATATTACCCAAGCCAACGATGAGATATTTCATTTTGCTAAGTTAAAAGCTTAAAGCTGAAAGACCAAAGACTAAAGCAAAGAAAAGCTGAAGAAGCAAAAAGACCAAAAACCAAAGCGAAGAGGCTGTATTGTTATCTTGAAAAACCCTGCAAATCCTAAAATCCTGCTAAAAAAGAAGCGGTAAAGAATTTCTTCCTTACCGCTTAATTAGTTAACAGCTGATCAATATAAACCGGTGTAATCACAGTAATCTGTGAAATCCTATTTACTATTTACCTTTAGCTGCTTCAGTTTCTGCTTGTTTTAATGCTCTAGACATACCTACGGAAACGATTGTATCTTCTGGTGTGTTAGTTACTACGTAATCACCTTTTTGCAAATCACGAACGCGGAATAAGTTTCCAACTTCCATCTTAGCAATGCTCACTTCTACTACTTGTGGCATATTTTTAGGTAATGATCTTACACGTAGTTTACGTAATTTTTGAACTAATTTACCACCCATTTTAACACCTGGAGAAGTTCCAGTTAATTTAACAGGAATTTCCATCGTAATTTCTTTTTCATCAAATAATTGAAGAAAATCTACGTGGATTAATAAATCAGTTAATGGATGAAATTGTGCTTCTTTGATGATAGCCTTAAATTTAGTACCACCAACAGTGATTTCTAAAAAGTTAGCTTCTGGTGTAAAAATAGCAGCATTTAAATCTGTGCTTAATACGGCAAAGTGCAATTGCTCTTTACCACCATACAATACTGCAGGAACTTTACCTTCATAGCGAAGCTCTTTAGCATCGCGTTTCCCTACGTTCTCTCTTGGAGAACCGCTAATAGCGATTGTTTTCATTTTTGATATATATTAATTTGTAATTAAATTCTTTTCCTTTGGTTAACTGTCTGAGTTGCTTAACTGGTTAACTGTGATAAGCAATTAACCGATTTGAACAATTATACGATTAACCAACTTACACTTTAAACAGGTCGCTAATTGAACCATGCTCATTTACATTGGCAATTGCCTTTGCAAATAACTTGGCTGTGCTTAGCACCTTTATTTTAGCACTCTCTTGTTTTAGTGGAATGGTATCAGTAACGATTAATTCCTCTAACATTGAGTTTTCTATGGTTTCGTACGCTTTACCAGATAAAACTGCATGCGTACAAACCGCTCTCACACTATTTGCTCCGTTTTCCATGATCAAAGCTGCTGCTTTGGCCAATGTACCTGCGGTATCGCAAATATCATCCATCAACACCACATCTAAACCTTTTACATCTCCAATAATCGACATTGATTCAATTTCATTGGCACGTAAACGGCGTTTATCACAAATCACAACTTCTGCATTAAAAAACTTAGCAAAAGTACGAGCCCTGTAAGAGCCACCCATATCTGGTGAAGCAATGGTTAAATTATTTAAGCCTAAGCTTTTGATATAAGGAACAAAAATTACCGATCCATCTAGGTGATCTACTGGAATATCAAAAAACCCTTGTATCTGTGCAGCATGCAAATCCATTGTCATGATACGATGAATACCTGCTGTTTTTAATAAGTTAGCAACCAACTTTGCTCCTATTGCCACACGTGGTTTGTCTTTTCTATCCTGACGAGATAATCCATAATAAGGAACAACTGCAGTTATATAATGTGCTGATGCCCTTCTCGCTGCATCAACCATTAACAAAAGTTCCATTAAATTATCGCTTGGCTGATAGGTAGACTGTACCAAGAAAACATCGCTGCCTCTAATCGACTCATCAAATGAAGGTTGAAACTCGCCATCGCTAAAGCGACTCAAAGTAACGCTTCCTAATGGTTTGCCGTAAGCTTCGGCAATTTTTTTCGCTAAATCTTTTGTACCGCTTCCGGCAAAAATTTTAACTGGGTTAAATTGCAATGGCATGATTTGTGGGTATCAATGCTGGTTAAAAAAAATCGGATTGCGCTTTTAGTCACAATCCGAAAAAAATTTGTTGTCCGACCTGGATTCGAACCAAGACAAACGGTACCAAAAACCGTTGTACTACCCTTATACTATCGGACAATTTTATTTCCCATCCGTTGTTCTGAAATGGAATGCAAATTTACGCTTATTTTTTTATGGTGCAAGTCTGAAATCAAAAAAAATTAAAATATTTTCAAAAGCCTATTACAAGCGCAAATAAAGCGTTAATTTTTGTTAAAAGACGTTAAATGTTTGTACTTATATCAATCTATTTCTTTATTTTCGGCAGCATTTTTATGTTCAAATAGCGTTAATTTTTATCCATTTATAGAATGAAATATTCAAAAATAAACAACCTTGTAGGCTGGTTTTGTTTCCTAATAGCAGCTGTAACCTATATTTCTACTTTAGAACCTTCTGTAAGTTTTTGGGATTGTGGTGAGTTTATTTCCGCAGCATTAAAAATGCAAGTGGTTCACCAACCCGGTGCGCCATTATTTTTAATGATTCAACGCTTCTTCTCGTTATTTGCTATGGGCGATAACACCAAAGTTGCTTATTTCATGAATATTGGTTCTGCATTGGCAAGTGCGGCTACCATACTATTCTTATTCTGGACTATTACCGCATTGGCTAAAAAGATTATTGCCAAAGGCGAAGAAGTAGTAAGTACTTCAAATTTAATTGCCATTATGGGTGCTGGAGCTGTTGGTGCTTTAGCTTATACTTTTTCAGATAGTTTCTGGTTTTCGGCTGTAGAATCTGAGGTTTATGCCTTATCATCATTAGCAACAGCAGTTGTTTTTTGGGCAGTTTTAAAATGGGAAGCCATTGCAGATGAACCTCGTGCTGATAAATGGTTATTGTTCATCGCCTATATCATGGGTCTTTCTATTGGTATTCACTTATTAAACTTATTAACTATACCAGCCTTAGCATTTGTATATTATTTCCGTAAAACTGAAAAAGCAACAAATGCAGGTGTGTTTAAAACCTTGGGTATCGGTATATTAATTCTAGCCTTCATCCAATATTTTATTGTTCAATACTTAGTTTCATTCGGTGCCTATTTCGATTTATTCTTTGTTAATACCTTAGGATTAGGTTTCGGAACAGGGGTTTTATTCTTCGTAATTTTATTAATTGCAGGTTTAGTAATAGGGATTAGATATTCTATTAAACGCCAGAATAAAATTTTAAACCTTGCTTTACTTTCTACTACACTAATCATATTTGGTTACTTTTCATTTGCTATGATTTTAATTAGAGCACAAGCAAAGCCTAATTTAAACAACAGTAATCCAGATAACGCTTTCTCATTTTTAAGTTATTTAAATCGTGAGCAATATGGCGATAGACCATTACTTTATGGCCCGAACTATAATTCGATGCCAAAATATAATGAATCTTTAACGGCACCTATTTCTATCGAGACAGGAAAAAGCTATAGAAAAGGCGAAACCACATACGAAATTGCCGATATCAAAACTAAGCGTATTTATGAGGAAAATGAAAACTTGCCAGATAGTCTTAGAAAACTACAGCATGAGGTATTTTTCCCAAGAATGTATAGTGATGACGGAGGGCATGTTGGTTATTATAAAGATTGGTTAAACCTTAGCGACCAAGATTTTCCTTCAACAATAGATAACTTTAAATTCTTTGCGAGCTATCAAGTTGGGTTTATGTATATGCGTTACTTTGCATGGAATTTTATAGGTAGGCAAAACGAAGACCAGGGGCAAGGTAGTTATTATGAAGGTCAGTGGCTAAGTGGTATCAAACCAATTGATAAAATCTTTTTGGGCGACCAAAAAAATCTTCCACCTACTATTGCAGAAAGCACTTCTTACAATCGTTTTTTCTTTTTACCATTAATTTTAGGACTGTTAGGAGCTATTTGGCACTTTTCACGTAATCAAAAAGATGCGGGTATAATTGGTTTATTGTTCTTCTGTACAGGTGTTGCCATTGTTCTTTACTTAAATCAAAAGCCAATGGAACCAAGAGAAAGAGATTATGCTTATGTAGGTTCCTTCTATGCATTTGCCATTTGGATTGGTCTCGGGGTTTTAGCCATTAAAGAATGGGTGTTTAAAAAGCTACAGCCACAAACCGCAGCAATTGGCGCTACAGTAATTGCGTTGTTAGCTGGCCCTGTTTTAATGGGTAGTCAAGGTTGGGATGACCACAACCGTTCTACAAAAATGTTAGCACATGACATTGCAGTAAGCTATATGGAATCATGTGCGCCTAATGCCATTCTCTTTACTTATGGAGATAATGATACTTATCCACTTTGGTACATTCAAGAGGTTGAAGGTGTTCGTCCGGATATTAGATTAGTAAACTTAAGTTTATTTGATACAGATTGGTATATCAACGGAATGAGAAGAAAGGTCCATGAATCTGAGCCTTTGCCATTCTCAATGAAAGAATCTCAATATGTTGCTGGGGTTAGAGATGTGATGTACGAGCAAGATAACAACATTCAAGGTTCTGTTGAATTGAAAGAAATAGTTGAGTTTTTATTGTCTGACAATCCTGAATATAAAGCTACAATGTCTGATGGCAGTAAATATAATTACATTCCTACTAAAAACTTTAAGTTAACGGTTAACCCACAGGATGTAATTAAAACAGGAACTTTGCCAGCAGCAGATTTAGGCAAAATTGCCCCTACCATAGAATGGAAGTTCAATAAAGGTTATGTAACTAAAGGTACATTGGCTATGTTTGATATTTTGGCTCATAACAACTGGAAAAGACCAATTTATTTCTGCAGTACCGTACCTGCTTCTCAATACAATGGCTTAGATAATTACCTATATAGTGAAGGTTTAACCTTACGTTTATTACCTCTACAACCTGATAGCACCGTAGATAGAAACTCTGGTGAAAGTGCTCCAAACTTAGAGCCGATGTATCAGCACGTAATGAATAAGTTTAAATGGGGTAATATTAAAACCGCTTCTTATTTAGATGCTCAATCAACTGATGATGTTTCGATCTTCAATAACATGTTTAACACTTTAACTACTGGTTTAATTAAAGCTGGCAGATTAGCAGATGCTAAAAAAGTGATGAAAAAGTATGATGAAGTAATGCCAACTAAGATTTATGGTATGCGTACCATGATGAGTATGCCACAAATGGCACAAAACTTATATATTTTAGGCGAAACTCAAAGAGCTAATGATTTGCTTAAAAGGTGTGCGGTATTTATTCAGAAAGAGATTACTTATTTGGCAGATGTTACTGATAGTAAAGAAAAATTGGTAGGCTCAAGTAATATTCAAATGGGATTGATGTTCGGCTTAGAACCAATGGCAAAAGTTGCTGCTCAGTACAACCAACCAAAACTAGCTCAAGAATTACAAAAAGAATATGAAAGTTTAATTGGTAGATTCAGCATGTATTTCGGTCAGCGACAACCATAATTAAAAAGCTTTATAACGAAAAAAGTCCCGATCAAATGATCGGGACTTTTTTGTTGGTTCTTTTTGTCATCCTGACGAAGGAAGGATATCTAAGTAAGACTCCAGAAGAGGAATACAATGTTTGAGATTCTTCACTGCGTTCAGAATGACAAAATTGTTTAAGATGACAACACTTATTAATTCTCTACAACCACACCCATATCGCAGAATTTCTCAATTCTGGTAGAGATCAGTTTATCTGTATTTACTTTCTTTAATTCTTTTAAATCTTTTACTATTTGAGCTTTTAAGGTTTCGCCCATTAACTCTGGGTTTTGATGAGCACCACCAAGCGGTTCTTTCACTACACCATCAATTAATTTATTGCTAAACATATCGTCTGAGGTTAATTTCAAACATTCAGCAGCCTTTTCTTTAAAATCCCAGCTTCTCCATAAAATAGAAGAACAAGATTCTGGAGAGATTACAGAATACCAAGTATGCTCTAGCATGTAAACTTTATCACCAATACCAATTCCCAATGCACCACCAGATGCACCCTCTCCTACCACAAAGCATAAAATTGGTACTCTCAAAATAGACATCTCTAATAAATTACGAGCAATTGCTTCTCCTTGTCCGCGTTCTTCTGCTTCTAAGCCTGGATAAGCACCCATAGTATCTATAAAAGAAATAACGGGCTTATTGAATTTCTCTGCTAAACGCATTAAACGTAGCGCTTTTCTATAACCTTCTGGATTTGCCATCCCGAAGTTACGGTACTGACGTTCCTTGGTGTTTTTTCCTTTTTGATG
>Ga0307515_10013122_pt1 | contig 15509 bp, 6 predicted proteins | sample 17_EM_MG_FD_194513 | JGI IMG/M metagenome (GOLD analysis project Ga0307515, IMG submission 194513) | Populus trichocarpa ectomycorrhiza microbial communities from riparian zone in the Pacific Northwest, United States - 17_EM | ecosystem: Host-associated > Plants > Roots > Unclassified | place... | reverse complement strand
TCGTTTCTGATGGCTGATTTTGTTTATAAGAGTATGTTGGTCATTAAATCAAACAAAATTTTTAAGTATAAATGTGTTTCGTTTCTCTAAGCTATACTCTTCACCCATTTCTTCAACAACACTCGAATCTTTGCATTCCAATTTTCAACGCTCCTCTCATCCTTCAATTTGCAAAAAAATAATTAAACACCCACCAAAAAATGGGCCTTTCATGGAGCAATACTAGAAGAAGAACCACCACTTTTTATCACCCACCGCCACCGCCACCACCTTGCTGTTATCATCATCACGCGGAACCCATCTCTCTCCTTCCTCCTCCCCCACCACCACATCAAAGTCACTACACCACCATGCACCAACCACAACCCTCACAATCTTATCCTCCACCCAACAACCCTTATCCTACCCACATTCCACCTCCAGTTCACCACTACCGCAATTCCCAACATTACCACTCATGCAACTATGCAAATCACCAACCTTTTTATTATACCTGTCATCATCAGCCAACTAGTGGGTGGTCTCCTGTAATCAGACCTCACGTGGGTTTTGCTTCTACTATTAATGCTGCTACTGCACAACCAATTCTGCCGGAGCCAGCTCCTTTTGTGGATCATCAGAACGCAAAGAGGGTTAGAAATGATGTCAATGTTAATAAAGATACTTTAAAGGTTGAAATTGATGTTTCAAACCCTGATCATCACTTGGTTTCTTTCGTTTTCGATGCATTATTTGATGGGAGGTTAGTGTTTGATTTGCTAGTGTTAGATTCTTGGTTTTATTGTTGAATTCTTGATTTTGCTTTGTTAAAGGAGAGGTTTCTGATACATTGGTTGTTGGTTACATGATTCTTGATTGAGGGTTTTGCTTCTGTTGCTAAATTAACATGGAGGATTTGTTTGCTTAAGAAAATAAGTCAAGATTCAATCTTGTAATTTTTATTAGCTACGAGCTCGGTGATTGACTATAATGAATCCCTATAGTAAAATCTGAGGGTGAGATTTTCTAGTGTTTTGAGTGACTGAATGAATTGAAACAAGATTACGAGTGACCATCTCCGATAAGGAATGATCTCAATTTAGATTATCAGGTGACCTTTTTATGTTGAAAACATTGAGTTGTGCAAATCTTACTGAGTTTTCACAGTGTGATTTTGATGGTAATTGGGGCTTAGGATGATGTCTCAAGTGATAGTGTGGGTTGGCGGAGGCCTTGATATACACCATAGACCTCATGCATTTTATCTCTTAATTGTTGACTGTCCAGAGTGGTTTTGACGGTGGAAATGAGAGTAGTGAAGGGTTTCAGAAATGAAATTTGCAAGAACGAGCCAAACAGGGAAATTTGAAGGGATTAAACGTAGACTGACAAGACCATAACCAAAGCCTGAGTTTTTTTTTTCCCGTTAATGATGTTCTCGTTGCAAATATATAGCTCTAGAGATACTCGGAGATCATGGACTGTGGTTGCTTATACGCTACACAAGCTGCCCATTTTTTTCATATGTTTTGAGATATAAATTAGTAAATTTAGGTGAATAGTCCTTGTTGAGAGGTGATTAGTGAGGAAAGATAGTTTAGCCTAGCTAAACTGCTTGATTTACCCTTTGGTTTCAGCATCATTCTTTGTGTTTATGGTTGTATTACATCATAATGTACTACAATTGTAATCAAGGCTTTCTTGGTCTGTATACTGACTCGAATACTGTTCAAAAGTGCCATATGATGCCTTGATTTTTCATTATATAAGCTCAGTAGAAAATGTTTTAGTTTACCCTTAGGTTTCAGCATCATTCTGTGTTTACAGTTGTATTAAATACAGCGTAAAGTACTACAATTGTAATCAAGGTTTGCTTGATCTGTATTAAATACAGCGTGTGTAACTACACAGTTTTTTCTCATTTTAGAAAGACTGGTCACCATCTTGGCTTTATGATATCAGAATTAACTCATGCCAAACGATTACCACAAGATCTATGTGAATGAAATCGCATTGTGTATCAGTTGTAATATTTAGGATGACCAGAAATATTCACACATTGATTAGTGAATTAGCTGGATATTAGTTGGATTTTGTTCTTCTCTCTCCCCTCTCATTTTTGACCTTTTGAAAGGAGTATCTTCCTTTTTCGGGTGGGCTTCACTGGATTGTTGTGCTGACCGGAAGAAACTTATCATTCTGCATGTATGCAATTTCTATATGGTGATTCTCTTTAGTAGTTTATTCTCTATGCATGATAGACAATAGCGATAATTTTTTTTTCCGGTAATTTTAAATGTATCCTATGGCAATTAGCTATATAGTCAGAAGAGTTAGAGATCATAATCGTAACACTTAGGCTCGAGCTTGTCATAGACCTTAATTATAATGTTCTGTCTCAATCCAGTTGACCTCGGATGTAAGCACAGGCACTCGTTTATTCTAGGAAGACATTCACATATTCTAATAAGTGAAAATGTCAGCTGCATTTATTTTGATTTTCCCAGATCTTTTCTAGGAAAGCATTTATATGTGGACAATACCGATGTATTACTGCTGCAATGTTAATTTTCTGAAGTGAATTTTGTTCTATTAAAATCTCAATAGCATCAATCTGAATTATGGAATTGGGTGAGAAGTTTGCACTTCTAAAGTAGCAACTTCAAACTCTGCATGTTTAAAAAGAAAATCCAAATGTTACAACATGAGAATCTCATTGGGGTTATTTCATACGAGAACCAAAGCACTGGATCCCTTCAGAACACTAGAAACACCAGCAATTAACAAGAAGCTGTGTGCCAGCTTGATTCTCTGAGTTTTCTAATCACACACACAAGAGACCTTGCAAGGATTTTTTTCTTAAATCTAATACCGCTTGTTTTGTTTTGTTTTTAATAACAGCATTACGATTTTCTACTTTGCCAAGGAAGAGCAGGATTGTAGGTTCGTTCCTGCATTTCCTGAAGCCCATTTGCCTGTGAAAATCTCCTTCCAGAAAGGTCTTGGCCAGAAATTTCATCAGCCTTCAGGAACAGGCATTGATTTAGGCTTCTTTGAGTTGGATGATCTCTCAAAATCATCACCTGAAGAAGATGTTTTTCCACTTGTAATAGCTGCTGAAACATACTTGCCAGTTGACTTAACAAATGAAAATGATGATTCTGTGCCGAACACACTTCGCCACATGCAGATTACTCAAGCTGTTCTCGAGAAGAAAAATGATGACAATTTCCATGTCAGAGTAATAAGGCAGATTCTATGGGTTGCTGGAGTTCGATATGAGCTCCGTGAGATATACGGAATAGGAAGCTTGGCAGCTGAAGGCTTTGATGACAGTGACCCAGGGAAGGAGTGCGTGATTTGCATGATTGAACCTAAGGATACCGCCGTGTTACCTTGCCGACATATGGTGAGAGTCTGCCCTTTATCCTGTTCACTATTTTAAGACATGGCTATCAATCATAAGTGAGAAGCACTATGTAGTGCTCTCGCATTCAAGCATAATGATTCCACACACTATTAAGGGTGATATCAGGAAGGTTGAATCTCTTATGCTTGAACTACACATCTTAAATTGACTGTTTAATTCCAGGCACATGAGTGCAAGTTATGTGATCTCTAGAGTTTATTTAGTGGATATATCTCTCAGTCCCTCTCTCCCTTTCACTTGAGCAGTCATTGTCCATTTATAGCGATAAGTTCGGCTGAGTATTAATATTAGTTTATGTGGAAATCTAGACTAGAGAAGTTTTTTCTCTATTGTTAATATTCAGCAATTGATTTGCATGGAGTTTGTTCAAAAAGGTTTTTCTCAAGAGGTAATATTCTTACTTCTTTCTAGTGTCTGAATTCCTTGAGGAAACATTTCTGTACTCTGCATGTTGTTACAAGTTCAAATCTCTGTTTCCCTTTCCTTTTTATTTAAACCTCTATTCCTTTGTTCTCAAGTCATGTATGTTGTATCTTTTCAGTGCATGTGTGGCAAGTGTGCAAAAGAATTGAGGCTTCAATCAAATAAGTGTCCGATATGCCGCCAACCGATTGAGCAACTCATAGGGATCAAGATAAATATCAGTGATCAATGAGAAACTGTGTTTTCTCATATAAAGTTGGATTTATGGTATAATGGTTAACTTTTTTTCCCTTATGAATGTGTGTTCTAATTTATCTTCTTCTTTTTTATATATATATTTTTATCCTTTTTGTTTGTTCTTATTTTATATATATATAATTTTCTTGTGTCTTTGTACAAGAATACTTTGTAGATCCAAATCTTCCGAAGAGAGAATTTACTAACAGTAAACATTAAACGAATCTTTAGCCACTTGTATTATTGCCTTTATTTATTTGTCCATGAAGCCACCTTTATTACCTCGATCATCTTATTCTTCCAAAACGTGTTTTTAAAACCATTGTATGGTATGCATCAATTTGGACATCATGTACATGAGGTGAAGTGGCAATCATTTTCCATCTCATCCCAAAACATGGTTGATGTAGTCCAGGAATATCAAATATCTATGTTTTTGCATGTCGGTGCCAGGACAGTTTGAAGTTTTCCATGAATATGAGGTATCTGCATTAAAGTTAGGATTCGTGGCTGTTTCTTATTTCTCTTGACACAGTCCACACTCCCAACCTTCATCATTGAATCCAGTTCCTGTTGACATGTATCCATCATGTGTGTCTGTAAAATTGCTATTTTCATATGTGAGTTGAACATGGAGATTCGAAAGGAAGAAAGAGAAGCTGCAAACAGTTTGACTGAATGAACCCACTTGTAGCCTGTAGGTCGACATTAGCAGCCTTTTCTCTTTGAGCTTACAGCCGAAAAGAGAGGCTGAGAGGGAATATTTGCCATCGAAGATAGAATTGAAGGGGAAAAATCGAGAATCTTCAAAGCTTATTTTTTACCTTTAGTGATATGTTAACGATCAGAGAATACAAAAGCTATGCTTTGATATCATTGTTTGCGCAGTATTGCTTGCCAGCGAAGGATGTAGATATTTCTCCTAAATTGCTTTGATTATGCATGCAGGTGTCTTGTATTAATTGCGCCTTTTAGAACGCCAGACTGGACTCATTTTTCTGCAGTTTTTTAGACCTTGAAACTTTCCCTTTGATGTCTTCTTAAGTTTTGTAAGATCTGATGTGTACCTGTAGCGTGTAAATTGGTCTAACCATTGCACTCGTATGGTTTTGCATAAGTGATCTGCATGCAGTTCATATCATTTCTTTAATTTTGCAAGATACTTTAGATCTTTCAGGACATGGTTAACGTTTTATGGAGGGAATCAGGAGACCTCTGTTGCACTTCATTTAAACTTATCCAGATTCCTTTCATCCTGTTGAACAAGTCTTGTATTGATGCCAAATGAAGTCTTGAACTACTTGCTCTGCCCTGCATTATGCTGTTTGATACACGGTGCGCCTTTTCTTTTTACATCTGTTTTGTTTCGAAAGAGAGGTAAAAGGACAAGGGAGTGGTGGGGGTAAGGCTGAAAAAGAAGGGCATAAACTTGTTTAAAGGGTGAGTAAAAGGAAGAAGGGCATAAAATTGTTTTCTATCTCTGTTGAAGGACTTTATTAAAGCTATAAAATAGTCTCTCATTCTTTAATTAATCTTGATATTCCACTAAAAATTGTCACAATGTTTTCTTTGCTTTCATGACCATCTAGATTAAAGAACAAGAATGAAGGTTATTTTACTGTTAGGTCTATGCCACAGTTGAAATTGTGGCTGGAATGAAAAAGTACTATTTCTTACGCACAATTCAAAACCCAGCATACCCCTCCATTTGCCAATCAGAATGTCAATGACTGCATTTTTCTTTCACTTGGCTATGTGCCATCAGCATCAAGAATGAACGAAAGCAACAAGCAACAAGCAACTGTCATTCCTTCCCACAAATTAATCTTTGGCTTCTGCCATTTCCAAATCACAGAATTACGTACAATGCATTAATTTGCCATGAGGAGTCGGTCATTATTAAGAATTTGTTCTTAAGTCACAATCATTTACTTCGAGAAAAAGGCTCGGAGGTACAAAATTATAGTATTAGCTAGGAATGATCATGGAAACAATTTAACTTTAATTTTGAATTCGGTACCACTCGCTCCCCCACCCACAGGACAGTGGAAAATGCCATTTTGATGGGAGATGTTGTTCTTCTTGATGCTGCCCATATGACCACCATTGACATGCATGCGTTTGTCTGAATCAGCTAGGGATGATGGAAAAATCACTGAGATAAATATCTAGGGGAGATGGGTATCTAAAAAGGAATAGATAAAAGTGGGAAATGTACTCCAAAATGGGCATGGTGGAAAGGGTCCTTATGTGACAAGTCCTGGCAAAGATGTAAAGGAAGATAATGGAGTTACAGTGTGCAATGCCCTTGTACATATAAGTCAAACCTGCCATTAAGTTTCTCTTACCATAATGTTATGGGAAGCTTTTAATTTCTTGGATTCATATGATGATGCTGAAGAGTGGCTATGCCTAAGGGTTGTGGGTGGCTCTTGGTGATATGACTCCTAATGGGAGTGTGAGAGAAAGCATAAAAAGGAGAGAACAAAAAACTAGTCTGGAAAATTAAAGACTTCCATTATACATGGTCAAAACTTGTAGTACCTCTATTATTATTTACCCATATAGACAAAAAATCTAGAGCTAGAACGAAGAAAGATTGTAGAGGGACCATGCATGTGATGATCATGGCAGCCTCTATAGATCCAAAATAAATATGGCCTTCCAAGCCATCCATCAATATATATATAGTCGTACATATTCTTCCTCTCATCAACCAGTCATTATCCACACACCATGTGATTCCCTGAACATAAATAGCAGTTCCTGTGACTAGTAGCCTAGGTGTTTCCTCTTAAGAACTAAAGAGACAAAAGGAAGTAAAGCCAAGCTCAGAAATGGCTGTTAGGGTTCTTAAATTCATTCAAATTTACCCAACAACCGTACCCAAATATAACACTCATTGTACCAAGTGGGTATGAGTGTGGGATATGTGGCTTGTTTAGAGACTTGAAAAATAAACATACAGTATATACATTTTGACCTTCTTCACTACGACATAATTTTTAGCATGTGTAATTACCCAGGACGCAGCGTCTCTTTGCTTAAACAAGGGCAAGAAAGACACCTGGTTTATGTCATTTGTCGGCATTCAAGAACCTTTTTTTCAGGTAAAGTTGCACAAGGGTTTCTTACATCCCTATCAAACCCGGCCCGGCTTGAGGAGCTCAACTCCTTGGTCACCTGCTGCTCCGGTTTTTAAAATAAACAGGATGCAAGTTGATTTGCCCAGCCTTGAATTCAATCCTGAACCTGGTTCATCTAGTTAATATTATCTTGTATTGATCCGAATCAATCCGACTTAACCCGTTCTACTTATGACCCAAATCTTTAGACCGGAATATAAACCAAAAAACTTTAGTTACATCACGATTTATGCTATTAAGAAGGACAGCAACAGCTTGGTGGAAAAGAAGACTTGAAAACAATAAAGAGAATAGCCCTACAAACGTGATATTGTTTTCATCTTTAGGCTAAGTTCGGAATAGCTTTCTTCACCTAACTGCTCTCAAAGTAAGACATGATTAAACCAAAAGAGCTTTCATTACTTACTTAACTTGACCATGGCCACTTTCTTTTTAAAAGTTCCTTCTCTCAACAAGATAACTATGCTTGGTTTTTATTTTCTTCGCCAATCACATGTTAACAGTCCTCCTCTGCTAGACCTGGTATCCATTTTTTTAACCAATAAAGGAAAAACTGGTGCTATCTATTATATCTAGCCAACTTTTAGCTTGTTAAGCAATTCTTAAATCGCTTTCGAAGAAATTTAGCTGTAAAAGTTGATAGCAGCATGTATAATATAGTATGATTACGGGCACATCTACACCTTGAGAAAGGGCTAACGCTCTCGGTGCCTGTTTGTCTCTACGTGCTTGTTTCCGTTTTAAATTGTATTTCAACTCTGAAAAACATCATTTTAAAGCTTCTTGACTTGAATCGTACACAAACAAATTTATGAATGCTTAGTTTGAACAGTAAGTAGACATATATGTATTTATGGAATGTACAGCATTATTATTTGTAGATCGGATCCTCTCACCATGTATCAATTCGAATATAAATGATGTATTGAAGAAGAATCAATGGAGGAAACACATCGTACAAGTGGGTTCGAAAACATAGCCTTCTTGGCTTGTCATCAAGTTATAAGCACGATTGAATCCATGTACTTCTTCAGAGAGTGTTCTTCAAAATGTTAGGCCGATGTACCTCCTAATATTGACGGTGCCTTGTTGGCTGAGAGAAGTCAGTGCTGCGACAACCAGTGAGAGACTGTTAGCAAAGGGGTCACTACTGTAGCAAAGGGGTCACTACTGTACTGCTACAAGAAGATTTCATTTTCTTGACAGCTTCGAACACCAAATCCAATTGAGTAATTTGTCTTTGTTCGTGGTGACATGAAAATTAGGCCTGCACAGGTCTACTTAAGAACTTAAATGGCATGGGGTTGAAGCAACGAATGGGCTGGGATTAGGCCTTCCAGATGTAGACCGGAGTTGGAGTTACAAGATAGAACTCGAAATTCAACTCGATTCAGGACTCGGATTGAGGGATGACTCACGGGTCGACAAATCAATTCAAGCCATGTTTATGGTTTTTTTAAAAAAATTAAAATCAACTCTAATCAAATTCTATGTTGACGAACTGTTTCTTTTTCTTAACTGTTTTTTGTAAGCTGATATTCATTAATAAATGATAGAATATCTGAAAAGAATGGGAAAAAAGAAATAGTGAAGACCAATTATTATGAACACTAAGATAAATCTTGAGTACAATAGACACAAACAAACGAATAAAAACAACAAGGACAAACAGATTTTTTCTTTGATTGTTTGTCTAAAAGCAGACAACGTGCATGAATCTCCAGAATTTGTAGATCAAATTCAGCCAGCTTGTAATATATATATTTTTTTTTAGTTTAATACGGATGTCCGGACCAGCTTATAATATTTTATTTGCACATGATTTAGAACTTTTTATTTTTTATTTTTTTAAATAAATGCAATTAAATTTATTTACATGAATTTTGATATTGCTTAACTATTGACACGAAGCTAGAGAGAATTCAAAAAGAAAATTGTAATGAATATCTTTCATTCTTTCTCCAAAGTTTGGTAGAATCCAAGAATCTTCAAGTGACTTTAAAGTTAAATGGAGTTATCTTAATTACCATTCAGATCAAAGGTTTCTTTTTTTTTTTCGAAGTTTAATGGTGACATAACAGGTGAATTTTAAAAGCAAAAAACCAAATCAGTGGGTATTTTGTTTTAACTTTAAAAAAGTAGAAAGCCGAAAATCAATATTTGAAAAAGAAAGCAAAATAAACTTAAAAAAATTATCTAAATGGATGCTCCGATTGTTTAGCATGTTTGAAAGTATGGTTACGATTGTTTTTTAATCAGAAATATATCAAAATAATATTTTTTTATATTTTTTAAAAATAATTTTTGATATCAGCGCATTAAAATGATTTAAAAACACAAAAAAAAAATTGAATCAAATAAAAAAAATTTAAATTTTTTTAAAAATATTTTTAAAACGCAAAAACAAACAGGCACTTAAGCTTTTGTTGAAACTTGCACGACTTTTTCATCACACTTACACTTGTATTAAATCATAACACATTTTTTAAAAACAAATAAAAAAAGAGAGTTTAGGATGGTTTTTTGGGTTATTGGTAATTAAGAAAAAAGTGAACTTGTTTGAAGAATGTTTCCAAGGATGAAACAAGGTTTGTTGTAATTATAGTTGTCTAATCCTATATGAAAATTGGTCTGAAAAAAAATAAAGAAGGTTGAGTTCACTTGGTCAATGAGTTAGTCCACGGATCATAAATTAATTGTTTTTTTTTTATCAAAATATTGTTTTTTTTATTGATGTTATATCAAATCTAAATTGGATTTTACTTAGGCCTCGTTTGTTTGTTGGAAAGTAGTTTTTTTTTTTTTAAAATGAATTCCGAGAAAGTGAATTATTTTTCGATGTTTGGTAGTGTAATGAAAAATAAGTTGGAAAACACTTTCCAGTATTTGGTTATGCCATGAAAAATGAGCTGGAAAATAACTTATTAATGTTTTATTTTTTTTCAAGTTTATTAAAATAATGAGGAACAAATCTTAAAAATTAAAAAGTTGAATGAGAATGAAATTGAAAAAAAAATATAATTTCATAAATTATCTCAAATAAAATAAATAATAGAGATCAAATCTAAAAAATAAAAAAATTGAAAGATGAAGAAATTAAAATAATAATAACTAACATTTCATAAATTATTTCAAATAAAATAAGTAACAATCAAAAGAACAATGACCAAATTTGATAGATAAAAAATGATAAGGGAAAAGCAAATAAAAAATGAGTACCAAAGTTAATATAAAAATTAAATTCTAATGGATGAAATTGAAAAAAAAATATTCAAAACAAAATATATATAGTAATCAAAAGTTTGAGGACCAAATTTGATATAATCAGCAAATAATATGACATTTCTAAATTTTTCACAACTTCCGGAAAGTGTTTTTCGCCCATAATAAAAGAAAAATACTTTCCTGAAAACCAAACCAAATTTTTCTTTAATTGGAAAATATTTTCCGTTGACTAACTTTTCTAATGGCAAACAAACACAGGAAAATTTGAAAAGTGGTTTCCCGGAAACCACTTTCCAAAAAACAAACGCATCCTTATCAATCACTTCATTAAAAACCTTTAATTAATATTTTATCAAATTTAATTAGAAATTCAATTCAAATCAAGTTAAAATTTTATAGTTTGTGAGACTAATCTACCCAAGTATCGAACCGGATTTGATAATTATAGTTGTAGAATGAGCTTATGAGGTTCAAGAAACATTAATCCAAATCCAAGAAAACATATCCCAGTCCAAAACATTATGCAAGACGGTGTGTTAGTGATTTGGCTGGAAAAGTCAATGCTAAATGTTTAAAGTATGGATATTATTTTTAAAATTCATTTAAAAATATATTAAAATAATTTTTTTATTTTTTAAATTTACAATAAAAAAATATTAAAAAAACCCAAGAATGAACCTTAGCGATAAACTCCCTCCTAATGTGATGATAAATACTCGAATGCAGTGTTGAAGCACAATAATTTACAAGCAACCTAAAAGCCCCAAGGAATTAAATGGCAATATTTAAGACAGCCACCCAATCTGGGGAGAGAATCTGAGAAGAGTTCATTCACATATGATGATAATGGTTATCAAAAATTAAAAACAAATCTGATCATACTATGCCCCCATTAATTATTACCACTCCTCTCTCTCTCTCTCACGTGGTAAAACTAACTGAAGAGGCCAGGCCAAGCCAAGCCAAGCCTTCATGTAATGGTTCAATGGCTTCTTAGTCAAGTTGTAAGAAAAGATTGTGGCAATGTTAGAAAATCTAAAGCGGGCAACAGGGCAGGGCAGCAGCAGTAGCTAGCAAAATATGCACACCAATAAATAAAGCACCAAAAGAGAGAGTGAAGCCTTGCAAGCACCACGCTCTCTCTGCCACTCTATCTAATTTGCTTCTACTCCCTCACTCTCCCTCCCTCCCTCCCTCTCTCTCTCTCTCTCTCTCTCGCCCTGAAATAGATGAAGCAGAGCCAGAGAAATCTAATGTGCACCCAAAGCTTTTGATGAACACCCCCCCTCTCTTTCCAAAGACTGAGCCTTGTTGTTGTTGTGTGACTTGTGTCTCCTAACTTACTCCGCTCAGAGACTTAGTGAGACTCATTTGTTCTCTCTCGTTTTTCTTTGTTCCTGTGTGTGATTTTTCTTTTTCAACTAAAGACCCAAAAGAAAGAACAGAGAAGAATCCATTGTGGGAGTTCTTGTAAATTTTAGCTCCTTCTCTCTGTTTCTCAGATCTACCAGCCAGCTACCCTTTTTTCTCTTTCTAGTGCTGTACCTTTGTGTTTGTTTTACTTGAGTGGAAAAATATGAGTAAAGAAGAGTTCTTGAAGATCCAGGTACCCATTTTCTCACTTCTTTCTTTACCCATTTTCTTCAATTCCTTTGCTCATCTTCACTCAAGCTTGTGTTTTTTCCTTTGGTTTTCTTCTTGCTTTAGAAAATCTTGATTCTCTTTCGTTCTATCTTATTTTGTAACTCATTATATTAGCAAGCTTGTCAATTAGCATATTTTTTTGTTGCTTTATTTTCGATCTCTCTTTTTACTTTGCTTGTGCATGCAGACTTGCGTTCTCAAAGTGAATATCCACTGTGAGGGATGTAGACAGAAAGTCAAGAAAATACTGCAGAAAATTGATGGTATTACTTCCATTTCTAACATATCTAGCTAGCTCCATTCCCTATACTCTCTTGAAATTGCTACATATCTGTTTTCTTGATTTGGATACTCAAATTTTGATTTTTTTTACCCGTTGGAGGACTGATTTTTCTGTCTCAAGTTCTCCCCAATCCTCTTTCATTGCGCATTATTTCTTCTAGTTGATTGTTTTTGGGGACATGGTTTATTTCAGGGGTTTTCACTATAAAAATAGAATCGGAGCAAGGGAAGGTAACAGTTTCAGGTAATGTAGACCCGGCTGTACTGATAAAGAAACTTGCAAAATCAGGTAAACATGCTGAGCTTTGGGGTGCCCCAAAGGGAAACAACAATAACCAGAACCAGACAGCCAACCAGAACAAGAACATGCAAATTGATAATGGCAAAGGAGGTAACAACAACAAAGGCCAAAAGGGTAATAACCAAAACAATAACCACCAGCAGCCCAAAGGTGGCCAACCAACCCCTCAGCAAATCCAATATCTTCAGCAGCAGCTACAGCACATGAAAGCATCGCAAGATATGAAAATGCCTCCTAACCAGCAGCAGCAGCAGCAACAGCAGCAACAGAAAAGTGTAAAATTTGCACTTCCTGAAGATGATGACATAACTGATGATGAGTTTGATGATGAGTTTGATGATGAATATGATGAAGATGAGCTTGATGATGAGATGGATGACCCTCGACATGCATTTAGTAGGATGAAGCAAATCATGGGTAATGGCCATCAAGGTCCTAATAACATGATGATGAATGGTATACCGCCCCAGCTCCCGAACGCCCAAAAGGGTGCTCCAAATGGTGGTGCGAATGGTAAAAAAGGTGGTGCCGGCCCTGCCGGGGGAGGCGGTAATGGAGCTGTGCCTGTTCAGATAAATATGGGTGGCGGTGAGGGTAAAAATGGAAATGGAGGGAAAAAAGGTGGTGGTGCTGGTGGGGGAGGAGGTAATAATGGAAGTCAAAATCAAGGTGGCAAAAATGGTGGTGGAAAGCCACAAGATGGCAAAAATGGTAATAATGGAGGTGGTGCCGGTGGTAACAAGAACAATGGTGGTAATGGTAACAACATGCAAATGAATGGGGGTAAAAAGGGAAATAATGGGGTTGGTGGTGCTCTGAATGATGGATTTCAGAAAGTGGGTGGACCCCAAGTAAACATGGGCCAAATGGGCGGCATGCCCATGGGCCAAATGGGCGGCATGCCCATGGGCCAAATGGGCGGCATCCCTGCAGTGCAAGGTCTGCCAGCTGCGGCTGCCATGGGTGGTGCAGCCGGTGGTGGCGCTAATGGATACTTTCAAGGAGCTGGACCGGATCTCCTACCTGGTAACCCATACCAGCAGCAGCAGCAGCAGCAGCACATAGCAGCAATGACAGCAATGATGAACCAACAAAGGGCCGCCATGGGTGGTGGTAATGAGAGGTTCCAGCCCATGATGTATGCTAGGCCCCCACCTGCTGTAAATTACATGCCTCAACATCCACAGCCACATCCATACCCGTATCCGTATCCATACCCGCACCCGCACCCGCACCCAAATGGGAACGATCAATATACCAACTTTTTCAGTGATGAGAACACCTCAAGTTGTAATGTTATGTAAAGGCTCGCAGCTGCTGGTGGTGGTGGTTCAGGTTATAGATTCAACCAACTTGGAGGGACTAGAAAGTTATGAATGCCTATACATGCATGAAAATGGGTTTTCATTGTAGTTTTAATATTTTTTCCTCTTTGATTTTTTCCCTTTTTTATATTCTGTTTTGGTCCAAGTGGAATTAGGGTTTTTAATTATGACCAAAGGGGGAGTAACTATAGATATAATATATATATATTAATATATTTTGAAGTTTCTAGGAGTAGTAGACTCTTCCATGGAGCTGTTTATATGTTCTTATTATATATTGCAAAACAAAAATAAGATATAAGATAAAGGAGGAGGAGGAGGAAGGATGATGATGGAGCTACAAAGAAAAAACTCCTCTGCCTCCTCTTCCCCAATTCTTCCCCACTGTTTTAGACTTCACAGTGCCCCACCACCCCTTTTGTCCTCTTGCATTTATCGAACTGTTGTTTCAACGCCAGTGATCCTCATCATGATCTCGTGAGAGGTGGGCCTCACCCTAGGAGTTTGGTTATTGGAGGGGTGGGCCCACACGTCATTTATCTAGGGTATCGGACCCTACTCGTAAACACCGGAACTAGGTGCCCCTGGTAAAACAAGATTATTATAATGGAATCGTATTTACCTGAGAGTGTATATTACAGCAACTTTTTACTGGATCCTATTTTGAAAATATTATTAATTTAATGCTTTCTTAAACTAAGAACATTTCTTATGAGTATTCAGTTCTCCCATGAGTGTTTTTGTATTGTGTTAGTAGTAGTTCTCATGGTGGTCGGAAAAAAAAGAGATTATAGGAAAAGATGGGTTGCGGTTTGTTTTTACTGTAAAAAATAGATTTAAATTGTGGCATCTCGAACACCACACGCTGCACCCAATGCCAAACTGAGCTATATAAATCATGCAGCAGCAGGCGCACCCATTATTGAGGGTCAAGGATTCGAGCCATGTTCACATGGTTCTGGTGGGCATGCTCCCCACTCTGCGAATGCCAAATTGAAGAGCATGAAGACGAAGACAAGCAGATTGCCTCTTCATTTTTGAGAAATCGAACGGCGTTGACACGAGTTCTGGTAAATGTTTCTGTGTAGTCTTATCAACAGGAAGAGCATCAAAACATGCCCATCCCCACCCATCATGTGTCGTATTTGTCACTGATGATAAAATGGGGTCGTCAATAATAGAGTTAAATAAAGAAAGGGAAAAAAAAGGAATTCTTACACCTCTGTCTAATCAGACAGTGAAAGTGATAGATATGAGGGTCCCTATACATACTTTGATCAAAAGTACTTCTCTGTTTTCCTGGACTTTTGCTTCCATCTACGATTTTCTCTCAACAGTATGTTTTTATATTCTTTTTAATTTTATTTATTTTTTTAAATTTATTTTTTTGTTATTTTTAGGTTGATATGCTGATATTAAATATAATTTTAAAAAAATAAAAAAAATATCATTTTAATATATTTTTAAATAAAAAACACTTGAAAAAACAATTATAACTACACTTTCAAATAAACTCT
>Ga0307515_10013121_pt1 | contig 15509 bp, 21 predicted proteins | sample 17_EM_MG_FD_194513 | JGI IMG/M metagenome (GOLD analysis project Ga0307515, IMG submission 194513) | Populus trichocarpa ectomycorrhiza microbial communities from riparian zone in the Pacific Northwest, United States - 17_EM | ecosystem: Host-associated > Plants > Roots > Unclassified | place... | reverse complement strand
GTACATGTGGCCATGCACTGCGAGGTTCGGAAACCAAACCTTCGCTCTGCCAGCCTTGCCGGGGAAAAACGGCTTTCGGCTTGAAACCGGCATCCTTCCCGCCTTCCACTCTCCAGGGACCTTTTTTGTGGATGCTCCTCGTGGGGAAACTACATCACTCTGCCTGTGCAACTCTGCCCATGCATCGAACACTCCGCAGCAGCTGTCTGAAAACAAGGTTGCCGCGGGTTTTTCTTGCACACACGAGGGCTCGCCGTTGTACCCGCACCTTCTCGTCCAACCGGAGCTGTAACGCTTATCCCTCGTGGCGCACAAGGACGACTGCGAACCTAGCCGGCGCTTAGGTGCCCTTTGTTTTTTGTCCTTTCTTTTCCTCTAGGTCCCAACCTGCATTCTCCCTTCAGTCTCAGAAACTGAATAGACTGGATCAGGCCCACTTGGTCGGAAAATTGACGCACATATGATGGAGAGTATGACGAAGATGAGTCAAACGCATTGATAACGTTTCCGTTTTGCCGCTGTTTTGGATATGGCATCGGCCGCACGCCCCAGCCGTGATTCCGCGTTAGCGAGGATGGATGTGGAAAAATGGTGAAGACCGCTTGGGTGAATTGGATTATGTGGTATAATGCGGATCACCCTTGATTGAGAAATTTGAGTTTTCTTTGGCGAGACGGCCCCAAGAACTGCCGGGACAGGGTCGCCAGCATGCTGAAATTAGAGGCTGGATATGCGGATCGGCCTCTGCAATGTCGTGTCTTGCAATGCCAAATGGCCGGAGCAATGGAGAACCCAGCTTCCGCGACGTGGACGTGTTGTTTTTTATGACAGCCGTAGCCTGCCTTGTTCGGACAAAAGGGAACAAGCTTGTTATATCCTCGTCAGCATTGGGCATTGGGTGGTTGTAAAGCACTGCCATGATTTGGTTTTTCATCGAGGGGTCAGGCAACGCAAAAAAAAAACGCCTGATAAGCCGAGTGACGTTGCAAATAGTTTCACTGTTCTGTTCACGAGATTGACCGCTCACAGAGCACCGGATCGCCGTTGGCCACGGAGGGCAGTATAAAAAAAGTGGCAGTTGAATCGGCCGTGCGTCTGGCCACACGGAGTGAGGCGCGGGAAACTCGTCACCGATAAGCTAACTGAGATTTTTTTTTGGGTTGTAATAGATGATGGCCGAACTCGGGTGAGAAGCGCGCTTGTAGGTCCGTTTCCATGGACCTCAGACGGTCAAAAAACATGGAGTAAATAATAACAAAATATTACATAAAATAGATTGCAAATTACGCAATGGCCGCCCTGCGAATGAAGAGATCGGCAACCGGCTTCTGGACGGCTTCTTCTGGACGGCTCTGGGCGGCTGAGTGGATGATGGCATGATGGCGGGTGGGTGGGTGGGGTGGGCGGGTGTGTGGCCCTGGGAACTGAAACCGAACAAGGGGCGGGAAGAGGGGCGGCTCGCCGTCGTCGTGGAACGTTGCACGACATCAAGCGCAGGGCCGTCCGATTGTGTTGAAGGCAAATGGCCCACCCGACAACGTATTCAAACCTTTAATTAAGCGGACGCCCAGTGCTTGGCCGCACGACGCCGAAACAGGCCTCAGACTCATCCGCTGCTGCTCGCTGCTGGTCGCCGAGGACCCCAGATCGCCTCTGGTACACTCTCGAGCATTGCCATCGCCGTTACTATCGTCGAGCGCGTGCGTCCGTGCCTGTTCTCTTGAAAGAGAGTAACAGCGGCCCAGCGGCTGCGCCATTAGCAGGCAGAGCCACACCGAGCGAGTCGGTTGGCGGTTGGCGTTGGCGGGGCAGACAGGCAGGCGGCCGTTACGGCTTCATCCTTGCTCTCACTCGCCCCAAAAACGGGCGTCCCTGCTTTCTTATTCGCTGCCCCGCAAGAAATAAAAATTGGTCGCGGTCCGCTTCCCGTCCTCCACTTGCTCCCGCTCCCCCACCATCCACCACCCACCACCACCCGCCCACTCCCACCGTCCTACAGCCTTGACGCTCCGCCAGGTGTCTTCTTTCTTCTCCAATTACTCATCATCGTAATCTCAATATTATGTGCGTCTTCCTCTCTTCTCTGCCAGCCCCTCTTACGCCCCTCTTACGCTTCTCCTTTTAGAATGTCCGCAGACGCCATCAAATCTCGCGTCCAGTTCTGCTCAGACGTTAGAGTCCTCAGCGACTGGGCTGAACGAACCGGTCTCCCACTCCCCACCTCGGCAGCTGCTCTTTCCAACAACTACACTCGAGCGCACAACTGGCTTTTGCAACTCAAGTAAGTCTGAGCTGTCCCCTCGCTAGGCAACGCGTTTTCTCATCGCTCATTCCTGTAGGTTCCAACTTATCTCTAAATGCAAGTGGCGCGACGCCCCCAATGGCGATGCTCGCCTCTTAATGTCTCTCTGTGCGCCGGGCGGTGACTGCCCTCTGGTCTTGCCACACGCCGCCTCGTCGTTCTTCTCTCCGGATCGCCTTCAAGCCTTCGTTGCGCAGACTGCTACCTTTTCTTTGTGTCGGCATAACGTCCCACCAATCGCAGACATCTTGTATCTCTTGCAATGTCTCATTCCTGGCCTTTTGACCATCGATCTTGCCGAACACGTCCCAGGTCAAGGCAACTTCACAACCTCAAGGGGACTCCCTCCCGTAGAGTGGGTCGACGCCAACCGCGACAACCTCCTTGCGATCTTTGGCACCCAGCACTATACCCTCCTGCGGACCGCTGCTGCCACGAAAACCGCGGCCTTTCATGTTACCTGCTCAAAATAATCAACGTACCCTACTATCGCCTCATAAAACCCCCGCCTGAAGTACTCAATTAATAATTCGTTGGCTTTTATTTGCCAACCCCCAATTCGCAACCAATTCGCAACCAATTCGTTCACCCCACGCGTCACGATGTACCAAACTTACCCCTCTTGCAAACGTCTAGCTCGTGAATATCAGCAACTCGTGTATTATCCATTCCTCATGTCCCATAACGTTCCTACCCTCCCCACCCAATCCGCGTGCCCACCGCGCATACTTTTTATTTGTTTTATATTTCGTTCGAACCCATCCCTGTATCTGGTCTCTTGACACTACCCCCAAAATTACTTCCCCGCTCCATACTATAATACCGTACCCAGCCCCAAGCCCATTCGCGACGGCCGCAAAAGGAAACCTGGTGCTTCTTTGCCGTCGCGAGTCTTCTAGTTGCCGGGCACACACCTCCCTCACATGAAGTATGTTCCTAGGCTAGGCATGCAATGCAAACACGTTGAAACGGCTCTGTATGATGATGAGAAAACCTACCTCAGTTGCCAAGGAGAAGTCCGGCGGCGAACAATCCCCGTGCTTTGCAAGTGCCGACAACTTGAATTTAACCGTCCACCAGCTATGGTTCAGCCGCAGGTCCCTCCGATTCAAACGCCATCCACGCCTAACTGGTGCGCCGGGGGTTGGGGGGTGAAGGAGCATCGATCCGATCACCGATCATAGGTAAACGGATCGGATCGATATAGTCACAATAGAGGCGTTTGCCGTGATCCTCCCGACTCCCCTTCCCTTTTGTCCCACCTTCCGCTTCCTCGAACAAGTCAGCCTAACGCAAACACTAGTTTATTGCGTGGTCATAAGTGTGTTCCTGCGTTTCTTCTCTCCTCATCGACGATCTCGATTCGGTCCGCCGCCGTCCCGAACGAGATTGCAACGCAATCCGGGTGGGCTTCCTGGCCCTTTTCTTTGCCGCAATGCCTGTTTACTGTTGCCTGCCACAAGGAAAACGCTAAACCTTATGCAAACTGTCAAGGAAATGAACAGCAGCCAACCAGGTTACTTTCGTGTGCCTTGGTCTACTTGGAATGGAATCCGAAGAAGCCTTCTTTTGCCATCCATGAGGGTCAACATCCCACCCCATCCGACGGGAGTCACACATGGGACATTGCCCGCACCGTTGGGGCCGACGATATTGTCTTGTTTGCACGAGACTCCTTCCGTTCTTCCGTAACTGCCTCCGCCAATGCAATGTACTCCTCTTGTTGGTCATTCAGGTTCGCTCCAGATACCGGCACGGGCTGAGGGCTGACCCACTGTGTCCACGAAAATCTTTTCGAACCTTCGTCGACCATGGTCTGGATCGTGTATGCATCGCCGCTCCCTTCATCTCTCATGTTCTCACTCCAGTTGTTACTGCCTATGACCACTAAAAGGGGGCCTCTGTACCTCCCAGGATCATGTGTCGCGCGCAGAAGAGCGCGAGGTGGGCTTCCAAGGTGACAGAAGGACCAGTGTGATTGGCAGCCGGTCGTTCGACCACCAATTGCAAAGGGTTGTGGGTTAGGCAAATCAAACCCAAGCGCGTTCTCCGCATCTTTCCTGTGATCATGCTAGGAAGGATAAAAAAAAAGCTTGATTCTTCGGAACATCCGCCATTCTCCCTCGCGTCTGTCCAGCATGTACTTCGTCACTCCGACCCATCCCCCTCTCAACGTACCGCGGCAACGACACAGCCCGCACGAAAGCTACGCGAAAACCCTAACCGGCCTCATGCCTGCAGAGCATGTCCGTTGCGGGGGATTCGGCTCCTCCCGTTGGAGATCCTTACCAGTCTGGGTCTTACAGAGTCATTTTTCTGGTCGTTGGGCCCAATTGGTAGTCCCAGTCATCGATAGGAGGGTTGAGAGGTACGCGATCGAACACTGCGGTTCTTTGCGCACATTGCTAAAGCTTCCCTTATGGAAAAATCTGCCATCAAACGTTGTGAGACATGTGGCTTCTTTTATTCAATACACAGGCGTGGCTTCCGTGGCGCATACCTTCGGGGACTTTGGTTACAGTGGTATATATACGACCCTTTAAGCCGGGTGAGTTGGCCCCAACGGAACCATATCAGGTCACTTCTCCGTCCTTTAAGACTCGCCTATCACAGTACCTGACCTCCTAATAAAAGAAGGAGTCGCCAAACCCCAATCCAATCACACCACCACACCTCCCTCCATGTGCAAATTCCGTCGCGTTTTGAGCATCTACCTTACCTGCCGACACCAAATTCCGCGACCCGAAGAGTCTGTTAGTGGTTTCCACAATCCCTCCTCGCCACTCTTTCTGATGTCGAAACAGATCGATTGCCACCAAACGGACTGCAAATTTAGTTCTCAACATAATACAGCTCCTCATGATTGCAGAAAAGACTGCTTCCAGTAGTATGTAACTTTCTTAGCCTTTTTCGACAAACGCCACTGACGCACCCATAAAGTCACCAGTTCCCCGAAAGTTTCAGTACGAATAGCCGTTCCTTTCCTTCTCTTGTCCACGTGCTCACAGTTTTCCAGCTGAATACCTAGAACGTTTTTGCCCTACCTGCGCAGCGGCGCGCAAGAGGTAGTGTGTAATTTGATGGCTACAAAACCGTAGCATTGGCCTGGTTGCTACAAATGCTCAAGGACTTGGTTTGCTGTCATCGACTGTTATCTTATTGACATTGCTTAATGGAGGTCTGTGGTCTTCTCATGACTTACTTACTGTAGTCTAAGGTCCGAGAATCTTAGTCTTATTCGGCGTCTAATCGGAACGCAGGGACGCGTTTGAGGTTAATAGAGAGTTTTAGACTTAAAGATATTGTCTCTCTCCGAACGCAGAGCTAGGCTGCGTGTTGTCCATCTCCGTCGTTCCGCTTTTGAGGCGTGGACCAGGTCAGGTACGAGATCACATACAAAGGTTCCGGAACGGCCCGCGGGGGCGCCCCCGAACCATATGGCCTGGTCACGGGGCGGCAGTTAAGCCTTAAAGGTAAGGTTTAAGATTAGTGTACTGACAGCAGGGTATAGGGCCTTGACCGCACCATGGCACCATGACGGATTTCATGAGAAATACTCAATGCGTGTTCGTCATTGGAATACATTGTGTACCCGGCACATTGCGAATTTCAAACTAGGACGAATAAATTCGAAGAATGAGGCCGTATTACAGTGACGTTGTGATCCGCTAATTGACAGTATGCAAAAGAGGCAGGCTCCCGTTGATCTCAATTCCGTTAAGCGCGGATACACGTTTTGTACACGTTTGAATGGGAAGACGGCCAGGTCGGGTGCAAGTACCGTCGAAGAGAATGAGCATCCACGCGCCTCAATCGCTGTCACGCCCCCCGCGCGATATATTCTGCGGGGAACAAAAGTCTCTTGCGCGCGCGGCAGGTTGCATCTGATCTCAGCGCTCACTTCCCAATTCATGTCCCTTGACATTTCCTTTATTCCTCAGTCCCACGAATGCTCGGACCCGGATGGTCCCCGGAGCTCATTCAGGTGCAGTCTCTGCTCTGGGTCTGGAAGCCGGTGGTGGTGCGAACATTGTCGCGAGTTGCGATTAGATGTCCACTTCTACGATGGACACATCGGGGTGGGTCTAAATATATCGACCCGCCTGTTTCGCGGGTCCGTTCCTATCTCCGATCGTATGCGGCCCAGACAGTTTCTCAATTCTCTCACCTCCGTTTTCCAAAGGGCGGAAGGCGCCCGTCTGCCCGTATGCAAATCAGGAAGGCTTCCCTGCACGTTGTACACTAGATAGCCTTCAGACTGTGCCCTCATCCCTGGATCTTGAGTCGTCATGGGGGAGATCTATTTGAGGCGCGACTCCCGAACTCGCGAAGTGGCCGAGAGCTTAGGGTGGCTCCTCCAACGGACCTGCGGGCATGGTGCATGGAGCAGAAGACCATCAGGAGCACATCGAGGACCCAAGTGGACGTATGTGGTCTCATTCACTAGCAGCTTCTCAACCTCTTCATGTGCATGTGCATGTGCCAACAGACCGTCCTTGTGTCCTGTGTTCTCATCCTGCCAGGTCCCGTACGCTAGGCCCGTTGAAGTCGCCACCTGTTGGGTCCTATATGTAATTCAAGCTTGAATATTTCCTTTGAGAGAAGCCAGATCACAGGGCCACGCGTGCTGCCTTGCTTGTCACGGTGCACGGTCCGCTTTTGTCCCGCACCCGCGACAATGGACTCCTCGGACCAGTGGCTCTTTCCTCTCTCGGCACTCAGGGATACTCCATCGGAGATACCCCTTCAAGAAGAAATGAGTAGGCGGCAGAAGGGCATCGACTGGCTCTTCCGTGTTGGTGTCAGTCTCGGAATGTCCGTCTCGTAGGCCTATGGCGTCACACTTGCTCATCCTTAACGTACAGGGGCCTAGGTCCATGTCTCACAGCCGCAGCCTTCTTCCATCGTTTTTATATGCGACGCATGATGGAGGATTACCCAGAGAAGGAAAGCGGGGTCACTGTCAAACACCAGGAATCATTGACACAGCTCCCTGAATAGGAAATTGCAGCTACTTGCTTATTCCTCGCGTCCAAAACTGAGGAGAATGGAAAGCGAGTCGAGGATATCGCTGCGTTTGGTTTGTGCAAGATATATGGCATAGAATCTCCAAACGAAGTTTTACAATCAAAGGCAGAAGTATGTCGGACTATTTCGTAACCTCCCGGACTCATGCTGTGCCATGTAGGAGGTGAAGCGGTGGGAGCAATTAGTTCTCACTTACGAGGAGGTCCTTCTTGAAGTTCTTTGCTTCGACTTCGATATCATCCACCCTCACGCGTCTGTTGCCGACATACTCAGAACGTATGAAGTGGAGGATCCTGAGTTAATTGCCGCAGGCCTCGATACTGCCTTGATTGAGTGCGTCTGGTCAGTGGCGCATGACACTTATCGAACACCACTCTGTGTTCTCTTCTCTCCTCGTATAGTCGCTTGTGCTGCTGCCATATATGGACAATGCCTTGCCGAAGGTCCCGGTTCCCCTACAGTAGACGATAGACTCAGGAATTCCTCTGGATCTGATCTTCCGTGGCGTTCATCCCTCAATTTGACAGAGAATGACCTCCCTTCTATCGCTGGTGAGTGTTGCTCGATTGCACGGGCTTCCTCGCCGACCCTTCGCAGCGGCAACCGCAATTCTCTGCCAATTCTATGGGGCACAAAATGCCAAAAACCACCGTCATTTCGATCCCAGTCCATACAAAGGAGTAAAATCTCCTGTTAACCTCTCCTATTGGGAACCTATCCCCGTGCTTTACGGGACCCAACCAAATGGCAACGATTCTCCAGCAGGGCCGCTCACGGATGGAAGCCAAACGCCAGCACATCGTTCAACTCAAAACGCCACTACTCCTTTGCGTTCTGTCTGGCCTTCTCCCGCTCATGATTGTACCTCAGTCCGTGGAACCCCTGCCGGCTCGCCCAGCCCCCAAGTTCGGCAGTGATAAAGGCGTGATTGAATGTATCCATAACTTCGATCCAATTTAATTGTAGTATTTACACTTTCACTGAGTGTGTTTGAACTAAGACGCGCTATGAACCAAATAAACTGACGTTGAACCCTCACACAGACCATGGATGGCGTGCCTCCGCCCGAGGAGGACTTCTCGCAGCTTTCGATCAGCGAGAGGCTAGCTCACAAGAACTGGAAAGCGCGTGTAAACGGCTATGAGGCCCTAGTCAAGAAATTCCAGGCGACAACTTCAGACAACGATCCCGCCTTCCGGCCGTACACGAGCAATCCCGAAACCCTGAGGAAGATCGTCAACGACGCAAATGCTGTAGCGCAGGAAAAGGGCGTCGAGTGCCTGATTGCCTTCGTTAAGTTCGCAGGCGAGACGGCAGCACGGACCCGCGAAGCCGTCATCCCTGCTCTGGTGGACAAATGTCTGGGATCGACAAGAGCAGCTACTAAGACTAAGGCTATTGAGCTTATTCTTGAATACGTTGCAGTCGAGAATGGGGCCGCCGCGATAGTGGTGCGTCTTTTGGAGCGGGTGGCGTTGTTGCTGCAAAGCTGATGCACCATCAGGAGGATATCCTACCCGGTCTTAGTGCTAAGCAACCAAAGACAGTTGCAGGATCCGTTGCTGCTCTTAAAGAGATCATTCGGTGAGACTCCACATCCCTGACAATAACAAATTTACAAATGACCTTCGAATTACAGTCTATACGGTCCTGTTGTTTGTCCACCAAAATCTTTATTCAAAGCTATTCCCAAAATATTCGCTCATAGTGACAAGACTGTCCGAGCTGAAGGGCAGCTTCTCGTTCAATCACTCTACAGCTATGTCGGCGATGCGATTCAACCAGCAATAGCGGAGCTCAAACCTGTGCAAGTCAAGGAGATCAACGAGGCTTGTGAGGCTCTCAAGGGCGAGGGCAAAAAGCCAGGCTCGGTTAAGCCTGAACGATTGACAAGGGCGGGTGCAAGGGAGAAAGAAGCTCAAGAACTAGCCGGTGGAGGAGATGAGGATGACGGACCCGCGGAGGATGAGGCGCCTGATCCGTTGCAGTTCATGTCAGAAGTGGATGTCGTCAAGAAGTTCCCGGAAGGTCTTTACACCAATCTCTCGTCATCAAAGTGGAAGGATCGAAAAACTGCTTTGGACGATCTCGCTGCTGTTCTTACACCCCTCCAAAAGATACAAGACGCCCCCCCCGAATTCGGTGAACTTTGCAAAGCTCTCGCTGGTCGCATGACGGACGCCAACATCATGTGTGTTATTGCGGCTTGCCAGTGTCTTGAAGGTCTCGCAAAAGGTTTGGGGACACCTTTTGCCCGCTATCGGGAGGTGGTTGTCACACCCATGCTAGAGCGGCTAAAGGAACGGAAACAAAACGTGCAAGATGCCATTGGAAACGCTCTAGACGCCGTCTTCTCTACGGTTTGTCAGTCATAAGTTACCGGGCTATTCCCTGAGACCTCTACAGGTGACCTTCCCCGATATTGTACCAGATATCATGCCTCAGCTCTCATCAAAAAATCCGCAAGTAAAGGAAGGATCTGTGAAGTTTCTTCACCGTTGTATGTCGACAACAAAGGTGCCACCCACGGCCCCGCAAATCAAGGGTCTGTCCGAGGGGCTTGCAGGCTTACTTGACGATGGCGCCGAACCAGTACGAAATGAAGCGGCCCACACCTTAGGTGTTCTCATGAAAATCGTTGGCGAGCGGGCGATGAACGCAGTCATGGAGAAATTGGACGACATCCGAAAAGCGAAGGTCAAGGATTCTTTCGACAAGGCCGTAGTCAAATGTAAAGCCGGCGCGGGTGGTCCTCCTCCGCGTGCTGCTACGAAAGCGCCAGAACCACCCAAGGTTTGAATTCCACGTAACTGTCTTTTCATCGGGTATTTACCGCTGCCCACAGAAAAAGGCCCCAACTTCCAAAGCCAAGCCAGTGGAAGATTCTGGTGGTGAAGATGGACCAGTACCGAAACAAACCACTAAGCAGCCTGCACGTCTTCTGGTGAGCAATGTCGATCGACCTCGGGAGTGGCTTACCGAACGTCGTTTTAGACGAAGAAACCTCCTGGTGCTTCTGCCTCAGCGTCGGGACCTGCTGCTTCTACATCCAAGAAGCCAGTGCCAGCTGCCGGTCCTGCGGCCAAAAGCAAAGCCCCGCCCCCAGCTGCTGCAAGCGATACTTTCAAGTTTAAGCATACTCCAGAAGATGCAGAGGGCCGGATCGCTGAACTCATCCCAGATTCGATTCAAGCCGACTTCGGAGATGCCAATTGGAAGGCGCGTTTGGCCGCTCTGGAGGAGTTGACGACATGGCTGGAGGACGGCGTCGTGGACGACATCGACAGCGAACTTGTGGTGCGGTTCCTGATGAAGAAGGGGGCGTCTGAGAAGAACTTCCAAGTATCTGCCAAGCTCTATGGGGTGCTTCAGCTACTCGCAGAGCGGTCGTCCACTTTCGGAAGACCTTCTGCGGCGTTGACCATTGCACATATGGTTGAGAAGCTGGGAGATATGAAACTCAAGAAACCTGCAGGAGATACCTTGATAGTGTTCGCCGAAAAGACTTCACTTAATTTTGTTTTAGGACAAGGTGCGGCTGATCAACGGCGTCTAGCTTCTTGGACCTAAAACCCCGTCGTCTGTAGCCTACGAACCGCTCAGCAAACAGAAAGCACCCAAAGTCCTTGCCGACGCGACGACCTGGATGAAAGACGCGCTCACCGAATTTGGCATTGCCGGATTGTCCCTCCGCCCACTTATCGAACATTTGAAGGCCGCTTTGAAGAACTCGAATGCCGCCGTTCGAACTTCTGGCACTACTTGCCTAGTGACTCTTAAGATTTTCGCTGGTGTTGGTGCGTCTTCGAGCATGGTTGGTCGCTGTGTTGCTCATTGAGTTCCAGTCATCAAGGACTTTCTCGATGACCTTAATCCTCAACTTATGCAAACTATCGAGAAGGAATTTGAGAAGGTCGAAGGCCAAGCCGCACCAGTGCCGACCAGAACACAGGTAGACGTATCGTCAGTCCCCCAAACGAACGGAAAGGCTAAGGCTGGTGGCGACCCCATGGAAGAATTATATCCGAAAGTCGAGATTGACCGTTTACTCGTCGGTACTCCGATTCTCGCCAATGCAAAGAGCGACGCATGGAAGTCACGTAAGGAAGCCTTGGAGCAGCTACAGGGTCTCCTCGAAGCCAATAAGCGATTCAAACCTGCAATGGGTAGGTGACATTCCTCTGTCCAATGTCCTACTTACACGCAGCACACAGGGGACATCAGTCAAGTGCTTAAAGCCCGGATTCCTGACACCAACAAAGCAGTGCAGGCTTTGGCGCTAGATGTCATTGCGCGAATTGCAACTGGCATGGGCAAGCCGTTCGAAAAGTACACGCGACTTTACGTTGTCCCTATTGCCACGGTACTTGCCGACCAAAAGGCCCCAGTCCGGGCATCAGCCAAGGCAACCTTGACGGCAATTGCCACGGCGTGTGAAGGCCTCGAATCTTTGGTCAGCGGCCTGGCCTCTGCGTTGGAAGCACAGAACCCTCTACAACGGAGCGAACTATTGAGTTGGTTATCCGAGTGGTTGAAAGACCACCCAGCCCCACCATCTCTGGATTTGACTGCTTTCGCGGGTCCGGTTGTCGCTTGCCTCGATGATAAGAGTGGCGATGTTCGCAAGGGCGCGCAATCTATTCTGCCCTTCCTCATGCCCATTGTGGGATACGACGCACTTGTCAAAGAAACGAATAACCTCAAGCCTGCTTCTCGATCCACTGTTTTGCAATATCTGAAGGCAGCCAATTCGGCGAATGCCTCAGCTAAAGCAGAGGCACAGTCCCTAACACGTGCCGCACCCTCTAAAACTCAACAAGCGCCATCACGCCCTGAATCTGTGGCTCCGGAATCCGAACCCGAACGGGCCGGTTCTCGGATCGCACCGAAGGCGAAGCTAGGCCTTGGTTTGAAGCGACCTGCAGCCTCTGCCCCATCACCTGCACCGGCGCCGACTCCCACATCACATGCTTCCTCCAACGGTACGCCGGCGCCGTTCACCACTTCCAACCCAGATGCGAAGAGAAACAGGCTCGCCAAAGATGTTGGGCGTTGGACGATCGAATCAGGTCCTGTGCGTAAGGATTTGGCAGAGTTCTTGCAGACGCAGATGGAGCCCCACGTCTCCCGTGACATTTCGCAGTCCCTCTTCAGCCACGACCACAATGCCGTCAATGACTGGGTCGCTGGTATGACTGCTATAGCCGACTGTTATACCCACACCCTCGCAGGCGACGAGCGATATGGGCCTACAAGTGAGGATATGCGCGCAATCCTAATTGCCAACTCGGACCTCGCTCTGAAGTACTCCTGCCTACGAGTGCACGAAAATCAGTCGAACCTCATAAGCAAGGCACTGGATTTGGTGGAGGCGGTCGCCGCTCTTTTGGCTGAAGAAAGTTATCGCCTGGGGGACACAGAGGCGGCATGTTTCCTGCCAACTTTTATTCATAAGGTGAGCTTAGATGTACACTCGGTATGTGACCTGTGCTTATATAACATTTAGTTGGGTGACGCTCGTGAACCTGTGCGGGTGCGAGTTCAACAGCTCATCCAGGGACTGCCCAAGATCTACGCCTCCAGTCGCATTTTCCAAAGCTTACTTGAACATGGTATCCGCTCGAAGAATGCAAAGACCAGACAAGGCACCCTTGATGAACTCGCCCATGTCCTCAAACGTACGGGCTTGATTGCTTGTGAACCCGTGAAGGCATTCCCCGTAGTGGCTAGTCTCATTGGCGATAAGGATGCAGCAGTGCGCAAGTCCGCATTGGGAGTCCTGAGGTAAATGGTCAGCTACCTCTCTGTTTAAGATGCTGATGAGTTCCCAACACAGCGAGGCCTATGCACTCGAAGGCGACAAGATTTGGTCTCATGTCGGTGTTCTCAGCCCGAAGGACAAGAGCCAACTGGAGGAGCGTTTGAAACGAGTCCCAGGCCCCGACAAAGGGCCAGATTCTCCCCTTGTGGCCCCGCCTAAGAGTGCAATTGGCCGGCTGTCCATAGGCGGATCTCGTTCAATCTCTCCTGCTCCCTTATCTGCCTCACGCTTGGCAAGGCCAGTGTCGCCTCCACGTGCCGCCTCTCCTGCCCTTTCACAAACGTCTCGTACAACCTCACCTGCTCCAGCTCCTGGTTCTGGCCCAGGTACTCGACTAGCCGGCCCGGGTGCCATCGGGATTGGACGACCGAAAACCTTGCTACCCTCTCGACTTGGCCCAACTAGGGGGCGACCTGCTAGTATCGTGCAACGCCCAACGCCTGTCATCACCCATGCGGAGTACGCAGGACAACCCAAACAATACGAAACCAATGGTCATTCTACCACGCCCTCTACTAGTTATCCAGTAGACTCCGCAGAAGATGTCACCCTCGTGATCTCGAACATTTTGAGCAACGACCCGGGACGAAGTGTGGATGCGTTGAAGAAGATCCAGAAGGTCATGGAGGCGACTCCTGACAACGGTAAAGCCGATCCGAAATATCAGGACTTGGCAGAGCATACAGAGGGCTTGATTGAGACTGTGACTCTCCAAATGTCTCATGTCTTCGAGCACCCCGACGACATCCTTGATCCCGCGAACTTCAGACTGGCGAAGCATCTCATCCAAACTCTCAATGCCTTTTGTGACCACCCCCTCTTTGTCCAGTCCTTACCTGTGGACATCATCACTTCCCTTCTGGAGGAGTTGACTTTGCGGCTGCTTGTGACCGACGACAGCACGGATCCAAAAGTGAAAGATTTGTCAAAATTCATCAATATGATCCTTTTGCGAATCTTCGCGACTGGAAGGAGGATATCGATCTTCAGGTCCGTCATTCATATCACTTATATATTACACAAACCTGACCGGGATGTGTCCATAGAGCACTGTTTCTTCTCCTGCTTCAAATTGTCAAACCATTCCCAGTGAATGGTACCAGCGCAGAAGCACGAGAAGCCAAAGTCGCAGAGCTCGTCCTTAAATGCATCTGGAAACTGGCCCGTAACATACCGGATGACTTGAAGTCGCAAGCGCTGGATCCTATTGAGCTGTTCCCTGCCATTGAGCAATTCCTCCAATCGATACCACCGAATGATTGGAGGGCGCGGGCCACAAATAAAGTCCCTAGCGGGGACATGCCATTGCGGACGATCAAAGTAGTTATTCAACACGTAGTCGGTATGTTGAGGTGTTCCTTGGCATCATGAAGTCACTCTTACCAATTCCACAGCCGAGTTCCGAGAAGATGTTTATGATCAACTATCAACCGCGTTCGATGATCCCTCTGCTACCATCGTTTATCCCTATGTCTATCGGATTCTCAATGCACGTCCAAGAGAGGACGCGGCCAGTTCAAGTAATGAACCTACCAATGGTCGACACACACCACAGTCAAGCAGCCGCCCTCAATCGGTCGCTTCCTCTTCGCGCTTCGTTAATGGGCGAAGAAACTCGACTGCTTCCCGACCCCTTTCCCAACCCCTTTCCCAACGATCCGCCACACCCCCGCATGCTGATTTGGACGACCAGCTCAATGCGATTTGGATGCGAGTTTCGGAAGACTCAAGCGGCCATAAAGATGCGTTAGATGATCTGTATACATTTATGAAGGCACACCCGGATATGAGGCTCAAGATTGAGGCGATGATTGAGGGGACCGGTGGTGTATTCGTGCGGTATATCAAGAGGGCACTGGCGAGTCGACAAGCGGAAGACGAGTTGCGATCCGGTGTGTCTAGGACAAACTCCAGTGCGTCTCTATATATCTTCCTTCACTCTTCAATATACCGATCTGATTTTGTTCTTGCCCGCAGCCCGAACAACATCTACACAACTCGGGCGCAGATCCACCTCGTCATCTGTTGTATCCTCCGGGGCACAGACTCCAACGTCCCCGCGTAAGTCTTTGGCATTGGATGATTCAGAGACGGGAGCGCGGATTCGGGCGTTGCAAGACAAGTTTAACTATCAAGGCCGAGGCAGCGTTGGAAGCACAAGTGCAGCGATATCGAGTGGTCATGGTCATGCACATACTGATAGTCGGAGCTCGAGGACATCGTCAATATATGATATACAGAGCCCAGAAGTACAGGCGCACCTGAGGGCACTGCGCAATAGAGACTCTATGGGCTAATTACTCCCTCACACGAGACGGTTTGCTTTCGACTTACTTTCCTTTCTTTTGCTGTAATTCT
>Ga0307515_10013120_pt1 | contig 15511 bp, 7 predicted proteins | sample 17_EM_MG_FD_194513 | JGI IMG/M metagenome (GOLD analysis project Ga0307515, IMG submission 194513) | Populus trichocarpa ectomycorrhiza microbial communities from riparian zone in the Pacific Northwest, United States - 17_EM | ecosystem: Host-associated > Plants > Roots > Unclassified | place... | reverse complement strand
TGACAGAAAACCCGAAACAGACCGCAGAGCATGAGTTAACCGAAATGCATGTGCAATACCTGGAAGGGATGATCAGGAAGGAGCCTCAATATTGGCTATGGAGTCACCGGAGGTGGAAGTTTAAGCCAGAGGACAAACATAAATGATCAGTGCACCAAAAGTTGCCGTAGTAATTTTAAACTGGAACGGTACCAAATATCTTAAACAATTTCTTCCTTCGGTGATGGCATCAACCTGGCCCGGGCTTGATGTTGTTTTGGGAGATAATGCCTCCACAGATGATTCGGTGGCGTTTGTGAAAGAAAACTATCCCACGATTAAGATCATCCAAAACGATGGAAATTATGGTTTTACCGGCGGCTATAACCGCGTGCTGGCCAAGGTTGATGCCGATTATTATATCCTGCTAAACTCCGATGTTGAGGTGGTACCCGGTTGGATTGAGCCGGTGATAAGCCTGATGGAAAGCGACGAAAAGATAGCCGCGGCGGCGCCCAAGCTATTAGCTTATGCCAATAAAGATACTTTTGAACACGCAGGCGCTGCAGGCGGGTTTATTGATGCGTACGGTTACCCGTTTTGCCGTGGCCGCATGTTTTATGAAGTTGAGAAAGACCATGGCCAATACCAGCAATCGGGCGAGATTTTTTGGGCCTCGGGTGCATCGCTGTTCATCAAAAAGAAATACTGGGACCTGGCAGGCGGTTTTGACGAATACTTTTTTGCCCACATGGAAGAGATTGACCTGTGCTGGCGACTAAAAAACATGGGCTATAAAGTGATGTACTGCGCCCAATCAACTGTTTACCACGTAGGTGGCGGCACACTTAATGCCGAAAACCCGTTTAAAACCTACCTCAACTTCAGGAACAACCTGTTGTTATTAAAAAAGAACCTGCCATTTTTGACGGCTTTCCGGGTTATCAGCATTCGTTTTTTTATGGATTTGCTTGCCCTTATCCGGTTCATGATGGAAGGCAAACGTAAAGATGCCTGGGCCGTAAGCAAGGCACATCAAGCCTTTGTTTTGGCTCTTTTCGGGGTTCGGGTTACCAGTTACGGGGTTCGGGTTAAAGGTAAGGCCAATCACCGGCAACCCGCAACCGGCAACCCGCAACAGAATAAAAAAGGCACTTTCCTGGGCAGCATAGTGTGGCAGTTTTTTGTTAAGAAAAAAAGGAAGTTTACCGATTTGCCACAGCAGGATCTCGTTTGATTTCTGTCTTGACTCTTGACTCTTGATTCTTGACTCTTCTTCTACCCAACCAGGTTTTCTACCCCCAGCCTGTACGAATCCATGCCAAAACCGGCAATAACGCCCTTACAGCTTGCAGCCAGCATGGAGTGATGCCTAAACTCTTCGCGTTTGTATACGTTGGAGATATGCACCTCGATAACCGGCGTATTGATAGCCGCGATAGCATCGGCAATAGCGATGGAGGTATGGGTGTAAGCACCCGCGTTTATCACAATGCCATCATAATTAAAGCCAATTTCATGAAGTTTATTTATAATTTCGCCTTCAACATTACTTTGATAGTAAGCTATTTCTACAGCCGGGTAACGCGCACGCAGTTGTTCAAGGTAACCTTCAAAGCTGGTATCGCCGTAAATGGATTTTTCGCGAACGCCGAGCAGGTTTAAATTGGGGCCATTTATAATTTGTATCTTCATTGCTCCAAACTTAAGTATAAAAATGCGAATCAAGAATCAAGGGCCAAGAATCGAGACAAACACCCAAAAGCCTGATGTAAAAATATCGCTTTACAAACTATTTTCTTCATCGAAGCTGGGCGGAAATACCCTAATATTGTTTTTTTCTTGATTCTTGACTTTCATATCTTGACTCTTTTCTTAAATACATTAAATTAAAATCAATTTGGATTGGCGTTCGGCAATAAAAGGTTTCCAGGCATATTTGAAATTAGAGAAATCGCTGGCCGATAATTCTGTGGAGGCCTATAGCCGGGATTTAGAGAAGTTGTATCAATTTGCTGAATCAAAGCCATTTAAGCTGAAGCCGGAAACTGTTACTTTAACCGACCTGCGCGAGTTTATTACCTGGGCGGCAGAACTCGGCATGATCCCCTCGTCGCAGGCACGCATCTTATCGGGCATCAAGGCATTTTATAAATATATGCTGATGGAGGATCTGATAAAAAATGATCCGTCGGAATTATTGGAATCGCCTAAAATTCGCCGTAAGCTGCCCGATACACTCAGTTACCAGGATATTAATAAACTGATAGCGGCCATCGACCTGTCCAAACCTGAAGGCCCGCGCAACAAAGCGATATTAGAAACCTTGTACGGCAGCGGTCTGCGCGTATCCGAACTAACCGAGCTAAAGCTATCTAACCTGTACCTGGATATTGAATTTATAAAAGTTACCGGTAAGGGCAACAAGGAACGCCTGGTACCCATAGGCGCCGAAGCCATTAAAGCCATCAAAATTTATATCGAAAACCTGCGGGTGCACATCGCCATTAAAAAAGGCGAAGACGATATTGTGTTTTTAAATCGGCGGGGGGCAAGGCTTAGCCGCCAGATGATATTTTTGATGATCCAGGACCTGGCGCAAACCATTGGCTTAAAAAAAACAATCAGCCCGCACACCTTCCGCCATTCCTTTGCCACCCACCTGGTTGAAGGCGGTGCCGACCTGCGCGCCGTGCAGGAAATGCTGGGCCACGAAAGCATAACCACAACCGAAATTTATACCCACCTGGATAGGGAGTATCTAAAAAGCACGATAAGCCAGTTTCACCCGAGGTCATGAGTTTTTGCCTGCCACTCGCCGCTGGTGTGTCGTTATTACACAATAATAGTGGAGTAATTTCCACAAACTAATAGGTAACTTAAAATTAAGTGCTGTTTTAAGCCTTTTAACCCACATTTAATAATTGGCACTGGAATTGAATATAACTTAATATCCTTCTCAAAGGATTGTTTTTCATAGGTAGATGTAAAGGCCGATAAAACTGCGAGAGTTTTTCGGCCTTATTTTTTGTTTAAATCCCCGCGCTACAGTCAAGGTGTTTTGAATTGATGTCAATCAACTACTCCTAAATCCTTGCATCGTTCAAACAATTATATCTACCTTAGTATAACCAAATACAAACCAATAAATTCCAGTCTGCCATGATCAAAACGCACTTTCAGCAAGGCCTGTTTGGCTGTTTATTTTTCGTTATTTTATTTTCTGTAGATGCCAAAGCGCAAAATAAGGATGGCTGGCGACAGCTTTTTAACGGTAAAGACCTTAACGGCTGGAAGCAGGTAGGCAAAGGCAGTCGCTATGTAAAGGATGGCTTAACCGGCAGCCGCGGCGGCATGGGTTTATTGTACTGGACAAAAGAAAAATTCAGCAACTGCACCATCCGGGTAGTTTACAAAATGCAAAAGTTTAACAGCAACGCGGGCGTATTCATCCGCATCCCGATTGAGCCGCGCGAAGAATGGATGCCCGTATTTTATGGTTATGAAGTGCAGATAGATAACCATCCCGAAACCTCAAAGGAGGATGATTACCATATTACCGGTACGCTGTATTCGCTCACCAAGCCATTAGCCAAACCCGGCAAGCCCGGTCCGCAGTGGAATACCATGGAAATTACACTGGATGGCCCGCGAACTATAGTTGTTGTTAACGGTCAAAAAGTGACCGACTATAAGGAGGGCGACCCGACACCGGCCCGTAAATTTGATTTTGAACCGTTCCGCGGCACCCGTCCTAATGAGGGCTACATAGGCTTGCAAAACCATGGCGATGACGATGTGGTGTTTTTTAAGGAAGTCGCCGTTAAACCACTGCATAAATAATAACCATGGAGCAATTGGATGAAACTAAAGGCCGCAATAACATAAGCCGGGCCGCCTTTATAAAAAAAGCCGCTATAGTTACGGCCGGTTTTTACATCGTACCCCGTTTTGTGCTGGGTGGTAAAGGTTACACCGCGCCAAGCGATAAGCTGTATATTGCCGCAATAGGCTGCGGTGGCGAGGCCGAGAACGATATTAAGCATTTTGCTACCGCGCCTAAAAAGAATGCCGTTATAGCCTTTTTATGCGATGTTGACGACAGGCAGGCCGCGCCACGCCGCAAAGAGTTTCCCAAAGCACCTTATTATCATGACTGGCGCGAACTGTTTGACAAACAGCATAAAAACTTTGATGCCGTAACCGTAGCCATACCTGATCATAACCACGCTTTGGTTGGGCTGAGCGCAATGCAGCTCAAAAAACATTTGTACCTGCAAAAACCCTTAACGCACGATATTTACGAAGCCCGCATATTAACCCAGGCTTCCGAAAAATACCAGGTGGTAACCCAAATGGGCGATCAGGGCGCGTCATGCGATGGTATGCGCACCATGCGCGAATGGTTTGAGGCCGGCCTCATAGGTGATATAGAGAAAGTTTACTGCTGGACCGACAGGCCGGTTTGGCCGCAAGGCATTTCCTGGCCAAAAACAAGTCCGCCAATTCCTAAAGAACTAAAATGGGATCTGTGGCTGGGTACTGCAAAGCAAACCAACTATATTGATAACCTGGTGCCTTTTAACTGGCGTGGCTGGTGGGAATTTGGCACCGGCGCGCTGGGCGATATGGGTTGCCACATTATGGGGCCGCCTTTTAAGCTGCTTGGCCTGGGTTATCCAACCGAAGTTTCGGGCAGTGCCAGCACCGTTTACAGCGGCATTTTTAAAGAAGGTATTTATCCCGAAAGCGGCCCGGTATCCAGTTCTATTAAGTTTAAATTTAAGCAGCAAAACGGTAAAAATCTCGATTTGCATTGGATGGATGGCGGCATAACGCCCGAGCGCCTTAATGAGCTTGATCCTGCTTTAAACATGAATGAAGCGTTGGGCGATTTCCCCGGCGAAAATGATTTTGAAGGCTGTACATTATTTATAGGCACCAAAGGAAAAGTTTCCTGCGGGTGGGGCGGAAGCCATCCGCGCCTGCTGCCGCTGGCGTTAAACAAGGATGTAAACGTACCCGAAAAATACCCGCGCGTTGCCGGCGGCATGGATGGCCACTGGTGGCAATGGGTTGATGCCAGTATAGCAGGTTACGGCAAAATGGAGGTGGATTCGCCATTTGTGGGATATGCCGGTCCGCTTACCGAAACAGTGCTGATGGGCAACCTGCTGCTACGCACCTTTAACCTGCGCGAGAAAATTAAACGCAACGACCCGGTTTATGGCAACATGGACGGCTTCAAATTCAGCGGCAGGTACACCGGTTTAAATTGGGACGGTGGCAACATGCGCGTAACCAACTTTGAACCTGCCAACCAATATATCCGCCGTACTTACCGGCAGGGCTGGGGCGAACTGAAGTTGTAAGGGGATTGTCACCTTTAGGCCCAGGTTTAAATATATTTGGATTGTCCGCTCTTATGCACCCGAGTAAAAATTTTACCTCCAAACCTTACCTGCATCATGATGTTGCCTTTTAAGTAGTTTCGAAGCGGCGTTGCTGACGGACGCCTTTTTGAGCACCGCTAAAATTCGCCTGTAAATTCAGTTTTCCTCATTTTTTGAGTTACTCGCTTTGACTTATTGAAGCTATTGTATATCAGGTATTTATTTAACTTTTATTTTTGATTTTAGTAACAGAATATTTACATTTGATCTGATGCCCCCCCCCAATCCATCTCGACCAAAATAACCTGCAATGAAAAAGTCTTTTTTGTTATCTGCTGCTTTACTTTTTAACTTCATAAGCTTGTCCGTCAACGGGCAGCAACGCACCCTGATTATTCAAGGAGATACGTGTGAAGCGGCAAGCTTAAAAGCAAGCATTAGTGGTGGAACCGTAAGGATATTTAGTTGGTATAAAGACAGTGTGCTTTTACAGGTGCGTGGGGCCTGGCAGCGCTCGGGAACAATAGTAGCTGGCGGCAATGGCGCAGGTTCTGCCCCTAACCAGCTCTATGATCCTCACGGTGTCTTTGTAGATAAAGACAACAATGTTTACGTAGTTGACAACTTGCGGGTCCAAAAATGGGCACTTGGGGCAAAAAGTGGGGTCACCGTAGCGGGAGGAACAACTAAAGGCTCGGGCCTAAACGAGTTTTACGCTCCTGTAGATGTAGTTGTTGATCATAATAAAAACGTATACGTATCTGATTATCTGACTAATAGTGTAAGGAAATGGGCGCCGGGGGCAACAAGCGGGGTTGTTGTGGCTGGCGGCAACGGAGCTGGCGCGCGCTTAGATCAACTGAGCGGTCCCCAATCTATTTGTATGGATAAATTGGGAAACCTTTATATTGCCGATAGATGGAACGATCGGGTAATGAAATGGGCGCCGGGAGCTACAAGTGGAGTGGTTGTTGCAGGGGGTAATGGCAGAGGTGCGGGTGCTAATCAATTACGCGAACCCTACGGCGTAGGAGTTGATAATGCTGGAAATGTATACGTTTCTGACCCATATAACTTTAGGGTGCAAAAATGGAAGGTCAACGCCCTTAGTGGTGTTACTGCCGCGGGAGGCAACGGCCAGGGGGCCAACGCAAACCAGCTTAATTTCCCAAGCGACATCAGCGTCGACTCTGTCGGCAACGTATATATTCTGGACGCTGGCAAGGTTTTAAAATGGGCGCCCAATGCAACCTATGGCATGATTATGGCAGGAGGATTTGGATCTCCGGCAAATGCTAACGAACTGGATAAGATAGGGACTGCGTGGGGTTTGTATGTTGACAACAATAGGTCTGTATATGTATCCGACCTTACTTATGGACGTGTGGTACGATTTAGAGCTACACTTACAGCAGACGGAGAATTGCCAAATGCTAAAGCGGGAACGTACAAGGTATTGGCAACACTGCTCAACGAGCCCGTTGCAACCAGTCCTTTATTCAAGGTAAATGCCATACCACCGCTTCCGGTCATCAAAGGCCCGGCTCAGATTGAAGTAAACACCACCACCGGTTTTACCGTAACTAACCCTGTTGCAGGTGCTACATACACCTGGGCGGTACCGGCAGATGCTACTATCCTGGCAGGACAGGGAAAAGCCGCCGTCACTGTAAGGTGGGGCGAAACAAGCGGGAAGTTATCTGTTGCCGGGTCAAACAGTTGCGGGATTTCTAAGCTGCAAAGTAAAAATATAAGCGCAATTAAAGGGTATGCTGTCATCTATGGTGACACTTGCGCCGGGGCAACATTGCATGGAGGGGTGTCCCTCGGGGTAGTAAAGCAATATGATTGGTTTAAAGACTCGGTTTTGATACAATCCAGGGGGCAGTGGAATACATTTGGAGTTATTGCCGCTGGCGGTAATGGCGCGGGCTCTGGCACCAACCAGTTGAATCAGCCTCATGGCATCTATATCGATAGCTACAATGCAATGTATATTGTTGACGGCACTAACTATCGTGTGCAGAAATGGAACAAAGGGGCAACAGCAGGTGTTACTATTGCCGGCGGAAATGGAAAAGGTATTGCCTTAAATCAGTTTGCCTCTCCAATAGATGTGGTAGTTGATGACAAGGCAAACGTGTATGTTTCAGACAACCTTACCCACAGCATAAGGAAGTGGGCACCAAAGGCAACCAGCGGAGTAGTTGTAGCCGGAGGAAAAGGCGCAGGTAGTGCCGCTGACCAGCTCAACGGACCACAAGCCATTTGTCTGGATAGGCTTGGGAATTTATACATAGCCGACAGGTGGAACAATCGTGTGCAGAAGTGGGCACCTGGCGCCATAACAGGTGTTACCGTTGCAGGGGGCTATGGAAAAGGTCCGGCCGCCAACCAGCTAAGTGAGCCTATCGGTGTAGGGGTAGACTATGCCGGAAATATTTATGTATCAGATTCGTACAACTATCGTGTGCAAAAATGGGCGCCGGGGGCAACAAGTGGCGTCACTGTGGCCGGCGGAAACGGGAAAGGCTTGAATGCGAATCAACTCAATAACGCTTTGGAAATTGATGTCGACTCAGCGGGGAATGTTTATGTTCTCGACGGTACCAGGGTTCAGAGATGGGCCGTTGGGGCAAAATTTGGCGTTACTGTAGCCGGCGGTTATGCCATGTCTACCGATGGCACAGCCTTAAATAAGATTAATACATCCTTTGGTCTTTTTGTTGACCGATATTCTGCCGTGTTTGTTTCCGATTTATTTGATGCCCGGGTCAGAAGGTTCCTTGCTATAAAAACGTCGGCCGACGCCGATTTACCAAGTGCAACCCCCGGTAATTATAAGCTGCAGGCTACAACAACAGAAAATAAAACTTATTTAAGCGATGGCTTCCGGGTTACGGGTATTCCGCCACAGCCCGTTTCTATATCCAGCGCCGGAACCGTTTATGCAAATTCAGTTGTAAAATTTAGAGTGACAGATCCATTTCCGGGAGCGACCTACAACTGGACCGTACCGGCAGATGCTGTCATACAATCGGGATGGGGCACCAGCCTTATAACGGTTAAATGGGGTGCCTCAGCAGGGCAGGTAACGGTATTTGGATCAAATGCATGCGGTTTTTCAAAGGTGCGCAGTAAAACTATATTTATTTATCCCGAAGTAACACAAAAGGTAGCAACAATTTCGCTTTATCCTAATCCCGCCATAAGTACAGCATCGGTAGTATTTAGTTCCAATTTGGTATCCCAATACGAAATATCTGTTACAAATATGATGGGCAAACAGCTTATGCTTCAGAAAGGGCAAGCAAAAGCTGGGCAGAACAAAGTAGACTTAAGTGTCGGCCATCTTGATAAAGATATATACCTGGTAAACGTAAAATATGATAATAAGGTCAGTGTATTGAAGTTGAGCAAACAGTAGTGATGGTTATTTCCCGCTAACGAAAAAAGGATAAATAGTTGCTTTTTAAGAAATGTAAATTTAAGTCCCACCTAAATCCTCGCCGGTTGGCTACTGTGTGTATATAGTTTTTGCATCCTTATCATTAAATGAAAAATTGTCATTTCGAGTATAAAATCCGCGGATTCTGACGGGGAAATGACATTCAAAAAAAAGCTGTCATCCTGAGGTACGAAGGATCTAATCGCAAACTTTTCTATCGGTCATGCACAGCCGATAGACCCTTCGTACCTCAGGATGACAGGAAAATTTACTATGTCATAGGTAACGAATCAGAGATGGATTTAGACGCTGCCGTGAAGAGAAACTATTTCTTTTTGCTACCCTCTATCGAAATCACAACTTTTATTTTACATGAGTCTCATGTGCACATTGCAGCCCTAATCCCCATACTTTAGTTGGGTATATTAAAAAAATATATTCGCGACGTTAATATTGAGGAGATAAAAATAAATATCTATCTTTTCAACTAATATGAGCACGTCTATTTTAACAACAGCAAACATTAACCTTACATATACCCCGGTAATCAATTTCGCCCTTCAGCAAAACCATGTGCCGGTAATCCGGTCGTTGGTAATTAACAATGCCACCAGTGGGGATTGGAATGCCCTGGCGGTTGAAATTATCGTTGAACCGGCATTTGCCCCTTCATGGAAAAGGCTTTATGGGTATGTGAAACAAGGTGATGCCTATGAAACCGGCGCTATACAGCTCAACCTATCAGCCCAATACCTGGCAGAATTAACCGAGAAAGTATCGGGTACCATCAATATCATTATCCGTAATGGTGATGAACTGCTATTATCAGAAAATCGCCCGATAGAACTGCTTGCTTACGACCAATGGAACGGGCTTGGCTTATTGCCCGAGATGCTGGCGGCGTTTGTAACGCCCAATCACCTGGAAATTCCAAAAATCCTTCGCCGGGCATCAGCCATTTTGCAAAGCTGGACGGATAACCCATCATTTGATGATTACCAAAGCCGCAGTCCCGATAGGGTACGCAAACAAATGGCCGCCATTTACGAGGCTATTGCCGAGCAGCAACTGATTTATTGTACCGTACCTGCCAGCTTTGAAGAAAGCGGCCAGCGCATCCGGCTTTGTGATGCCATATTTGCCAACAGGCTGGCCAATTGCCTCGACCTATCATTGTTATATGCCGCCTGTATGGAGGCTGTTGGTATCCATCCGATTATTATCATAGTGAAAGGGCACGCCTTTGCCGGCGGCTGGCTGGTCGACGAATCATTTGCTGATGCTGTTAATGACGATCCATCGCTTATTACCAAACGTACGGCGGATGGCATCAGCGAGATAGCCATTGTAGAAGCTACCTGCATGAATGCGGGCAACAATGCCTCATTTGATTCGGCAGCGGCATCGGCCGGGCAAAAGATGCTGAATGCCAGTGACTTTATACTGTTTATAGATATAAAACGTGCACGTTTTAGCGGCATACGGCCGCTGCCCCTGCGGGTACAAACCGCGGCAGGCTGGGAGATTATTGAAGAAAGCCGCCAGGAGCGGGCCAATGCCCTGCCCGAAGAAATTTACGCGGGGCAGAAATTGAAAGATGTAGATCATATCGAAATTTCCAAACAACGCCTTTGGGAACGTAAGTTACTCGACCTTACGTTGCGGAATAGCCTCCTCAATATCCGGATAACCAAAAGTGTTGTACAGTTCATGACCGTGAACGTAGGTAAACTGGAAGATGCCCTGGCCGATGGCCAGGAATTCCAGGTGTTGCCAAAGCCGGCAGATTGGGATAATTCGCTGCGCGATGCCGGTATGTACCAGGCCCTGCATCAATCAGACCCGATTGCCGAGCTGATACAGCACGAGCTAAGCCAAAAACGTATCCGTAGCTTTTTGCCGGAGCCGGAGCTAACCAACGGGCTTACCAGTTTGTTCCGTGCCTCGCGGCTATCCATCGAGGAGAATGGAGCTAACACCCTTTATATCGGACTGGGCTTGTTAAGATGGTACGAAACTGATGCCAGCGAACGCCCAAGGTATGCACCTGTATTGCTGGTGCCTGTCGAGATCATTCGCAAATCGGCTCAAAAAGGCTATGTAATTCGCAGCCGGGACGAGGAAACCATGGTAAATATCACCCTGCTCGAAATGATCAGGCAAGACTTTGGCATCACCATAGGCGGCCTGGATACATTGCCTAAGGACGAAAGCGGGGTAGATGTAAAACTGATATTTAACATTGTACGGCAGGCTATTATGGCCAAATCAAAATGGGATGTAGAGGAACAGGCGGTGCTGGGTACATTCTCGTTCAGTAAGTTTATCCTCTGGAACGATATTCATAACAATGCCGAGCATCTTTATCGCAATAAGGTAGTAGCCAGCCTGGTATCTGGCAAGCTGGAGTGGCAGGCGCAGGAAAATGCCGATGTTTCGCTGGTTCAGGATAGCCAGCTTCATCCGGCAAATATCGCGCTCCCCATTAGTACCGATTCATCGCAGTTGCAGGCCATCGTAAGCTCGGGCCAGGAAAAAAGCTTTGTGCTGCACGGTCCTCCGGGTACAGGCAAATCGCAAACCATTACCAATATTATAGCCAATGCCTTATATGCCGGGAAACGGGTGCTTTTTGTAGCTGCAAAAAAAGCCGCGCTTGAAGTGGTGGAAGACAGGCTGGAATCCATTGGTATAGGGGATTTCTGCCTTGAGCTACATTCCAACAAATCAAAAAAAACAGCGGTTTTGGAACAGTTAAAAGCGGCCACAGAGGTTGCACGCAAGGCCGCTCCGGAAAGCCACCGCGACGAGGCCGACCGCCTGTTTGCCCTGAGAAATGAGTTGAATACTTACGTTGAAGCGCTACATAAGAGATATTCTTTCGGGTATTCGTTGTTTGATTTGTTTAGCAGCTACAGCCGTTTTGAAAAAGGGGAGGATAGGGTATATTTTGCAGCGGGCGCGATAGGGCAGCTAACCCCTGCAAAATTAACCGGATGGCATGATGTGGCCGAAGAATTACAGGTAGCCGGTGCAATGATAGGGCAGCCAGTTAACCATGCCCTGCAATACATGCGTTTACAGCAATATAATAACCAGGTTAAGCAAGACGCCGGCCAATTGATAGAACAATTGCTTGACTATTTAAGCAAATACCAAAGCCAGCTTGTTGGTGTAAGCAGGTTGCTAAAAATAAACGACCTGGTTAAAACTAAGGAGCAGCAACAATCATTACATATCCTGGTAAGCCTACTGCTCGAATTGCCCGATATTCCGGCCTCATTGTTACAAGCCGATTTCCTGGAGCAAACCTTTGCCCAGGTGGTAGGAATTGCCGCCCATGGGCAACAGCGCAATAAATTACGCTCGGGCTTGCTTGGCCGGTATCAAAAAGAAGTTTTGGATGTGCCTGCCCAAAGAATTTTATCCGAATGGAATATTGCCGAGGGCAAATGGTTTTTACCACGCTGGCTGGGCCAGCGGGCAATTGTTAAAAACATGCGCGCGCTATCGGCCACAGGGCAGATTGATAAATCGACAATACCCCAGGACCTGCAGCAGGTGATAGCCTTCCGGGCCGAGCAGGATGTGATTGATAAAGCTGCTTTTTTACCAGGCCTGCTTGGCTTTTTGTGGAAAAATGGCGATCCCGACTGGGAGGCGTTGATTCGCATAAGCGATGCCGTTATCAATATTAACCGCGCTGTGGGAACACTTGTAGGTGCAACGCAGTTAAGGGAATGGCGGGCTGCATTATCGCGTGAGTTTGCCGAAGGCAGCAGGGCGTTTATCATATCAAACACAAGCACATTAAGCGGCTTGCTGGCTACGGAACAACAGGTGGCAGCTACCGGAGGGCAAATTCAACAACTGTTGGGCATAAACTTTGCCACATTGCCTGTTGTTACCGGCGATTATACTGCCGACCTGATTGATGAGGCCGTTAAGTGGGTACAACATCTTGATGAATTGAAGGACTGGCATAACTGGACGCTAACCAGGGATAAAGCGGTAGCCGCCGGATTAGACCCGCTACTTGATGCCTACGAAAAAGGTAATATAACGAACGCCGACCTGGTGAGCCAATTTCAGAAAGGATTTTACCGCTCGGCAGCCGAATATATATTAAGCCTGCACCCCGAACTGGCCAGTTTTAACAGCGGCCTGTTCGGCGAAAAAATAAGGAAGTTTCGCGAGGTGAGCAGCAAGTTTGAAATGCTTACCCGGCAGGAGTTATATGCAAGGCTGGCAGCAAACATCCCGTCGTTTACACAGGAAGCTTCGCAAAGTTCGGAGATTGGCATGTTGCAGCGGGTGATCAGGAATAACGGGAGGGCTATGTCTATCCGCAAAATATTTGATGGCATTCCTAATTTGCTGCACCGCCTGGCGCCATGTATGCTCATGAGCCCGATATCGGTAGCCCAGTATTTTGATGCCGGAAGCCCTAAGTTTGACTTGGTGATATTTGACGAAGCATCCCAGTTGCCAACCTGCGAAGCGGTTGGCGCCATTGCGCGTGGTACAAACGTAATAGTAGTTGGCGACCCGAAACAAATGCCGCCAACCAGCTTTTTTGCTACCAATAATTTTGATGAGGACAATGTGGAGAAGGAAGACCTGGAAAGCATCCTGGACGATTGCCTTGCGCTATCCATGCCATCGCAACACTTGTTGTGGCACTACAGGAGTAAGCATGAAAGTTTAATCGCGTTTAGCAACGCTAAATATTATGATAATAAGCTGCTTACCTTTCCATCAACAGATGACATTACCAGCAAAGTAAGTTTTGTGCCGGTAGATGGGCATTACGATAAAGGAAAAAGCAGGCAGAACAAGTACGAAGCCAAAGCAATTATTGATGAGGTAATTAGGCGATTATCCGATCCGTTGCAGGCCGAAAGGAGCATTGGTATTGTTACTTTTAGCTCGGTGCAGCAACTGTTGATTGACGATATGCTTACCGATGTATTTGCGCTGCGGCCCGACCTGGAAAAAATAGCCCTGGAAACCGGCGAGCCATTATTTATTAAAAATCTTGAAAATGTGCAGGGCGACGAGCGCGATGTGATCCTGTTCTCTATCGGCTACGGCCCGGATGAACGAGGTAAAGTAAGCCTGAACTTTGGTCCTGTAAACCGCGATGGTGGCTGGCGCAGGCTAAACGTGGCCGTATCAAGGGCGAGGTACGAGATGAAAGTGTTTTCTACCTTAAGATCAGACCAAATAGATCTTAACCGCACATCGTCTGAAGGAGTAGCAGGGTTAAAAGCCTTTTTAGCTTATGCTGAAAAAGGAAAAACCGCTTTGCCTCCGCGTGCATCAGTAAAACAAAAAGATGATGGAGGCTTTGAAATAAGCATAGCCGAATCGGTTCGTAAACATGGTTATGAAGTACACAGCCAGATAGGGTGTTCTGATTTCAGGATTGATCTCGGTATTGTTGATAAGCAAAACCCATCAGCATATGTTTTAGGCATATTAACCGATGGTAAAAACTATCATGCCGCAACAACCTCACGCGACAGGGAAATAGTGCAGGTTGATGTGTTAAAGTCGTTGGGATGGAATGTGCACAAGATCTGGTCGACAGAGTGGTGGGAAAAGCCCGACAAAGTAATCAGCGGGATTATGGAAGCGATAACGAAGGCTGAAGAGGGTAAAAAGAAAATAGCTGAACCTAAAATCCCGGCAGGAAACAATCCATTACCTCCTAAACCGGCGGATATTGGTAGCAATAAACTATTTAATCACGTTGAAGCTAAACCGCAGCCTGCAAATCACTCCGTGCCATCGGTTGCCAGGCCTTACGAGGTAAGCCACTTAGATACTGTACATACGTTAACGGCAGATGACTTTATTATGCAGCATAACCGTGGAAAGTTGAAAGCCCAGGTTTTTAACGTATTGCAAACCGAATCGCCAATAAGCAAAGACCTGCTCATTCGGCGCGTTTTGGCGGCATGGGGAATTAACCGTGTAACGGCGAGATACGTTAACCACCTGGATGTGATATTTGATCAGATGAACCTTACGCAAACTAAAACCGCGGGTAACAACGTTTATTTCTGGAAAGTAGATCAGCTGCCCGAAAAATACAGCACTTACCGGGTAGCAAAAAATGAAGCCGACAAGCGCGATGCAGATGACCTGCCGCCCGAAGAAGTGGCAAACGCCATGCACGAAATCCTTAAAAACCAGGTGAGTTTGGCGAAGGCCGACCTGGTAAGGGAAGGGGCGAAGCTGTTTGGTTTTGCCAGGATAGGTGCGACTGTGGAAAGCGCGATGTTAAGCGGTATTAATATTGCGGTGAACAAGGGTCTTGCAACCGTAAATGGAGAGCGGGTAGTTTATAAAAGCTGATTGGGGATTGAGAGAATAAGCGATATGCATATAAATATTGCAAATGGCAAACTCAAAACTGAAAACTTTTTAACTATCTTTGTACCCTTAACTGCAAACTGCCCCCCGGCAAATTGCGAACTCAAAAAATGGGGTCGACCGGAATTGACAGGATGGAGATAAGTAGGTAAGCATGCAGCGCGTTGGGTGAATTAGCGCTTAAATCTGAACGCTCAAACTTACAAATGGCGAAAATAACTACGCCTTAGCTGCCTAATTTAGAATTAGCATAGCTTTTGTCCCGCCGGTTCTGCGTTTCATTGGATCGGCATCAGGGGCATCGACAAAT
>Ga0307515_10013119_pt1 | contig 15511 bp, 11 predicted proteins | sample 17_EM_MG_FD_194513 | JGI IMG/M metagenome (GOLD analysis project Ga0307515, IMG submission 194513) | Populus trichocarpa ectomycorrhiza microbial communities from riparian zone in the Pacific Northwest, United States - 17_EM | ecosystem: Host-associated > Plants > Roots > Unclassified | place... | reverse complement strand
GTTCACCCTGCCTTTTATAATAACGTTTTCCACAAAGTTTTTAGTTTTTAACACCCCCCAGACCCCCCATTTCAACAACAACAATATTTACTGATAAATTGTCTTTGTAAGACCAAAGGTAGGTACGGCGCTTATGTAGCGTACCTACGGCACGCAAAAATCTTAAATTACAAAGTGCTACAAATGTTTTGCTCCGATGGAGCAGCCTGTCAATTCCTTAATAGCATTGAAGAGACCCGGAGGGACATAAATTGGCCTGGCATCTTCGCGCCTTGCGCGAAATAAATCTCATCCAGCTTCCTCAAGTGAATACCTTTGGATTACCCGGCCATCAAACAGCCGTAATCAGCGCCGCTCCGGTTTCGTCGATGTGTACGCGGCAATCAGCAACAGAAATATGGTGTTTGAATTTGCCGATGGGTTCAATCCAATCGCGCGAGGTAAAAACGGGGGCCAGGATGTTTACAGATTCTACCAGGATCTCTTCGCCATCCAGTACCAGCCGCCAGCATTTGTCATGGCCGTTGCTTTCGGTATTAAAACGGATTTGGGCAAGGTTAACTTGTATATTCATTATCAGTAGGGGTATTGTAAATAGTGATGGTGTAAAAACGCCCGGCTTTAAGGATTATTATTTTGACGGATGCGGCGTTACCAGATTGTTACAAAACCCTGTTTAAAGCCTCCGCAGCCCGAAAATTCAACATGTCATGGTAGGCGCAAAGGATTTATTCGGGAATTTTGTATCGGTTATGTATAGCTGATAGATGCTTCGTACTTACCTATGACAAATTGAAAGGCGGAAGTCATCCTGAACTTGTTTCAGGACCCCATAGGACAGGTAGCCGACATGTTGTACACCTTGCATGTGGGGTGCTGAAACACGTTCAGCATGACATTGGGGGATTAGATCGTTGTCATTCCACCCTTCTTAGTTTACCTAAAATTGATAACCACCCATGACATACTGGGTTTGGATAAACATTGGCTTTGAACGCGGGCTACTACTCACCCGGTCGAGGCTGCGCCCGACCACCCTCTCTCCGGCTAAAGCCGCAAAGAGGGTAACCACAATTTTCCTTTTTTAGCCCCTCTATGCGCGAAGCGGAGAGAGGGGCAGACGGGCGTAGCCTCGTCGGGGTGAGTCGACTCGCCGACATGCGATATACGTCATTCAGGAAGACTGGAAAATTTGTTATTGCAGTTAACGATATTCGCTTGCTTGTATGGCTTCAAGCGCTAACTGGCCGGATGCGGGCAGGCTGATAGTAAAAACAGATCCGCGGCCTTCTTTGCTATCAATAGCAATATAGCCCCCAAGGGCCTCTACGTGGCTTTTAACCAAAAATAAGCCCAACCCCTTGCCTTCAATATTTAAATTGAACCTTTTGTAAGGTTTGAAAACACTGTCCCTGTGTTTTATTAAATCAATGCCTATGCCGTTATCTTCTACCGTAACTATGGTGCCCGTAACATCATCATCAATAGTGATAGTTACCTGCGGCGAGTTATCCGACCGGTATTTAATGGCGTTGCTTACCAGGTTATAAAATACACTGTATAAATAAGCCTTATGCGAATAAAGGATATGCGATCCGCCAGGAACAGTAACCCGGACCCCGGTATGGCTTATGCACTCTTCAAGATCGGCAACTACCTGCGCTATCAATGCATTTAAATCAATTTTTTCTTTGGTAAGGGCAATTGAGCCATCGGTGATGGATACTATCTGGCTTAGGTCTTTTATAACGCTATCCAGCCTGTTCACCACAATTTTTAAATCGTGTGTGCACCTGGCTAATGTGTCAGGGTCGTCGCTATCCAGTTCCAATAAATTGGCTATCCCCATGATATTGGCCACCGGCGACCGCAGGTTATGCGATACAATGTACCCAAACTGGTTAAGCTCCTTATTACGTTCGTATAAATCGCTGGCAAACAGTTTTAGCTCCAGTTCTGCCTTTTTGCGTTCGGTGACATCGCGCTGAATGGCCACATAATGCGTTAAAACGCCTTTGTCGTCCATTACCGGATTAACAGAAAAATTCACCCAAAACTCTTCGCCATTTTTTTTATAGTTGATGGTGGTAACTTCGCAGGGCTGGCTTTTACGCAATGCTGTGCCCAGGCGCTGCAATTCGGCCAGGTCTGATTTTGGGCCTTGCAGTATCCGGGGTGTTTTACCCATTACCTCGTCGGCGTTATAACCTGTCATCCTGGTAAATGCTTCGTTTACATAAACAATGCGCGGCCCCAATCCATCAAATACGTTGGCATCAGTAATTAAAACAGCATCGGTAGTGTGTGTTATTACAGATTCTATTAGTTTTAAACGGTGTACTTCTGTTTTACGTTTGGTAATATCATGCATTGCGCCCACCATCCTAATGGCTTTACCTTTGGCGTTGCGTATTACAAAGCCCCTGTCAACAACATAGGCGTAAGTGCCGTCGGCTTTCAGGTAGCGGTATTCGTCTTTCCATTTGGTTTCGGTGCCGTCAATTACCGCGTAAATGCCTTTTATTAATTGATCTATATCTTCCGGATGTATATGTTTTGACCATGAATTAATATCGGGCTGAATGGTTTTTCTATCATATCCAAAAATAACTTCGAGCCCCTCGCCCCAATATATTTTGTCATTTGTTAAATCCCAATCCCAAATAGCATCTGAGGTAGCCTTGGTTACATAATTATAGCGCAGGTTAATTTCCTCCAGCGACAGCGACAATAACTTCCTGGGTGTAATATCCTGTACCGTTCCCTGGAAAACCGCCGGCTGGTTGTTTTCACCGGCAACCAGTTTGCCAATTTCATGTACCCATTTCATCGATCCATCGGGTAAAATGATGCGGTATTCAAAATCAATTTCTTTTGTGCTATTTACTGCAAAAGCCTGCTCGCGGGTAAACCGCTCCCTGTCATCGGGATGAATAGTTTCATAAAACAGGCTGTAGTCGGCCGCGAACGAATCCCTGGCAACCCCCCAAATGGTGTATACCTCGTCAGACCAGTACCTGTTTTTGCCATCCAATTGTACCTGCCAATAGCCTAAGCCGGCAATTTTTGTAGCAATGCGCAGTTTCTCTTCCGAATTTTTTAGTTCGTTTTCGGCTTTTACTTTCTCTGTTATATCGTTTATAAGCACCAGTGAAGCTCTGCGCCCATTAAACTCAATAACATGGCCGGTAACTTCAACGTGTATCAGGTCGCCGTTTTTTTTCAGGTGCCGCCAGATTTTTTTGTGGATAGCGCCATAGGATGCTTCGCTTTTTGTGGCTTCATTAATAAGGGCGATATCTTCCGGGGGGCGTACCTGCCTGATGTTTAATTTTAAAAACTCCTCCCTGCTGTAGCCATATTTTATCAATGCTTCTTCATTGCAATCCACTATCTGCAGGGTTTCAAAATCCCAGATAAACATGGGCGATGGATTGTTATCAAACAGGTGCTTGTATTTTTTTTCGGATTCAATTAAGGCTGCCTCCTTGTTTTTTTGGTCGGATATGTCGCTAAAAGCAATAACCATCCCTTTAAAAATACCATCATCAATAATCGGACTTGAGGAATGCCTGATATTGAATGCCGATCCATCGGCCCTCCGGTAAACATGGTCAAGGTTGTGCTGCCCGTTAACAACTTTATTCACCGTACATATGGCGCACTCGCTTTCGGGGCATATGTTGCCCTCTGCAGGGTGGCAATGGATAAGGTTATGCATGTTTTTGCCAATGCAGGCCTCGCGCGGGTAGCCAAGCATCTGTATGGCGGCCTGGTTAATAAACATGCAATTGCCTTGGATATCAATGCCATAGATACCCCTGTTTATGGTGTCAACAATTTGCTCAAAGTTTAAATAATGCTGTTCGGCAGGCATCCGGTATGTTTGTTTACTAATTGGCTTCTGCCTTTTTTACGCAGGTTAAACGCAACTTGTTGTCATTGTTTGCATTTTAGCAATCGGTGGATATAATTCGGAGGTATTTATAAAGAGGTTTATTTAGATTATTAACAATGACCGCTTTGGCTAAATTAATTAATAAAACAAATGTAACCTTTGTTTAAGCAGTGCGTAAAAAACCAAAATGAATAAATTATGGATATTGTTGTAATATTGGGTGCCATACTATTGGGTTTAGGTATTTTATTAATAGCGGCTATTCTGTTTTTTAGCGGCGTAAAATATATTCAAAGACGGTATTATCCTACGTGGAAATTTCCGGATTATATTAGCGTTGGATATGCCGAATACCTGTACAGGAAGTATGTAAAAAGAAGTAAATCTTAATCCCGAAACCCAACCTACGGCCCGCGGCCGGGGGATTAAATTAAAAGGTAAGGTGTAGTTGCTGGCTACCCGCCCGCCGCCGGTGCATAACACCCCGGGCGAGGGCGGTTTTTTTATCAATTATTGTTATTGCTGCTGCCTTCCTTTAAATCATCATTATTGATGGTTTTTTTAGGTTTCTTAGGTTTTTGGACAGACATGCCACCAAACTTATAAGTAAACGTTACCTCGATGCTGCGGTTGTACATTACGTTTACGGCATTCTGGTTAATATTGCCCGAATTAACAACGGTAGGTATCCTGAACCCGTTGGTCAGGAAGTTATCTGCACCAATGCCAATACTGCCTTTTTTATTGGCAAACTTCCTGTTAAAGCTTAAATTATACACACCGAAACTGCCCTGGTAACCCTGTAGCTGTATCTGGCGCGAACGGCGGAATGCAAATGCCTGGATAGCATATTTATCGGATAGGTCATAGCTGCCAAATATGCGGTAGTTGGCCACCCAGCCATGGTTTGATGCGCGGAAAAGCGGGTTGGGGTCCTGGTTGTCCAAATCAAGGTAGTACATATCAAGGCCGCCATTAAGGCTCAGCTTGCTGGTGAGCGTAAGATTGGCCGATAGGCTCATGCCATAAGCATTTTGCTTGCCCAAATTTTGATAGCTGGTTTTTATCGTATCGCCGCTGCTTGTCCGGATGGTTTGGATAGCATCGTTGGTATTGCGCATAAATGCCGAAATATTGAAATGGTTACTTTTAATATTGGTGCTGTAGGCCAGTTCAAAGTTGTTGGTAAACTCGGGCTGCAGGCCGGGGTTACCGCTGGTTATATTCAGTGGGTTGGATGCCTGTATGTTGGGGTTTAAAAACTCGATTGACGGGCGCTGAATGCGGCGGTTGTAGCCCAGTTTAATCATATCGCCATTATCAAACTTTTTGCTGATGTTGAGGCTGGGCACCAGTATGCCATAGTTGGGAATGTTAACTGACTGGCCTGTCTGGAAATCGGCGCTGATGGAGGTATACTCGTACCGGGTACCTGCTTTAATGGTGTAATTTTTAAGGGGGGTAAAGGTAAATGATGCGTATGCCGATGCCACATTTTGCTTGTAGTTAAACGCGTTTGACAGGCTGGCCGACGATACCGGCTGATAATTGAGCGAACCATCAGCCGCCGATAGGTACGTGTAATCGCTGGTTACCGTGCGTATAATATCCTTGGCGCCAAATTCAAGCAGCTGGTTTTTGGCAAGCGGTGTTTGGTAATCGGCCTCCAGGGTAAGCTCCTTATTGATGCTGTTGTTATTGTTTTTTAATCCCCCGATTGACGAACCATCGCCTTGATTAAGGAAAATACTTTCAAAATTATTGTGGCGGTTATTTTGGCTGTACTCCGTCAGGAAACTGAATTCGCGCTCGGGCTTTTTACCGGTGAGGGTATAGGTTAACGTAGCATCAACCGAAGTGGAGTTGTTGGTGATATTGTTTTTTTGCAGGGACGAACCGGTAAGCACATCATTCAGGTAGCTATTGGTCAAAAAGTTATCCTGCACGGTTGGGCGGTTGTTGGCGCCAAATACCACGCCAAGGCTAAGCGAATTATGCTCGTTAATATCATAATCGACCCCCGCGTTATACCGGGCAAACAAAAATTTATTATGCGTATTGGCCGATTGTGTGGTAAGCAAGGCATCGCCCGTGGTAAGGCTGGTTATGGTTTGGCTATTATTAAACTCGCCGGGGATATTGTAGCCTGTACGGCCGAAACCACCCAGCGAAAAGCTGAGCTTTCCTGTTTTGTACCCGCCGTTAAGGCCCAGGTCGCCGCCGCGTGTGCCGGCCGCCGCGTTAAGGTTAAGCGTAAGGCCCTGCAATGTGTTTTGTTTCAGGATGATGTTGATGATACCGCCCGATCCTTCTGCATCGTATTTGGCCGATGGCGAAGTGATCACCTCCACGCTTTTAATTAAATCGGCAGGGATTTGCTTTAACGCGTCAGACACGCTTGCCGAAGCCATGGCCGAAGGCTTGCCATTGATGAGTACTTTAATGTTCGAGCTTCCCCTCACGCTCACATTGCCATCCAGGTCAACCGATACCATGGGTACGCGTTTCATCACGTCGGTTGCATCGCCGCCGCGGGCAGTCAAATCATTTTCGGCGTTATATACGGTGCGGTCTATTTTTTCTTCAATCAATGCCTTTTTGCCGGTAACCTGTACTTCCTTCAACAGCTTGCTATCGGGACTAAGTAAAATACGGCCCAGTTTAAGCATACCGCCATCTACTTTAATATTGGCGATGGTTTTATTGGCATAGCCCAAAAAGTTTATCCTTAAGCGGTAAATGCCGGCAGGTAACTTGTCGATGGTAAATTTGCCATCGGCAGCGGTTATTGTGCCGTTTACCACCTTATTGCTTGCCTGGTCAAAAACAGATACGGTAGCATAATCTACGGGTTTCTGGCTCACCGAATCAATAACGGTACCTGTAATGCCGGTACCGGCATCGGTAATTACATTAGCTGCTTTTACCATGGTGAAAGGTAAAAGCGAAAGTAGCAGCAGGTATACTCTTAATTTCATGCCGCAAATTAAAACCACCTCGCCCGGCTATTAAAACGCGATAGACCGGCGTCAGAAAATAATCGACGATTGGCCAAATCATCAGGACGGGGAGCTATTTAAGCATGGCAATGGGGCTTCGTCGGCACAAATGGGTGCTTGGTCGATAATTTCGATTAACCGGCGATGTTAAATTTCCTTTATTTAACTACTTTTAATAATCAAAGAATTTGACATGGAAAATGGGGCAATGGAGCTGGCAAATGAAATTATGATGGTTAAAACACCATCTGTTGACAGCCAGCTTTTTGAGATGATTAAGCTTACTACGGTTTGGGATAATTCAATGGTTTCGCGGAAAACGGTTAGTTATGGCGTTCCCTACAATTATTCGGGGCAGGAATACCAATTTTGTGCGATGCCCGACTATTTGCATCCGCTACGCGATTTTGTGTACAACCAAATCGGGTTTCTTCCGAACAATTGCCTCATTAATTATTACGTAAATGGCGACTCAAAAATGGGGTTTCATGCTGACCAGGTTGATCAACTGGTTCAGGATACCGGAATTGCTATAATTTCGCTTGGCAACTCACGTGTTATTCGTTTCAGAAATAAAACCGACAAAGGCAAGGAAATTGATTTTACGCTGGATGCGGGCACCTTATTTTATATGTCGCAAGAGGTACAAAAGCACTGGTTGCATGCCGTGTTGCCCGATAAAACTAATTTGCAAAGTGAAAGGATAAGTCTCACATTTAGAAAGTTAACGGAGAGTGATGTTTTGTAGCGAAATGAAAGTTAGCCGAGATGTGGGTTAATGCCTTATGTGTCGTTTTATAATATGGTGAATAAGTTGTTACCCCGCACGGTTGGAGTATTCAACCCTCCCCGTTAGCGATAGGCACGGATACCGGCCTCGCGCTTAATGCCTGTGCCGTATGAGCAGATAGCGCGGGCCGCAGGCAACGGCATGAAAAGCATCAGGAAGCTACAAACAGCCAGGCCTTTCGTCACAATTATTTTACATAAAATTTCCTGCTTGCTGCTGTTTTATGGTCGCCTTTAATATTTGAAGCCTTATATTCATTAAATTAACAAGATGCTTTTGTGCAGCCTTTTTTTAGGCGGTACTTAAGTGCGGTTGATGCGTATAGATATTTATTGTAACCAATAACCTATTTAACCGTTTAATTTAATTAAATAATTTAACCCGAAGCTAATGCGGCATGGTGCTTTACGGATAGCCCTCATTTACATTATTATTAGCCTGCTCTGGATCACCTTTAGCGATCGTTGGTTGTTTTACCTGGGGCCTCATTTTACAAGGGGCCAAATTTTGTTTATTAACAGCGGTAAAGGGTATTTTTTTGTTATAATCAGTGGGTTATTTTTATACTACCTGATAAAAAGGAACGACAAACAGCTTGAGCAACGTGAAAACCAGTACCGCAATATGTACGAGGGCAACCCGGTGCCTATGTGGATATATGACCAGGCCCTGAACATAGTTTCGGTTAATGATGCCGCCGTTAGCACATACGGTTACAGCAGGGCCGAGTTTTTAACAAAAAGTATCCTGGATATCCGCCTGCGCCAGGATACGCAAAAGGTGGTTGAAGCGGCAAAGAACCTATCAGGCAACCTGGATTTAAACGGTAACTGGCAGCATATTAAAAAAGACGGCTCGGTTATCCAGGTAAATATCACTTCGCAAAAAATTACTTTCAACAATAGCCCAAATGTGCTGGTAATGGCACGGGACATGACCGAGCAGCTATTGTTTGAACAGCGACTGGAAAAAATAAACCAGGAAATTTTAAGCAAGAAACGAAATTTAAGAGAAACACAACTGATATCAAAAGTGGGCGGCTGGGAGTATTTTCCGGATACGCGTAAGCTGCTATGGTCGGATGAGTTGTACACGCTTACAGGTATTAGCAAGGACGATGAACGTGAGCCCTTTGATATTTACCTGGAACATATTTTCCCGGAAGACAGGCCGATGATGGTTGCCGGGCTTAACGATTTAATGACCAATGGCAAAACCCTTGATGTTACCCACCGTACCCAGGTGTTAAACGGCGATACGAGGTATATGCGGCAATTGGCCCGTTTAGAATCCGTACCGGGCATGCCGCTGAAAGTAATTGGCTCGATGCAGGACATTACCGAGCTTAAGGAACTGGAGGTGGAAAAAAACAGGCATTTAAGCAATCTTGAAAATACCCTGAACAGCATTAGCGATGCCTTTTTTGCATTAGATTATGATATGTGCGTAACCCGTATTAACCAGGCCTTTAAAGATATTGTTGGCAACCGGTTTACCAAAATTGTTGGCGAAAGTATTTTTACGCTATTCCCTAAGGAAATGAACCGGATGTACCCTTATTACCAAAAAGCGCTGGAAGAGCGGGTGATTGTACGGATGGAAGATTATTCGCTGGTATTGAATAAATGGATCAGGCTGGCCGCCTACCCGATAGACGAAGGTGTAGCGGTTTATTTTTCGGATATAACCGAAAATAAGTTAAAAGATATTAAGCTTAAAGAAGCCGTAGAGCGGTATGAGCTGTTGGCGCAGGCTACCAAGGATGTGATTTATGATTTAAATATACCTGCCGACAATATTGTTTATAATGCCAGCTTAACCCAGTTGATAGATGTTGCTTATGAGCAAATAACCTATAACCTGGAGTGGTGGCGCAGTTTGATCCATCCTGATGATGTTACTGAAGTAGCACAAAGCCAGCAAAAAATTAAAGACGAAGGTAAAACCAACTGGGCCTGCGAGTACCGCATAAATTGCGGCAATGGCGTGTATAAATATATTATGGACCAGGGCTATTTTATTTATAATGAGCATAAAGAACCTGTAAGGCTGATTGGAGTTATTAAGGATATTAACGATTTAAAGCAATCCATCCAGGAAAATAAGCGGCAGAATGAGTTTTTAAAAGAGGTGGCCTGGCTAAGCTCGCACGAGATAAGGCGGCCGGTGGCCACCATGCTTGGGCTGATGTACCTGGTAGACATAGCCGACAGTAAGGAAGAAAAAGAAGAAGCATTTGAATTGCTGAAAATTACTATCAAAGAAATGGACGGCATCGTTCACCAAATTCACAGTAAAATTAATGATGCTGTTGATTTATCGTAGTTTTTTAATTTACTTAAGTTGTTGACTGTCAATAGTAATGGTGTTCCATGCTGTGATTTTAAAAATACGTAACTTTCTGATATTCAGCAATGAGGCGTTCCAGGGCGTTCCGGGTGCTCCAGGCGTTCCGGTGGAGCGCTAATGGTTTGCGTGTATTATAAAAGTCTCGCCTTTGGGGGGAGATTATTCGCGTTTTATTGTTTTGAGGCGCTCATGAAAGCTTTGCTATTTAGAGGGGGCTTGGCCGCGTTTTTCTTACCTTTGCCTTAATCCGGGATAAAAACCCGGCGATAGTATGACAAAAGAAATTGAAATAGTATGCCCTCCCGGGCAGCATGAAGATGAGGCAGAAATTAAACGCCTTGCGGCGGCAGCTTTAAATATGCAGCCTCAAAAGTTATCGGCTGTAAAAGTTTTAAAAAGATCGATAGACGCACGTGGCCGTAAGGTTGTTTACCGCATGATGGTGCAGGTGTTTATTGATGAGCCGTACAAACCCGAAATTTTTAACGTAAATTATCCCGACGTGCAGTTTGGCCGCCCTGTTATAATAGTAGGCGCCGGCCCGGCGGGCATCTTTGCTGCATTGCAATGCATCGAGCTGGGATTAAAGCCCGTGATACTGGAACGGGGCAAAGATGTTAAACAACGCCGGCGCGATTTGGCCAATATCAACAAACAAGGCCTGGTAAACCCCGAATCAAATTATTGCTTTGGCGAGGGAGGGGCAGGCACCTACTCTGATGGTAAGCTGTACACCCGATCTACCAAGCGCGGCGATGTAAACCAGGTGCTTAAAATGTTTGTTGCCCATGGAGCTGACGAGGATATATTGATAGATGCCCGCCCGCATATCGGCACCAACAAGCTCCCCCAGATTATTACCGCCATGCGCGAAACCATACTGAATGCAGGCGGCGAGTTTTTGTTTGATACTAAAGTGACAGCCCTACTGGTTGAGTTTGGCAAAATAAAAGGTGTAAAACTCGCCGGCGGCGAAAAAATGACCGCCGATGCCGTAATCCTGGCAACAGGCCACTCGGCAAGGGATGTGTTTGAAATGCTGCATCATCAAAATATACTGATAGAGGCCAAGCCATTTGCTTTGGGTGTACGCATAGAGCATCCGCAAGAAATAATTGACCGCGCCCAATACCATTGCGAAAACCGTGGTCCGGATTTGCCGCCATCTTATTATAACCTGGTAGAGCAGGTAGAAGACAGGGGCGTGTTCTCCTTTTGCATGTGCCCCGGCGGTATTATAGCCCCCTGTGCCACTGCCGAGAACGAAATTGTAGTGAACGGTTGGAGCCCTTCAAAACGGAATAATCCTTTTGCCAACTCAGGCACGGTAGTACAAATTAATATGGAAGATGTGGTTGGCAATGACACCGATCCATTCAAGATGCTGAACTTTCAGCATGAGGTGGAGCGCGCTGCTTTTAAAGCCGGCGGTGGTAACCTGGTTGCACCGGGCCAGCGTATGGTTGATTTTGTAGAGGGGCGTTTGTCAAATGACCTGCCCGTAAACTCCTATCTGCCGGGCACAAAGAGCACGGAACTGAAGGAGGTATTGCCCGATTGGATTCACAAACGTTTGCAAAAAGCGTTGCCCGCTTTTGGCCGGAAGATGAAGGGCTATTATACCAACGAGGCGATTTTGGTGGGGGTAGAGTCGCGCACGTCATCGCCCGTGAAAATTCCGAGAGACAAAGAAACCCTGCAACACCCGCAGGTTAAAGGATTATTTCCGTGCGGAGAGGGTGCTGGTTACGCAGGTGGCATTATTTCTGCTGCTATTGATGGTGTTAACTGTGCATTGGCCACTTTAAAAATATTAGCATGACAATTTCTGAAAAACTGAGTACCGAATTACAAAAGATTCTATCAGGCGATGCCTGGTATGGTTCGCCTGTTTACGAGATCATCGATAGCATTAGCTTTGAGGCAGCATATGAAAAGCCGCCCGGATCTGTCCATAACATAGCCGAAATTGTTTTGCACATGATTGCCTGGACAGAAGAAGTGATGGACAGGATGAATGGCCTTACCGCCGGCATTCCCACCAGCGGCGACTGGCCCGAAACCGGCGCGCCCGACGAACAAAAATGGCAAAACTATGTTGATGATTTAAAACTGGTGAACGTAAATTTGATTGGCGTTATCCAGAACTTCCCGCAGGAACAATGGGATGAGCCAATAAAAGACGAACGGAACCGCGAGATGGGAACAGGTGTGAGCTATGAAGAATTGATTAACGGTTTAATTCAGCACCATATTTATCACTCCGGCCAAATCGCTTTATTAAACAGGATTATCAATGGCTGATAAAAAGACACTTATATTAGGAGCAACGCCCGATACCGGCAGGTACGCAAACCTCGCCGCCAACAGGTTGGTCGGTCGCGGCCATACCATAGTTAACGTAGGCATAAAAAAAGGCGAGGTTGCCGGTGTACCTATCGAGAAGCCCGAAACTATTCATAATGATATTGATACGGTTACTTTGTATGTTGGCCCTCAAAACCAACCGCCGTTGTATGATTATATTTTGAATACACACCCAAAACGTATTATATTTAATCCCGGTACCGAAAATTCTGAACTCAGGCGGATGGCCAATGAAAAAGGAATTGAAACAGAGTATGCATGTACGCTGGTGTTACTATCTATAGGGCAATATTAAAGGCTCCTAACCCTCTGAAGGGGGATTTTTGAATTTTGAATTTGTTTCTTCTACACTATCTCGACTATATTTAGGCATGAAATACCTTTACTTTTTATTGTGTCTATCCATATTATCTTGCAGTCATCCAAAACGTCATTATACTTTATCAGAATTAAAATATCGTCGGGATTGGATTGAGAAGTACTCGCTCAAGCATAAAAGCGCGATGGTTGTTTTTGCTAAGGTTCCAGGGAAAGCTCAGTTGATAAAAGTAGTTAACGATAAATGGCCTGATGAAACAGAATATGCCTACAATGTTTTGAAGGATAGTTCTGGTAACGTTATTCTGATTTACTCATCACCAGTTAGTGAGAGTGGGGATTGGAATGTAGAACACAATCATTATTTCGATCCGGAAGGAAATACTTTTTTATTTGAAAGACATGCGAATGCTTTTAATGATTGCTTGGCAGATGATGAAGTAGCTTATGAAACCGTGAAAAAGTACTTTGATAGCGACTTTAACATCATGGAAAAAACGGATAACTTGGTTGATAAAAAGGGTAAGCATCTTAATAAAAGCGAGTGTTCGATAGATTTTGCTATTCAAGACGCCACCATTTATCCGAATGCTGAAAGTTGCATGAGAGCTTACAATATTATTTTCTAAAGTTGTAACCCAATCAAAAAACTCCCCCTTCAGGGGGTTGGGGGGCTCGCCAATATTCTGATCTCTTTAGGATAATAATTATTGATCCTATTCGGTAATAGCTTAGCCCATCCTAAGGCTTGTCCCTCGTAGTTCATCAAGCTCCAACCCTTTTCTGTTGGGTTTAGGTCGATGTTGTCTCGGCGCAGATACTGAATAGCCTGGTCGTAAGTTAGCTCCGTTTGTAAAACCATATCCTTATTAATAATGGTACTTAAAGCCAGTTCATGGTCGGGTATCAAATCTTTCCCCATTAACTTACCCACGCGCACACCGGATTTTTTAAGGTACAGATGCCTTTGTAATATGTTCAGGCTTTCTTTGTGGGCGCGGTTAATGGCCAGCCATTCTTCGTTTACTTTAAAATAATAGTAGTCGTCCGGGGTGTTAACATATGCTTTCACCTGGTCAATTTCCTTGCTGCTTATTTTTTGGTGCATGTTGTTTTTAAAGGTGCCCAGTTCGCCGGTGTTGGTTCTCTTTTTAAGGCATGATGCAAATAACCCCTCACCCTTAACTTTGCCCGGATAAAAGCGATATCCCCATGCCTTTTTATCGGCCGATTGCGTTTCTACAATACCCCACTCCTTATATATAGGTATACGGATGCTTTCCAAATCAAATTCCTGGCAAAGCCAATCCAGTATATCTTCGTTTTCCTGGTGCGAGTAAGAGCAGGTACTATATATAAGGTATCCGTCTTCTTTTAAGGCTGGGAGTATATCGGCCAGGATCCGTTCCTGCCGCTGGTGACACAACTCCACATTGGCTTCCGACCACTCGTTCATTGCCTGCGGATCTTTACGAAACATGCCCGAGCCCGAACATGGTGCATCAACCAGGATAATATCGAAAAAGCTTTTTAGCCGGCCAATATCTTTCGGGTCATTATTGCTCACTATTACGTTTGCCTGCCCCCAGCGGCTAAGGTTATCTGTTAATACAGGTACCCGTGTTTTAATAATTTCGTTGGCAACCAGCAAATCGTCGGCATTAATGGCCGAATTAAGGAGTGTGCTTTTGCCACCCGGAGCAGCGCAAAGGTCAAGTACTTTTATGGTGTCATCTATATTGGGGCGGATATGTTTTAATATATGGTCGATAAACATAGACGATGCCTCCTGTACATAATAACAACCAGCATGAAAAAGCGGGTCGAAAGTGAAGGATGGGCGGGTGTTTAAATAAAACCCATCGCTACACCAGGCTACCTGTTCATCAGTTTTTAAGGATGGACGCTTAAAAGGATTAAGCCTTATAGAGGTAGGCGCATCGGTAATTTGATGTGCTTTGATAAAATTTTCTTCGTCAAATCCATTTTCTGCGCTTAATGATTGCAGGAAATTATCGGGGAACTGTTGCTCATTCATATACTTTGTAAATATACAAATTCGATATATGCTATTGTTTATAAGATATTCGGGCGCTGTTGAGGTGTATTTAACGTTAGTTTACAGTTACTTGTAAAATTGTTTTAATTATTTGAAAATTTCTTTTGGTGCGTAATTGGTTTTCTGTGTACATTTGTGGCCGCTCCAGAAAAAGGGCGTTGTTTTTTGAAGAGTTAGCGAATATAAAAAAGATTAAAAAGAGTGAAATTATCACTTGTTAAATCAAAATAAAATTCGCACTTTTGCAACCCGCAATCGAAGAAGAAGATTAAGTGAAAATGATCGGTTTCGGGCCTCCAAAAAAAGAAAAAATAAGTTTTGGAAAAGCGGAAAGGTTTTCTACCTTTGCAGACCCAAACGGAGGGTTGCCTGAGAGGGCAAAAGAAGTAAGAAGCTAAAGCGATTTTAGCGGACAGAAATGACAAATCAGGTGCTTCAAACCACCAAAGATTATATAGCGGATTCGGGATGATGAAGCGAGAAAGTTCTTTTAAGAAATAGAAAATCATGTAGAGTAACAACTCAAACAAAAAGAAGCTGTAAGGCGGAGAAGAGTGAGAGGAGTTATGATAACAACAAGTTAGATACTGTATAAAGATATAATTATATACAGATTCTATTATTAATAATAGGGTCAGTGACAAACTAGACATTTTACAATGGAGAGTTTGATCCTGGCTCAGGATGAACGCTAGCGGCAGGCCTAATACATGCAAGTCGGACGGGATAGG
>Ga0307515_10013118_pt1 | contig 15514 bp, 9 predicted proteins | sample 17_EM_MG_FD_194513 | JGI IMG/M metagenome (GOLD analysis project Ga0307515, IMG submission 194513) | Populus trichocarpa ectomycorrhiza microbial communities from riparian zone in the Pacific Northwest, United States - 17_EM | ecosystem: Host-associated > Plants > Roots > Unclassified | place... | reverse complement strand
AGCGGTCACTTGGCCGTCGTGCGGCTGCTTCTCGATAGGGCCGCCAACATCGAGTCGACGGATACGAATGGCCGGACGCTGCTGTTGTGGGCCGCCGAGAGCGGGCACGAGGCCGTCGTGCGGCTGCTTCTCGACAGGTCCGCTAACATCGAGTCGACGGATACGAATGGCCGGACGCCGCTGTCGTGGGCCGCCGCGAGCGGGCACGAGGCCGTCGTGCGGCTGCTTCTTGACAGGGCCGCCAACATCGAGTCGACGGATACGGATGGCCGGACACCGCTGTCGTGGGCCGCCGCGAGCGGACACGAGGCCGTCGTGCAGCTGCTTCTCGATAGGGCCGCCAACATTGAGTCGACGGATACGGATGGCCGGACGCCGCTGTCGTGGGCCGCCGCGAGCGGACACGAGGCCGTCGTGCGGCTGCTTCTCGACAGGGCCGCCAACATCGAGTCGACGGATACGAATGGCCGGACGCCGCTGTCGTGGGCCGCCGCGAGCGGGCACGAGGGCGTCGTGCAGCTGCTTCTCGACAGGGCCGCCAACACCGAGTCGGCGGATAAGTATGGCCAGACGCCGCTGCTGCAGGCCGCCGCGGACGGGCACGAGGCCGTTGTGCGGCTGCTTCTCGACAGGGCCGCCAACATCGAGTCGGCGGATACGTATGGCCGGCCGCCGCTGATGCGAGCCGCCATGAGCGGGCACGAGGCCGTCGTGCGGCTGCTTCTCGACAGGGGCGCTAACATCGAGTCGACGGATATAGATGGCCGGACGCCGCTGTCATGGGCCGACCTGTTCGGGTATGGGGCCGTCGTGCGGCTGTTGCAATTACAAAGCGCCCCACGGTAGGTGCGGTTTGCTATTAAGGCTCTACCAAAAATTAAAATACCTCCTTTATTAATACTCTTATAAATATATCTATAACTATATTAAATAGAGACCCTAAAGCGAGTTAATAAATGTAAAGAGACTACTATAAGAACTTATTATTATTTTATATACCTTTAATAATTATATACTTAGTAAGACAATTAATAATATATATATTATATATTACTCATTGCCTAACGTCCGATTTAGATCCCTATTAGGCCCACGCGGACTACTCCTTATTTACATATAGGGAGAAAACTCTGTTTAAAAAAACCCTATAATCCATCTCCCCGCCTTTTAGGACTCGCCTACTTAGCGCCTACAAGTCGCCTGTGGTGCTCTACTACCTTACTTTTTAACCTCCTTAGGAACCACTACTGCCGTAATAAGCCTACGGACGCGCTAGTATCGTAAACTTTACTTTACCACTATAGAGTTATTAGGGGGCCTATTGCTCGCCCCTTTGCCTTCTATTACTATTTCCTTTATAGCCTAAAACTGGTCTAGTACATTTTAGCTAATAAGCCACTGGATGACCGCCTTAAGACCTTTTTATGTTAAGAGTAGTGTATTATAAAAGCTTCCGACGTACTTCAAGGTCAAATATACGAGGGGTTTTGAATTTGTGTTGAGTATCTAGAGCAATTCACAGGGGCAAAACTGGGACACCAAAAGCAAAAGGGCCCAATACAATCCATATGAACTCCATCATACAAGCGCCACCCTCTCCCTTCTCCCTTGCTTAGCCCAGAACTCCTTTGAGAGCAATGTACGACAGGACCCAACCCTCTCGTAACTATTTGCTGCGGTACTTGAAGGCCTAAGTACGATGCTAGATTCTCCAGTCTCAGATTGGGATATGATGAGCAAGAAATATTGTTCGCCTTCGACTATCTCGCTAGCATCCCCTTGGACGTCCGGGTTAAAGGCAGCATCAAGTTGATGCTTACCAAGTCCCTCATCAGATACAGTGTTCGAAGAGGGAAGAACAACGTATCCTTCCCCGGTTTCGCTGGTCTCTGCACTATCAGTGGGTACTGGTTTTCCTAGACGGATAGGGGCCATCACGCCAATCCCCTCAATAGACCCACTTCGCACAGACCCATAAGGATTCTTTCCGGCAGGCACACAGCCAGCTGCCAGAACCTCAAAATCCATAACATCGTCAAATGGCTGCCACCCACACTTTATCGGCCCGGTTATCGAAGCCCACGACCAAGTTGGCGCATAGTAGTGCTCGTGTCTGCGGCTCGTACGTTTAGTGATGGACTGGCGATCGAATTCCCAGAGTAATGCGGAGGGTAAATCCTCCTTCCATAGCCCGGCTAGATACGTATATCGAGTGGACTTCGCATACGCCGCCGCGAGTCCACCAATTGCGGGAAGTCTATCAGAAGAGAAAGTAAGGTCGAGTTGCGTGAAGGCGTTTTGAACGGTTAGATGCGTCCTCGCGCTATTGGACGAGCTTTGTAGGCTTCCCCATTCCAGCAGGCCTGAACCCGGCTGACTTGCTGCTCCAGAAGAGCGTTGGAAGTATCGGTGCTTGGGGTTCCATTGCGTTGTTTCCATTGGACGTACTTGGCATTCACACCGTATGAGGGTTTCGCACTCCCATGTAGCTTCTTTTGAGGTAAAATGCAACGTTCTGTGGGAAAGCACCCGTTCTTGGAGAACCCACGCACGAGATGCCAGGTTGCTGTGAAGGCCTATTTTGGTTCTTTCATGAGCCGGGATGTGGACTTGTTCTGGGTAACCGGTGTTCGGGCGGATATAGATGTGGCACTTATCACCGAATACGTCAGTACACTTGACTTCCGTGGCTTTGGCGTCGCGATCTTTGCCAGCAACGTAGCAACCACCATGGCTATTCGCGGCGCCATCGGCTGCGATAGTAAGATAGGCGTTTGCGTAGATATCGCTCATCTTAGCAGCTTCAATTTCCCAGTCTTCAGCCGAGTCTTGGATGATGCAGAGAGAATCAATCCAGAGGTATGGAACGCCTAGACGGCGGGTGATGTCGATCGCATCGGAGAATGTTTTCGGCAGGTCAGCAAACGGGATTCTGGCTATCATGCTGTTGAGATTGTCTTTGGTAAGTGTCATTGACTTCACGCCGCCCCAACAATGAGAAAGAGAAATATATCTTGAACTCTCATTCTTTGAAGCGTATAATCTTAGCTCGTTATTTTTAGAGCCTACCTTAATCACTCGCGTAGGAAGAGGCTGTGCATCTGGACGGTGGCAAGCAGGATGATTTCTTGCGCAATCTCTGATCCAGCCAGAGATAAGGTCTAAACAGTCTTTTGAAGATGAGTCGGTAGAGACTTCCCGGGCAATTCCGACGGTGGGCCAGAAGTTTGGTTCACCTGTGCGAGAATGAACGGAGTTAATTAGGACCTAAGATATGGCTAAACGAGAAAATATTAATTGGATTTCAAACATACCAATATGCGTGTAGAAGGCCATTGAAGCCGTACGATCGGTGGAAGGATCACCAGATCCGGGTATCCCCCTATATAGGTCTACATATAAAGGGCTATTCGGACCATCTGACAAGAACTCTAAACGTTCAAAATTTTCGAAGGGCTCTTTCATGAACTGGGAACAGCCCTTTTGAAGAAGACAAGAAAAATGGCAACCTCGCCGAGCATCGGAGCTTATAGATTCTCTGTCTATTACGAATTTTCTGGGCGATCTAGCCTTCATAGGGCGATCTTGCACCGAGGGTGCGTTGAACTGCGGGCTTGGTTTAATCGGACGTTCGCTGAGGAGTTTGCATGTCTCACAGTGCTGGAGATGAGCCAGAGCCATGTCCCGAAAGTGGTTTGAGGCTTTCTCGTTCGCTATCGCTGATTTATCATCTCTTTGGCTTAAAAATCTACTGGGATAATAACTTATGCTCCACTGACGGAAGGTAAAACTTTCTCATCTTAGCTGAGCTTTCAGAACCCCGCGGCTTGGCGTTCATTTTTTGGCCAATTAGAGGGTTTCGAAATTACCTGGCAAGTGACACGATGCAATGCCGCTTTACATGAATACGAATACAACAACCGTTGTCCTTGCCCTTCAGCACCTTGTATCTGTTGGTGGGATAATTTGGGACCAAAGGCTTGGCCGTAAAACCATCGGGATTAGATAGGAGAAAGTTAAGTCAGCCAGAAGATATTGGCATGTAAAGCAATCTGGTATAGGAAATGTGTGGTTGTCCTTGACAAAAAGATCTGGCTCAATCATTTGATTTCGTGAAACGTCGGTTCAATGATGTAAAGAATCTACGACTGTTCTAAGGAAATTGCTGAAGATTGCTGGGAGACATCTGCAAGGTCCAAGTCCACTGCTAAATAACCATTTGGCTCGACCATATTCGGAAGTATGTAGCTATTCGGAGAAGCTCTGGAAGAGTAAAGGCATCTACAATTTTCGAACCACATGGCCCTCCTGCATATCCCTTAGGCCTATATGAGCGCAATTGATTTCAATGTATTGTCCCTCATCCATAAGACCATCCGAGATTGTTACCCCCATGGCAGGCTCAAGCGCAATGCCACGACCCACAGGATAGAGGCGGGAGACTCGGATGATCAACAAAGTAGTAAGGATGATACCAAATAGGTTTGAAGTCAGCCTGGACAGTTTACCTTGGTGTAGATTAGTCGTTCAGTAGAAAACGGTTCTTGAAACGTGGCTTTACTCGGACGCGTTGCTCAGCCGGGTGAGTATTGCAAACGGTCGTGCAGAGATCAGCTCTCGGGTAGTCTCTTGTGTAAAGCTTTGCACGCTGATCCATTTATAGAGACAGATCTTATCCAAATGGATGATTCATGATCTCTCCCCAATGAAATGGTATCGCGTGCCGGGGTAGGAAGGTGATTCCGGGAGAGAGTGAGGATGCACCAGGGATATGGCATGAGGGCATGGATAGGTGATGGGGATTTTAGGGGCTTCAGGTGGACCAAGAACAATAGCTTCCTGTCAATATGGCAGAAGCCAAATGGAGAAGATGTAAAAGGCCAGGTCGGAGAAAGCGCCAAGCCGGCACGTGATAGAAAGTGTCAACGAGAGGTTCCCCGGCCTTCCTAATTTCTTACCCTTCCGATAACCTTCCTGCTTGAGACTCAACCAACGGCAAGATTGTGATTACCACTGCAGCATGCATAGCCAACTCTTTCTCAAGTCGTTCCGGGATACGACACACAACTGGCTGTCGCCTTACTGCGCCTCTGCTTCACATTCGTCACCTGCTCGATCCAGAGAAATTGGGTTTAATATGGGTCAGACCTGCCAGCCAATCCGTATGGAGGTTTGTAAAACAACATACCTCGGAGAATCCTGGAATTCTGTCACACCAGAGATGTGGCAACCCCACGACTTAGCTTGGACCTGCATGAAAGATGGCTCTGTGAAGCAGCCAACGATCTGCACCGTTGCACCAATGATCCTAACATATGACAGTTCACAAACACCGCCTGCTAGTTATTGCAAGGTAACGGTATCTTTCCGCCATCATGTTTAACCATCGAATCCTATGAGAATATATCATACCTGCTCTCCCCCACCATATTATCAGTGTCTATCGCGCGTATTGATTTCCTTCAACACGCGCCGACCCGGGGCTACTTTCCCCAGCTTTTGCCCGAGACACTGTCGAGTTTTTTCTCCCTTTAAATCTGTCTCTCGCTCGTCAATTTTGTCGATTGTCAATTGATCGGCTATTGCAAGATGCGGGCCTCAGTGCTGCTCGTGGGACTTTTGTCCTTGGCTGGAGCAGTCAATTGCTTGCAGAACTCGAATGTTAAGGTCATGGAGTCTCTTCGTGGCGTTCCCGACGGTTGGGAAGAAGCAAGAGCGTCCGATCCAAACAAGCGACTGCACTTTCGCATCGCTGTCACCCAGGTATGTTACTTGCCATGAGGGTGCGGAGCGAAATAAGCAAAAGTGCGCATATTTTTTCTTAGCGAATCAAAGTCAGATGTATGACGTGGCTAATATGCGTGCAACTACAGCCAAATCAGTATCTGTTTGAACAGACTCTTATGGAAGTGTCAACTCCAAGCCACTCCAAATATGGCCAGCACTTGAAGCGCGATGAGCTCAAGGCTATGCTCCGGCCTTCTGTCGAAGCTACAGGGGCAATCATGGATTGGTTAGAGGACTCAGGCGTTCGCAGTAGCGACATTGAGGATGATGGTGAATGGATCAACTTCGTTGCCCCCGTATCCACTGCCGAGAAGATGATGGACACGAGGTTCATGGTTTATCAAAGCACCGTGCGGCCGAAGCTGAAGAAGACACGAACTCTCCAATATTCGGTGCCTGAGGAGCTTCATGACTATATTGACATGATCCAGCCCACCACTCGCTTTGGGCAAATCCGTCCTCACCGCAACCAAATTATCGACAAGGAGTATCTTGGTAAGGCTGGAACTGGCCTTAATGTAACGTCGTGCAATGCTACCATTACGCCCACCTGTCTCAGGCAACTATACAACTTCGCGAGCTACAAAGTTGACACAAAAGCTGGAAGTCTCTTTGGCATTAACGGCTTCTTGGAGCAATACGCTAGGTTCGCTGATTTAGCAACTTTCGAGGCCGAGTATGCGCCATGGGCGGTTGGTACAAATTTTACGTGGACAGGAGTTAATGGTATGTGAGACGTCTGACAAGAGAGTGTCATGCTAATGATGAATGTAGGCGGTACCCTCCCTCAGAACACACGGAATAACAGTATTGAGGCAAACTTGGATATTCAGTATACTGTCGGGTTGACGGCTCCCATGCATAACAACTTCTACAGTACTCCAGGCCGCGGATTACTTATTCCTGATCTCGACCAGCCCAATGCAGATGCCAACGAAAACGAGCCGTATCTTGACTTCTTCACGTGGCTTGTGAATCAGCCCGATGATGCGCTTCCCCAGACTCTCACTACTTCATATGGGGAGGACGAGCAGAGTGTACCAGAGAAATATTCAAAATCAGTGTGCAATCTGATCGGGCAGCTCGGGTCCCGGGGCGTGTCAGTGCTCTTCTCCAGCGGCGATACCGGGGTTGGATCTGCATGCCAAACGAACGATGGCAAGAACACTACTCGTTTCCTTCCCATTTTCCCAGCATCATGCCCTTATGTCACGGCTGTTGGCGGTACTTATCAAGTCTTACCTGAAAAGGCGATTGCCTTCTCCTCTGGAGGATTCTCTGACCGTTTTGCGCGACCATCGTACCAGGACGCGGCTATCGAGGGCTACATGAAAGTTCTGGGCCCTAAATGGACTGGCCTGTATAACCCGAACGGACGGGGCATCCCCGATGTTGCGGCGCAAGCCTACCGTTTCCACGTCGTTGACAAGGGCTCGGAAATCCTTGTTGGTGGCACCAGCGCTTCGGCACCTACATTTGCTTCGGTGGCGTCACTCCTCAACAACGCTAGGCTTTCGGCAGGCAAGCCTCCTCTTGGTTTCTTGAACCCGTGGATATACAGCGAAGGGTACAAAGGCTTGACAGACATTGTCAATGGTGGATCTAGCGGATGCTCAGGCATCGACATCTTCTCCGGACTACCGACACCACACGTTCCGTATGCTTCGTGGAATGCGACGGCAGGTTGGGACCCGGTGACGGGGCATGGAACGCCCGATTTCCAAAAGCTATTGAAGCTCGTGATGAGTGGTGGGCATGGAGGGTACCGGCGAGCGTGGGGGGGGAGCAGAATCGACAGGGTATCAAAATAATATTGGTTGTTTCACGTAGCATATCAGCATCAGATAGAAGTGTATCGTGAAGATGATGTATCACGAAGACCGGCTTGTGATTTCCATTTGGTAGATGGTGGGGCAGTCCTGGCAGTGTTGACAGTTGCATGATTCGCGTGATGATCGATCTCAAAGCGCCACAGCCGGAGAGCGTGTTTCCTTGGCAAGCCGTCATGGACTCGCTACAAGTCTGTGCCGACCTTAGTGGTGACTCTCACCGTTCGACGTACCCGACTTCTAGGACGGCTGCTCGTTTACTTTCAAACGGCTTTTCGTTCTTGAAAAGTAGCTTTTGTGAAGGCTGCAAACATCTCCAAACATGCCCACTGCCAACAATCAATTCTCACGGTAATTACAGCCGTGCTTCTCCATGTCCCCTGCATAGGATTTGAATCAACGGAACGAGGTAGGACACCTGGCATTTGCCGTCGGCGCATCATATTGGACTGCCCCTTACAGCATAGCGCACCCTTGCTGTTTATCCCTCAGTACCTCCCGCCATCGGCTTGCAGCAAAGCCGGCTGGCGGCATCGAGATATTACAGGCGGCTTAGGGCTTTCACTAGTGGCTTGGAGATATCACGGCCATCAGGCTTATGCCCGACATAGACGGAGCAGCCAGTCACTTCACTAGGTACACATAGTCATTACCCGCTTGTATGGGAAGGTCAGCTTGCTGCCGTTCGAGGCACACGACACCATTGAGAGAGCTGAGTCCGCCCCGACGCGTTTTCCGACTTGTGCAACAGGGAGGCGAGATGGAGATCTGCAATTCCCTGCTTGCCCTACCACTACCAGTTCCGCACGGTTCATTGCATACGAACATCACTTGTCGTGTCCATTTCTTGGCTTACAATTCCCTCATCTAGTGTATGTGCCTGCCTATAATGGCCTCGCTTTCGCCTAGTATGACCAGAGAGGTAGGTAAATAAACACCTCATCCCTTCGTGTGGCAAGATTTCTTGCACTTTTCGTATATGCAAGCCTCTCAAGCCAATCTAGAGGCTCTATACCGTATATGACTTGGTGTTAAAGCTCCTGGTCAGTGCGATTGCGCCGCGGCAGGGGTGCTGGCGCCTCATTGACACTTTGAATATTGCGGTGAACAGCAGCGACGTGGCTAGGAAGCCTGTATATAGAATATTTGGTGGTGTAGTTGATTAAAAAGCTTTAATATTATCGCCCTCTATTTAACTATTAAATCCTCTATAAAATATCGTCTTTATGCCGCCTAAAAAACGTTGTGCATCTTCGGCTCCGAAGCCTCTAAAGCCTCTAAAGCCTCTAAAAGTACCTGAAGCCTAGGAGTCTTATTTATAATCCTTCCAAGCAACGCAGTATATATATAATAGCTTGGCGGCAGTAGTTATACAGCCTATAGAGGCTTTAGCGGCTCCGGTAGCTATGCGGTAGGTAGTGCTAAGTAAGGATATTACGGAGGCCCGGCCAAGTAGCCAGATAGAGGATATTAAGGAGGAAGAACTAGGAGCCGTTTTTAAGGCCTACGGCGAGACCGCAGAGGATAAGGCAGATAAGGTAGATAAGACTGAATTACTAGAGCTATTAGCTGAAGAAGTTGCAAGAATAGGCCTTCCTGCTGTACCTACTATATAGGAGCCTATAGCCGCTGTTCCTAAATTAGATCTTAAAGTTGTTAACCTTTTAGATAAGTTAATATTTGCCGCTCGGCGCGCTAGTAAACCTATTAATAGCTTTAGCACGGGCGTTAAATCTAATAATCTTCCTGATTAAAATAAGGATATTAAGCGCTCTGCTTACTATACGCTAGCAGATTAGATTGGTATAGCGTTTAGTAGGTATAAATCTGGATAGGACCTACCAATTTAAGTGTTCCTACTATTCTTTAGTATTAGTGTATTTAAAAGGCTTGTAGTTAATATAAACCTCTATATAACCTCTTAAAACGCTAGCGGATATTACTAATTAGGACGGTACGCTGGTAAACAATTATAGGCGTAAAAGGAGACCTCTGCTAGAGAGTTGATAATTTAGGTAGGACTTATTATATATATAGACGTCTTTAAAGCTCCTTAAGTGCGAGACCTTTGGGCTATAGATCCTGAATATCCTAAACACTTAATTAGCTTATTTATAGGCCAAAAAAGATGGGAGTAATTTAAACGCTTTTTCTATGTCTTACTACCTCCACCAAAAGGCGTTAAATATTAGGTTTTTAAAAAGATTAAGCCGTTAATAACTCCTTTAGGTAAGGCGTTTAGGAAGTACGTTATACCTAGATCTATAGTTAGCTTTAATAAAATAATAGTGCGGTTTACTAGACAATCTACAGCTATAATTAAATTGCCTAGTAAGCCAATACCTAAGGGCTTTAAGATATTGAGCCTTTATTAATATGGATATTACTATAGCTTTATATTCACCTCACCTGGCTACTTTTTTAGGCTTCCTTCTTAAAAAGATTATTAAGATATTGCCCTCTTAAAGACCTCTAAGTGCGTCCTCTACCTTACCTAACAGCTTCCTCTTTAGGCTTATTAATTCTGCCTATTCTTAGATAACTATTTTACGAATATTTTATTGCTTTAGGTGCTTTAACAACTTAGAATTACTGCAGCTAGTACGGCCTAATTAAACTTAAGAGCCTATCTAGAGGTGCATAAAAGGGCTAATAAAAGAAAGGTAAGACTACCGTTTAACTTTATTATAGGAATAGTCATTAATTCGGTGCTTTTGATTATATAGCAGGATAAGAATTTAGTACGATTTTTAATAATAGCTTACTTGTGTAGCAATAAGGATGTTAATAAAGTTAATCAGCGTTAACCGCGAGCATATAATTCCTTCCTTAAGGAGCTGGTGGCTAATGTTTAGGGTAATAATCTAATTAAGAAGCTGACGCTTTCTAGGCTCTCTATTAACTATAATAACTAAATAGGTGGCGTTAATATTCACAATCAGCTTCAGAGTTACTATACTACCTAGATTACCACTATACGCACCTAGATGCCCTTATTCTTCTAGGCGCTTAATACGGCTATAATTAACGCCTATATTATTAGCAAGAAGATCTTCTAGATATTAAGTAAACCCTTCCTTTAAACCTATCGCCGCTTCCGTATATAACTAGCCTAGAACCTTATTATTATGGGCAGTTAGTAGATAGGCATAAATAAGCAAGATACTAAGCGCCTTCTTTATTTAAGCTTACTAAAGCATAGGTAATATTAACCTGGTATTGGGCCTGGTTATAAAAATATTAAAATAAATTAAAGTACCACCTACGTCACTACTAAAACCCCACTACCTATAATTTAACTAAGTAAAACGCAAACTTACTACTATATTAAAGGCTATATAAAGATAAAGGGCTATAGAGGCTTACCAACGTGCTAGATATATAGATAGAAGCAGGCAAAGAAGCTTATATTAAAGGCAAGACGGACGGTATATAAATGCGAGGGTTATAGGCTTCCTCTATGCTTGCGGTACTTTGCCAACTTCTATTTAATAGACAACAATTAGGTAACTACTTTTAATCCTCTACTTCCTTATACCTTTAATATAAAGGCTCTAAAGCTAATTAAGCCTTTACTATAGTATGTATCTTAGCCTCCTTTAAGCCTTCCTCCACTGCCTTTAACCGGGCCTCTATACTAAATAATCGCTAATTAAACCGTTTAATTACCTGCAGCACTTAATTTACCTTATTTAACGTATATAATACGTCCTCCCTTATAACCTTAAGCTGGTCCTCTATTAGCTTATCCTTATTAACATTAAGAACGCGTATAAAGTACATAGGCGGTAAAGATTTGGGTGGCTCTAATAGAGGATTTTCCTATATAATTAGCGGGTAGTTAATAGAGAAGGGCTAGGAATATATAACTATGACGTTATATATTACGGCTTTCTGCCCAGCTTCCTCAAAAATATATATTTAATGACCTTTTTATAGTGGCCTTTCAAAGCATCCTTCTGTTAGACCGATTTTCGTGTTTTTAGTGGTGGGGTCCACCAAAACGCCACTAACCGGCCTAACCGAGGTGTGCTAGCTGAAGCAGGACGGCCAAGCACGCCCCAATCAAAAATCGCATTTTGCCACACGAAGGGATACGGCTCTGAAGTATTCTTGTGACGTCACTCCCGCTCATTTCTTTCCCTCGATCCCCTCGCGCTGCTCTCCCATTCACTTTTGCGCCGGACTGGAGCTTGATCTTGTCTCGTTCTCTGTGAGCAAGCCAGCGAGCTCAATTTTGCAGTCTTCTCTCTAGAGCAACCAAAAGCACCCTGGATTAATTGAAGAGATTCTGCAAATGCTTAGCTTCGGAAGACTCAATTGTTCTCGTTTCTGCTTTAACTTGAATTTGCGGAGCCTGATAATTCGTTAAATCATGCGCGGTCTCTCATTGCTACTCCTGTGCGGTCTCACCTGCTCCGTTGCTGCCAGAAGCGCTCAGCATGTTGGCAAGAAGCTGGCAGACCGCACTCCACCACGTCCAAAACATGGATACCCAATGCAGCCGGGCCAGCAGGTGAAGCGGGAAACGACTACACTCATTCCGCAGACTGTGAACACCACAAGTAAGGAGAATGTTTCTAGAAAGTGTGAATGTTGCAAGCACAAAATATTGACCCTATCTAGAATTTGCCGTCAATGGCACCGGCCTCCCAGACGTGGACTTTGACATTGGCGAGTCCTACGCTGGCCTTCTCCCCATTTCATCTGCTCCTAATGCCAGTGAGCTCTACTTCTGGTTCTTCCCCTCCTCAAACCCTCTTGCGCATGATGAAATCACTATCTGGCTAAACGGCGGGCCGGGTTGCTCCTCACTCGAAGGTTTCTTCCAAGAAAACGGGCCGGTGATCTGGCAATACGGCACCTTCAAGCCTGTCTACAACCCATGGACTTGGGTAAACTTGACCAACATGATCTGGGTTGAGCAACCTGTAGGCACTGGATTCTCGCAGGGAGTCCCGACTGCAACCAACGAAGACGAGGTTGCGGCGCAATTCCTTGGCTTCTTCAAGAATTTCATAGATACCTTTGGTCTGCAGAACAAGAAAATCTATATCGCTGGAGAAAGCTATGCTGGATACTACGTGCCATATATTGCGGACGCCATGTTCAACGCTAAGAACAAGAAATATTATGACATTCAATCCATCTTGATTTATGACCCTAGCACGAGCTACAATGTGGTACAGCAGCAAAGTAAGCCTTTTCTTTAACCCTATATATCCTACTTTTCCCCTTGAATTCTAATTAGGATCTCAATTCCAAAGAGAAAGACGAGCCTTAGTTGACGTAGCCGACAGTACCCGCCGTTCCTTACGTCGACTACTGGCACAGTCTCTTTAACCTCAACACGACATTCACGGCTGATATTCACAAGCGTGCTAAAAAGTGTGGCTATACGGACTTCGTGGACAAGTATCTCACGTTTCCACCTCCCGGCTTACTCCCTTCTCCACCAAATTCGTCAGTTCCAGGCTGCGACCTCTGGGATGACATCTTCAACGCCGTTCTGCTGACAAACCCCTGCTTCAATGTGTATCAAATCGCCACGACCTGCCCTCTGCTCTGGGACGTGCTCGGCTTCCCCGGCTCAATTCCATATCAGCCAGCAGGAGCAAGCATCTATTTCAACCGGACCGACGTGCAGAAAGCCATTAACGCGCCAATACAAGAGTGGGAGGAGTGCTCAAACGGAGTGCTAGATACCGACACATCCACACCATCAGGCTTGTCTGTGCTGCCGAAGGTTGTTGAGCGAGCTAAGAGGACCATCATCGCGCACGGCGAGCTCGACTACATCTTCATGGCTAATGGCACCCTCCTTATGATCCAGAACATGACATGGCACGGGAAGCAAGGGTTTCAGCAAGCTCCTTCAGCGGACTTCTTCGTGCCTTATCATGACGAAGTGAGCCCGAGTACGATGGCGGCAAGCGGCGTGATGGGTACGACACACACTGAGCGAGGATTGACGTGGGTTGAGACGAGACTGTCAGGTCATATGGTGCCGCAGTACCAGCCTAGTGCCGCATATAGGCAGCTGGAGTTCTTGTTGGGAAGAATTGACAGTTTGACGCAACAGGGGAGCTTCACGACGTCGAAAGGGGGATATGGGAATTGAGAGGGCGCGTAGGAGGACGCAGAGAGAATAATTCCAAAAGATGACTTTCAGAGATAAAATTCTGATGTGTATATTTATTCAGAGTGGAGATGATCTCTAATAAAACCCACTAATCTATAAAGAAAATCAAAGTATTATTGTCCTATTGACGAAAAGGGCGGATGTTGAAGGGTGATGGAAGAACACCATGCCAAGACTGATTTCGGCATCTGCTGAAATGCACCAGAGCACACCATCAGTCAGCAAAACACCGCAAACCCCCAGTCACTGGACCTAATTGATAAACCTCCGCCCGCCCCCAAAATGCAGTCCTCCACCACCGTTAATCCTCCACCATGGGCTCTCCAGCCTCCGCCCCGCCCCTCACACGCTCGTCTGTAATCGCCGCACACGAACTGATCAAACCACACATCCACCTCACGCCCGTTCTAACCAGCACCACGCTGTCCACGCTCGCCTCAACGCCCCAATCGCCCGAAGCGCTAAAAGGAACCGAGTATGAAGGGCAGGAACCCGCAAAGCCGAAGATGCGGCTCTTCTTCAAATGCGAGAACTACCAGAAAGTGGGCGCTTTCAAGGCGCGCGGAGCATTCCACGCCATCGCGCGCCTGGGCGACGAGCAGCTGCAGAAGGGCGTCGTAACGCACAGCTCCGGTATGTGTGCAAGCGTCTCCTTTCCTTTGCCCTTTTTAACCCTTTCCCGCACCCCCTCCTGCAGGACTAGTTACCGCAAGCTGGCAGGCGTGGACCCTCGACATTCGTCCACGCAACCCTCCCCCACATCCACGCACACTCCCCCAGCATTGAACCACCAACCAACTAACACCTCTCTCTCCCAACCAGGCAACCACGCCCAAGCCCTCGCCCTCGCGGCGCGCACGCGCGGCATCCCCGCCCACATCGTCATGCCGTCCATCAGCACGCCGTCCAAGATCGCAGCGACGCGCTCCTACGGCGCCAACGTCATCTTCAGCGGCTCGACGTCGCAGGAGCGCGAGGCCGTCGTCGCGGAGGTGATGTCCCGCACCGGGGCCACCCTCGTCCCGCCGTACGACCACCCGAACATCATCCTCGGCCAGGGCACGCTGGCGCTGGAGATGGAGGCGCAGGTCGGGGGGATACTGGGGCGGGATGCGGGGCCAGGCGTTGATGGGAGTGCGGATGGGGATAGCGATAGGGACGCCAACGGCAACGGCAACGCCAATGCCAATGAGGATGGAGGGCGGGATGACAGGAGAGGGAGGGGTCTCAACGCCATCGTCGCCCCCTGCGGCGGCGGCGGTATGCTCTCGGGCATCGCGACCGCCCTCTCCGGCACCGGCACCGCCGTCTTCGGCGCCGAGCCCAGCTTCCAGGGCGCCGACGACGCGCGGCGCGGGCTCGCGGCAGGGACGCGCGTCACGAGCGTCCGCTCCCTCACCATCGCCGACGGCCTGCGCACGCCTGTCGGCGCCATCCCGTGGTCCGTCATCAGCGACCCGGCGAAAGTCCGCGCTGTGTACGCCGTCTCGGAGCGGCAGATCAAGGCGGCGCTGCGGCTGGTGCTGGAGCGGATGAAGGTTGTGATTGAGCCGAGCGCGGCGGTCGGGCTGGCGGCCGTGCTGTTCGATGAGGGGTTTCGGCGGGTGGTGGAGCGGGAGGGGGGCGAGGAGGGGTGGAATGTCGGGGTCGTGTTTAGTGGGGGGAATACGACCGTTGAGGCGATCGGGAGGCTGTTTGCGGCGACGGGGGAGGAGGGTGAGGAAAAAGGCGTGCTGAGGAGGGAGGGGGAGAGGGA
>Ga0307515_10013117_pt1 | contig 15514 bp, 16 predicted proteins | sample 17_EM_MG_FD_194513 | JGI IMG/M metagenome (GOLD analysis project Ga0307515, IMG submission 194513) | Populus trichocarpa ectomycorrhiza microbial communities from riparian zone in the Pacific Northwest, United States - 17_EM | ecosystem: Host-associated > Plants > Roots > Unclassified | place... | reverse complement strand
GTAAGGTCAGGGAGCGAGAGTCTGTTGGGAGATGTACTTGAGTTGGCCAACGTCCTCGAAAGAGGAATGCTGAAAACCCACTCGACGAACCACGTCTGCCACATCCACTGGAATCCTCCGGAAATCAGTGTCGAGGCCAGGCTAAGTGCTGCAAAGTGGGCGAGGAGTCCAAGGTCAACAACTCTCCCCTTCCCGAAGTCGATGGAGGTTGACATCAGGTTTACCAGACCCGACTTGGGCTTGCGGGGTAACAGCGTTACCACTGGAGATACCAGCATGATGGACAGTAGTGGGACGCGTACGGGAGCCACAAGACACAAGAGTGCAGGCGAAGTCTTTCCTAGTCGGTAACTGGTATGGGCTACTAACGAAGTTGCTTCGGGTTGGACGTTGACCAACCACGTGCAGCGGACATGGTGCTCAGCAGGTGCAACAGGTTCGGGATCGATGACGTGGAGAACGCCAGCGGAGGGAGAAACAGATACGGGTTGAACAAGCAGCCGGCAGAAGGCAACTTCGTCAATCTCCCATCGCTCGTATCAAGTCTCCACGAGAGCGTACACACTCACCGCATCGGACAGCATCCCAACAAAACGAAAGGCCACCGCGACCAGGTTCGAATCCAAACGTTGAGGAGAGATAGTTACATCGTAGGTTCGAAGTCAAAGGTGAAGACAGCAAGTGGTCGTATTTGAGCTGGTCCGGCAGAGGTGCGAAAGAGAACAGTAGCCTTGCAGCGACGAGGCCGCCAAAAGACAAATCGATATCCATGCCTCCGCGGCGCGTTATATCGGGTTGGTTGTGGGTGCCGCCTGTAATCGTCTCCGCACCTCACCCCCTCCGTCAATCAACTTCGTCCTCGGGACTATTGCGCAGGTTGTCATCGCATTATATTTCTCATCTATGATTTCATCTCGATCTTTGAATCCGCATCGAACGAGTGCCCGTACCAGCGCCCACGTCATTCATTCTCAAGGTGTTTGCTCCATTGTTTCACCCCCACATTCTCCGTACCAACCCCGCTTGTCAAAACACCCCGCAGTTGCTTCGTGTTGTTGGGTTTTGCGTTACCTGTTGCGACGCTCAGTCATAACCGTGTGGCCTACCCGCATCGACGGATTATGGTCTGATCCTGGTTGGACGACGTACTGTTTACTCTGGCACCCGTAAGATGAGACCCAACGGGAAAAGGTGTGAAGGTTTGGGTTTCTCCGTGAATTGAAGCAAAGAGAGCTGATCGTCCCGAGGTGAAATTATTTTTCACGTGAAAGCGACATCTTCAGGGACAGAGACCAAAAGAGGCCAGGAGAAAAACCTCCAGTAAGGAACGCGGTGCGGATACGGCGGGCGAATGAGAGCCCGATGGTCTCAAATGCAACGGAAGACCTCGAATGGTAGAAGGGCACATGCCAACAGTCACAAGGGATTTTGACTCCGCTCGTTCATCCCATTATAGACCCACTTTGGTGGTCGTAACCCAACAGCGTCAGAACGGGCCAACATCTTCGAACCATAACAAGGATCTTGCCAACTTGTAGGCACCGCGCATGGAAGACAATAACCGATGAAAATGGGGTGGTCAATCTGGCACGAAGCTAGGGGTGGTGATTAGACCCACGGGTTAGATTTGGGGATCTCGACGTTTTGATGTTGGGCCGAGGACGCCAAACTTTCGCTCCTTCCTCAGGGATTTTGAATGTGAGGACGGTCAGTGGTTCCGGGATCATCAGCGCACTGGTGTCGATTCGGTTACGATTGAGATGTGTTCGGTCTTGCCCCGAGAAAAATCCGACGTAAATGTTGACGTTACAAATGCAACGCGGACGGAAGTGGTGGGGTAGGAAAGACTGGAGAAAGTGACAACGAGTCGTGGCTGTGGTGAAACCCGTTTTGTGCCAGCAGTTGAATACCTTCGGCAATCGAATGTGGGCTAGCCTGTTTTGAGGTCGCGCACGGCTGGCGCAAATGCACCCCGCGGAGCTCAGCGATAAACCAATGACATTGAACGTACTGACAGATAAGTCGTTGGAGTAGGGGACACGTAGGAGAAAAGGAACGCCAAGATGATACAAACCAGCATCGACAAGCGTCCACCTGAAACGAGCCGCAGAGGAGGCATGAAGGGGGTGCAGTTGCTCCTATGTGTGCAAGAGGAACCGTGCGATTATGCAGAACCTTTTGGACATCTGGGAGACAACGTGCGCTGCGCGCTTCACGTTGGTTGACAGCTGAATCAAGGCCACGAGGCCCACTATCCGCCACACCACCACCACCTACTAACCCATCGATGACATGGACGAGATACGAGGTTCGCTCTTGAAGGTGAAGAAGGGAATCAGGGACCGAATCAAGGGGAGCAGACGCAAACCAGGCAGAACAAGAGATGACGCCAGTGGGGAGGGAACCAGCTCAACCAGTTCGCTTCCGCAACCAGAACCTCACGCCGTAGTGGGCGGCAGTCACGACCGAGAAAGCCACGGGGCGGGCGCCGAGGAGAGAGAAGCCAGCCAGAGGAGTTTACATCCAGACGTTGACCCTGAGGTTACAGTTCAGAGCGGACCCAGTATGGAGGGGAGTTATGCCGGCGGGAAGAAAACTGACCGGGTCAATCCACCCCCGCCCACGCCTGTGATCTCGCGCAGTGGGGAACCAGACAGTACGTGGAGAAGGTTAATCCAGTCGCTGCCTCTGATCCTCCCTCTAGACCCAGCTGACTCCGCCACCCCCGATCATGTCCAAGAAGTTTTCAGCCCCAGCCAGAGCGATTCGAGCGCTGCGGATGAGAAGAAATCGAACTGGAAGTCGACTGCGTCTACCACGGCCAAATTACTCCTATATGGGGTGAGAGATTCCGCAGACGCCTTCGGTCCGCTCAAATCTGTCGCTGGAGGTCTCTGTTTTATCCTGGAAAATTGTGAGGTACGACCCTCCTCTCCCGCGCGCCATCCGCAATGTTTACGGGTTCCCCAGCGAACGAAGGCAAACGAGCAAGCGATAGAGTCGTTGGCACCCAGGGTCAAAGCCCTCTCTGTCTTACTTTGCACAGCCGTCTCTGAAGGAGACGCGAAGGAAGAATCGAGGAGGAAAAAACTGGAACGGTAAGCTCGCACTCCCAAAGGTCGAGAACCAAGACTGACAGAGAGGGATCGTTAGGAAACTGAAAGATATTCTCCGAGAACTCGAACCATTGCTTGACCAAGGAAAGATCGAAGGTTTTTTCAAAAATGTCAAGAATGCAGACAAACTTGGAGGTCTGGTCGAAGATATTCGGGATGCAATGATGGAGTATCAGGTATGTATTCGTAAGCTTGTCGTTTCCGGACATATCTGACGTTCGCACCAGACCTCGGTACAGCAAGACATTTACGACAACAGTTGCCGGCTCATCGTGAGTTTTATCCTCTCGCCCCTCATTCGTAGTAACCGGTGGATAGGAAACAACGGACCTCACCCTTCTCAACGGGATGCATCACACTTCTGGCGCAGGATACCTCTCCGGGAACAGGCAGGGGTGCCTGAGAGGAACGAGGCAGGACGTCCTGTGGCAGATCCAGTGCTGGTTGACGGATGAAAACGACCAGCACGTCTTCTGGCTGAATGGTCTCGCGGGGACCGGAAAATCAACCATTGCCCAAACGTTCGCCGAGACCAGCTTCTCGGACGGAAAGCTTGGGGCGAGTTTCTTCTGTTCGCGAGATTTCGAGGACAGGAGCAATATTCGGACCATCTTCCCAACACTCGCATTCCAACTCGCCTATCGGTACCCGCAGTTCCGAAAGGAGTTGCTTCCGGTTTTGAGGGCAAACCCTGATGTCGGACGAGAATCCCTTTGTACCCAGCTGGAGAAAGTCATCGTCGGACCGTTCAAAGCTACCCGCATCCCGACCCTCATAATCATCGACGCCCTTGACGAATGCGAGGACAAAGAACCCGCATCCGCCATTCTTTCTATGCTCTCCCGCTACGTGGATCAAATCCCGGAGGTTAAGTTTTTCATCACCGGCCGACCAGAACCTCGGATTCGCTCCGGATTCCGGCTGGCATCGCTTCGGCCCACCACGGAAGTACTTAAACTCCACGATGTCGAACGCTCCTCGGTGGACGATGATATAAAGCTGTTCTTCCAGATTCGATTAAGCGACATCGCCAAAACCCGGAGCGACTACAACTTGACGGAAAGTTGGCCGAATTCATATGACATTGATATCCTCTCCAAGAAGGCGGCCGGACTTTTCATCTATGCCTCAACGGTTGTCAAATTCGTCGCATCTCCCTACCATCTCCCCACTGAGAGGCTCACCCTCATAATATCGCTCCCCCAGAGTACCGCTCACGTGGGAAAGTTAGGGGTCGACCTTCTCTATATTCAGGTGCTAGAACAAGCGTTTTGCGATGTGCGCTCGGAGGATCGGGACCTCTACTCCCGTTTCAGGCTGGTAGTCGGGGCAGTACTATCGGCGTTCCACCCCCTCTCGAGGAAGACACTTTCGGAACTCCTCAAGGACTGTGGCACACCGTCCCGTATCTCCGGTACTCTACGCTTACTCCATTCTCTTCTCCTCGTTCCGGAAAGCGAGGTTGATCCCATCCGTACCTTCCACAAATCATTCCCCGACTTCCTCACCGACCTGGAACGATGTAAAGATGATCGATTCTTTGTCGATCCTTCGGTCCATCACACCGATATTATGTTTTCGTGTCTCAGCCTAATGAAGGAGAGGTTGAGGAAGAATATTTGTAACTTGGACGGTTGTCCCACTCTCAGCGAGGTCGAGGATCTGGTCGCTCGTAGGGAAGCCAACATTGGGAATGCGCTGGAGTATGCATGTCGGTTCTGGACGAAGCATCTTGCGAAAATTCCTGGCGATTCTCCTCACGTAAAACGAGTACAGGAGGCGATTGACGAGTTCTTCACAAAGCGTCTACTGTTTTGGATCGAGGTCCTCAGCCTCACGAGAAACCTCAGCGTCTGCGTTTATGCCCTCTATGACGTAGATCAATGGTATCTGTCGGTGAGTTGTGATGGGTATCTGCCGAGACACGTGTTGATGTGCGTATAGGCAGGGGTCACCTGCAGGTGGACAAACGAGAGCCAGCGTCTCATCTTGTTGAACTTCGACGCAATCCGTGATTCCCCCACGAACATTTACCACGATGCCCTTCCATTTTCCCCATCCTCGTCTTGGCTCCGCGAGTGGTACACTGCGGAGTCCCTTCAGGCGATTGAGGTGGTGAAGGGGCGCCCAGACAAATGGGGAACGTGTTCTCGCGAAGTTCCCTTCAACCATTCCCCAGAAGCCCTCGCATACTGCAAGGATATCGTTACAGTCGGGCTGAGCTCTGGTGACATCGTTATCCTTGACGCAATCACCGGAGCCTGCAGGACCGTTCTCCATGAGCACACTGATGGCGTGATATCCCTCGCCTTCTCATCGGATGGGGCGCTGCTTGCATCTGGAAGCAATGATAACACCGTCAAACTCTGGGATATCCAGACCGGTGGGGTCGTCAAGACGTTCCACAGTAATGCCCATCGGCCCTGTTCCGTCTCTATTTCACCGGACGCCATCACGATCGCCTCGGGATCTCACAACAACGCAATTTGTTTGTGGGACGTTCGGACGGGGAAATGCCGTCATATCATAGAACAGTGTGTCGAAGGACAAGAGGGATGCGCCGTGACCTGTGTCAACTTTCTTCCCACAGTTCCCGGATGCCTCATGTCCGCGTCTGAAGGTGGTTTTATTCAACAGTGGGACATTCACAGTTACACCGTTGGATTTGTGACCTCTGGTCATTACATCGCTTTCTCCTCGGATGGTAGCTCCTTCGTTTCGTGTGAAAGAAGGTCTGCCGTGGTCCGAAACTCTGGTTCCAGGGAGGTTATAGCCTTCCTTCGCCCCCCCGACCGACGTCTGGATCGCTGCTGCCTCTCCCCCAGCGGCGAATTTGCGGTCGGTGTTGCGAATACAACTTTTTACGTTTGGGACGTCACCAACCCGGCCACCCACATTGAAACCTTCGTTGTCCATGGGAACAACATCTCCTCAATCGTGTTTTCCTCCTCCGTCATTTCTGCATCCAGCGACAAATCGGTCAGATTTTGGCAAATCGGTGGCTCTTCCCCGAATGGAGCTATGATGGATACAAGGTCCACAGCACTCGCTTCAGCTAAGGTCACATCCATCGTTCTACAAGCAGAGGAAGGTATCGCCATCTCTATCAATTCGGTTGGAGTGGTCGGGCTCTGGAATCTCTCGACTGGTCTTCTCAAAGCCGACTTCCAAACGTTCGAAGCCGACGGAGGGTATGCAAGCGATGCACGGCTGGTTAATGGTGTATTGACCGTTGCCTTTTGCGGGCGTGACTCCCGTAACACCTGGAGGATCTCCACCTGGGATGCTTGGAAAGGGGACCACCTCCAGACAACGCATCTACCCCATGGTATCGACGTTCCCGACCGCGACCTCAGGATATCAGGGGATGGGGCCAGAGTGTTTGGACTGGATGCACACTACATCCAAATCTGGTCCACATCAACGGGGAGAAGCACAGGTTCAATACCATTTCAGTGGCCGTACTGGCTGGACTCCCCTTCCTTCATTTTGGACGGTTCAAGACTCTGGATTCGTTCTGAGGAGTCACCAGCCCAGGGGTGGGATTTAAAGAACCCCAGGTCACCCCCCCTTCCGCCGTCCGACGCACCCTCGGACTCACACCGTCTGGATTTCATCCGAGCTGATCATGCAAACGTGCAGAACACCGGCCCGACCAGGATCAAGGATTCCGTTACCGGAAAGGAGGTTTCTCGACTGCCTAAGAGATTTGCGCGGCCCAGTGTAACACAGTGGGATGGTCGGTACCTGGTCGCTGCTTACAACGAGACTGGGGAACTGTTGATTTTGGATTTCGTCCATATGGTCCCTCAGTAGAGATCTGTAGTGATATATTCTGTGACTGTATTTTTTTCTGTACCAATACAACTAGTCGTACGACAACGGACCACTTCGGAACTCAACTGTGCTAGATCTTTGGTTTATGGATGACGGGATCGGTGCCAGTCAACCCTTGACCCGGTCTCACGGAAAGCGGCCGTCGGTCGATGCTACAGCATACGCGACAATCAATAAAAGTTCGTTACCCATCCACTCCGAGTCCTTCTAGGTAGCATACTGCGACCGCGTGAGTGGCCGGCCGCCGCTACTTACATCCTGGGAGTTTGTATTTCCCCAAGGCAGTCATTCCTCCCCCAGGAAGCGTTACGGCAAGTTCGGTATCAGTAGCCAGGCTTTCTTGCGGTAGGTTCTCCATGAGTCGATTGTTTTACAGTTGATATAACGGTGAAGACTGCCTCACCAACGTTGATCCATAACTACCTCGGATGAAATTTGAACAGTCCACAGAGATCAGGAAAGCGGTCGCGCGATTTGTGTCAAAATCACCATAGCGCTCTCTCAGAGTAGCTACGTGGATTGGTCAGGTGGTACATCGTCCAAGAGAGGACATTTTTAATCCATTGACAGGGCCTCCGTACTTATTACGCTCAAGTCAGGTTAGGGGACAAGGCATCTCACTGTTGTACGACCTCATACCCCTCCTTCATCTCTCCAAGCGCGATCCTCAACCCTGCCCACACGCAATCCATCAGCGCCACCCCATTCGCGATCCCGAACACTAACGTCGACGCATAAAAGAAGTTTGCGTTGCCCGTCCCTTGGCTCAGCCACAGATGATTGAACAATGGGAGGAGTAGAGAAGCATGGAGATGGATGAGGGATGTTACGATTGGATAACGCAAATCTGAGGAACGGAGTAAGCGACCTTGACGACACGGCAAGAGACGTATGCTTACGCGGAAGTATCTCTGGGAAAAGTGACACCATTGTGAAGAACAAACCTGGGTCCGAGAGTGTCGGGTAGGCCTTGACGGTACCCAGCACGCCAGTTAGTATGAAAGCCGCATACAGCGGATCATACTGGAACTTGATGCAGACAGGGGCGATGTAGATGAGTATGTGGACCTAACTCGACATCAGCGGGTGATTTTCACGCGTTGGATGTCGGAGTACCGAAAACGCCATCAAGAAGAATGGACGGAAATGATCAAACATCTCGGTGAAGAAATACCACCATAGTCCAGGGTTTGGGGTAAGGTCAGGGAGCGAGAGTCTGTTGGGAGATGTACTTGAGTTGGCCAACGTCCTCGAAAGAGGAATGCTGAAAACCCACTCGACGAACCACGTCTGCCACATCCACTGGAATCCTCCGGAAATCAATGTTGAGGTCAGGCTAAGTGCTGCAAAGTGGATGAGGAATTCAAGGCCAATAATTCTCCCTTTCCCGAAGTCGATGGAGATTGGCATCGGGTTGGCCAGACCAGACTTGGGCTGGCCGAGTAATAACATCATCACTGGGAGTACCAGCAAGATGGACGACAACGAGACGTGTACGAGCGCCGCGAGACAGAAAAGCGCAGGCGAAGTCCTTCCTAGTCGGCGAGGGACATGAGTTACCAAAAAAGGCGCGTCGGGTGGGACGTTGACTGACCACGTGCAGCGAACATGATGCTCAACAAGTGCAACATGTTCGATATCGATGACGTGGAGAACGCCAGCGAAGGGAGAAACAGATACGGGTTGAACAAGTAGCTGGCAGAAGGCAACGTAGTCAATTTCTCGACGCTCATCACATAGGCTCGAGGTCGTCGACATACGAAGCGGCGAGCAGCGCGTCTCTCTTGCTCTTGCCCGCACCACTCCTCGCTCTCCATGTCTCCACGAGAGCGTACGCACCAATCGCATCGACCAACGTCCAAACGACCGGACTCGACAGTCGGGTTAGCGGGAGGAGAGTCGAGAATAGCGACAGATAAAGAGGCGACTGTAACGACACAAGGGTTCAAGAGGGAGGGGGAGAAGAGAGAGAGAGAGAGAACGTGGTGGTTGAGAGCAGAGTTGGTTGGGAACGGGTTTGGTCGATCGAACCTGGTAAAATACCCCTCCCGAATATGGGTCAACCCCATTCTTGAAGAGATAAATTCCTTCGTGCACTGTGATAACCCCAAAAAACGAAACGTCAACTCAACCAGGTTCGAATCCAAACGTTGAGGAGAGACGGTTACATCGTAGGTTCGAAGTCAAGGGTGAAGACAGCAAGTGGTCGTATTTGAGCTGGTCCGGCAGAGGTGCGAAAGAGAGCAGTAGCCTTGCAGCGACGAGGCCGCCACAAGACAAATCGACGTCCATTCCTCCGGTACGTGGTATATGGGGTTGGTGGTAGACGTCGTCAGAGATTCGCGTCGCCGATCACTTCACGTTCAGTCACCCTCTTGCTCAGGATCTGTAACCCATACCTGGGTTCTTGCCGCGACCCACGACTTGACTGCGACACACATCTTAGTACACACCGCGCAGAAGATGGCCGAATCTGGGACCGGAATCCCAATCTCGACTGTCAAATTGCACAAACCGTATTTCACTCCTCAACAGGTCCAGGACTTTTGCGAAAAGACGCGAGGAAAGCTGTCCATCTCACAGGAGGAGAAGACACGTCAGCACGCGTGTACGTTTATTGAAGCCGTGGGAGCCAAGATTGGATTGTAAGTGCGTCTGGAATGATGTGTTTCCTCGGTTGGGTCGCCCGTCTCATCCTCCCCGTCCCTTGCAGCCCCAGGAAGACGATTGCCACGGCCCAAAGTCTGTACCACCGGTTCCACTTGTTTTTCCCGAGGAAGGACTTCAACTCATACGTGGGTGTTATCCCCGGCATTTCATTCTGATACCTCTCGACCAATCGACTGTTTAGGATGTTTGTCTCGCCGCCCTCTACGTCTCAACTAAAATGCACGACACCCTCAAGAAACCCAAAGACATCTTAACGGCCTCTTATGCCGTTCGATTTCCCGAGAAAGCCCTCAAGTCCAAGACGCTCGTTAGAGAGGTGGATGTAGATCCTCAGGTACGCCCGCAGGTTAGCCTCATTTGATCAGGTTTGACGAGACGGGGCGTCAGGCTCTAGAATCCGACAGACAGAGATTGCTGGCTATCGAAAGGTTGATTCTGGAGACGATTTGTTTCAACTTCACGTCGAAAATGCCTTTTCCGTTTGTCATAAAGTTCGGGAGGTATTTCAACGGTTCGCCCCCCGCCTCTTCGCAGTATACTTGGCGCCCTCATACCCCTTTCCCTTCCAGTCTCAAAGTTGTTGACGAGGTTCGCGTGGCGTCTTGCCGTCGATACCTACCGGACACACGTACCGTTGATGTACCCGCCCCACTCTGTAGCGTTAGGGTGTCTCTATCTCGCTGCTTTGTTGATGACCTTTGAACAACCCCCACCACCCGCGTCTCAGACCTTCCAACAACAAGCGATGACACCGTTGCAATTGATCTCATTATTGACGCGGGGTGGAGAATGGGAAGACCAATTCAACATCGACGCGGACCATCTAGAACGTAAGCTTGGTGCACCACAAGCACTTTCCCATAGGAAACACTGATATTTTGGCGTGCTTTAGAAATCGCGCACGAGGTCATAGACCTCTTCGTGCAAATCGCCCAAAACCCTGCATCAGGGGCACCCTCAGTGAACACTTCACCGAGTACCCCGTCATCTCCACCCCGCCACCTCCCTCACTCCTCTCAATCACACTCACAGCACCAACACATCATACACCACCCAACAACGAGTCTACCGTTCAAGTCAGACCAACTAATGCGACTTAAGATCGCCATGCGAGATCGAGAAGCTGAGCGGCCGCCACGACCCCCGCTAAAGACGCTCAGACCAGGATACGCCATGACTGGGTTGGTCCCGAACCCGTATCATAGTCAAAACTTGGGCTACGGGCAAGGAAATGGGCATCCTGGCGAGGGACCAGGTGGTGACCCAGCCATTAACGAGGGACTTGGTAGGAACGAAGGGACTGTCCGATTCTTGTTCGGCGCGGACTGGGATTAACTGCCTATACTTGCTGCGTTGTAGCTTGGGTCTACGAATGACGAAGTATATCGTTCCGGCTCCGAGGCATACCTGCTCTCGATGTTATACAACCCAGCCGACATGCGTTTCTCGGTTGAACGGAATTCGCCATGAAAAATGAAAGTGCATTCCAAGAAAAATCGAGTTGCAATATAGATCCGAAGGCCATAACGAGTGGTATTTTACAGGAGCAGAGGTAGACTAGAGAAGCGCCGACCGCGGCCGGCACAAACCTTGCTTGCGCATGACCGGGTGATTTTCTGTACATAATTTCCTCTCCAGTAAATCCGTACATATAGATCAACAGTTTGACCCGGAATTTATTTCCTGCCACCAGATCCACAGGGTAACTGCATTGAGGACTTGGCCGGGAAAATCGGGACAATGCCGTCGAGGCGTATGGCACATATACGGCTTAATGTGCTAAGACACACTGCAGGAGATACTTGAGTGTAACGACGGAGCCACCCTCCAGTGGAGACCTCTTCGGGGTTGAGGATGACGTCGACGATGGGCACCTTCAAGGCCGGTGGTGATGTTGTGTGATCTATCATAGCGTGGTGAGGAAGGACCGCATGAGCATGGAGAACTCCGAGTCAATGATTAGGTAGTGCACTTTCCGCCAGAATTCTTGCAGCTTTTTTTTGCCCCATCCCCGACCGACCCCCCAGAGCGGACACGGGACAGAGATACCGGAGATCTCATGGAAACATCTGTCCCCCCCAACGCTTCCTCGGAATTCGTGAGCTCGTGAGATAAAAGTGAAACTTCCGTGGTCGACGTCCCGCGGTCAGCGAGCGGTTCGATGGATGGTGTTTGGACAGGCTGGGTTGGCAGGGGCAGGAGCGTTCTCGCTTTTTTTAAATCTCGTTTAGTAACATGGTATGTATCGTCGTGCTATTACTATTTTATCCAAGGCCTTATATAAACTCGGAGGGTCCTTACGAAGGCGCGCGCACATGCTCTCACAAACTTCAGTGCTCGTCGTGTACGATAGGGCTTTCCACCTCTCCCACGCCAGCAACGATATCGTATGTGTAGGCGTCCTCAGCGAAATACCTGTAACTGTCGCCGTTCCAGATGCAGTTCGACCGTTGGCCATGGGTGGCAGCTAATTTTACACAAGCAGCCCGACCAATAGCGTGATGATTGGTCGAGCCCATGTCATCGAAGTGGGAAGCCGCATGAATAAGAGCTCCTGCCCGGGAATCGGTACCGGTGGTGGGGAGATTCCAGAATCCAGCGCAGAGGTATATCCACCGCCCCTCCCGTTCCATACCTGGTCAAGAGATCTGTCAGTGGCCGAATAACAGTAATTCCACGATTGAAAGATATACGCACTCGAGAAGATAAGGTCAGGACGATCACAGCGACAATCATAGTTGAAGTTATTGAAACCAAAAGATAGAATCATTTGGAAGACTCTGGGGGCCCAATCCATCGCGCAGGGCGGGGATACACCGAACCAGGTAATCCACCGGGGCGGGGGATTCTCGTGGTCCATATCTTTAATGAATATGATGGCGCGCCTGACAAGGCCATAGGCCGCAATAATGGCCGTGCTGAGCTCCGAATACTGGTCTTTCGAGCAGGCTACGGTGAGACCTTCACGCCTATCGAGGACACGGGAGACAACAAGGTCACCAGAGAGCCTAACCTCAGCAATATCCTCAACATTGGCGTGGAGGTCTTTGAGGGTGCCATTGACATCGACGTAAGTGAAGAGGTTTGATGGCCCTACGGAGTAGTTTCCGGCACCAGATAAAGTGAAGTTGTATGCGGCGGATACTGGGGTGGTCATTCCATGAGATGATGGCCAAGTCAAAAGTTATCGATGACCCCACTTACGATCATGAGTAACATTGACGGAAGCACCAGGAGTGAGAACGGTGAAAACGCTGGGGTCATCAAGGCCAGCGGCGTAAGTGGGACTGTAGTTGACCTAGAAGCGGAAACCGAAAGCATGAGCGCAGGTGTTTGCCAGGCAACACGGATGATTTACCACGGCGCGGCGGAGAAGTGCGAGGAAGATGGGTCATTGCGGACGTGCGAGGCAATCGTGAAGGCTACGGTATCGATGGAGATCGAGGAGGAGGATCAATTGGACACCTGGATGGGAGACGCCGAGTCTGCTGAGGGAAGAGGAAAGGTCGGAACTGCCCGAGCGATCTTGGCCTACGCCCTCAAGGTATTCCCGGATCGGAAGTTTTTGTGGTGGGGAGCCGCAAAGCTGGAGAAAGCCCACGGGACCAGGGATTCTCTCAACGCGATGTTGGAGCGAGCCGTGCAACATTGTCCACAGGCAGAGGATTTGTGGTTGATGTGTGCGAAGGAGAAGTGGATTGGGGGAGACGTTCCAGCTGCTCGCGACGTGCTGGCCAAGGCCTCTGATGCCAACCCAGAGAGCGAACAGATCTGGCTCGCCACTGTCAAGATTGGGAGCAGGGAGTATCAGGCTGCTTGCAATCTCCTGATCCGTGCCCGCACGGTTGCAGACACGGAGAGGGTGGGTGAAACTCTCGATGCGTCAGTGTCCTGACCTAACCCTCGCTTCCGTAGATTTGGATGAAATCTGCAGTATTCGAACGACAACAGGGTCAGATCGGGGACCGTTGAAGCCGCTCTTTTCAAGTTCCCAAAGTTTCCCAAACTAAGTATACATGGTCCAGGGGCAAATCTACCAGTCGCAGAAGAACCATCCTGTGGCTCGTGCCGTGTACGCTGCTGGCCTGAAGCAGTGTCCCAAGAATGTCGCGTTGTGGATATTGGCTAGTCGACTAGAGGAATTAGACGGGAAGAATATAAAAGCTCGCGCGTTGCTGGAGCGTGCAAGGATGATGAATCCCGCCTCGGAACAGTCGTGGACTAAGGCGGTTGGCGTCGAGGAGAGGTCGGGTGGTGTGACCCAGGCGAAGGCTATGCTTGCCCGAGGTACGAACAACTACCACCGCGTTCCACGAGTCATATCTGACCCGCCATTCTCTCAATAGGTTTACAAGAGCGCCCCGAGTCCGGTCTCTATTGGACGCTGTCGGTCTGGTTCGAACCTCGACCTGCCAGGAAGACACGTTCGGCAGACGCTCTCCGAAAAACAAAAGATAACCCCTTGGTGATATGCACTGTCGCGAGGATCTTCTGGTCTGAACGAAAAATTGAGAAGGCCCGAGAATGGTTCAGTCGCGCGTTGGCGCAGGATAGCGATCTTAGACATTTTGGCGTGGTGGTTGAAGTTTGAGAGGCAGCATGGGACGGAGGAAACCCGTCAGGAGGTGATTAATCGATGCATGGCTGCTGAGCCACATCATTCGCCGGTTTGGAATCTGTCGCAAAGGATGATAAGAACGTTGGGAAGGGCACCAAGGAGATTTTGGAGATCGTTGCGAACATGTCATTCAGTAGACTTTCGCTCGAAACGACCGGGTACTTATATATCATCCACCCCTCGCGCACAGTGCACGCGTATAGGTCTATCCCAGCCGCTTGCAATCCGATAGCCCGTTTTAGAAAACACGGTATTTTTGTTCATCTGTGGAGTTGGAGAGGGATTTGGAAACGAACCGCGGTGTTTTCGGGACAGTGGACTCGCCCACAGTATGCCAAACACTCCGGAGACATGGGTTCACTCTCAGGAGGAATACATTCATTGCTAAAGAGCATGTAGGAGAGGAAGGGGTGAGATACAGGACAGAGGTCTCACAGAATCATCGCCCGGGCCGGCTGGTAGTATTCGTTGACGGGTTCGCGATGAACCGGCTGACTGGGGAGAGGCCACATCGAGGCGACGGGACCCAGCCGGGCATCGGTCTTGTCGACGAGATATTTTCGAATTCATCTGCGGAAGGCCGTACGTTTGTTTCCGTTGTCCCACCTTCCTGTGCCGATGCTCCTGTGGCTGTCGCATATTTCCTGTTATTTCCCTCGGCGGGATTCTACGCAGAAAATCATCTAGACACAGCTCTGAGTCGGGAGTTTTCGAAGGAGCCTATCAGGAAGAAGGGCATCGACTTGTTTCTCCAAGACCCGGTACTTACTAAAGACCCGGGAATCACGACATCACTTCTATAAGTGCATACTTTTTTCTTATTTCTAGCTTTTCTTACGAAAAGGTTGGAAAGGGGTGGGGAACAGTTACCCCTAATATTCCTGATGGACTTTGAGATGTCAAGAACCCTTCCCCTGGGGACCGGCAACGCTCTGCCAAATTTACTTCCGACGTGTAACATTCCCACGGGGGACCGTCGCAGGAGACCTGATATGTATCGTAATAATGTCCACGGAACGCACGTCCGGCTCAAGGTAAAGGCACGGCCCGTGGCAGGATAAAGTGCGGCCAAGGGAAGTCCCGTTGTAAAGCTAGCTTTGACGGATGGTCGTCGTTGTAAACGAAGCGGCAACTCGAACAAAGAGCAGAAGTATATGACTCGTGGAACGCGGTGGTAGTTGTTCGTACCTCGGGCAAGCATAGCCTTCGCCTGGGTCACACCACCCGACCTCTCCTCGACGCCAACCGCCTTAGTCCACGACTGTTCCGAGGC
>Ga0307515_10013116_pt1 | contig 15515 bp, 19 predicted proteins | sample 17_EM_MG_FD_194513 | JGI IMG/M metagenome (GOLD analysis project Ga0307515, IMG submission 194513) | Populus trichocarpa ectomycorrhiza microbial communities from riparian zone in the Pacific Northwest, United States - 17_EM | ecosystem: Host-associated > Plants > Roots > Unclassified | place... | reverse complement strand
CATCTTTCCTGCCTTCCTTCCCACCGTGCCGCTTACCCCGCCCGCCATTGTCCCACTCCGAGCCTTTTTTTCTTTTCTTTCTTCCGTAATCTTGAAACCTCCCTCTGTTTCATCCATACGATCCCCGCGAGCGGGAACCATCGCTCTCCTTTGTTACCCACCCAACGACTTCCTCCGTCTCCGGACATATCTCGTTATGGATCGAAAACGCGGTTCCCGATCCGGTTCTCCTCAGCACAAGCGACAAAAGGTCACACACGATACCACCCACTCCCCACCTCTCACCGCCGACACGCATGGCGCCAAGAAGTCCGGAGTGGGGTCCTGCGCCGAGAACTTCGCGACCGGTTTGTTGGACAGGGAGAACGTTGAGAGGCTGAGGCAGGAGTATGCGGACAGCGAGCCGTACAAGTACGCAAGGATCGAGACGCTCTTCCAAGACGATCTCTTGAGGAAAGTCAAGGACGAGTGTCTGACCCATCTCAGCTTTACAGAGAAGGAGACTGATATTTATAGGGTAAGTCCACCTGTTTTGCGATTTGTGATCCCGCCGCCCTTTTTTGGGGTTTACGTGTTTGAGTGTGCGCGTTCTCCGAATCCCCGCCCGGTCGGATTCTCCTGTTGTTGTTTTTTTCTCACGAGTGGACCCATCTCCTTGCTTCGCATTCGTGATTCCCGCTGATTCAACGCTGAAGCGCTGATTTCGCTCCCCCTTCTTTTTGTTCTCTACTCGATCGGGTCGTCGACGTATCGCTGATCTGTAATATGTATCGACACACATAGGTTAATCAAACCGGGGACCTCGCTTCCCTCAACTACCTCACCAAAGAACAGGTCGCTCTTCTCCCAAACCTCCTTGTCCTCCGCAACACCCTGTACTCTGAGGAGTTTCGGGCGTTCATGCGGGCTGTGACGGGATGTGGTCCCATCTCTGGCTCGAAGCAAGACATGTCCGTGAACACATACACAAAGGGATGTTACCTGCTCAACCATGACGACGTCATTGGCACTCGCAGAGTTTCCTACATCCTATACATGCCTTTGCCATACGGGAAACCGTGGAAACCCGAGTATGGTGGTGCGCTGGAGTTGTACCCGGTTGTCCAAGGTACAGCCGAACCTCAACCAACACCCACAAAATCCATACCGCCTAGTTGGAACCAGTTCATCTTCTTCGAGGTGCAGCCTGGGAGGAGTCACCACTCCGTGGAAGAGGTCGTGGTGGACCAGGGTCCGGACGGGTACCAAAGGTTGAGTATCAGTGGTTGGTTCCATGCCGCACAACCTGGTGAGCCTGGATATGTGGAGGAAAAGGACGTGAGGATGAAGAGCACTCGGGAACAGCTCGTACGTCGACTCCCTCTTCCTGTGTTCACCGCCGTAGCTATATCAGACCGTTTACGGATGGACATGATCTCATTTATTTTCGTTCCAATAGTATTCAACAGCATCGGCTCTAAAGGAATACCCAGAAAGCGCGGAAATTCCGGACCCCGCAGCGGGTCTAACTCGGGAATACCTGTCCCTTCTTTCCGAGTTTATCAATCCCGTCTACCTCCAACCTCGATTGATTCGAAACCTTTCGCAACGGCTTCATCAAGAAGGGTCCCTCGAATTACACTCCTTCCTCAAGGGCGCCTTGGCTGAAAAGCTCAAGAAGGCGTTTCTCGAAGCCGATTTGCGGGACGGCATCGCCGACCCGGAACGTCGAGGGAAGGTCCCAGGTCATTCTTCCGGGGTAAACGATTGTTGGGAGCTCAGAGGGCCACCCAGTCGATACAGATACCTCACCCTCAAGCCGCAGCCCGAATCCGCCGTCGAGTTCGTCTTCCCTAGATCGGAGCAGACCTCACCCGATCAGATCATCCGGAGTATCTCTGAAGAGTTGTTCAAGTGCAACGCGTTCAGGGCGTGGTTAATGACGATGACAACGTTTCTGCCAGTCGGTTATGAGGTCGAGGCGAGGAGGTTCCGGCCAGGGCTGGATTACACGCTGGCAACGTCGGATAACGAAACACGGCTGGACGTCGTGCTTGGGTTGACCCCACCCCCGCCCACTCTGGATTCTGCCCCCGCGACCGAGAAGAAAGGCAAAGGGAAAGGAAAGCTGAAAAACATGTCTACCGAAGATCAGGACTTTTGGCCCATGGAATGGGGTGGTTCTGATGTAAGTACTCCCTCCACGGTCCCTTTTCTTCCATTTCTATCTCTCTGTTTTGCTTCCGTTGGTGCCGATGATATCCATCATATCCAGTTTCTGGCCTATGCCGTTTTTGAGTTTTGGCGATCTTCCATCACCCTGGGGATTGATGATCGAATCGCACAGCAAGCGATGATCTCTTCCTCGGCCTCCGCCCCTGTTTCCTCGCTATCTTCTCGTTTTGATGTTCGTATCAACTAATTTGGCCCCCTTGTTTCACAGACTTGGCGAGCTCCGGATGAAGAGGGCGACCCGGCGGTCTACCAAACCGGGTACGCACAAAATCCCTCTCCTTCCGTGCAACAGCAACAACCCTCCCACAGCGCTCAACCGGGACCCTCTTCATCCTCCAACGGGGATCACACCAAGGCCCAGCGCTCGGACGCGGGATCGCCGGATCGTGGGTACGGAGACGAACCTTCCGAGGAAGGGTCCGAAGACGGTGCTGTGCTCTTCTTTTCTCTACCTGGGTTTAATAAGCTAGTGTTGGCGCTGAGAGATCAGGGAGTGTTGAGGTTTGTGAGCTATTTGTCTGCTGCCGCGCAAGGGTCGAGGTGGGACGTGAGCGCGCAGTATGAGGTGGGGATGTTTGCGGAAGGAGATTCAGAGGATGAGGACGAGGAGGACGATGGAGAGCAATAATGACGTCGATGTGGAAGAAGCGATTGGTAAAGTGTAATTGTGTGTCCCCCCCCCACCCCTGTTTTCCTCCCTCCGTTCTACAGGGCAACCGAGTTTAATATCGTAAAAATTGTATGCGTTAATTCGCGCCTTACATTTGCGTTCTCATGTGGACGTTTCACATACGATCTCTACGTGCCACCATACAAGAGATTAGTTATAACCGAATCGTGACACCCCAACGTTAACTCGTCATCGCTTCAAAATGTGATCTTCTGCCCTTGGCTAGGTAAAATCGCAGCGGTTCCCCTCTGGGCTAGAACCAGCGCCGCCCCAGGTTTCGGTCGTTCACCTTTCCCTGAAGCCCTCCCACCACCGGGCTCGCGCTTTAACTTCTTCTCCAACTTCCTTTCCTTCTTTTCCATCTTCCTCTCCTTCTTGTTCAGCTTCTTCTCCCCATCCTTTGTCAGTTGTCCGGCAGCCGATTTCGGTTTATTCCTGATATACCCCGCGCTCTTAGGCTTCCGAACCCTCCCCCCACCTCCGACACCCCCCTCGCCTCTGGGTTTGTCGGAGGGCTCGCGGGGCCCACCGCCCCGCCGGACGGCGTCTGGTGAGGCGTATTCGACGTTGAGCTTTCGGCCGTCTAGAGAGTGGTTTCGGGGGTTGATCAGTGAGGCTGTGGCGTGTTCCGTCGATGTGAAGTCGACGAATGCCCATCTAGGAGAAATCTGGTATCAGCGACCGCCATATAAGGGGGGGGGGGAGGAAAGAAGCCCACCCTTTACACTTCCCGCTATCCTCGAAAGTCCCCATCCGGACCTTCCGTATCCACTTGTCTTCCCCTTGCGATCCCTTCCCTCTCGATTTTGCTTTCGCCTTCGGATCGTCATCTTCTTCCTCGTCGCCCGCGCTCTCACCTCCATCACCACCGGCAAGAGTCTCTGCAGGTTTCTTTCTGTGTGCTTCAAGGAGCTGTCGTATCGAATCTTCCGTAGCCTCGAACCCGAGGTTTCCGAAAAACAACGTCGGTCCCGGAGGTTGTTTCTGCGCCGCCAGGATCTTTTGAGATATTTTCGTTAATCCTGTTTTTGAAGCGCCCGGCTTCGATGTCGTGGCCTCTGTTGTTGTTGAGGCGGTACCGTCTTCGTTGATCGTGGCAGTTGTTGTGGCGGGCCGACGGGCAAAGTCATCACCTAATTATTCGAAATGTCAGCGACAAAAGAGGCGACCCAGTCTGGGGGTAAACACCATCTTTGATCAACAACCGTCGTCCTTCCAGATTACGCTCAGAAAAGGTGATAGCAGCGAGTTTAGCATCCGGCGTCGCGAAATCCACATATGCGAAACTGTCCAAAACCAACCCAACGTTAAAAATAGGGGGATAAAGGGCAGTAGGGGAAATCGATGCTCACCCAGAATTGACTTTAGGTCCATCACCGCTCGGGGGAGCCTTCAACGGCATATGTATCCTCGTGACCTCCAGCCCCTCAAAGAAAGCCTTCAACATGACCGCGGTCGTCTTATACGCCAGGTTCCCGACCCAAACCGAATTTTGTCGTTTCGGTAGAGCGTTACCACCTTCAGAGACCTCGCCAGATTTCTTCCCCTTCTTTGGTTGGGACGAGGTGGGTGTTCCAGAGACATCAACGGGTGCAGCGTCTCCGGAATTCAGTTTTCGTCTCTTTTGTCTTCGCCTTTCTGCGTGCGAGAGGACAGGTTCATCTGGTACGGGTTCACCCTTGCGGGTTGGAGAACCCTCCGCTTCAGATCCAGAGTCCGAGTCCGAATCCGAACCCGAATCCGAGCCAGAGCCAGACGCTGAAGATGCGGAATTCGAAGTCGATGACAAAGTGTCCGATTCGACGGCATCCGTAGAGACCTCTGCCAGTTTGCGCTTCGATTTGCCAGACACGGAAGGTTTTTTGAGAGGAGACATGGACGGAAGGTGATCGACAAAAATTTCCCACGATCGCAACGCCGACAAAGCAGTAGTCCATCTGACCTCGCACATGGAATAAATAGGGTGTTTCATACTCTCACGCTACTTCGTCACGGAGGTGATGGATCCGAGTCCGTCGAGCGGCATTCCGCTTGGGTCATAATTCGGTCGAGTTTGAGGAGGAAGTCCAGCACGGATAAGCGCAATTCGCGACAGGCTGGGTCGGAGCGGCCTTCCGAATGGGCAAATAATACTCTTCCCGCGAGCCCTCTTACCAGTTGTCTAAACCACATGGGGAAACACCCCCTGCACACAAAGATAGTCAATTCGTTCTGGAAGATGGGGGTGTGATATTACTGTTCACGTGTAATGCATGATATAGTATAGGTACTGTACAGCGTGCCATACGCGAGCGAAAAAGACATACGGTCCAATTCATCGTGAAGCCGCAGCAATGCGCTCTTTCTCACGTTGCTGCTCCTCGATCTAGAAATAGGCGGTTAGCGGGATACTCTGTAGCTTGTGTTAGGTAATTTTGGCTCACGAGCAGGGACCACGAGTGGTCAACGGGTCTCTGTAAGGCAATGTGTCAGAACCAGGGTCAGTCTCAACCAGTGACGTCGGGACATACATGAGCAAGAGCTTCGCTACGAGCCTGGTGTGTTAAAATACCAGCAGCGATAAGGACGCCAATAGTCAACCCCTGCGCCCACATACGAGCTTGAACAACCTGCGAAGCGATAAGAGTCTTCCAAACGGGCGAGAAACACAAAGGCTCTACACACCTTTTGTGACGTCGTTTGGTGCCTATCCTTCATGATGATAGCAGCAGCCACACCCATACTCGCGGCCCAACTTCCCAAAATCAACGAATACTGGTGCTTAATCGCCCAATCGCCGATCTTCCCCCTAGTCGAAAGCGACTCCCATCGTTTCTGTTCAGCGTGCTCCTCTTCTTCAAGCAGGTCCTTTCCAGCGCCTTGCCTGGTGATCGGCATGGCATGAATAACGAGCCGGAACGGAACGCGGAGAACCCGTGGGGGAAAGGTAGCTTACCAGGTCGACATGTCGTACTCCAAACCGCGTCTCTCGGCCTGAATAGCATAGCATGGTCCTGCAACATAGAATCAAAGTCAAAATGACGTCGAAAGGGGGTAGAGAACGTTGTCCAAGAGGAGGCTAAGCTTACCTACGACGAGGATAACACCAAGAGCTTTGAGGTGGATGGGTAACGCTCTATAGAACGGCACTCTTTTGTGGAGGAGCCAAGAACCTGGGAGTGAGATAGCCAAGCCGGCAGCGATACCCTCGACTGCTCCTCGGAAGGTGGCAGCTTGGTGCTTTTCAAGGTCTTCCTGGGTGACAATCTACAACAACGAGAGGATGAACACGCTGAGGGAGCTTGAGCAAAGGAGGTGTAAGCCGACCTTCATGGTGGTGATAGAGAAGGATTTGATATTTATAATCCCACTCCGGTTCTCACCTGACGCCGATCAAGTCCAATCACACTCCAGGCCTTTCTGTTCACATACAACAAACGGTGCGCGGGTTGATAATTATGCACAGTACAAAGGCGAGGGTTGATACAACTGTCCGTATAGCATGATCTGTGACAATATCGGAGGTCCATCCTGTTCCAACAAAACAAAACAATTACACTCGCTTCCGTTCTACCTCCTTCAAAACCTTCCGCGGCCCTCGCCGAGTCATCGCCCCGATAAAGACCAAGATAATCAAAACAAACTGAAGCCAGAGCCAAATCTCCAACACGAACCCAACGAATCCCGTATGCACTTTCTTGGTCACTTTCGTGTCGTCTTCTGCCGTTTCTTCCGCAGCGGGACGATCCGGGGATGTCTCTCGAGACTCGTCGAGGTTAACTTCCGCCACCTGCGAGGTTGAAGGGGAAGTCATGACAGTACCAGATGAAGAACCCGTAACTTGCTGGATCGCGCTCTGGAACATTTCTGTGATCGACGGGGGTGAAACCCCTGGCGCCCTCGACGCCGACATCGCCACATTCTCCATCCTCCCGTCTGCCCAGCGAGTCGAGCGCGCCGAGATCGTCTGGCTTAGCAGCCTGGAACGTAGTTGAGACCTGCTCCTGTCCAGAGTACTGGTATCCAAAGGGCGATCCTTATCCCGCATGCTACTGCTCCGCTGACGAACGGACGCGGTGAGACGTTTGGGTGCGGGAGTGGGGCTTCCCTCGATCTGCGATACGCTGCGACTATGGCTCGGGAGGTCAGAGGGTGAATTATCGGTCATAAGCGCAGTGAGGCTGAAGAGACTGGTGGTCCGAACGTGACGATGCTCGGGAGCGTTTCCATCCAGGTTGTCTCCATACTCACTCCCAAGCTCGCTTCCAAGACTTCGAATGTGGGTGGGAGGATCCTGTGGCACCAGCAGGGCCGAGCCGATGGGAGACACGCCTCTGGAGAATATCTTGGAATCGTCCTCATCTTCTGAGTCCTCGTCTTCCAGGTTCATGAGCGAAACGGTTCGCCCACGCCCCTCCGGAGAACCGAAAAGTCCAACGATGGTCCCTCGCGACCGAGCGTGAGCCTGTCCCATTTCACCGTATGGATGGTCGTGTAGTTCATCGTCCGACAGCTCGGTAGCAAGACGTTGGTGAATGTCCTCGTTGATCGTGCGCCGTAGGCTGCTAAACCTGATCGGTATGTATTCCTCAGGGACGGAGTCCAAGGAACCTTTGGGCAGGTGGTCGGCAGCGTCCTCGAACTCGTCCTCGTCAACGATCTCAACCTCAACATCCTCGTCGTCACTCAAACATTCGTAAACCTTCCTCATACCCTCCGCGCCGATCATCGCCTTCTTCAGCTTCTTGACAGACTCGTTCTGCTGGTCAGATATCTCCCGGTCCGTCCCCTCGAGCTCCCTGATCTTGTCCATGAGCTGCGAGATTAGATCCACCTCGGCGTTGTACGGTCCGGTGGGGAATGAAACCTGCTCGTCGTCGTCTGCTGGGACGCGGCTGAACCTCTTGATGGGGATGGGTGGTGGCGAGAAATCAATGACCCCCTGTTGTGGATGTTGTTGTTGCTGCTTCTCCCTAAGAGCCATCAACCTCTCATCTCTCTCCAACCTCTGCCTCTTTGCCTCTGAGGACCTCTCGATCTCTCTCTCCTTCTGCTGGAGCTGCTCCAGAGCCCTATCCAGGTCCCCTTTCAGCCGTTCGATCTCCCGCTCGAGTTTCCCGAGCTTCCGCTTCGCAATTTCATCGGCCTTGGTCGACTCCTGCTCGAGGTCCTCCAACTGCAAGCTGAGCTGAGCGTTCTGATCTGTGAGTTGGGCGAGCTCCGCGGGAGTCATGGATATCCGCTTGGAGCCCTTCCGTCGACTCGAACTCGCGCTTCGCGTGGAGAGCATAGAGGAAGAGATGATGGGGGATTGGGGTCGGAGGAAGGTGCTGTCGACGTTTCCATCTGAGCTTGGACGAGAGAAGGCGAGACTGCTTCGTGGGCTGCCGAGAGGGGAGGCGATGGGTGAAGCACTGGGTATGCGTTGTACGAGGGAGTCGTATTTGCTCTTTAAAACCCGGTTGTCTTCGTGTAGGTTTTTGACCAATTGAGAGGTGAATCCGAAACCTGCGTATATGCAACCGAGGTCAGCGACCGCCGATCATTTCGGTGAAAGGGAATGGTGATTCGGGTAACAAGGTATGGGGGTGGAAAGAAAGGGACTCGGGGGCGTAGAGAGAAAGAAAGAGAGATGGCACAGAAGACCTACGTTCTTCACGGGATTTAAGAATCCCTTCAGCCTTGCTCAACAACCCACTCAACTCCTCTCTCGACTTCTCCAACAGCCAACCACCAGGTCCAGGTCCATCTCCCGGGTTCCCACCGCTGCTAACCTCGGGCGGCTGGGAAGTAACAGGCAGAGGGGACCCCAGCACCGAGTCCGGTGGGCTGTAGTACGGGGGCGGAGGTGAGCCCGAAGAGGCTTTACCTCTGGAAGCGACCTTGGTCGAAGCTTGGGAGGATTTCCGTGCTCGGACTTTGGCGGGAGGTTTTGGGCGTGGAGTTGTGCGGATTTCGTCGGATAGCATCTTTGTGTCGTCTGTGGTCGTTTATCTTGTCGTGGTTCGTCTGTTCCTCAGTGTTGTCGTAGACGGTGCTGTAAGCGAGAGCAGGGCAGTATAGTTCGAAGGTAAGGGGGGGTTGGTAAGGAAAGGATCCCCTTTGCACGACTCAGGGGGTCAACGGAACGTCGTCAGGGAGGGGGGGGCAGACCGGAAATTAGGACGTCCTTATATACTCAAGCGAATATTTTGTTCGTATAATGTAGAGCGGCCTGCAGCGGCAAGGTGGAGGGGCTGAGCCTCGACTGACGTAGCGATCCAACCAGGCGAATTATTTCACGTGATTGTAACCTACGGGTGTGTACCAAAACAAGTCGGATGCAACGAAGCTGAAAATCGATGTAGATGAAGGTGAGAGTGCGATGGCTTGAATGGGGTGCAGCGCAGCATGTGGGAGTAAAGGGAGGAGGGTCGAGGAAAGGATGAAAATCAAACATGCAACGGATATCCTACAAAACACTAAGTACAACACGACCATCTCCGAAACAACCTCAATAAAACAAACATAAACCAGTCAAACTGGTGTCAGTTTATCGAGAAAGGAGAGTCCCCGTATGGCATATAGACGAAAAGTCAAGAGTGGGAGGGGATGAAAGGGTTGGAATCCATATGCATACAGAGGGACTTTCAGTTTGTTATCCGGTTGTTGAATCCAACCGAAAAACCAGACATAAATTTACTTTTTCTCCGCCGGTTTCGCAAATGTGAACTGCCCCGTCCCAAACCCGAACGCAGCAGGCGTCGTACCATTCTGTCTCGGCCCCGTAGCCCCAAAATCAAACGGTGACGCAGTTCCTCCTCCGGTCGATGTCGAAGGTGTTACCGGAGTGAACACGAACGCGGGCTGCTTGGAACCGGTCGTTCCATTTGTGGTGGTGGTCGACGTGGTGGAAGTACCAGGGGTATTAGAAACGCCGAAGGAGAACGTTTGTTTGTTCGTCGCAGGAGCAGGGGTGGACGTCGTCGTTGTGGTCTGACCGAATGCGCTTACAGGTGTTGACATTGTCCCAAACCCACTTCCGTTAGCCAACGGGCTGGGGCCAGGCCTGGAGCCGTCCTGTTTGGGAGCAGTGAACGGGGATATGCCTTGTGATGTACCAGTGTTCGCGGGGGTAGTCGAGTTCGTAGGTTGGAAAGCGACCTTCGGGTCAGGCCCTCCAGCCGGCTTATCCACGCCAAAATTGAAAAGGGATTGAGAAGGTTGCGATGCGGGCTGAGCTCCGAACGGTGGTTGTGTGGGTTGGCTGGTTGCCCCAAAAGGTGAAGGGCCCGGTTGGCCAGTAGTACCGAACGGCGAAGGGGTGGGCTGTGACTGGGTGGTGGTCCCGAACGACGGAGGGGTCAACTTTGACTGCCCAGTGTTCCCGAAGGGCGAAGGGGCCGGTTGCGATTGACCAGTGTTCCCAAAAGGCGAAGGGGTTGGCTGTGACTGCCCAATGGCACCAAATGGTGAGGGGGTCGGCTGGAGTTGACTTGTAACCCCAAATGGTGAAGGAGTGGGCTGCAGCTGCATCGTCTTTCCGAACTGTGGCACGGTCGAAGTAGTGGTTGACTGAGCAGGAGTGGTGGTCGACGTCGTATTGGTGGCAGGGGTGGATGGTTTCGTGAACCCGAATGAGAACTTGGGAGTGTTATCTGCAGGTTTGGGAGGGTCCGACGCCGAAGTTGTACTCGTTGTCGTCGCAGTCGGGGGATTGAAGGCGGAGATTGGCTTCGTCGTGCTTGGAGCCGGAGCCGGAGTGTTCGCCACCTGAGGACCTAACCTTGCGGCAAATGACGGTACACCTGTGGAGGTTGTGGTTAACGTAGGGGTTCCGCCGGATTGAGTCTGCTTGGGTTGTTCCACTGGCTTGGGCGTTGCAAAAAGCGAAGGCCCTGATCCAGTGTTGCCTGCACTCGGGAAATTGAGCACCGATTTTGTCGTGGAGGTGGTCTCAGGATTAGCGGTGGGGGTCGGTTGACTTGATGGGAACGGGAACGTTGGCCCAGGAATCGTGGCGGTATTGGGGGTAGTGGTGATAGGTGGCGCAGGAGTAACAGGTTTGGAGAAGTTGGGCACCACTGTGCTGTTCACAGTGGTGGAAGGCTCAGGCTTCATGGTGGAGGGTGTGACAGTTGTGGTGGCTGGCTTAGCGAAGAAGTTGGGGACCGCAGACTGCGCGGGAGCAGGAACAGTGGTAGATGTGGATGCAGGCGTTGGCGTACTAAACAAGGTCTTGGCCGGTTCCTTGGTCTCTGTCGTGGTGGTCGTGCCGGTTGTAGGCTTCAGGTGTGTGGAAGTCGTGGAAGGAGGGGTGAACAAGCTTGGAGCCGTTGTACTGGTGGTGGAGGTAGTTGCTAGTTTGAACGAGATTGTCGGGGCTGGGGTCGATGCTGGCGAAGGTTTCTTCTCATCCTGTGTCACCTTCTTCTGGTCCTGAAGCTTCTGCCTAATCTTCAACATGGCCTCTGCTTCCATATCCTGTTTTTCCCATTTCGAGAACGACTTGACGTGCTTTAGCCGGGGGGAGTCCAAACCAACGGTTGCGGGACTGTAGACTGGGGTACTGAGCCGGCCTTTACCGGGGGCACGAACTTGGGGCGAAGCGGGGAGGGGGAGAGCGACATTGTTGGTGATAGATTGCCGGAAGGGCCTCCGTTCGGGAATAGGGCTATCCGCGTGTGAAGTTGTTGATGACCAGAGAAGTGCCTTTCCACCTTTGACTGGGGTCTGGGGCTCAGAGGGAGTCTCCATCTCAACATCCGCAGGAGGGTCTTGCCAGGCCAACTCGAACCGTTCCTTTGCGAAGGTGTATTCGTCTTCCGTTAACCAAGCCTCGACCACAACCTCGATCATAACATCCTTATCGGGATGTTGAGAGTCGGAGGGCTGGGAAGTTATTAGCAACTGGAGAAAATCGTGAAAGCGGACACACACCATCTTGTACTTGGGCCGCTTCCTTTTGACCAAAGCCTGCTGCAACCTATCACCGTTGGGACCAACCTTGTACTTGGTCCCTCCAATCTCCCACTCTTCACCAACCCGACGACCTTTGCAAAGAGGATCGGTAGAATAGGGTGGCTCAAAGAAGTCTTCCTGCGCCACAGCTTTCTTTCCTCTCTTCTTCCTCGACCCACGGGTTGATAACTCGACCTCGCCATCACTCCCACTCTCAAGCGCATACGACTCCCGACCACGTTTCTGCCCACGAGGCTTGCGAGTTGAAACAGTTCTCCGTCTTCTGTTCCTCTTGTGCTTGTCATCAGAATCATCCAACAAAGAATCTTCGTCGCCACCGAACGTCGATGCGGCGTCTCCACGATCTCGTTTCTTTCCGCGGGGGCTAGGATAGGACTCATCCACGACATCGGCCTCGGCGTCAACCATGAGATCGTCTTCTAGAATGGGAGGGTACCCCCTTGAAATTTTCCTAGCGCGTTTATCGCGTCGTTGTGTCACAAAGTTATCGTCAAAGTCGTCTTCATCATCAGGGCTGGCCAAACGCTTCGCCCCGCGGACGGGAATAACACCGTCTTCTCCCTCAACGTTCATCTGGTAGTCTTCATCAGATTGTGGCGCCTCCTCAGAATAATTATCTTCCACCGGTCGTTCAATGGCTTCTGTTTCCGAGTTTTCACCTTCGCTGGCTAGAGATTGCGGGAAAACCAGAGGACTGCTGGTCTGGAGACGAGTGCTCTTGCGAGGGGAAGAACGGTTGGATCTGTTGGATGAGGCACTGATGTTATCCTGACGACCAGTTGAGGTGTTGATTGGGTGCACGTGACTCCTACATGGCGATAAGTACGATTCTCAACTGTCTGAGGCGCGAGAGGTACGTACTGTTGTCCATAGGTTGGGCCAAGACTAGAACGGGCACGGCCAGCGACGGATGGGGATCGGATAGGATAGGATCCAAGTCCGCCCGGGACTAAGGACATGGGTGAGGCGACACCAGGTGGGGAACGAGGGAGCACTTACCTGAAGTAAGGGGTTGCCTGGCGTCTAAAGCGAATGACTTGCGCGTGGGTGACGGTGCGGGGGAAGCCTCTTCAAGAGTACGTTGACGGAGTTGGAGATTTTTGCGAGCTTCGTTCTCTTTGCGGGCGGTGACGGCGGCAGCGTATGCAACATTGAACGGTCGATTATCAGTGTCGGGGATGCCATGTCTCCGTCGTGTTGCCCTGAGAGCGGCGGGGGGGGGGAGATTAGTGAAAAAAACACGCGATAAATTTGGGAGACGGGGCTCACTTCCGGTAGTTGGTCTCTCGCCAGCGAAGGAAACGATGGTAAAAGGTACGAAGGAAGAGGGCGGAGAGGAGGAACGTGACGGAGTACAAGGAGAGCTTTGCTAGGCCGGAGAGGGTGGACCAGTAGGATGGAGGCTGATAGCGTCCGACAGGAAGCTTGTCCCCGCCCAAGATGTCGGACCCATCGTCGCCAACCATGAGGGAAAGGAAGGATGAAGGAGAGGTGCGAGGTGACGGTCGTCGTTCGGTTGAGAGAGAGAGAACAGGCAGGAGTCACGGTAGACACGTGTAGCGAAATTTTCACACGCGCTCCTCCTCCTCTTCCGCGTACAACCATCATCTCAAGAAAAAAAAAAAAACAAGCTATGTTTACCCTCAAAACCTTTTCTTCATACCCACGGCTCTTTGCCAGGGACATGGCTATAGATTGCCCTCGTCTCCTTTTCCTGCTAGTGGAAGATCGACTCTTGCCCAGTCCACGCTTGATTGACCTATGTCCCGTGGCCGTTTCGAGTACTAAACTGTGCGTATATGCCCCTTCTAACTATTATCTGTTTATCACTTGCAACAATATACATGTCTGTTCACACCCGTTGGAATTTTTGCCTCCCCCCACGAGAAAAGCCTGGTGACATGGCTCTTCACCCGTGCTCTCGTCTCCATTACTGTCTTCGTGGAACATTGAACGCGGCCCCGGTGCCTTGAGGGGTCTCTGTATGTACAACCGCAAATCCCTCGGGCTGTCCGCGCTCACCGAGCGCCGGAGAGTGAACCGACATTGTCACGTATACACATTCCTCGCTAGCTGCCACGTGAATAAATATTTTTATAATTCGGCGAACAATATTGAACGCGTTGTGATTGGCCGCTCTTGTTTGTAAACCAGCACCCACCGTCTTTACGCGAGTCTTGTTGCTTCTCCCCCTCCCTCCATAATCCCTCGCCATGTCTGAAAAGATTGTCACCTACGAGGAGCTCAAGGCCCACAGCACCAAGGACAGCTTATACCTTCTAATCAGCGGAAAGGGTAAGACGGAGCACCGATGGCTACCCCTTGCTTGGGTTTACTGACAGCGCATACAGTCTACGACGTTACAGCCTTCATTGACGAGGTGCGCATTGCGGGCAATTAGATGCACTATTCAACCAACTCAATGGCAGTACGATAGCATCCTGGTGGTGACGAAGTTCTCTTTGCCGAGGCTGGTGTGTTGCTAGTTACGTTAGGAATTTAACCGTAGTCTCACTGTTTTCGCAGGCCGTGACGCCACCGAGGCTTTCGAGGATGTAGGACATTCGGACGAGGCCCGTGGATACCTCCCACCCATGTTCGTCGGCGACTTTGAGAAGGACGGTGTACGTTCCACAGCTTTTCTCACTCTACCACATCCGTTTGATAGCTTGGCAACACAACTCAGGCCCTCAAATTCAAGACCGCAAAGAATCCCACTGCTTCCGGCTCCTCGGTGAACGACGTTGTTGAGAAGGGGTCAAGGTACGTGCCAAGTTCCCGCACCACCCGTTTCCCTGTATCTGACCTTTTGTTTTTTTTTCTAGTCTCATGTACTTCATTCCACTCAGCGTGATGGGAGCGTACTTTGCCTGGAAATTCTATTCTGGCGCATAGAAACTGTTTGTCTCGTGACACTTCCCGCTTTCCCGCTTCCTGCTTTTTCGATGTGCTTTTTTTCTTTCTCCGAGCCTACGTATAGACAACATAATATGACGGCCCGTAGAGGTTGTTGGCTGATACGGGTTTTGCCACTTGTTCTTAGTTAATATCGGCGCGACCTACCTTCTAAAATACATCCCTCGGATTCCAGCCTAGCGTGACCTCGACTCGGACATCATCGACATAACCGTGACCATGCCTGCTCTCGTCTATCTTAATGCTGTCGCCTTCGTCTCCTCACAAAACCACCCCATTCTCATCCGGACGTTCGGTCAGGAACGAGAGAACAACCAAGTCATCAGATACCACTACATCGCACATATCAGTCTGGATGTCTTCGAGGAACGCAGTCAGTCCTTGTAGATCCAAGCTGGTGCCAGAGCTACAATCTTATCTCACTCTCAAGTTACCGCAAACCCCAAGAACACAGAACCATATCTCGGGTTACTGTATACGATGGACGACGTTGCGGTGTACGGATACATTGCCACCTCCAAGATGAAGATAATCCTCGCTCTTTCCCTGTCGGATACTGTGGTCAAAGACCTGGAAGTTGTCAACGTAAGCGCTTCAAACACCTTCCTCTCCAACGTTCATGACCTCGCCTACTTGCTCATCGTCTTCCACGTGCACTGACCCCAAATCCGCTCGACCAGTTAATGAAAGCATTCCATACGGCATACAGAACTGCAGTCGCGAACCCCTTCCTCAGATTGCACGCGCCGGTAGATGCGGTCAGCGATCACGCGAA
>Ga0307515_10013115_pt1 | contig 15516 bp, 11 predicted proteins | sample 17_EM_MG_FD_194513 | JGI IMG/M metagenome (GOLD analysis project Ga0307515, IMG submission 194513) | Populus trichocarpa ectomycorrhiza microbial communities from riparian zone in the Pacific Northwest, United States - 17_EM | ecosystem: Host-associated > Plants > Roots > Unclassified | place... | reverse complement strand
CAGTGGAATTTTCGCCGGATAGCCAGCTCCTTGCCTCTGCATCTTTGGACAATACCGTCAGGCTCTGGGATCCATCCACAGGAGCATCGCGCGGCACCCTCGAGGGCCATTCAGGTTGGGTCTACGCAGTGGCATTTTCGCCGGATAGCCAGCTCCTTGCCTCTGCATCTTCTGACAATACTGTCAGGCTCTGGGATCCATCCACAGGAGCATCGCGCGGCACCCTCGAGGGCCATTCAGGTTCGGTCAGGGCAGTGGCATTTTCGCCGGATAGCCAGCTCCTTGCCTCTGCATCTGAAGACAATACCGTCAGGCTCTGGGATATCCAATCGAAAAAAGAAAATCAGAAACTCGTTACTGAAGAAAAAATCTACAAACTGTCTTTCACTAGCAACGGTGATTGTCTCGAGACGAACCAAGGGACACTTGAGCTCAAAAATCCTCCTCACCGCAATGATCGGTCCCAATCAAAGCAGTTGTGTCCGTTGTCTGTCAATCGAAATTGGGTAAAATTCAGAACAGAAAATATTCTTTGGCTCCCTCTGGAGTATCGACCGGGGCCTGTGGCTGTTCGACATAACGTCCTTGCAATTGGTAGTTCATTTGGTAGAGTAATTTTTATGGAGATTGATCCAGATACTATCCCTCTTGGTGAGTTGTTTCAGATTCTATTAATCGTAGAAGATCTAACACCACTGCAGCATCTGTACATGAGGAACATAAATCTTGTTAAAATTTGGTCGGTTGACTGTCTCCCGGAATTATTGCGACGAGCAAGGATAATACGCAAGACAAAGTGATGTTGGTAGAGAGTTTAGAGTTTAGTAATTAAATGCGAGGGTAGTGGGATGGTGGAATTAATTCGAGCTTCACATGTGAGCTGGAAAGCGTGGTATTGAAACTGTTGCATGGCAGCCTGAGTAAGCTGCATAATTGATGTTGAACGGAACTGTCGTGTAGAAATAGCCGGTTGTCGTGTGTTCAAAGCATGTATTTTGACACATGCTCGTTGGATGTTCCAGTCTCCGGACAGGGCCCATGGCGATGCATCATGAAAACGCATCAAAGTTGAGTGACAGGATAGATGCTCCCGGAACTATGATTCTGGGGCGAAAGGTGTTCCGAAAGTCAAGATTATGAATATCCTGGATGAGGTACCCAATGAAGGTCCTATTGCTTCGGACGTGTCGACGATGCCTGGATTATCCTGGCATTCATTTGGCCAGCTCAACCAGGCAGATTGGGTACACAATGAAGCGGTACTATCCCTATCGCAAAGCAGTACTACTCAGATAATGATATGGTGATTCGGTAAGTTTGTCAGAGCTACAAGCATGTCAGATAGTGTAACATACACAGAAAATTGCTTGCCTACATCTATCTTGCTGCAGGAGTAGTCTCTTGCGATGACTCTCTGCCGTTTTACTGTTAGCATCAGTGCTTTTTTTTTGCAGCATTAGCGCACACAATACCCTGCTGCATAGAATTCTAGCCCCTAACGGCGTCGATGGCAATGTTGATGACAACATGCCCGCGGCAAATAATGGAGTTGACGCCAAAGGCGGAGGTGAGGGAGATGAGATTGGCGGCAAGCAGTGTTCTCAACCGTCCCGTCCGTCCGGGATCACCCAGGACGGGGACGGGACGGCAATGCACCGTCCGTCCAAGGGCAAGACGGAGACGGTGCCGTCCGTCCGAGTTAGGACGGGGACGGACGGAAAGGACGGCCGTCAACTGGTTTTCACCGTCCCCGGTCGTCAACGGTCGACATCCATGGATCTTTCGCAAAGTACATAATAATATTCATATAAAACTCATTACAATTACCCTGACTGTGACGCAAGATCCTTCAGCATCTGCTCCATCCGCACAATGTCTGACCCCGTTGCTCCAAAGATCAATTTATCGATTTATAACACTTACCGCGCGCTCTGAAGCCTCAATTGCTAATCATCTAAATATATCCTCTAACCGCCCGATAACGGCCGGGGACGGTGGATGACCGCCGATGACGGTGTTTTCACCGTCCCCGGCAGACAACGGGCGTCCTGCCGTCATTTATCTGCTAGGACGGGACGGACGGATTTAGTGCCGTCCCGTCCGTCCTGGCGAGATCTCAGACGGCACTACCGTCCCCGGCCGTCGGACGGGACGGTTGAGAACACTGGCGGCAAGATCAGATGTGGGCGAAGATGAAGGCGGAGGTGACGGATTTGTCGTGGGCGATGTTGTGGAACGGATATGTGCTGGTATATGTCATGACATTGTGCTTGAGTATTAACGCTAGTGTATACTCGACCTTCATCATCCTCTCCACCTCCTGCTCTTGACAAATGCACCACAAATTAACCCATCACATCCATCACATCCGCTGCACTCCCTCCACCGTACCAATTGTACTAAGTTAATTCAGTACAGTAGAGGACCCCTTCGAAGCTTTCCTTGCCGCACGCACTAGAACGCCAAAGTCGCACGAGAAGTTAGCTGAAAGGCGGCATTGGGAGGTGGCGGTGGTTATGCAGATGTAGGTACGGGAAATCCTCCGCCCCAACGGATGCTATCTGACACGCCGTTCTTAATCACAAAGTCACTAACGTTATCTATGCAGCCTAGCATTAACCTCGTCCCAATGATTCCACCAGTCCGGACGGACCCGGTCTGGGGTAGGGCTCAGTACGGTCCGGTCCAACCGTTAGGTCGGACTGGACCGAGCCCAAGACTGGCAGTCTGGGACTGGACGGGTTTGGTCTGGACCAGTCCGCACACGCTTGCAATTTCGACATTGTTTCTTAATCAAGTACCACTGAAAAACATGACTCATCCTCACATTTATCACCGCACACCTCTGGATACCCACTCTGGGTGAAATTGTGACAGCTCTGTCTGTATATTTGGTGCCATCGAGAGATATTTCCCCCATTAAAGACCAATACAATAAAAAAACACCCTAAACCTGGACACTGTGCTGGACTGGTCCAAGTCAGTCCAGGCCAGTTCAGTCCAGGTCCCGAAAAATTGGGGATTGGTCCGATCCCGGTCCAAAAATTTCTTGGACTGGACCTGGACTAGACTGGACGGTTCCAGTCCGGACTGGTCCATTGCTGGACTGGTGGAACCATTGCCTCGTCCACTGCAATTGTCCTCCCGTCCTTCGCTTCAATTGTTGCGGAGCCTCAATCGGTACGATGGACGCTGCGGAGATCGAGGCTACGGAGATGGCTATTGGGAGCATGAAGCTGCGTGCGAGTTAAAGAGTAGTGCGAGGAAATGGTGGAAGAGATGACGGAAGAGGCGGTGGCGGGAGTCTATCCGTCGTTCATCACAACTGACTGGAATTGCACCTGGGACTACCGGGGAGCGCACTTAATTTCGTACTTCGGAAGCGCCCTTGGGAATGACGGGAAGCGCACTCTGCAAGGGCATTTAGAGCGACAGAAAGCACACTAGGAGAATATGAACGTTAGGCGGGCTTGAACAGAGCGCAGGGTAGAAGAGACAGAGTGGGGGGGCTGGAGTTATAAGGTAAATAGAGACAATATATACACCCATCTACACACGTGCATAGATGTACGGGGAAGTTGCGCGAGGGTAAGGATGAATGCGAGGGAAATCTTGAGTGCGAGAACGATAGTAATCTCCGCTGAACCCCACGCAAAGGCCACCCCACAACAAATCCCCAGTCTCGAAGCGTCTTACGCTAGTAGAAACCCTGCTACTTTAGTTCTAGAACAGCAGCGTTACGACGGTAGCTCCAGTGTCATTGCCTTTCACGATAAAGTCGCTGTCTCTAGCTCTGTACTCTAGCTGTGTCTCTCTCCAACTCTAGATATTTAGGTATAATGGAGAATACGGTAGGTAGTGTCTACGTTGGTTTGATCCGGGGCCGCATATGTTCAGATTTATCCGTCTGATTGCTTTTCTTCGTGTATGCACTCACTGTTTCTGGTTCGATGGTACTCTTAACATATCCTGCGCAAGGCGGGATCGGAAATGCTTTGCCGCTTGGGTGTCCATCCCTGCTCCGACCCGCGTGCTTGGTTCGGTTTTTACGGGAGATCAACGGTAGGGATGTCAGAAAATTAAACGAACGTAATCTTACCGATAGACCCCACCAGTTTACACACCACCGAATTCTCCTTGCAGACAATCAATCATTTTTATCATTCAACTCCGACATAATCTTGCTCTCTTCAGAACTTGTTTCCCTTCAACTATCGCAATATGATGGCACGCGGAGGATTAACTATTAACAGACGATTACTTTGAACGTATCTTTCATAAGGGGATATCCTCTCCAGGCAAAGGGTCATTTATCGACGAACGCTTACTTTAGCCTATCTTTTCAACAGCGACATCCGCCCTACGCAGATGATTAACCGTTCTTCATGACCTTGTCTCACAATCCAGTACCCTCCCCTCTCCCAACTCTGACGCCGGTTGGCTCTTTCATCCTCCTCAACTTCAAAAGGTTTAGATTATGCCAGTTCATAACAGAGAGAAAGGGGAAGCTTTGGAGGACATTGGCTAACTCACCCATTGGATAGGTTGTGTTCTGTCGCCTATCACGAACACCACATCACCGCCTGCCCCAGCCCAATTGTTCTCACCGCCGACTACCTCGAGAAGCCGACGTTACTGTCGACGCGATGTTCGGATGTACACTACCGAATTCACACCCACTGTTTACTACCTTTAGGAGAGAAGTACCCACGTAGCCTCTCTTGCACAAAGTCGTGCTAATGAAGTACAAAGACAAGCTGCAATATTGTCTGTAGACTCTGATAGTCCCCATCCTCCTCGCGTAAGTATTAGCCAGTACCTACGCTTCACTAGCACAACTGTGTCATCTCTCTTCTTCCTCTTGACGGTACTCATCCCATTACCACCGTGCAACAACCACAATCTGAACGCGCACCGATACTGGAATCAGAATGCCGTTGTTTCAGTAAGCCGGGGAAGCGCTGTGCTACCGGTTCATAGGTACCCATTCGATTGCCGCCAGCAATACTTGTCGCAATAGTGAAGGGGAGAACTGTATGAATAGACTTAGATACAGAGAAGAGAGAAGGAGAAAGACTCGAGTTATATAGGAGAGAAAAGTGTGCCTCATCAGACCCGCTTACGGTCACCTCGTGTCAGGTCTATATATACAGGCAACAATACTACTAAGTCTATATCCTACACCTATCATTTTACCATGGCATATCTACCCTACGCGAAGGACTAACTGTATCGATGCTTACTCTTGCCCTATATTTTTACATATAAGGGGACATCCGCTCTATACGCAGTTAACCCGAACGTACACACCACCCATAATCGGACCGCACACCAATAACCCCAGAATGGCATCAAGTGTGGCCGCGATAGCGGAGTAGCATCATAGTCGATGCAATGGCAAGGTCACCCGTTCACCCGTACGACGGCCAGGGCAGAGCATACTTCTAGTAAGCTTCGTACTCCCGCCAGACCAAGGCAGCAGCATCACCACCAACAATTTCCCGTGATATTAAGATGCAGACTACCCAGGTGAGACGGTTGAGCTCGTGTGGAATGGCGAGGCGGATGGGCCATGGATGGAGTACATACGATACTATGATTTGGTGATGAAGAAGGGAGTCAAAGGTAATGCAGGCATCCTGCGGTAACAACAGTACACAGCAGCACTGGAGAACTTGCGGGAGTTCTACCCCGCTATGGCCGAGAATAGGTTGGTGAGAATGGAGGAATGAGGAAGGAAAACAGGAGAATGTTAGGTTGATTACTGAGCTTCTTGCAGCACGGCGTGCCTCCTGAATGGAGACGGAGGCTCTCTAATCTTTGTAGGACTAGGTGAATAAGATATAGCGCCGTGTATGTGCTATTGAAGTAGTTTTGTGGCATGCTAGAAATCATCACTCGGTCACCCTATCATCACTCGCATCATAGGCCCTCACTAGAAGGTTCGGGCACTGAGTACTGAAGTGTGCGATACTGCTGAAGTTCTTGATTTATCTAGGCGAAGTACTTATGGCTTATATATAATGAGAGTTGGAGATCCCGTTGGTCTCCGAAGGCTGCCGGGAGTGGCGATAGGTATTGAGATTGGAGGTGACGAGTACGGATAATATAAGATCTGAGATGAGCTACGGACCTGATAGAAACTCAACTTAACCGAGCCTTACTGTAAGGCGCACAAGTCTCCTGTATATATCTCGAGTTCTTCCCCGTCTCTCTTCTCTCTACGATAGCTATAGTATGTAAACACGGTTCTCCCCATATCGCAACACAGTGGGCAAGTGCTGGCAAAAGTGAGAAATCGTGTAGGTTTGTACCGGTGACTCCCAGAGACCTATCTAGATCTCGTTTTCCGCGTCATAGCAGCACCCAGAGTCCTGCGTTCTAATACTTCCCAAGGCAACAAACCATAATCCAGCGCAGGGCGAGGTCTTGCCCGAACAGGGCGGATATTGACACGTCTATACAACGACCCGAAACGACTCCCAACCATCAGAGGGAAACGGAGTGTGAAGGAGGTCAATGCTTACTTCAATGGCCTCCGAGGGTGTTATACTGCCACGAGACCCAGCTGCCACGTAGTATCCTACAGTATCAGTATATCTAATGTGGGGCAAACTCTGGGGACGGTTAAAGGAGATTATTGCTCTTGATGCTATATTCAACCTCGGAAAAGAATGACGCCTTTTGGCTATCACCGCGATGGGTCATGTGATCACTTTCAACGAAGAATCCCGAGGGATTCATCTTAACCCGCATGTGCTGATGACAGCCACTCAGCTCTTGGACGCTTATGCGGAGAAGCTTGGACCGAACTCGATGGCCTTCAGCTCATGGATTTAGTACACTAGTCTATGCAACGATTAGGTGTTACCACCACCCTAAAATGTTGTACGTATGACGTTCTTGGCCGAAATAGATACGACCGTCTGAGACGTCCGCGATGTACAGTCGATATGCGAACCAGAACTGTGGCAGCTGCCCTACTTGCGTACAATGAATATGCACCCCATTGGTATTGGCTTGGAGTCGCCCAGAAGCGAATCGGGAGACGACAGGTGGTGGTGGACAAGAGAGGGCATCGCGAGAGATGAATACCGCCTAAATGGCGGAAGAATGGCGGAGAACGGGAGGATAAGAAAGAGAGGATGTTGGGAACGCCTAGAAGGTGCTGCTGAGCGCACTGCATCTTCGGACAGGGATGGAAATAGTCTGTCTCGTCCATCCGAAGGCGTGGCTTATTCCGCACTACCATTTATAGGGTAGAGATATCTAGTACTACTACTCGTCAGATCAGAAAGTAATCGGTTGCGTGTTTACCCCTAACCCTAGCGGAGCATATGCTTAGTGCTGTAGCGGCCGGTGTGACCATGTCAAAAGGCACTGTATTTACTTCAATTCTATTCGCAACAAGACAAGCATAGGGTCAAATGAAAGCAGAAGAGCCAGAGATTTAAATAGTGAGAGATAGGGCGACCAATGGGCGCGGAAACCACATGAAATCTAAGCGCCAATATGGGTTAGGGTTAAACACGTGACCGATTACTTTCTGATCCGACGAGTACTGTACTAGCCGATGAGGTTGGGACGGCAGCAATCAGAAGTGAGTGTCTCAAAAAGATTTTATTACAGATTTGCCTCGGTTTGGACCATCCTGTAATTGAGAAAAACCTTATCCGCTGCTACAGTATTTGCCCTAGCGATAATATAAACTTTGGACAGAGAATATAGTGAACCTCTAGTCAGCCGAGTGATCTCACCATGATCGAGTGACTTATAATGATGGAGTGATCGACGCATTACTCCACCATAATAGTTAGCCGCAACAGGGTGTTGAGAGCAATAGAGAAGAAGAAAGAAGCCGAATTGTCTACAGAACAAAAAGAGAGAAAGCGGCAGGGCTATATAGAGAGAAAAGACCATACTCGGCTTCGCGGAGTGTCACCGCCGGAGCCCGAAGCCGAGTACCAGTGCCGAGACTAGGCTTCCTCCTCGGCATGGATGCATGCGAGGCCGATGTGGGCAGGCGGGGCCAATGGGGGCCGCAGGTTACAGGCCTCATGCCCGAGTCCACCAGCACCGAAGACTAAGGAAGCCACCGGGCCAAATCCCTAGTCAACACAGGGCTACTACAGTTGTCCTTGAGGCGGTGCGGGTGGATTGTTTTCACCCCAGCCTCTGGAGACAAGGGATATGATTGAGACGGATAAAGTGATTCAAGCGGGCAGAAATTAAAGTCATAAAAGTAAAAATATCAACCAGCTTTACTCTGACAATGATAATTCTAACATACTTCACTTTCAATCTACTCGTGTTTCACCCACCCAATTATTTAGACCTTCGGATATTCACTTTACAATCGCAGAGCTAGCTATAAACTTCCCAGCCCGGAACTCATGAACTTCTCGGAAAGCCAAGACTCGACATCGCAGTCATATTTAATTCACTACCGCCGGCCATGTTGAGACCCAGTAGGAAGGAAGTCCACTGTCACTTAGATATCAGCCAACTCCAGTACTTGCTTAGGATAGTTCATTGTTTATTCTTAGGCATGTATGACATTATCTTAGATACGTTAGAGGAGGTGGTCTTGCATAATGTTAACTATAAGATGAATAAGATGTGGCTAAGCGGTGATGACGGTGGTAGCCAGTTTAAGTACACAATAGACGAGCTGCAGAAGGAAGAAGGAATAGAGCAAGGTTAGGGGTTTAGATATCCCTAAACTAGAAACTATGACGAGTAGTGTGCTGGCCAACCACCCCACTCATATCCGATAAGTCTGTGTATTTGGCCCGATCAAGATACAATATATATGTGTCATGCAATTGTTCGCTCTTTGATCTCCCGAGCTCGGAATCACGAATACTTCAAAGGGCATAGAGTAACTCCAAAAATCGCTAAAAATCGCGTATTCTCAACAATCATTAAATGGTTATTATAGATGTCGTAATTCTATCATTTATGTACGTTCTCCTTTAGCATTCCCTCATTTACCACTTCCTCTATCTTCAGAAACTGACATGTTACACAGGTAAGCAACCATCACATTTTACACATCTGCCGGCGTCATGGCAACCGAGTTCATCCACTACTTCTATTGGAGCCTGAGTGCTGCATACAAGAATGCCAATAGGAATATCCTTCCACCCTCCTATCTCCTAAGAGAGCATCATTTTCCTTTCAAAGTAATTGGTCCGTAACTTTTGCCGCAGCTATCCTCCGCTGCGGTCGCTCCGCACTCTCCGCCATGTCGAGGCCACCATGTTGGGGATCAAACTGCCCCCACACCACTTTCCAACAATCGGGCTGAGCTGAAAGTAATCGTCGTAGTTCTTCCGGGATGTTCCTTTATTCTGCGTACAGCTGCAGCTGAAGTTAGCTGCGGCTCAATCGCTTGTGCATATGTATGTGCATGAGGCAATTCTGCAAGCCAGTTGTTCTGTTGCGAGCTGCTCCGTTGTTGGAGGCTGTGTTTTGTTGGTGCCAAAAGCTATCTCTGTTATCCACTCCATCTTTCCTAGAGGCCCAATATTTCAGCGTTTTGCATCTACAATTTGTCTATTACGTTCATTTGCATTTAATTCTCTGGTTCTGCTGCAATAACAAAGACCAATCAACAAAGAGCTACTATCAACACAGAAGGATCATTTTTCGGTAATACAGTTTCTCTCTACCTAATGCCCTTGCGTAGCGTAAAGTTGGCGCTGACGTAAAATAGGATCACCAGGCTACCATATCTCTACTTTCTTATTCGCAACCTGCTAATCATCTGCACTTCACCCTCTACACACCATGTTTTCGACGCATAATTCCGCCCTGGTATCATATTCCAATGGAATGTTTACCCGCTACTCCGCCACCTCAACGAATCACACCGACGGTGAACCTCACGACGATCTTATTGAATTGCTATCAATTGTCCAAAAATACAACGTCGATTTCCTCCCCATTACATGGCAGCCAGCTCTTGGAAATATAGGCAAGGGTGGTTCTGGGACGATAAGCCAGTCTACATTCAGCACCGAGATGCCCCTAGCATTCAAGCGGTATCACGAAGATGCAGAGTTAGACAACTTTTTACCTTTGATATCAGAGGTACTAATTTTGAGTCAACCCCCTATTCAAAGTCACCCAAATATAGTCAATCTAGAGGGAATTTGTTGGGAAATCAAGCCTAGGACGGGAAAAGCAGTCCCGGTACTGGTCTTCGAGAAAGCCGCATGGGACCTCCATCAATTCATGAACGTGCAAGAGGGAATGAACATGTCGATCGACGGTCGCCTTAAAATCTGCGCCGACATAGGAAGTGCTATCATGGCTTTGCATGCACACGGTTTGTTATACTATGGGGTCTTTGCCTTGCACGTATGAGATCTAACAAGGTCCCAGATGTGATTCATGGCGATATCAAGCCACAGAACGTGCTGGTCTTTAAGGATGCTACAGGCAAGACTACAGTAAGGATGGCCGACTTCGGGTATTCCACTCTTGCAGCGGGTGAATCAGGAAGGGTTCTCCTGCCGAAGTCTAGGCCGTGGAATGCTCCCGAACATCATTTTGGTGAGTTCGGCATATCTGAAGCCAAAACAACCGACGTGTACTCCTTTGGTATGCTGTGTCTTTGGCTTCTGTTTGAGAAATTGCATATTCCGCGCGGTCAGAGGGACACTGCGACTGAATTTATTCCATTCGACGCATCTACCGGGTCCCGCTCATCACTTGAGCAGCTCAAAGATAATGGTAAACTTGAGCATATTGCCTATCAACTCATTGACTTAATACCACTTGCAAGCTTGAGCGCGGAGCATAGGATACATCTGAAACAGTTTTTCAGTTTTACTATTCCACTTAACCCCCAAAGACGGACGTCTAATGTGGGAAGATTAGTGCGTCTCTTAGGTCAAGAACAGTGAGTCGTACTTAACATTAAACTGAAACTACCAGTCGGACCTTCACTAAGACGGTTAGAACTGAATTGCAACTCTCTACCACAAGAGCGTTAGAGGAAACGAGAGCGTGCTTAACGCACGTAGATTTCCGGGTAGGCATCAGAGTTGATATATTTCACATTTGTCTAATAACTTAGCTGAGTACGATTATTCAAGATTGCAGAAAACCTCATCGACTTCGTCCAAGCCGATTATCGTGTGCGAATGCAAATTAGGGACAGCCTCGAAAATCATTACTTCAAGAATCAAAATCAGCCTTGTGCTACCCAAATAGCATTCCAAGTTGCGTTTTGTCATTCCATTGGATTTGGAGTCGAGTCAAATGACACTCAATGTCATATCTGGCTAGAAAGGAGTAACAAACAACCAGTCGATTTGGAGATTGAAAAAAAAACAGTACGGCTTCCGAGTGGGAAGGAGGATAAAACGTTAAGGCTCCGCCTCCGAGGAGTTGTTATGCACAACCTTATTCACGAATATCGAAAATGGGGATTGAACCTAGAGGAAGTCCTGAACGTATACGAAAGAGAGGCTGGTGATATGGCACGAGCGTTTGGAGAGCTCCATTTCATATCATTGACCTTATACAGAACCATTGGAGATCTTTTAGACGAATTAGGCCACTTTGCAAAATCAGATACACTGCGGATGCGGATCAAAGACCAAATAGATAAAACAGACGGAGTTGCTCATCCATTTTACCTTTCTTCAATTGTTGAACTCGCTAAACGGCACGATAGGATGGGAAAATGGACGGAGGTACAGTCATTGTATGAAGAGATACTAAAACATTGGGAAAGCGATCACAAAGTCCCGAGTTATGTGATAGGATCACTCAAAAACAACCTCGCCTTGACATACGATAAGCAGGGGCGATCCAAACAGGCCGAGGAGCTACTGGTGCAGGTAATGGAGTCAACAAAGAGGATACGGGGTGAAAACCATCCGGACACCTTGTTCAGTATGGCCAACCTCGCCTCGATATACATGAACCTGGGGCGATGGAATGAGGCCGAGGAGCTGTTAGTGCATGTGATGGAGACGATGATACGGGTGCTAGGCCAAGAGCATCCAGACACCTTAGCCATCATGGATGAAGTAGCATTCATATATAACAGCCAAGGACAATGGAAGGAAGCTGAGGAGCTGCGGGTGAAGGCGCTGGGGACGACGAAGCGGGTGCTAGGCCAAGTTCATCCAGATACCTTAACCACCATGAATAATCTAGCATTCACATATAACAGCCAGGGACGATGGAAGGAGGCTGAAGAGCTGCAGGTTCAGGTAATGGCGACGAGAAAGCTGGTACAGGGCAAAGAGCATCCAGATACCTTGGACGCTATGAGCAATCTCGCATCAACATACGAAGACCAGGGACGATCGAAGGAGGCTGAGAAACTTGAGGTGGAGGTCATTGAGACGAGTAAGATGGTACTAGGTGAAGAGCATCCAAATACCTTGACCAGCATGAATAAACTCGCTTTGATATATCATAGCTTGGGGCGGTTGAAGGAGGCCGAGGTGATGCTGGTGCAAGTCACGGAGACAAGCAAGAGGGTACTCGGCCAAGAGCATCCGGATACTTTAACCAACATGGGCAACCTCGCGTTGATATTTTTGGACCAGAGACGGTGGAAGGAGGCAGAGGAGCTAGAGGTACAGGTCATGGAGACACAAAAGATTGTACTCGGCCAAGAGCATTCAGACACCTTGACCAGCATGAGTAACCTGGCATCGACATTATGGAACCAGGGGAAATCGAACGAGGCTCAGCAGCTAGAGGTGCAGGTCATGGAGACCAGAAAGAGAGTATTTGGTCAAGAGCATCCAGATACGTTGTCCAGCATGGCAAACTTTGCGTCGACATTTAAGGAACAGGGACGATTGAAGGAGGCTGAAGAGTTGGAGGTGCAAGTTGTGGAAATGAAAAAGAGGGTACTTGGTCAAGAGCATCCAGATACTTTGATCAGCATGGCCAACTTCGCGTTGACACTTAAGAACCAAGGGCGATTGAAGGAGACAGAGGAACTTCAAGTGCGGGTCATGCAGACGAGAAAGCGCGTCCTAGGCCCAGAGCACCCAGATACCTTGACCAGCATGGGCAATCTCGCATGGACACTCAAGAACCAAGGACGATCAACGGAGGCTGAGGTGCTAGAAGTGCAGGTCATGGAGACGAGAAGAAAGGTGCTTGGCCAAGAGCATCCTCATACCCTCATTAGCATGATCGAGCTCGCATCTACATTTTCAGCCCAGAAACGATCGCAGGAGGCTGAGGTACTGGAAGTGCATGTCATGGTGACGAGAAAAAGGGTGCTTGGCCAAGAGCACCCAGATACCTTGACTAGCATGAGTAATCTTGCATCAACATTTCGAGACCAGGACCGTTTGAAGGAGGCAGAGGAGCTGGAGGTGCAGGTATTGGAGACAAGAAGGAGTGTACTAGGCCAAGAGCATCCGGATACTATAACCAGCATGAGTAACCTCGCATTGATGTTTTGGGATCACGGGCGATTGGAAGAGGCTGAAGAGTTGGAGGTCCAGGTCGTGGAGATGAGAAAGAGGGTACTCGGCCAAGACCACCCAGATACCTTGACCAGCATGAGCAATCTTGCATCAACTTTTCGTGACCAGGAGCGATTGAAAGAGGCTGAGGAACTGTTTGTGCCGGTTATGGAGATGAGAAAGAAGGTACTCGGCCAAGACCATCCAGATACTTTGATCAGCATGATCAACGTCGCATCGACATATCAAGACCAGGAGCGATCGAAAGAGGCCGAGTCACTGCAGGTGCAGGTCGTGGAGATGAGCAAGAGGATTCTCGGCGATGAGCACCCCGATACCATAACTAGCATGAGTAACCTGGCATCGACATATTGGGACCAGGAGCGATTGGCGGAGGCTGAGGAGCTGGAAGTACAGGTCATGGAAATACGAAAGGCTGTACTCGGCCAAGAACATCCAGACACCATGACCAGCATGAATAAACTTATGTCGATGTACATAGACAATGGACGGTGGAAAGAGGCCAAAGAAATACGGATACAAACAGGCAATAGAGTTCAGACAGCATTGGACAAGGACGGCGATCTCGGGACAGATGAAGAAACACTCCTGCTTGTACTTGCAATGTCCCCAGAAATGGACGACGCCAATGATGCAGATGACGAAAGGGTTCGACGGGCGCTAGCAACGGCAATAGAAGTGGATGAGGATATGGAGACAAATGAGGAACAGCTTCAACATGTACTGGCTATATTGATGGAGGCTGAGAAGGACGATGATGAAATTCGTTGCTCTAAAAGAGAGGGTTTGCCTGAAGCAACGGGTACGCTGGTTTTTATCATGACTGGCATTTATTGATAGATTGCTAATATTTTCCAGATTGCAAAACTTCAGCATCGAAGCGCCTAAGGCGCGAAGAAACACTATCTCCGAATTCCTCTGAGGACCTGAGGAGTGTGGTTAACTCTATCGGGGGACCGGCACCAGGGAATGCGGTTCCGTAGCTCAATGCTCAGCTAATGATGAAACAGAGATGTGGATACGGATGAAAGACTTGGCAATGCTCAAAATATTATGGGAATTGTTGGAGGACATTGCAAGCGTTCTGGACAATTGAGAGGGAAATTTTAGGTATTCGTGTGGGCGTTGATATATATTTGATGACCTTTGATGAAATAGTGGTGGAGTGATTTGACAATAAGATTTGTATGGCTTTTGGCTCGAAACATCCGCAGCTAGCGATCCTCAGTCCTCCATAAGATCAGATGTGACGAGCTTTCTTCAAGTTTCGTGTCGTGTGCGACGTATACACCTATACTTGGTTTGTAAATGGTTCCCAATTCGAGTTCAGCGACCGTGAATACAGTTCATGTTCTCATATATGGTGTGTATAACACTGAACACCGGTTGCCCGTACGATTGGTTTGATTCCAGGCCAATTCCCAGGCCCATCATTCTGCCACTTGGATCACGGAGTCATCACTCGGCCAATAGCGTAACTCAGTGTTACTATCTGACCTGAGAGGAAGTCGCCGGTACACTGAGATCACCAAGTTGACTCACAGGCTACGGACTCATAGTTGTAGACTCATCCACGAGTCTGCACTCCAATGATTCCACCAGTCCAGCAAAGGATCAGTCCAGACCGGAACCGTTCAGTCCAGTCCAGGTCCAGTCCAAGAAATTTTTGGACTGGGATCGGACCGATCCCGGATGCTGACAGACTGGACTGGGCTTGGTCCGGACCGATCCCTCACGGTGTCCAGGGTTAGGGTATACTTTCCCGGTTATTAGTCTTTTAATGGGGAAAATATATCTCGATGGAGCTGAATATACAGACAGAAGTGGTATAATTTCGATCAGAGTGGGTATTCAGGGGTGAGTTGTGATAAAAAGTGAGGATGAGTCATGTTTTCGGTAGTACTTGACTAAAAAGCAATGTCAAAATTATATGCGTAAATGGATCGGTCCAGACCAAGCCCGTCCAGTCCAAGACTGCCAGTCTGTGGATCGGTCCAGTCCGACCTTCCCATTAGACCGGACTGGACTGAGCCCTACCGCG
>Ga0307515_10013114_pt1 | contig 15516 bp, 6 predicted proteins | sample 17_EM_MG_FD_194513 | JGI IMG/M metagenome (GOLD analysis project Ga0307515, IMG submission 194513) | Populus trichocarpa ectomycorrhiza microbial communities from riparian zone in the Pacific Northwest, United States - 17_EM | ecosystem: Host-associated > Plants > Roots > Unclassified | place... | reverse complement strand
CAGCCACCTCACCCTTTCGGCGCGACTGGATAGGGTAGGATAACTCTCTCTCCCCCCTGCCCCTTATAAATACCCCCTCACCTAGAGGTGAGGAGGGATGAACAAACGAACAAAAGGATGAAAAAAGAAAGAAAGAAAAACAGAGAGCAAAGGAAAAAAAGAACGAAACAGAAGAGAAAAAAAAGAAAGAAAAAAACAGGGGAAAATAAAGAAAGAAAAAGAAAGGAAAAACAAGGGAGAAAAAACAGAGAGCAAAGGAAAACAAGAATGAAACAAAAGAGAAAAAAGAAAGAAAGAAAAAAACAGGGGAAAACAGAGAAAGAAAAAGAAAGGAAAAACAAGGGAAAACAGATGAGAAAAAAAACAAAGAGGAACAAGAAAGAAAAGAAAATGAAACATAACAGAAGAAAAAAAACAAAGAAGAAAAACAACCTCTCTCTCTATTTCTCTCGTCATTAGCAGCAGTACCACTGCGAACCAACACCGTTCTTCTTAGTCGCCGCCTCACCAGCACCACCGTGAGCCACCACCAAATCAGCCTCCCTTCTCCTTCCTCTTCTTCGTCTTTCTTCTCCATTGTTCCAGGGTCGGACCAATGCTAGCCTAAACCAAAATGGTTGGGCCTGGTCTAGCCTAGTCCCCTTGAAAAAAAAAAAGGATCTGTTGGGTCGACCTCAACCCAACCAAGGTGGTCTCAGCCCATATAATTGGGTCGGGCCCATCCCAATATATATTTTATTATATAATTATAATAATATATAATATTATATTATATATTAAATAAAAAAACAAAAAAATTCCAAAAAATCCTTGGAAAAAATTGTGATTTTTCTCACGTATTTTTATATCAAATTTGCTTAATATTGGTTTGTATTTTTACACTGTAAAGATACAAATATGATATTAAAGTAGTCGATTTTCTCTGAAATGTTGCAAAAAAAATAATATAGAAAAACAACAAAAAAAAAGTCTTGTTTTCATGCATTCAGCTAAGTCTCTTAAAAATATAAAAAATTCATATTGTATTTTCATACAAAAAAATTAAAAAAAAAACGTATGTATTAACATGCATTTTGAGCTTTAATAATCAGTTTATTAAAGTCATGAGAACTAGGCACATATTTCAAAAATACCAAAAAAATATTTTTGTTTTCTTTTAGTTTCTGGGATTACGAACTTATATGTAAGATGTATTCCCGATATTAAATAAAAGGTAGTTCTTTTTTTATTTGACATTAGAATAATTAGGTTTTTATCTAATAAGATAAGGGTCTCCTTACTGAGAAATTTTTTTCTTAAAACTTAAATAGACTAACAATTAGAAAACACGACGATACCTTTGTTTATATTAGACAATTAAACAATGCAGCTTAACTTAGATAAGGTGTATTATGGGTGCTAATACATTCCCTTTACGCAACCAATCCTCGTGCCCGATCTCTAAGACCAATTAGGGTTCGTAGTGACCAAAATACTAGGTGACGACTCCTATTCTCTTTTTCCACTGATAAATGATAAAAATTTCTTATCCTGTTTATTTTCCCTAACATACCACGAATTCCAGAAGAATCATTATCACGACGCAACACATGTACAACAATTAAAAAACAATTTAATAAGGCTTCAATCTATAATCTAAACTAACTGAGACTTCATATAGTCCCCAGATTCCATAACAAAATTATTTTGTAGGTATTTTAGTTGTTTTGGCAGCGAATTATTCATATTTTGATTCAAAATAACCTTAAGAAGGTCATTTTTGCCAAAAAAAAAGAAAAAAGAAGAAAAAAAGAGTTTTTAGCCAAGCCAAGCCAACCCAACCCATGTGAAGGCATGAACCATTCGACAAGTAATGAGTAATAACGGTGAGTGCAAGTTTTTGTTGTTTTTCTTAATGTAACAGAAAAGGTCATCCTGTCGTCTCCCTTCCAGCACGAGGCTCGCCTCGACGATTCACCGTCAAAGTCAGTCCACGTAATCTTATTATCATTATCATTAACGGTCCAGATGCAAAGATAACCTCAAAACAGCAGCTGGACATTGGCTTGAGAACGGGCAATCGACAGGCAAATCAACTCTTTCCAGTCTCCTCCCCATCAAAAGAAAAGAAAACTCCCAAAAACTCATCACTCCCACTCTCTTTCCCTTCTCAATCAAAATATCTTTTTGTTTTTTCGAAAACACAAGAGATTAAAATCTTCTTTCAACAAACAATTGAACCCAATTTCGTTTTTTTTTTTTTTATAAAAAAAGTTATGGTGTATATAAAGAAATGATCGAGTAATTATTTGTAAAAAAAATAAGATGAGTAGTGTGAGCAGGCCAACGGTGCATCCAGTGGAGGCCCCACCATTGACAGATGGCCCACAGAATGCGTTGATCAGAGTGAGAATGAAGGACGTTCAAGGTATGCCTGGAACCCGTGGTAGCCTCTCTCTGAGACTAACCCAGTTCGTGTTTGGTCTTGTTTCTATCTGTGTCATGGCCACCACCTCTGATTTCCGTTCTGTCACTGCCTTTCGGTAATCTTTTTTGAAAAGTACCCTTTTATTCTTTTCTTCAGTTTTTATAGAATAACGGGCAGAATTGATTTCCTACATCTAAAATTGAGTGAAATTGCTTGAAATAAGCGAAATGTAGAGTTAATTTGACATGAATATTTTGCTGCATCAGTTACCTTGTTGGTGCTGTCAGTGTGCAAATCCTATGGAGTCTGTCCATGGCTATTGTTGATATTTATGCCCTTTTGGTGAGACGGAGCTTGCGAAAACAAATCATTTTTCGTCTGTTTACCATTGGAGATGGGGTAAGATAAGATTTTTCCTTATGAATTAAACAGCACAATATGAGTTTGCATTACCTCTTTATGTATGTTATGTGAATAAACTAATAAATTACGTCTTGTGATTGATGCTAATGGATGATCATTGTGGGATTACTCTGAAGTTGATGATGAGATGACCACATTTTAAATGAGCATCTGGGGTTGTGTCTTGATATGGTGACGTTTCTAGGATAAACCAGTTTAATGTTGGTTTGGTTTCCAACAGCTATTTTGTTTAACCGGATATAATACTAATCTCAAGCCTCTGTATATCTATCGGTTCTTAGTTAAGCTATGTGTATAATTTCCTCCGACTGAATGATGGCTTAACCTTGGCACAGTGATTTCATACAATCCAAATTATGTATGTTTTGATCATATCTTATGATTACCAAGGCATGAAATTCCTTCGACTATAATTATTGCTTAATTGATTCATCGAAGTCAAGTTGTATTTCAAGCAAAGGGAAGAAAAGAAGTAGTTAGTCATAGTCAATCTTGTGTGATTCTCGACTATAATTATTGCTTAATTGATTACGAATAAACTAATAAATTACATCTTGTGATTGATGCTAATGGATGATCATTGTGGGATTACTCTGAAGTTGATGATGAGATGACCACATTTTAAATGAGCATCTGGGGTTGTGTCTTGATATGGTGACATGTCTAGGATAAACCAGTTTAATGTTGGTTTGGTTTCCAACAGCTATTTTGTTTAACCGGATATAATACTAATCTCAAGCCTCTATATATCTATCGGTTCTTAGTTAAGCTATGTGTATAATTTCCTCCGACTGAATGATGGCTTAACCTTGGCACAGTGATTTCATACAATCCAAATTATGTATGTTTTGATCATATCTTATGATTACCAAGGCATGAAATTCCTTCGACTATAATTATTGCTTAATTGATTCATCGAAGTCGAGTTGTATTTCAAGCAAAGGGAAGAAAAGAAGTAGTTAGTCATAGTCAATCTTGTGTGATTCTCGACTATAATTATTGCTTAATTGTTCTCATCAGTCACACTTACTCTTGAAACTCTGAGCATAAATTGGCAGGCTCATTCTACGAGACTTATTTGCAGTTCATAGTCAATCTTGTGTGACCTTTTGACTGTTTATGATTTCTTGAGACTTGAGAGAGATAATAGTCTTGTTTTTTCTATTGTAAGGAAAGGACCCCCTAGCTAGATCATTTTGGGGAAAGATGTTTGAGGTGCATACTGTTATCATCTGAACTTTGGATTTTACTTGTGGAGTTCTCACATATATATCTATATCTACAAAGGGCTGTTTATGTTTGTGTTTTGTTAAGCTTAATGAAACTGTTCTTTTTGTTGATGAAAATGCCTCTCCCATCCTCCTTAATATACACAGCCAACAATCTTGGTTCACAGAACACATCTTTCCAAGCAACCAACATGTGAGTCTACCAAATACCATAATCACTCTCCACCACACAAAATTCTAGCATCTGAGATCCAAGTGTTTTCTTGATATATATATATATATATATATATATATATATTTGGATTTTCTCTTCACAAGAAACAATCAAAGATGCCTGCGGATTGCTTGAGGTTTGAGATTTAATTCATTTAGTGTAGTGGTCTTTGGGATGTGGAGTGTCGAGACAGTGCTTTTTGTAACAACAATGGTTTGAATACTCCTCAAAGTGTTCTATATTTTATTTATATTAAGAAACGGAAGCCCTTATGATTCCTACAATCGTTGTATTAGAGGTGGTGATCTGGTATCACCTCTGACTCCTCTTTTTAAATTTCTCCCTGAGCGCTTCAGTCATCTGTTTTGTTTTGGCTAAACAGCATCAGTGGTAGTCTCTAATTCAAACAAGTCTTTCGATGCATGTCTTGATAATATTCACATGTGTTTGTGTGAATCAATAGTGTCATTGATGATCAATATGTTGATGATGGAATAATAAAAATATAAATTATGATATTGAAGAGAAATAAGGGGAAAGGCCAAAGAAGAATTTCTGTCTAAAAGATGTGACAGGATCTGTAGAAGAGAAGGGTACAATTGGAGGAATTAAAACTGAAATGGGAAGTTCAGTAACTTATTTAAGAATCAGATCGAAATATAAGGAATGGTAAAGTTATTTTCCTAATTGTTTCTACTCTGAACTTTTGTAAATTGTGTACCTTGTTTGAATATGAACTGAGATGATTTAATCAATATTGATTTTGCTTTCCGGATCATCAATGCATCATCTCTTCTCAGGATTGAAAATTTAGTTACTTGCATCTAGTTTGCTTACAAGTGCTTGCTTCACATCCATCTGCCACTCACTTCATGAAAATGGGTTTCCTTCGAGTGCAGATCATATCCACCCTTACGTTTGCTGCTGCATGTGCATCTGCTGGCATCACAGTTCTCATTGACAATGATCTTGATAAATGTTCTGAGAACCACTGTGCTAGATTTCAAACTGCTACTGCTATGGCTTATATCAGCTGTTTTGCCATGATGCCGTCCTTTCTCTTGAACTTCTGGTCCCTGGCTTCCCAATAAGAAATTTGTAAGTAGAGTCTAGAGTAACAGAGTTCTTCTGTTGCACTCTTTTTCTTGTATGATGCTCCAGAGATTTTGATTCCAACTTGTACATGGATAAATTTTCCTATAGCTGCTCGAGGTGGTTTCAATTTTTCAAACATTACAACATAATTCTTATATTGTAAGAAATATATTAGCTGGAAATTTCTGACAATATTCAAGAATTCTATCTTGCAAGTTTTACAACACAGCTTGAGTATGTGATTACCGTTGTACTGTCTCTCAGAAATTCAGAAATAACTTACATAATCCTCACTCATCTGAATAGTTCTTTAAACAACACAAATGCTTGTTTTAGTTTCTCGGATGACGAAACCAGAAGTTCAGGTCATTTAGTTAGACAAAACCCAAATGTTTTTGTGTGATCAATCAGCATGTCAAAGAGAGGTTGATGGCAATTGATGCTATGTTAGAATTGTTAGTTTAATATGATCTATAGTTAATCCGTTGGTTATACTTGATAATATTATATTCATGTAAATATATATTTATTATTAATAAAGGTATAATTTATCTTTAATATTGATATAATATTAGATTAATGAATTTAGAGTAAAGATAAAGTCCATAGGATAAAAATATTTTGCAAAGAAAATTATAAAGTTGTTATAATTATGAGATTCTCAGTGTATCAAAGTATTGTTCCTAAAATGTTTTTAGTCGATGCTCTTTTAAATGCTGAACATTTATTAGAGTCGTAAAGACTAATACATATTATGTTATTTCTTTTATGAAAGGAAACAGTTGTTCTCATAAACTGAGATATAAGGGATATATAGAATTAATATGTAGGTGCTAGTCATAAGACATGTACACTAAACTGACTCGCACGAGAATTCCATATGGAGAGATCATCTATATCTATGGTAAGGCTAATGTGACGGTTGTGTAAATGATCCTTAGACCTGAGATCAGTAAGTCATCTTATATAGAAAATGTTATGCTTTGATCCAATTACATGTTATTTTAATCGAGGTAACGAAAGGGCAGACATTGGGTATAACATGAATTATTTAAAGGTATTTGAGTGACTAGGAGATGATTCATCACCCTAGGTGAATTAAGAAAAATGTTTCATCTGTTCTTAAATAGTATTGATTGAGAAATCATTGGCCAAGATGGAATGAGATTTGAAAATGGTCAGACATATTACATGACAGACATAATACATGCTTTAATGTAAAATCAGAACATTATTGATGAAATGATATTAATCACACTGAGAATTCAGTCACTGAAATGTTAAGTCAAACCACTAATAATTTTTCTAATATTTGGGGGATCATGACACGTTGCTAGACGATATACCTGATCTTCAAATATAAATTAATTAATTATTTAATTGATAATAAATTAAATTGTTTAATTTATTTAATTCTATTTAATTAAAATTATAATTTATATTTGGACCAACATATTAGGAACCTAATGGGTCACATATATTAAGAATTATTAATCAGAAATTAAATTGAGATGATTTAATTAAGTATGACTTGATTAAAATATATTTTAGAAATTAATGACTAGAATATAATTAATACAAAGATTATATTTCTAGACTTAGAAAAATCAAGTAAGGACTTGATTGAATTAATTTCCAAAATTATCCTTAATTAATATATGAATATTATTCAGGGGGTAAATTGATATTTTACCAATTTATAGGGGTTTTCAGATTTTTCTATAAATAGTAAGTTATGCCTCTTATTTTTTATAGTTGTTGTCTGTTAGATAAAAAAACACAGAATTAGAGCTAGCACTCTAAGGATAGCGGTTACCGTTGGAGACCAGATAATTAGACGGCTTGTGATTTGCAATAAATGAGCTTTTAAAAAATTATTTAAAGCTGAAAAAAATCAAATTTTCAAGTAATAAATCTCGAAACAACTCTAAATCTATCTAAAATGATCATAGAAACTTCCAAATAATTTTTTTTATATAATTTCTGCTACATGTATGATATTTAATAAACAAACAAGAATTATCCCGGAGAGGTAGATTTGTCGTTAATTTAATGTGGGTTCCATGTTGAAGTTGCTAATCTATTCAATCATCAGTTACAATTTCATGTGAATCTTAAATGGGATTTCGAGGAAACATGATGAAACAAGGAACAGACAAATTCTAAGCAGCAAAGTTTTGTTTCTCCTAACAATTAATCGTGCTTCACCCTTAGCTTCTGGCTCGGGCAGCCTCCAAACATCGAAGTTTTTTCCTTGAACCTGATAATTCTTGGGCTAGTTCCGTTCTTAGAAACATATAATATTATATTCTAGTTTAAAAACAATATCTTTGATTTGGGCTCATAACTCTTCCTTTTGTATGAGAATGCTAAAGAAAGAGACGAGTACATGCAAAGTCAAGGGATTTTTATTCTTGGAATGCCCGATACAGACAGCAGAGGTTCCCTATCAGAGGCAAGCTTAGCCATGGCGAAAGGGTAGGAAGCAATGAGCTAAAGATAGAAGTCTGTAACTCAAAATCTATAGATTGAGTTTGGTGCCTTTGTATTTATTCAATAACTCAAAATCTATCACTGTGTGCATTAACTGTATTCCTGTAGAGTTCTGTAATGCACAATATAAACACAAAAGACTCTCCTCCCCTTGCTCCCATGAGAGAGATTTCATTTCCCAGCTTAGACGTCCTTTTCAAAGTCCAGCGTACGTATTTACGAACATTTGCAGCGTCTTCCAAAGTACTAACATATCCGTTAATTGGGATTTTCATAATTTCGAAGTAACTAAAATTTTCCAAAGAGGAGTATAACTACTTTGTTGATCCATGCATCATGCCGGAGCTGTAGCCAAACAAGGCCTTGTGCAAAGTATCATCTCTTTTTCCTGGTCGGCTGATGATAAATCCATGGACTCGAACAGGATAAAAAAAGAAAGAAAAAGAAACCCACAAAATTAATGTCTAAAGAGTCACTGCAGCGTTAAAATGATAAAATTACAACATTATCATTAAAGAAAAACTTGAAACCCCTCTGTCTAATACCCTAGCCGCGCCACCTCTTCTCCCTTTTTTCTCTCTATCGCCGACCATCACTATCTAGCCACTACAACCACCTCGTATTCACCATCTCCCTCGTCTCCAGCGAAACATCCCATGGATTTTAAGATTTTCAAGACAAAAAAAAAGTCTTGTTTGGTTGAATGCAACACATCTTTTGTATAGCATATTACAGGTCAAGCAAACGATATTTGATATACAGAGCTTCATTGGTAAAACTTGAAACACCCAAGCCATTGTTGTCAAAATCGTAAGTTGACTACTAAAATCATATGATTTTACAAGTCAATATGTATCTAATATATAAAATTGGATTAAAAACTAAAAACCAGTAAAAATCAGACTTGACTCATGCAAAATCAGTAAAATAGATAAACTTTGTCTGATTTTATAAGTTTACTAAATTTATGATATCAACTAAGTCAAGTTCAAATTTGGTCTTAAAATATCTACTGACTAGTTTTGCGAGATCGAGTATATCTCCCAAACTGTACATCGGATCAATTTTTCAGGGAAATACTAGACACATGAAACTATATTGTGGTAAATTTTCAGGTCAAATAAAATTTAGAAACATATTATTTTATAGGGTCAAAGTTACTAGATAAATCTTGTCAAATTTGACAAACTAAACCTTCGTGTACTGTTTAACACATATTTAGAGCTACAAGTAGAATTTTGCTACAATTCAACTTGGGCTGAAAACCAGACATCTCAAGATTTCCAACCATATATGGTGGTAGACCTAATAATTCATCCAGACAAGAGAAAATGATATATTTGAAATCAAGACTAAAACATGTCAAAAATGTGTGAAAATTAGACTATATGAAAGAATTTTAGCATTAAGATTTTGTTTTATTATGCTATTTTATTTATTTATTTAATGTTGAATAATTATTTTTAATTTGGTTTTTTTCTAGCGCATTAGACATTTTTTAAGGGTTTATTTTATTATTGAATTTATGTTAGTTAATTACTAGTTTATGCTAATTAGGTGGCAACCCAAAAGAGGTTCATTGTAAACAACCAAATTGTCACCATGTTTTTGTGTACTTCCTACCATTCAGTAATTTTTCTTTTATTGAAAAGTTTTGTTCTGAGAGATTTTATTTCTCTTTGTCGTTAATTTCTTGATTCATACTATTTATTTTTTTTATTTTATTTAGATCACTCATTGATTATAATGGTCTTGACTCTCTTTATCAGATTTTAATGTAATTTAATTTCTTGGCTGAAATTGTTAATATATAATAATTTACTTGTAATTTTATTATCTGAGTTTATATTGTATTTTTCACATCGTGTCAAAATAATATTTTTAACAACCTTAACCCTAACAACCTCAATGGTAAATCTAATCTCTCAAACATAAATAATTATTTGTGTAGTGTTGAAAGATGCTTTTATCTCCCCCACCATATCTAAGAAAAATTTTAAACACAACCCCACTAGTAAATTTGTTCTCCTAGACATATATGTTTTTGTCTTTATTATAGATTAAAAAAAAACCTTCACATGGTATTAAAGAGGCTAGAAATTGCAATTGACTTTTGATTTTAGTTTTTAGTACTTAAAAACTGGATGGTTTTTTTTTAAATTTAAAAATAAAGTTTTTTTTTTGTTTTTCATTTTCATTGTTAAAAAAAGCACATAAAACTTTAATTTTAGCATTAATTGGTCCCCATTGCTTTAGAGATTTTACTTTTTGATCCTAAACTTGAACTTTTTATTCACAATTCAATCTGTTGATGTTGAGAGGGTGGCAATATGTTGCCGGAAAAGGGCGAGAAGAGAAAAAAATTGAAAGACAATATTGTGACCTTAAAAAAATCAATCTTAATATAAAAAAAATAAAGGCCTTGGGAAGGCTTTCGGATTCAATTTAATTTTTTTTTAGAGATTAGAGAGTGTTAAGATGTACTGTATTTAATTGAAAATTATGTTGAAAACTGAAGTTATTGTTAAAATAATATTTAGCGAAGTTTGAGCATTTTCCAGAAAAATAGCTGACCATGCTAAAATTTCTACCCTTTAAAATTTTCTTTTCTTTTCTTTTCGTTTCCCAGCTCAGCATTAACATCAAGTTCAGCTTGAAGTCGATCAGATGTAAACAGACCATGTTTTGTTAGCCATGATGCTATCAACTCGACCTTATTACAACCTAAACACAAAGCAGCCATTGTCTCAGTCTCTCTCATCACTCTATGGCCAGGACAGTCGATCAAGAAATTCATCTTATGCCTTCATGACTTCTAACAAAGCCAAATTGCCAATGGTTGAACACAAGGAGAACAAGAATATTCCAATATGAAGCACTTGTAACATGCAAGACCAATTCTTCCTAGGAAAAAAAAGCTCCCTCTGGACCCAAGAAAATCTACAGATGTGGATTTCTTCCACGAGTAAATTTACATTATTGAGAATGGAGCAGCAAAAGCTAATAAATCCCTGTTTCCCTTCGTGAAGTCTATAAAATGGGCCAGGAGAAAAACATGAAATATATTCTGACTAGCACAATTCCTTCAACATTCTCTTAACTACAAAGCGGATATCTTGTATGCAATGTACATGGTTATGGGTAGAAACACTGAAACGCATTCAAAATATCCTTTTCCCTTTGTTGGACTCGTCAGAAACTGCAGTCTCACAGGATTTGAGTTCTTCTTTAAACAAATTAGAGGCACTTACTTTACATATGATGGCAAGTCGGGATTCAGGTCAAGTCACCTGTCTATTTTTGAGCGACACTTTAACTTTGTAGCCTCCAGCTCTCTTTTTAAGACTTCCATCCTTCCAACCAGGGCCATGTTTTCCTGGTAATGTGAGAAAGTGTCAGAAAAAACACAAATACAAACTCCAAATGAACTCCAACTGATAGCAAAAAACAATTGAATTTCAAGGTCTTCCTTAATCATTAGGGTCACTAATCCAGAAACAGAATAAAAATTCAGAACATGGTGGCTTTTTAGTTACATTACATTTTATATTCAAGCAAAACTATGTCAGGCAAAAACCACGACCAAGCTACTTTTACTTCTGGAGTTCCTTTATTATTGAAAGAGAAATTCCAGAAAACGTATAAAATAATATTTCAACCAGAAAAATATGAATATCAGAAGAAACAATCGAAAATATAAGACACTAAGCAGCAAGATGTTTGATGTTTGAGAGTCACCTTCTGTAGCATTACCAATTGTTGGTTAATACTTGCAGCATCCTCCACTTTCTGCTTTATCTGTGCCCCAAGATGCAAGAAACATTTAAGATGCAACAGGCTGAGATTTTAGATCTTATATACTTCAAGAGAAAAATTGACAAAATAATCATGATCCCGTTTGAATTATCACTTCCAGTTTGTTCTGTTACTGTTTAAACTCCATTATTTTTTCCAATTTTCAAGAAATGGCAACATGCCTGTTAACACGCTTTCCACATTTATTTCTAAAAAAGCAATCAGCAGTACCAATAGCTATCCCCCGACTAGTGGTAGTCAATTATGACCAGCAGAGCTCATTGCCAACTAATTAATGGTTGTTGACAGTGACTGGCAGTGGTCATGAAACCAACAGTTGTCAATTGGTAGTTGCAGATCACCACTGACAATCACCGTCGATAATGATAATAATGAGTATAGGGTAATGGATAAGAATTTATTCCACTAATATGGGAAATCAGGGAGGGGGGGATCTTATTGTGAAAATATTTGAAAACAACTTTGGCATAGTATGGAGAGAAAACAGCAATATACTTGCAAACAAAGGCTAGAAGAAAGAAAGAATGAAGTTGGAAGTTGGAACAAGGATAGTTTAAACTGAAGATTTATAAGATCCTCGAGTTTTGATACAAAAAGTAGAAATGACAAATGTTCAAAGACTAGTGATACTAGGGAGATTCTGTCACTACTTAGCCATTAAGTAAAAGTAAATAAGTAGTCATTGAGCAAGTCAATTCCTTAGTATTGACAATTCTATGAGCTGACAATTGGGGTGCCTATCCACACAATGGTTTACAAAGGACATTTCCTCTTAATGACATGCACACCACATACATAGCAATGTTGAAACCAGGCATTTGCCAGCAGAAATATAGATAACATTCAAAGATAATCAAATTCTAATGAGGATATTTTCCTCAGAGTTATTCTTAAGATATACTCCAACATTTGTAGAAAGTACAGGAGTAATTACATAATTAGACTGGCTAAATCATCTAGTTAGAAAAATGCATTGTCCATTTCATGTGCAGAAATGTTCAAAGATAGCATTCAAACCCAGATGTACAGCTGTTACACAAAAGCTCATCCAAGAGCACAAATTTTTAAATGCTGTTTGCATATTAGCTCATATTATATATATAAAAAAATGTGCTGTGTGTATATTAGATCTTCCATATATCACTTCTGTTCAAATCAATTGGCCTCCTCAGTCTTCATATATAATCTTATCGACTTGATTTCCAATTGAAAAATCATGGCATTGCAAAATTAGCAATTAAAAGACATACATGCTCTTGCCAACTCAAAACATAAGACCTTTTAACATCAGAAAATCTAATGGAAGGTACAGTTCAAAACTTAAGAATTGACTAAATTCAAGGTGAGAATGATTAAGATGAGTCTAGTTAAAGTTGTTGAACCAAAAGGAGTCCAACTATCAAGCAGAAAGCAGATTCAAGAATCAGAAAACATCGTTAACATTTTAGCAGTGCCAAAATGCATTTACAAGATTTATTAAAATTGGAAGTTTTTTTTCCCCTTCCCATGGTTGAAGGCAGCAAAATGGTAAGCATCAGTGCAAAAGGACTGAAAGACTTGGATTATTTGAGTAGGGCAGAATATAAAAATACATATCCCTTGTAGCAGCAAAACTGGCATTCCCAACAAAGTAGAGTTGAAGACTTGAAGTGTGCAATACCACCAAGAATAACAAACAGATTAAGAAAAAGAGATGTATGCACACCTCTATCAATTGCTTATCACACTTGGCAGATCTCTCTACCTCTTCATCATATTTCATCCTCCACTCTGCAGATTCATCCAATGCTTCCCTATTGGCAAGATCAAACTGTCTTCTACAAATTTCCAATGTGTAGAAACACCATGGGGTTAAAAAGTTGGATGATAGTAAAACAAGTGCTTTCGCTAAATGGAAAGTGCCAAGCATAAGAATTACTCCAATCAACATTATATAACGGATGTAATATCGAAGACATTTGATTGTTCCACTGGGGAAACAAATACAGAAATTTATTCAGCTTGCTTTCAGAATCAATGTCGGCTTTGATTTGAACAAAATTAGGTTTAACCTGCACTAGAAAAGAAGCAAACATTGTAATATATAGCTTATAGGCTGGTGAACCTGATGCTCTTTCATTATATGGACTGAGTTCAGATCGAATCTCAATTGCGTCATTATTTAACTCAGGTTGTATATAAAATAGGGTATGCAATGCAATGTGGAATCACAAGCATAATTAGTAACAGGATTATTTATCTCAACATAACATAATCATACAATGGATCTACTTAACTGAATCTCTAATTATAGCATAATCACGTTAATGGGATTGAAATTTGTAAACCCAACGGAAAGCTATTTGCGAATGAAAAACAATTTGTGTAAGGTAACATCATTGGATTCTCAAAAACACTGTATACATTACGAAATGGAAGAAGACCCACTAATTTTCTTTCAAAAACCATACCTACCGACAACAAAAGCATGCATTTTGGTTATTAAAACAAAAGAAAGAAACCTTATCAACTCAGTGTCATCAGAGGAGATAGCATAGTCAATTGTCCAAAGCCTGAAGTATACTGCAATTCCCAAAATCATTGCCACCATAAGACCCACCAATATCCTCTTCCTTTCACCTCCCATTCTTTGTCACTACCCAGTACAAAGTTTGCAAAAGGACCGGGGTTTGTATTTGTTCTTCTCTCTAAATTGCTTTGCTTGCCCTCCCTCTGTCTCTCTCCAACAGCAAAACCGAACGAAGAACAAAAAGAACCTCACCTCCTTCCCTTGCCAATGTGGCCTTACTTTACATAAGCTAGGCGGGTTGGGATTCTCTCACGTTGCGTCTACTTGCGGTCTTCGCATTTTCCAATCGGGTTAATGTCAAATTTTGTCCCTTTACTCCTAATATTTTATCGGTTTATCCTCGTACAAACCTTTTTTTTTTTTTTTTATTGATTTTTACATTTTGCTATAGGTTTTTGTCATTTTGCTTCGAGTTGGGATATATTTTTCGATGAAATAATTAAACAATTTGATTTTATATATAAAAAAATATATAGATAAACTTTGTACTTATAATAAGGTTAGTGGAAATTGATTTTTTTTTTTGTGTTGTATATATATAACATATTATTGATAAGAAATGTCGTTTATTTACTCTAGTCAGTAAATATTTGGTTGTTCAAGAATTTTTTCCTCATGAAAGATAAAAAGGGAGCATCCTATATACTAGAAATAAAAATATATAGAAATTGATCTAAAAGGTTGTTTGAATTGTCACAATCCACTTATATGAACAAGATGATAAAATGGTTTATCATAGAAGAATTCAAGAGATTATATTTACGTATTTCACATGAAATTCATCTATCCAAGGACATGCTACAATTTGAGAAAGATATGATGGAAATGATTTCACAAGCTTCAGCTATAAGATCCATCATATATGCAATGTTATGTACAAAATCATATGTATATTATGCTTTGAGTATAATGAGTAGATACTAACCTAGTCCAGGTAAGGATCACTGAAAAATAGCTAAAAGCAGTCTTAAATACATAAGAATAATTAAAAATGTTTTTATGGTCTACGAAGGAGATGAACTGATAGTTTCTAGTTATTCGGATGTTAATTTTTAATTAATTATTGATGATAGAAAATCTCAACATGAATATATTTTTACTTGAAATGGTGTTGTAGTGAGTTGGAAGAGTTCCAAGTAGATTCCACAACTAAATTTGAGTATATCTCTATGTCTAAGGGGTTAAAAGAGACTATTTGAATCAAGAAGCTCATCATTAAACTAAATGTGGTTTATAGCACTATTGATTTAGTAACCCTATATTGTGATAA
>Ga0307515_10013113_pt1 | contig 15516 bp, 15 predicted proteins | sample 17_EM_MG_FD_194513 | JGI IMG/M metagenome (GOLD analysis project Ga0307515, IMG submission 194513) | Populus trichocarpa ectomycorrhiza microbial communities from riparian zone in the Pacific Northwest, United States - 17_EM | ecosystem: Host-associated > Plants > Roots > Unclassified | place... | reverse complement strand
AAAATTCAAATTCTATTTAATGTTGAAAGCCAATAAACAACCTCTGATGGCTCCTGTGGCGCAATGGTTAGCGTGCCAGACTTCTACATCTTGATTTTCAAATCTTGAAATCTGGTGGTTGTGGGTTCGAGTCCCACCAGGAGCTCTCCATTGTCTTGCCGGACGGGTGCGTGCTCCGGCATTTTGTTTACTCTTTTGTGCAACTCTCGCACCGGAGCAACTGGAATGTTTGGTTTAGCCATATTTTCCACTTCGGATTTTCGCGGATTTTCGCTCTCCTGGTCCTGCGCGCGTAAACAAGTAAACGAGTACTTCCCATTTGAAGCCTCGCCTTGAAGCTTTGAATCGTGATCGTGTGATCCCGCGGATATGGACGATGCCATTCAGTGCAATTAGATCCCAGGAGACTAACCAAGGACGAGGAATAATATATGGAATGATTAATAATACAGATGCAATGGAACGTCCTCTGAGTGAATTACGAGAGCCCAAATCGCGATAAAGATACACCGAACTGTTCCGATTTGAGTTCCAACTTTGAGGGTAACTCGTTAAAATGTCCGACCTCTGAAAATATTAATCCGCGAAGCACCTCAAGCACAAGGGTCCATGACTAAATCGAGGGTAAATTATCTCCGTTGTGCAGCCCTTAGTTGTTCTCTCAATTTCGTGTTGTCGCTCTGCATGCTATTGAGCTCATCGAGCAGCGCAATCTTTTGGGACTGTTCTGCGTGGCGCAGTGCATCGATCTCTTCCTGCCCCTCCTTGAGTTGACGTCGAACCTCGGCTAACTGGGCCTCCATCTTAATGCGCATGGCCTCGGGTGCTGTGGAGACTTCTTCAGCTAAGGCCAGCGCACGAGCAGAGAGGGTATTGTTCGCATCTTGCAGGTTCTTGCAAGTCTCGGCTTGGTCGGCTGTTTGCAGCTCTAACTCCCGCTTCTCCTTTTGGAGTTTCTCGACTTCTCGCTGTAAACTGTCAATCTCATCGATACTAGGTAGCAGGTTATTAGTGTTTTATGCCAAGTCGGTGGTGACGATTTTCACTCACAGAGACTGTTGCTTTTGCACGACTGTTGCGTTGCGATCTTCTAGACTCTTGACTTGTTTCTGATACGTCTTCAATGAGATAGCACTCTCCTCCACCAACTTCTGCGCACGCTCCGCGTTGTTCTTGAGGAGGTCGTGCGCCTGGCCGAACCTAATCAATCTTTCTATGATCGCACGGTCATCTGCCAATAATGCTCGGACACGCTGTTCGAATGCATCGATAGAGAAGTCTGCGGCACTTGAAAAGGTCGAGAAGATTGGAGAGCCAGCGCCTAAGCGAGGATCATATAGGGACTTGAGCGCACGGACGTCCAATTCGGAAAGGGATGTTGCAGTGCCGTCCCCATGTCGACCGTTTGGTGTGAGAAGAGGTGAACCCGGTGATGTGAAAGCTTTATTGTTGACTCTTGCGGCACGGGCCTCAGGCGAAGGTAGTAATGACCACAGAATGCGGAGCGTGGCCATTACCTTGTCCTTGCTCTTGTCATCGCTCTCTGACACGGCCGTTGAACTTTGGGTGCCACTGCGCAGCCGCGATACAGGGGGAATATCGATGGGATGGGAGCGTTCAGAGCCATTTTGGTATTCCTGTGAAATCGTTAGTGCAACTCAATATCCTCCAAAAGACTAGACGTACGCGCAGGCGCTCTTCAAAGAAACGAAGATCCTTCCTTGCCTCCTCCCTCTCGTTCCGCGCCGTCTCGACTTCCTGGCCAAGCCTATCACGCCTGTCCAAACTCGCTCTGAGGTCATCCTCTAATTTTCTTCGCAGAGCATCCCAATCCTCCTGCGTCTTAACGTGTTTGATGTTGTCTTCAGCAAGGGCCTCCATATGCGCACCTACCGCCGCCACAAGACTGGGCACATCCTGTTCCTCGCCCACTGTAAGGACCCGATGCGTCCGCACCAGGCTCTGGAGGGCTTTGGATGCAGCCTCCAGCTCTTCCTCTGCGATCCTGGCAGCCGTCACATCACGAGCTTGCGAACTCTCAAGTTCCTGCTGAAGTTGCGATAGATCCTCCAACTTCTCATCCTCCAGAGCCTGACGTTCTTTCAACCACTTCTCCCGCTCCTCTGTGATTTGCTCCTTGATGGCACGAAGTTCCTCGTCTTTTCGATCAAGCTCGAGCTTGGCACTTTGTTTGACCTGGGAAAGGACGTTCTCCGTCCCTTCGGCCTTGCTCTGCTCACGCTGGAGAGTCTCCATCTGCTCCTCCGCCTCTCTGAGTCGGCGACTCCTCTCCCCAACCTCCGCCTCAAGTTCACGTTTCCGAGTGGCAAGCTCTCGGTTCTCCATCATCATCTCGTCCAGTTGTTCTCTCAATTGCCGCATTCGTTCGACCTCGTTCTGGAGCTCCGCAATCTCCTCTTCGGCAGTCTGCGACTGCACACCTAGTGAATTTTCGAGCTCACTCTTCTGAAGCCGTACGCGCTTCAAATCCGCCCTCAAATCCTCCTCGGCCTTACGGGCTGCTGCGAGCGACTCCTCGAGCGACTTGAGCCTTTCCTCGAGTGCTGCTGCGGCTGCGGGTAGTTTGGGAACAGTCGGCGAGGCTGCACCTTCGTGTCCCGCGAAAAGATGCGGTCCTTCAAATTTGGAAGGGATGCGCGAATTGCCTGAAAAGGATGACGACGTAGGGGAATCCTCGCTGCTTTTGTTCCGCCCGTTTGCCGGTGTACAGCGACCGGAGACTTCTCCATTTGCGTGTGGACCAGGTCGAAGCTCCTTCTCCAGCTTGGTGACTGTGTAGCTCAACACGCCAGACCGGTGCTCCCATAACTTCCGCTGGACTTCCGTGAACCGATCGGAGATGCGGGTCAGTTCTGCGCGGGCGGTGTCGAGTTTGCGGTTTTCCGCGCTAACTTTCTCGTTGGGTATGGCATTCGCGGTGGAAGAGGATTTGGAGGGATGGAGTTTGGATAGCGAAATTGCTGCGTCGCGGATCTTGGTTTGCAGTGAGAGCTTTTTCGAGGCAGAGGATACACGAGTTGAGAGAATTTGGAATTCCTGAACGCGTCGAAAGATGTCATCAGTCTTTATGGGAAGCCTTCGCATGAGGAGGGAACACACCTTCTTCAGCTCTTCTACTTGATCGGATGCCAGAATCTCGCAATCCCGGCTGTCCAAGATAGCTTCGCTGGAGAGCAGTTCCAATAATAGCTCATCTTTTGCACTGAGCATTGCAGAGGCAGCCTGCCACTTGGGTATCGTCGGTGGGGGGGGCGTTTGGGACGGAGTAGGGGCTTTGATCCTATTCAAGCTCGGTAGCTCCTTCTTAGCCCTTCCTAAGATACCATTATTCACGCCGGTGGCTCTTATTGGACGCGGTTGAGCGAGGGAATTGGAATGGGCGGTGGACATAGGGTCGTTACCACCTCCAGGCGGCCCTCTCGGGGCGGATGTAATGTCGATTGCAGTGCCTGCTTTTCTTGCATTAGCTGTTGGACGTGATCTGGACGGCAGGCTGCCTGAGGTGGACGCTTGTGGCGGGCTGTCCGGGTTGGTAGGAGTGACAGGACTACTCAGGGGCGAGTTGATCGTTGAAGGAGGAGGCCAACCGAAACCTGAATTTGGTTTTGCTATAGGTAATGAGGGTCCGGGCGAGGCAGAAGGCGAAGTGTTGGGTTGTGAGGAGACGGCATTGATTGCTCCATCGAGGAGACGTCGTCCAAAGTTCATCTAATAATATACAGGTGTTGCCTCTGGCTGAGGAAAGAAAAGGCGTTTGCGGTCGGTGAGCTGGTCCGCTGGTCCAGAGAATGTGGTAGCGGTGCAAGTTGGCGTTGTTCATCACACCGCATGCTCTCCTGGCTGAGCGGCTAGAGCAAACAATGGGCTGGCTAGATTATGATTTGATTTTGAATATTTATAATAACATTTTTCTGTACTCTACTGCCTTAACGACGCAGCGACGAAGACGCTGGTAGAAGCGCTGCGCGCTGTACCCACTCGGGTGGAGCGGAGATAAGGGTCGCGGCGCATCAATATTACTCCTTATAGACGACGTTCGTCAGTTGCTGGGTAGGGCAAATCGTGCTCGTCTGGAAGGCCTCGAGTTGAATATTGCTGCAAAGCCAGGCCACGATAGATAGGGGGCCCTTTTACGAGTAGCGGACTGCGTCTTGCGCTTTGTAGATCAGAGGTTATTTGGGATTATAGTAAGCTGGCACTCTAGCGTCGGACGGGGCTATCGACGCCAAGGGGGGGTTATTTCGCCACGCCTGGTAGCCTCAAACTAGCAGAACAAATACCAGGATGGCATCTGCGCGTTGTCATCACAAGTAGCGTGTTCGCAAAAGAGGTAGATGGTCGAACAAAGGAGACGCGTGCCCTTACGCGACTTCAAACTCCGACACAAACAACCTCAAAGGTTGTACTCCGCCACAATATCAGTGCCCATCCGCCCCGCCAGCATGCAACGTCCATCACGTAAACGCGATAGAACAGCTCTCGATGACGTGTCCGGGGATTCTCTCGACGCCATCATCAACGTTGGCAAGCGTCCAACCTCCCCCTCCAAGTCGTCCATTACCCCCGGCCCCGGTGCCAAACGACGACTGCCTATCACCGAGGGTATCTTATCTCCAGTGAAGCCACGGTTTGCTCATGCTCTCTACACTCTCAAAGAACGTCGCCCTTCAGCCAGCCCCGTCCGACAGACTCTCTTCCAGTCTCTCACTACAGCCGCCATACCCACATCAGAGCTCCCTAACCTACACGCGTCTCCACTCAGAAAGCGCCCACGCATCGAGCGCACCTCGTCCCCCTCCCCAGAGCCTTTCCAAACGCCACGAAAGCCTCGTCGACGCGACGCAACCAGCCGCGTCCCCGCGCTCAGGGAGCAGGAGCTCTTCGAATACCTCGAAAGGGCTCCTCTGCCTGCCATGACACCATCAGTTCGATGGTTTTCTGAGTCGCCCGCCACAACACCAGTTCCGCAGACTCCAGCGGCATTTCTCGTCGAATTAGAGGCTGATGACTCCGAAGACGATACCGACCCAGGCTTCACCATCTGGTCCGATCGCTCGCATGGAGACCCTGTTGGCGCAGCTCCAAAGCCTCAGGTCGTGCTTGATGATGAGGATCCACATGAGGAAGATAAGGAAAACCAGAAGCCAGCCTTTCCAAAGGTGCGCCAACCGGCTATCCTCTCACACTTGAGACGCTCATAGTTGTGGCAGGTAGAGAACCATACAAGGAATGCGCGCCCTACCGCGTTCAGCAACCTCTCCAGCCCTGACCGAAGACGGAAATTGCCTCTTCGGCCGCAGGGTCCATTACTACCACTAGCACCCGCTCCGGGTTCGACACCGACCACGCGGCGCAGCCGACCGGCCCCCGCGACCGGTCGGGCGCTCCTTCAGCTAGAAGTCGACGGAGGTGCCGAGCCATATATGCCTATGCTCAGTATGACTTAGCCCATCCATCTATTCATAGTCTATTCTATTCTATCTCTATTCGATCTGACTCTCTGTTTCTCACTCATTCCGCTTCTGGAGGTTTCTTGGTTTACCACCCTGGACATTCGGCGGCGGGACTTGGGATGATGATCAGCTTATGTGCCATGTACGAGACGGATACACTGCTCGGTCTGCAATATAGGATTTTCTATGTCCTTATGCGGGTGTGACGGCTGGAGGAGAGAAGATAGCCATGCCGCGCGATAGCACGCGGGATGCATCCCGGATGCAGGATGCCTGTTCCGCGGCTAGAAGATGAAGCATTGAGGAGTGGTGAGCAGGGTAGCTAAGAGATTGGAAGGATTCTGGCGAGTGAGCCGCTGTTCCTGACCAAGCAACACGGAGCCGCCGAGTTGCGCGAGTGGGGCTAAAATCGCACCTGGGAGTGCACTTGGATAACCGATAGTGCACAGTCTATATTCACAAACCGATACCAGAGACGGGAAGAGTGGAAGGCGTGGTGAAGAAGCATGGAACAAAGAAACTTAATTGGTTTGAAGGGTGGTTGTTTTGTCTTCTCTGCCTGCTTCCACTACATTTCCATCTATTGCATGTATATTTATATGTCCCAGCAGCCTGTACAGTGCATCTAGTGAATGGAAGTAGCGGCCCAAACCCATTGGCTAGCCACCAATGTTTCCTGCTGCCCACGAGACACGCCCCAGCCAGCCACCAAGGACGGCTGAACCGGCGAGAGGGCCCCGCTCGTGGTGTAGACGTGTATCTCACCCTCTTCTACTGCTCGAGGGACCCGCCAGAGTCCGCGGAGGCGCGCTCAAGGTTGTTTGTCTCCCACTTGAACCACTCCCACCTCCATCTACCCCACCCTCGTGCCCGATGAGCGACGCCATGGGCAGCACAACCCCCCTGGGGACCCCACCCAGGCGTTCAAAATCCTCTCGAGCACCTTCGGCGTCCGTTGCGGGGCCGAGTGCGCTCGACGACCCCCAGCGTGTTGTCCCACCTACTTTTACGACATGCTTATCCATCCCCGTGATCGGCACACGCCAAATCAAAAATGATAACAAGAATAAGAACACGAGCGACACCGTCGTCGTGCCAGTTGGACCGGCCAATCCCTCCCGAATGGCCAGGGGGAATACAAAGCAGTCATCGGGGATTCAATCTTCTGCCAAACCCGCTTCTTCTTCTCGCACCACTGGAACTGCTGCCACCGGTGCCACTATTGCCCATGAACAGCTGCAATTGTCTGCATCTACGTCTCTGAAGCATGCTGGCACACCCGAAAAAGACAAGGACGCCCGTCGCCACCCCAATCTCGGCATTCTGCCCATCCACGTTGCAGAGAAACTCGATATGAACACCGTCAGGACGAGCGTACCTCGCGTACTCCAACCCGCGAAGGAAAAACGCCCTTTTGAAATTGAAGATGCACCTGCTTTCTACCCCACCGATGAGGAATTCTTGGATCCAATGGGGTACCTCCGCTCCATCCGTCCCAAGGCCGAACAGTATGGCATCTGCAAGATCATACCTCCCGAGACTTGGAAGATGCCTTTCGTTACCAGCACTGAAGTAAGACATGTTTTGTTCTTCTATGCGGTTGAGCTCATCGCTCTTGGCATAGACATTCCGCTTCAAAACGCGGATACAGAGACTCAATCAAGTCGAGGCGTCCACGCGGGCTAAGCTCAATCTCCTGGAACAGCTCTGCCGCTATCACGCTACGCATAGCCCGTCGCCCATCATCGTTCCAACCATCAACCACCGTCAACTCGATTTGTGGCTCCTACGGAAGGAGGTGCACAAACTCGACGGTTTTGTTGCAGTACGTTGTTCCTTCACTTTGGTGCCATTTCTGAACAATTTGACAGGTCAGCAAAGCGAACAAATGGAACGAAGTTGCGCGCAACATGGGATACTCTGCTATTCCAGGCGTAGGTTCCCAGCTGAAGACGACGTACCAGCGTATCATCACCCCGTTCGACAACTTCCTGACCAGCCTTCGGAGCAATGGGAATGCTTCGCCAAGTGGACCGCATACTCCCGGCACCCCCGGTACGAACCGCGACCAAGACGTGACTATGGCAAGTGTTACGGAATCGCCAACTGTCACGAGGATGACCACCAAAGGCGCGAGAGGCCTGCCGATGAGTGTTGTTGATAAAGTCGCGGAACGGATACAAGCTATGGCGAACGGTGCAGATAGCGATCGGAGTGCGAGAACGAAGCATGATGCGAAGGCAAATGGTGAGTTCCAGGCCGCCTCGAGGATGCTCTATTCGGAGGAAGGTTGTTTGACATTGACGTTTGAATTGACGAAGGGAACGGAACGTCTGGAGCGATGGATGTCGATGATGACGAGAACGATAGGTGTGAGGTCTGTGGAAAGGGTGACCGCGAGAGGCAGTTGCTTCTGTGTGATGCATGCAATGAGGGTGAGTAGTTTTGGCCTGCCGTCGGAGATGATGCCTGACGTCCGATTGCCTATTCATTCCGTAAGGCTATCACACATTCTGTTTGGACCCACCGCTTGCATCCGTACCTAAAGGCCAGTGGTTCTGCCATGCATGCCTCGACGGATCCAATCACGAGTTTGGGTTTGATGAGGGGGAGGAGCATTCGCTTACGACATTCCAAGCGCGCGATCTCGCTTTCCGCAAACTATGGTTTGAGAGTCACCCGCCTGCCCACAAGAGCGCAGAAGAAGAGGGAGTCTTTGATCCGGCTATGGTTAGCCAGATCGGCGCTGTCAAAGTCAGCGAGTATGACGTCGAGCGCGAGTTTTGGAGGCTCGTCCAAAGTGCTGAAGACACTGTTGAGGTCGAGTATGGAGCAGATGTTCATAGCACTTCCCATGGAAGGTGAGATCTCCCCAGTGACTAAAACCTACGGCAACGACACTAATAGCCCTTTCAAGTGGCATGCCAACGCTTGAGACTCATCCTCTTGAGGCAGCGTCGAAGGACCCATGGAACCTCAACAATCTCCCTATCGTCTCCGATTCACTCCTTCGTTTCATTAAGACTGATATTTCGGGCATGACTGTTCCTTGGACCTATGTCGGCATGGTGTTCTCCACATTTTGCTGGCACAACGAGGATCATTATACGTATAGCATCAACTACAGTAAGTCTATCTTTTTGCATATATTTTCCCTTTCCCACGGTCATTTAGTGCACTGGGGCGAGACCAAGACGTGGTACGGCATCCCAGGGTCTGCGGCAGAGAAGTTTGAAGAGGCTTTGAGGAGCGAGGCCCCTGATCTCTTCGACTCTCAACCCGATCTGCTCTTCCAGCTTGTCACGTTAATGACCCCGGAACGCCTCAAGCAAGCAGGCGTGCCCGTATATGCGTGTAGTCAACGTCCTGGCGAGTTCATCGTGACCTTCCCCAAGGCATACCATTGTGGCTTCAACCATGGGGTGAGTGATTGAGACGCTCGTGAGAGGATGGGCTAACTTTAATGTTCTAAATAGTTAAACTTCAACGAAGCAGTCAATTTTGCGTTGCCAGATTGGCTACCTTTCGGGCTAGAAGGTGCCAAACGATACAAGGAGCATTTCCGAGCCCCAGTCTTCTCTCACGACGAGTTGCTCGTGACCATGTCACAACATTCCGCATCCATCAAAACTGCCATGTGGTACGATGCCGTATCACCGTGGCTGCTCGCATGAAAATTGATCCGCTATTCAGGCTTCAGGACCACATGAAGGAAATGAACGTGCGTGAGATGACAGGTCGTGAACTCGCGCGCTCCACCATCCCAAACATTCAAGAAGTAGTCGATGATGGCGATCGGCCGGAGGAGGAGTACCAATGCTCGGTGTGCAAGGAGATTTGCTACCTCTCTCATATCGCCTGTCTCTGCCGCCCAGAGACTACTTGCCACGAACATGCGGCTCTCCTCTGCGGGTGCCCTATTACCAGTCGGATCCTTCGCATGCGCTATTCTGACAAGGATCTCGAGGAAATGATCAGCAAAGTCCTCGAGCGCGCTGCTCAGCCGCAGGCTTGGCGTCTTAAGCTCACTCGTCTCCTGGCTGAGAGCCCCCGACCTCAACTCCGTCAACTGCGTGCTCTAGTTGCGGAGGGCGAGAGAATCAACTACCCCCTGCCTGAGCTCGCCAACCTTCGCAAGTGTGTCATCAAGGCGAATGAATGGATTGAGATGGCGACTCAGGTTGTCAAGCGGAAGGAAAGCACGAGAAAACGAGCGAGGCGTGCGGTCAAGCAGACAACAGGCGGCACTCCTCAAGGCTTTGAGGAGGAGTACGCGAAAACGGATAAGACTTTGCGCGATGCGCAAGCCTTACTCGATCAAGTCGAGAAGCTCGGCTTCGATGCTCCAGAAATCAACGTTCTCAGTTCCGTCATCTTCCAGGCGAAAGAGTTCAAGGAGAAGGCCCTCGAGCTGCTCTCACGCTTGAGGACTGAGACAAATAGCGCCGTTGATATCGAAGCAAGGCGTGGATACACACTCGAATGCCAGGAGCTGCAACGGATGGGCAGTACGTCCAATATTGGCATGGAGGAGATGACCGAGGTCGACACATTCCTTAAAAAGTACCAGTTGATGGACGAACTTGACCACGTTGCCGAGGAGGGTATCACTCTTTCCGACGTCCGCATGTACCTCGACCGCGTCAAGGGGTGCAGCTTGGATGAGAGCTATCAACCAGTGCAAATCCTGAGACGCAAATTGGAGTTGGGTGAGGATTTGGAAGCGAAAGCCAATGCGATCTTCACAAGCCCTGTCAAGAATATGAAGGACCTGGAGGAGTTTGCAGATTTGCCTCCTGGATATCCCATCGATCCTTCAGTCTTGAGTAAGATCCATGCGATCCGCAGCAAGGCGAAGGAGTTCGAAAGGCAGGCCAAGGCTCTCATGTTCCCTGAAGGCACGAAACGGACGAAGATTACAGACTCCATTCGTCTCGTTGCTCGTGCAGAGAAGGATTTTGTTATCCCTGCCATCTTAGAGCTCAAGCGCGTCGTAGACTTTGCTCAGGACCTCGAAACGCGATGCGATGCAGTCCTCAACAAGCGACACCCACAATCCGACGCAGAATCTGTTTTCGATTCCATTCGCAAGTGGCGGATCTATGCTGAGGAGCACCTTACCAACAAGTTCCAACTCCCGCAATTCGATATGCTCCGAGCTCAACTCGATCAGCACGACAAATGGTACAACAGATTACCATTCCCGAAACCCAGACGAGAGCATGTCGAGGCCCTGTACAAGGACGTCGCTGAATGCACCAAAACAGAAGATGATGCTGCGCCGACTGAAGAGTATTGTACATGTATTTGCACCATGCCTGTCCGCCCGCCGCCACCAGGCATTGCATCGGATGCCGTACAATGCGACCACTGCCATGCCCGTTTCCACCCTCAATGTGCGGGCGGGTCATGTCCCTTCTGTGACCATCATCACTGGAACGGTTCTCTCCACCGCACTCGCTACTACCATTCCTTCGACGTCCTTGCGTGCGTCCGCCCCGTACCCGACTTGACGAAGAATTACTCGAGGTTGTGGAAGCAAATAGAATTCATCGCGACTCGCATCGCTCGTTTACAAAACGTGATCACTCATTTTCTGGCCTTTGCCGCTCAAACAGGCAACCAGCGAGCTGAGATCATCCCTCAAGTACGACATTATATGCGGAAGTTGTTCAAGATCCAGCTAGCTATTTCGCCCAAACCAAACGTCTCGTATGGCCTTGATTTGGCTGGTCTCCATCGTATCCTCGCTGGCCAAAGAAAGAGCATGAAGCGCCGCAGGAGGCCGAAGTTCATATTCCGTCAAGATACGGAGAAAGTTGCCAACGATGGAACTCAGTGTTTCTGTCATGGACAACCCGCTGTGAGCCCCAGTATTCCAGTCAAATGCTCGGCTTGTCCTCGGTGGTATCACGCGTCCTGTGTCAAGTGTCCAATCCCTATGCCCCCGGATTTTACTTGCCCTTTGTGCACGATTCGCCGGCTCAAAGACTATCCTCATTGTGAGGTCCGAATTCGCGCAGTTGGTAGGTGAAACGGCTATTCTCCTCGGTAGATCGTTAATCAAGTGGCCCTCTAGTCGACGAAACCCGTCCAGGAGTATATATCAACATCAAGGCCACTGTTGAGCATGGCGGTCGAGATCTGATTCGATATAATTTGCCTACGGCTGAAGGGCAAGTCATCACACTAGAGATGATATCCTACCTCCCGCCAGACCTCTATGATGCGACCTCGGGTAATCCAACCCCGAACTCAACAGCGCCGATTCCGCCGATGTCAGGGAATGGGATGTCAGTGGTTGCTTCTCCTGTGTATCACGGACACCCGGGTTATTACAACGGCAACGGAAATGGCTATCCTCCCCCGGCCAATGGTCTATTAGTTCAGCCACCACCAACACAGCTACCGGTCCAAACCCTTCCGAGTCCGAATGCCCCCGGTGAGTACCAGTAATTCCCTCTGCCTCCCTTAGGCTGACATGTGTTGCAGAGCGGAAGCGGAGACATGACGAGCAACCAGACCCTCGTACAGAGGTGAAGAGGCGGAAATCGGACAAGGGAGGTATGCCACCACCTCCAACCACACCGCGTGAGGTTATTGATCTCACTGTTGACCCATCTATTCTGTGCGTCTGTTCTTCGTGGATCAATATTCGTCTTACATTGTGTTCCAGGTCCGTTCCCCCGCCAGGGACTGTCGCCCCTTCTCAAACCATTGGGGCACCCTCCGGAAAGCAACCGAGAAAGTTTAGCTATACATTCACCATCCCCGTTGGCGCTCCCCATCTGGATTGAACAGTCATTACCCGAGAGACGGACACTCGACCCTCAGCACTTGGCTGGCGTCCATTCCTTGGCTTCTGATCCACCCATATTGCCCCATGCAATGCTCCCTAATCCGCCTCCAGATCTCCCGTTGTTCAGTGCGGCTGAGCAGCCTGATGACATGGATCTTGACTGAACTGTAAATTTTATGCTCTCTTATGGCTGTATGCTGGCTATCTACGGTACTCCATACTTCGAATCATAACAAGACTCCATTAGCACGACATGATACATAAACAGGACAAGCGAGAAGCAGTTGATACTAATAGAACAAGCAAGAAGCAGGCACCTACGCCTTCTTGTAAGGTTCAAGAGCAAGATAACGGACGCAGTCACAAGGATGGTTGGTCGGCGCTGGACCGGCTGCATTCCTTCAGAGGCTGAGGAACGCTCTGCGGTTGTGCCTTTATTTTCTTTCTTAGCGCTTTCTTCTTCATTGCCCGGATGCACTCGAGGCAAAACTCGATCGCGGTCTCTGTCCGATTCTTCAGGTCATCCGCGGATCCCTTCATCGCAAAGGTCATCGGAAAGCGGAAGCTGAGCCAAGCATACGCGACCAGCAACTTATGAAGAATCTCCAGTTTTATAAGCATGCTGCTTGCAGTCTCTAGAGGCATTGAAGGGGGGCCAGGAGGCGTTGAGGCCTCCGCACTGGTTGTAGGGAGTTGGTTCAGGGGAAGGGAATCTTGCCCGTCAAGAGTATTTCGTCGGACAAGCTCATCCTCTGCCCGTCGCCCAGTGATTCTAGCTGCCGTAGCTGCCGTAGCTCCCTTGCTCACGCTGTATGCTGTTTGGTGCGTCTCCACTTCCTCTAGGACTCCAAGCAAATGGCCAACTAGGATGGCAGGATCACAAACGAGACCATCCACTATGCTCTTCAGCATACTTTGAAAGGCTTCGACAAGTTCGTGGTCTCTCCAGCTCATCGGAATTTGCGACAGGAGTGCACGAACTCTGATCGGAAGGTCCGGGCAGTGGTTGTCAATGATAGTCGCGGGGATAAGTAATTCCGCAAGATCAGAGAGTGAATATGGCTCGCGGACAACTGCGAGATCTATTAGAAGCTGGTACAATGTCTCGAGTCCAGTCTGAGGTGGTAATGCCGTATATAGCTGTTCGAGGACGAAGGTATTCGGAGCCAGGTATGCGGAGGGGAGGGCGGGCAAAGGCGAGTCCATGGCAAGCCTTAATAGAGGCAGGTCGTCGCTGTGCATCGTCGTCACGGTCCCTGCGGTATTGGAGTCATTTGAACGGGCACTAAACCGGCCAGCACGTCCGCCGATTTGCTTGATTTGAGAGATGGTGAGTACGATATTATCCTTCCCATTCCACTTTTGAAGGGTAGTGAATATCACGCGTTTGATGTTCCTATTGTAAGATCAGATGAATGAGAGGGATTGTTTGAAGATTGTTGCTTACAGGTTAAGACCCATACCAATAGCGTCACTTGCCACCATCACAGGATAATCCCCATCAGGTTTATTGAAGAGCATTGCCTGCTCCGCCCGAACCTCGGGAGGTAACTTTCCATAAGCAACGGCGCAACGTAGCCCTGTCTTCTGTTCGATGTTTTGTTTATGTGCAAAGATATCCCTGCGCGAGAAAGCGACTATACAGTCACCACGCCGAATATCTGACCAATTCCCTTCCAAACTTTGCGAAGCGACTTGTAGAGGCGATAGGCGTTGGTACCGGTTGACAACAAATTCGTCACCGGTGTCCGCAAGAAGCTGTTGCACGAGTGGTACGGCCGTTTCTTCCCCACAGACATGTATTTCGTCTGCCGTAAGGCCAAGTAGAGCATTCGTCCATGCCGAACCTCGTTGCTCGTCCGCAATCATTTGAATTTCGTCAATAACGGCCACATCATATTTAACGTTGAATGATAACATTTCTATTGTCGAGCTGCTCAATGTAGCGTCGGGATCGATTCGTTGCTCTTCACCAGTGATGAGGTTGCAAGGACGGGAGTGAACACCCCCAGGGTCGGCCCCGGAGGGAGGGATCAACCCTTTGTTGAGACGGTCGTAGACCTCGAAGGCGAGTAGTCGTAACGGACCGGCATACACGCCAACTCTCGATGCAGCGAGCGCTCGCAAGGCGTGGTACGTCTTCCCGCTGTTCGTTGGTCCAACATGGAAGATGATCTTTCGTCGTGCACTACGAGCCGGGCCATGCCACTCTGCTGGGTTCTGCATTCCAAGAGCATCCTGAACTAGCAAGAGATGCTCTAATCCAAGGTCAGGTTGTTCTTCGCAGAAGAGGAAGAACCGTCGCATAAGAGCGCGATCCACGGCCCTATTCTTATCCTTCTCAAGCTCGTCGCATATCATATGATAGTCCCAACGAGGATCGCGAGGTGCTTGAGACAGTTTGAGGTTCTCGTCCACATCCTTGCGTTGTAGCTCAGAAATGACGGTCTTGCGAAACTGGATCATTGCTGAGGCGTACTGCTTTTGGCGAATACCGAGAGCCTCGAACCGCTGAACAGTCTGCGTAGAGACCGACCAAGGCACGAGCCTGTCTAGTAAAACCACGCGGACGTCACGGACGGTTTTCGGTCGCACTGGTTGGTTGAAACGCACACCCTTCTTCAACCAGGAGGCTCTCTCTGGCTCAGGGCGCCTCTCTGAGTGGAGTGGCCGCGGGGCCTTCTTCTGTACTTTGAAGCGAAGGACACGCGCGGAGACATGGAAAAAAGCGCGTTGTTGGGGGCTACACCGACATTGAATGCACACATTTCGAGGTAGCGCCGGTCGCATGTCCCTCGACGTGGAGGGGGCAGAGTTTTTTCCGATATTGGGCCAAATAAGACACCACTTGCGATGCGTGGCTCTCATTCGTCACTCAATGGTCACGTATTTGTACCTTCTACTTCATACGACTCGTACTTTGCCCTCAGGCGTATTGATGAATCGCCAAGGCGCAGTTCTAGAAATGCTTCAGGTGGAGAGAAACAGGTGAACCCACTGTGCATAAGCCCATTGGTTGTTCTGTAAAGGTACTTGGAGTACTTGGGTTTAGAAACCGTAACGTCTGTTGTCGTGAAGGGATCGCCATGACGAATACGCTCTACCTCGATAACGAGTTGGATTCGAAAGTCGTATCTCTACAACCGAGCCAGTATACCTTATGTTGCCTCTCATCACTTGTTTCTCCGTATTCTTGGTGAGTGCGCCGCATGATTCGATTCGATTGCATTTCCCAGAACCCTA